>Ga0187894_10000486_pt1 | contig 53840 bp, 95 predicted proteins | sample GBC1701081metaG_FD_136650 | JGI IMG/M metagenome (GOLD analysis project Ga0187894, IMG submission 136650) | White microbial mat communities from a lava cave in the Kipuka Kanohina Cave System on the Island of Hawaii, USA - GBC170108-1 metaG ...
AACCAAAATGCATGATGAGTGTACCCCCGGCAGTGAGGCCGAGCAGGTCTATTGTGCGGCCAAGGCCTTCGACGGGTGGGATCTGGCGAGTGTGTTTGTCACCTTAGATCCGCCGTTGCGCACAGTGTACTATTGGGAGAAAGACGGGATTTATAGTCTATAGCATGTTTATTTATTACGAGGACATATGATTCCCAATAATGGGAGTGGCCCCGGTATTACCGCGATGGCACAGCGGCGTGAGGAGATTGCCCGCCGGTATTTACAAGGGCAATATCAGTCACAAATTGCGCGAGACATGGGCATCACCCAATCGGCGGTGAGTCTGGCGCTGAAGAAGATTCGCGCGGAGTGGTTGGCTTCGTCCCTGCGTAACTTTGACGCCCTCCAGGCCGAGCAGCTCGCGAAGATCGATCTCGTCGAGGTCGCAGCGTGGGAAGGGTGGGCGCGGAGTCTGCTTCCCCGCGAGGTCTCGGTGACGGAAGCAACCGAGGGGAAGGCGCAGCCGACCGTCCGGAAAGCGAGTCTGCGTCGGGAAGGCCAGGCGGGTGATCCACGTTTCCTGGTTTGTGTACAGAAATGTATCGATCAGCGTATTGGCATTTTGGGCCTGGGGGCGGAGCAGGAGGCGTTGCAGCAGGCCGCACAAGGGATTTCCGTCGTTTTGGAGCAGGCACGGCAGCTGGCGGCAAAGCCCGTGGCCACGTCCCCAACACCACCAATGGCAGAGGCATAAACATGGCCACACGTATTGTCGCTTGTGTATTCGATCAGGCTGAGAAAAAGGAAGGGGTGCGGAAAGATAAAGATCAGGCATTGATATTTTGGACGAAAGCTTATCCTCTTGGATTGGTTTCTATGGATTGTGAAGGGGAAATCTGTATTGAATGGGTAGGCCCTCTTGGGGAAGTGAGACTTATTTTGCCTGTATCAGACAGTCTTGTCCCCTATGTGTATTATGCATCTGGATCAGCGTATGGTATTGATAACCTTGATGATCCTCAGAAACTTCGCGCATTGCTCAAAAGTATGACTGCGAATGATTTTGATTCTGCCACGTTTGTGTCCTTGTGGCAGCGTTGGCAAGAATTAAATGGATGATGACCATTCGCAGCATTCAACCATCGCAAAAATGTTGAGTTTTCAACAGTTGCCGGTCGGCTGGCATTATGGCGAAGGTCGTCCATGTGTCGTGGTTGCCTTATTGCAAGCTCTTTACCTGCATCGCTATGCGCAAATACTTGGTCTCACTGAGACAGATGCCTTTCCTGGCATTGACGGTGCGCTTTTGTTGACGGTCTATGATGGGGATGACACGCTTGCGTTTCAGTGTGAATTAGATGGCTCTATTAGCTATGTGTTGGAGAGAAATGATCTCGAGGTAGCCGAGACAGAAGACCTGACGATGGCGCAAGCGCGGACCATACTATATGCCCATGTCATGCAGAAAAGCTGCCCAGGCTCGTACTGACGGAGGAATACATCCTATGGTTGAGATGCGGATATTCTCTCTGGGGGCTATTGTAGCCTATAGTCCTGCCTGTTTTACAGATGGTGATATGTCCGTACCGGATGTCGACGACTGGCGGGTGGTCGCCATCGGGATGCATTGGCGAGACGTCGTGAAGCGGTGGCCGAAGGAAAGCGAAAGAAAGTCGTTGTCATGGACCTATTTGTTACAGCCGCTCGATGGTGATCGTCGTCGTCAGGTATGGGCAGATGCGGATCATGTATTCCAATGGGATATTGCTGAGCGAGCGTCTACCGTATTTTATCTTCGTAAAGACCCATTGCCCCCGGTAGTATGGAAATGTGCCGTTGATACGGGGGAAGGGGATGACGATGCATCAAAAATGTTTTACTCGTGATAGAATGTGTACACTATGCAGATGATTCCCGCCGCCGGGTTGCGTCGTCAACGGGCACGGGTGACGTTCTCACCACTCTATCAGGCGCATCTCCACACCTATGCGGCATTGCGGGAGATGTGGCGGGATAATCCCATATTTTATGTGCGGTGGCGCTTTGGGATTGAGCCTACGTGGCAACAGGCGCAGATCCTGCAAGCCATTGTCCCGCCAGGGAGTAAGGTCTCAGTACGGTCAGGGCATGGGATCGGCAAAACGACGGCGGCGGCCTGGGCGCTGTATTGGATGCTGGAAACACACGACTATGCCAAGGTGCCGTGCACTGCGCCGTCCTCGCATCAACTCCGTGATATTCTGTGGGGCGAGCTCAGCAAATGGCGACGTATTGCCGATGCAATGAGTATGCAACGCAGCGAGCATTCCACGGTGACGTTGGGCAAACTGTTTCGGCTGGTGACAGATAGTCTGTATGATCCGAGCGCACGCGAATGGGGGGCCTTTGCGCGGACGGCTCGCAAGGAAAATCCTGAGGCATTACAGGGGTTTCACGCAGAGCATTTATTGTTCGTGGTAGACGAGGCTTCGGGTGTTCCCGAAGAGATTTTCGAGGCAGGAGAAGGGGCATTATCGACACCCGGTGCGCGGGTGCTCTTGCTTGGAAACCCGACTCGCACGCAGGGGACGTTTGCTGCCAGCCATCTTCACAATCGTGGGGACTATACGACGCTGCATTTTCGCTCCCAGGATTCCCCGCTGGTGCACGGAGGGTATCGTGAGCAATTGGTGCGAAAATGGGGTGAGGGGAGTAATATGGTACGGGTCCGCGCGGATGGGGAGTTTCCGCGCCAGGACGATGATGTATTGATTCCCCTAGACTTAACTGAACCATGTCTCATGCGTGATTCGGTCGAGGGGGTAGGCCCGCGTTGTCTTGGTGTGGATGTCGCGCGTATGGGCGCAGATCGTACGACGCTCGTGCTCCGTCAGGGGGCTCTGGTGACACATATAGCGATCTATGCGAAGCAGGACACGATGCAGACGGTCGGCCAGATTGTGGGAGTGTTAGACCGATGGGCAGTGGATACTGTGATGGTTGACGTGATCGGGTTAGGAGCAGGCGTCTATGATCGCCTGGTGGAGTTAGCCCGCCAGGGGGTGGTGAAAGTGCCCATAGTTGCCGTCAACGTAGCGATGGCGCCTCCACGTCAATCATTGGTGGGAGAGGCACGGCCGCGGTTACTGCGGGATTATCTTTGGTTGGCGATGGCCTGCTGGCTGCGGGATGACGCGCCAGTGTTTACCGCACCTGATCGCCAGGCATGTGAAGACCTCGCGGGGGAACTGGCGAGCGTGCATTATCGACTGGACAGTAGCGGATGTATCGTGGTCGAGGACAAAGATACTATGCGGAAACGCCTGGGACATTCACCCGATTTGGCCGATGCGTTAGGGTGTACGTTTGTCCCCCAGCGGGAGTCCTTGCCTCCGATGAACTTGGGCGCGGTATTGGAAGATTTATCACAGGTGAGTCGCTGGAGGGAATAAATGGCTGAGATACGCCGTAATGGAAGCACTACACATGGTCTCCCAACTAATTTGATGATGGAGTTGGGGACTACTGGCCTCCGGCGGTACGGTGGGTACATTCGTGAGCAGTACCTCCCAGCGCTTGTCGGTTTGCAGGGTGTGCGTACCTTCAAACAAATGGGCCGCGATTCTATTCTAGGTGGTGTGCTCTATGCCAATGAAACGTTGATCCGGCAAGCAGGCTGGCGAGTAGACCCTGCCGATCACTCGAATCTAGCCCAGGCACATGCCGATCTGGTTGACAGCATGCTGTTCCAGGATATGAGTCAGTCCTGGCCGGTCTTTCTGAGTGAGGCGCTGAGTTTTCAGCTCTATGGCTGGGCATATCATGAGATTTGCTGGAAGCGTCGCTTAGGCGAGATACCACCGTCGGGATATGATCCGACGAGTCCCGAGTGGGATTGGTGGGCGACCAGTCAGTATGATGATGGACTGATTGCTCCCCGCAAATTGCCGATTCGGTCGCAGGATACGTTGCTGCAATGGGAGTTTGACCGCAGTGGTGGCGTCCAGGCCATGGTGCAGCAAGATCCCATCGTCGGGAAACAGGCGACCATTCCGATAGACAAGGCCTTGCTCTTTCGCCTTTTCTCGGAAAAGGCGAACCCCGAAGGACGGAGTTTGTTTCTTGCGGCGTATGATGATTGGTATGCTGCGAAACATATTAAGCGCATCGAAGGGATTGGGATTGAACGCGACCTTGCGGGGATGTTTCACGCGCGGCTTCCGCCGGAATATCTGAGTGCCAATGCCTCCCTCGAGGAGGCAAATATCCGCGAATACGTCAAGAAAATGGTCACGCAAGTACACCGCGATGAGCTGGAAGGTTTGGTCACGCCTCTGGCGTATGATGCGAATGGCAATGAGTTATTTCAATTTGAACTTTTGACGACTGGGGGCACGCGGCAATTTGATACCACCGCGATCATTCAACGTTATGATACTCGTAAGTTACAAGCGGTATTAGCGAATATCCTGATGGTAGGGATGCAAGGCCGTACGGGAAGCTATAGTCTTGGTGAGACGCTGAGTGATCTGTACATGGCGGGCCTGACCGCCATTGCGCATAGTTTGACAGAGGTATTGAATCGCCATCTGCTCCCCCGGATCTGGGCACTGAATGCGTTACCGCGTGCGACCATGCCGCGTGTGGTGCATGGGCACTTGAAACAGGTCGATTTTGATAAATTTACTTCCGGAGTGCTACGGCTCAGTCAGGCTGGGATGGTATTAACGCCCCAGGATGAAATCCATATTCGCATGGAGTCCGGCTTTCCGCACGTCGTCCCTGATGCACAGGAAGAGATCTAGTGCCTTTTATCGTTACGTTTGGGCATCAGCGTTTGAGGAAAGCGCACGATCAGCGTTCATCACTCGAACGGCTCATTGAGGATACCGTGCCACGGATGCAGGCTGATGTGCTTATTGTCCTCGCCGGTACTGGTGCAATGCTCGCTCGTGAGACGATTGGTCGCCTACTGACATTGGGTGACGATGTCACGTTGACCGCGGTTCTGAGTCGGGACTGGGACGATAATGGAGAGCAGGACTTACGGGATGCGCTGATTGCCGCCATGGTGGGCCTGGGCTTAGCGGCCGTGCGTGTGACTCCAGGTCCTGAGGGCGTGTCGTCTGCGCCAGAACTGGCATTGGAAGCACTGCTGATGCAGTACGCCACGATGGAGATCGATGCGCTGACCCTCACAACCCGCGCCGCAATCCCTGACATCCTAGCGATGGCCCACGCCTCCGAACTTCCACTGGCGGATCAGATTGATCTAGTACAGAATACCTTGGGACTTACATCGCGCCAGGTGCAGACGATAGCACGGTACCGGGCGGGTTTGGAGGCCGCTGGGGAATCCTCGCAACGTATCAGTGCTATGCTAGCGCGTCGTATCACGGCATTGCGACAACAGCGGGCAGAGACGATTGCGCGGACTGAAGCGCAAAATGCCGTGGTCCTGGGACAAGAGGCGGTCTGGCAGGATGCAGTGCAGCGTGGCCTCGTGCAGGCGGGCGATATCCGGCGCTATTGGGTCATTGGCGCCGGGGCATGTCCGACCATCTGTGCATTAATTCCCGGCATGAATCAGGAAGGCCGGGGTCTGGAGGAGCCGTTTGAAACACCAATTGGACCGATTATGCGTCCTACAGCCCATCCCAACTGTAAGTGCAGTCTTGCAGGACGATGGATCTAGGGATCGCAGGGGTACTCTGAGAGGATCATCCTACATGTCTTCCCGTTCAGCCATTACTCTCTTAGATATTCTCCAACGGCATGGGCTGTCGATTGCAGTGTTAGAGCTGTGGGTTCAGCATTGTGAACGGAAGCGCACGGGCTTTTTTGGCTGTCATACGGTTCATGGGGAGATTGAACTGTATGAGGCATGTTGTAAGGAAAAGGTGAAACATCTGGAGGAGGCTTGACAAACGTCTAACACTAGTGTACTTGTTCTAGTCAGTTAGACATTTTTGTCCATCCGACACCATAGATGCCAGCATATACATGCTGAGCGGGCCAACGCACACACGAGTCCCACCCTCCTGACCGGCAGGTCAGATGGATGGGGCTTTTTTATTTCGGGAGTTGTGATGCCGTCCCTTTCTATCCCTATTACCAAGGCTGATGATGTGACCCAGTGTGTGTTTGGTTGGGCGTCCATCGCAGTCACGAAAACCGGGGAATCCCTGGTGGATTTGCAGGGCGATGTGATCGATATCTATGACCTCGAGCAGGCATTCTATGAGTATGTCAAAGCATCAGGCGAGTTGAACTTCCATCATACCGGTGCAATCCGAGGCCAGCTCATTGAAGCGATGGTGTTCACTCCTGAAAAACTTACAAAAATGGGTATCCCTCCTGGTATGGTGCCGCTGGGGGCCTGGGTCGGCTATCACTTACCGGATAGGGCGGATTATCAGCAAGCACGAGAGGAAGGCCTGCTTATGTTCAGCATTGAGGGCATGGCTGAGCGGGTGGAGGTGTAAGCATGGCTACACGTCTCACAAAATTGTCCATCGGTAAAGTGGCGCTGGTGCCAAAAGGGGCGAACCAGGAAGCTTATGTCTTGCTCTATAAGATGGACAAAGCGGAGTGGACCACGGCGACGGTCAACAATTTTCCCGATAGTTCATTCGCCTATGTCGAGCCGGGTGATAAGGATCCGGACGGGAAGACGACTCCACGCAGCAAGCGTCACCTGCCCTACAAGGATGCGGCTGGGAAGCCCGATGCCGCCCATACACGCAACGCCCTTTCGCGGCTTCCGCAGACGAACATTTCGGCCAGCGCGAAAGCCAGCGCCAAGCGCAAACTTTTGGCGGCCGCACGCTCGTTGGGGATTAACGCCACTACTAATACACAAAAGGATCTAGGGATGGATGATACGGCGATGGCGATGGATGAGGAGCGAGAATCTCCGCCGATGACGTTAGAAGAACGGCAGCAGGCGCGCCAGCTCTATGCGCAATGGGGGCCTCTCTGGCGTGATTTCTGCGCGACTGTTAACGAGATTATGGACTGGGACGATGACGATGCGCAATATGCCGACATTCTGATGCAGTCTATTGAGCAATTCTCGACACAGGCAACTGCCATCTTGTCCGACCTGGGCCTTCTTACCAAAGCTGCCCCGCTATTTGCCGTGCTGAATGAGGTGACGAAGGCCGGGGCCGTAATGAGCGGAGCCCGTCGAGCGCGTTTACAAGCGGCGATTGGGGCCTTACAGGCTATTCTGGATGAAGCGAATCCACAAACGGGTGGAGAAACGACCACCCCAGCGACGAAAGGAGTCCGCATGACTGTGACTGTTGATGAAATAACCAAACGGGCTGAAACCGCTGAGGCTCGTGTGCATGTCCTCGAAGCGGAATTGCTCCAGGCGAAAATGTCGCCTGAGGAACAAGAAGCGGAATACCTCAAGAATTTGCCCGATGCGGTGCGGAAGCAGTACACAGCCGATAAGGTGGAAAAAGCTGCCCTGCGTGAGGAACTGCGAATTGAGAAAGAGGCGCGGCAGCGGCAGGAGTACATCGAAAAGACGGTGACGTATCGCCTCGTTGGGATGACACCCGATCATTGGAATGTGCTAAAGGCGATTGATGGCCTGCCGCAGCAGGAACGTGATGAATTGCTCCGCATGTTGGCCAGTGCCCATGAGGTGATCAAAACGTCTGGGCTGTTGAAAGTCCATGGGAAAGACGGTGTTGCCCCTGTGATGGGAAGCGCCCTCGAGCGCATCGAAAAAATGGCACGCGAGCGTGCGGCCGCAAGTGAGGGCAAGCTCACCTATGAGCAAGCCTATGATCGGATCAGTAGCGAACAACCGACGTTGTTTGCTGAGGCTCGGAGCGAGCAGCGGAGGGTGGCATAATGGCCTTTGAATATCCACGCTTTGTGCGGACGTATAAAGCAACCGCCGATCTGTCGGCGAAACAATTCTATCATATCAAATATGATGCCACCGGTGATGGAGTGACCGCCATTACCGCAGATACGGATGTGCCATTTGGGGTGTTACAGAACAATCCGGGAAATGGTGGGGCTGCGGAGGTTCTCCATCATGGGATCAGTAAAGTGTCCGCTGATGCGGCTATTACACGAGGCGCTGTTATAGGGACCTCTGCTGATGGCCAGGCGATTACACGTGCGATTGGTACAGACACGACGAAATACGTTTCTGGCGTTGCCCTGCAAACCGCAAGTGGGGTGAATAGTCTTATTGCGGCCATGATTAACTGTATGGATCCTCATCGGGCTGCATAGGAGAATATAGACTATGCCTCAGCCATCCTTTTTAGATGTGCATGTGGATGTGCCGCTGACCAATATGTCAGTCGCGTACATCCAAAGCCAGGACATGTTTATCGCCACCAAGGCCGCTCCGATTGTCCCTGTGGACCACAAGTCTAATAAGTATTATGTATGGAACAAAGACGATTGGTTCCGGGATGAGGCACAACTCCGGGGCGACTCTGAAGAGTCGGCCGGCGGGGGGATGCGGCTTTCCACGGATAACTATTCCTGCGACGTTTTTGCTTTCCACAAAGATGTGGGGCATTTGACGCAGGCTAATCAAGATCCGCAGGTGAATATCGATCGGGCCTCGACGTTGCTCGTGACGCAGCGTATGCTCCTGCGTCGGGAGAAACAGTGGGCGACGGATTACTTCACCACGGGCGTGTGGGCGACTGATCGTACGGGTGTCGCCTCCTCTCCATCGGCAACGCAGTTTGTCTATTGGTCGGATTACAGCGTGTCTGATCCGATTAATGATGTTGAGACTGGGAAAAGCACGATCCTGCTCAATACCGGATTTATGGCGAATACTCTGGTATTAGGCTACCAGGTTTTTGCTAAATTGAAACAGCATCCGGATCTTATTGATCGGATCAAATACACCCAGCGGGGTGTCGTGACGGAAGAAATCATGGCTGAGGTGTTCGGGGTACAAAATCTGTTGGTCGCCAAGGCGGTGCAGAACACTGCGGATGAAGGGCAGACCGGCTCGTATAGTTTTGTGCACGGCAAAGCGGCCTGGTTGGGCTATGTGAATCCGGCGCCGGAAATGATGGCCCCAAGTGCGATGTACACGTTTGGCTGGACTGGCGTGAGTGAAGGCATGGGGGCCACGATTGGGGTCGCGAACTTCTACCTCCAACATCTCAAAACCTGGCGCTACGAGGCTGAGATGGGATGGGACAATAAGGTTGTTGCGACTGATCTGGGCTATTTCTTTGCCTCTGCTGTTGCTTAGTAAGAAGGGTATATGCAATACGAAGTGCTGCGACCTTTTGAATGTGCTGGAGTGCAACTTCAGCCTGGAACGATTGTGGATGTCTCCACCTGGCGCCCGCGATGTGTCGAGGGCCTGATCAGTGATCGGCGCTTACGCCCGGTGAATATGCCCGCAGGCTTTGACGTGAAACTGGAACGCCGGAGCGGCAAGACCGCGCCTCTGTTCAGGGAGAAAACATAATGCCGAATTATTTGTTGCAAGCCGGCTTTCAGACAAACGCGATAGCGGCCGCTGTCATCGATGCGGCTGCTATCGAAAAAGTGCATACCGGCATTCGCGTTGACCGTGTCGCTGGCGCCTTACCAGCTACGACCACCCTCAATATTTTCAGTGTCACTGGGACCGTCTTGTTGACCGGCTTTCTGGGGGTCGTTGGCACGGTCATTCAGACGCAGACCTGTAACCTGAAGGTCTCTCTGATTGATACCCTTACCAGCACCACTACCGATATATGCGCCAACCTCAACGTGAGCGCGAAAGCGGCGGGATCGCTGTTTACGATTACTGGTACGCTGGCTACAGCGTTGCAGAGTGGGCTCGTGCTTCCAGCGCAGGCCGCTCCTGTGATTCTCGTCCCGGGCACAGTGATACTGACGACGTCAGCAACAAATACGGGAACAGTTGCGTGGTCGGTCTGGTATCACCCGCTGACCACCGGGGCCTCGATGACGGCTCTCTAGGAGGCGACGGTGCTGTTTCCTAACCGACAATATACGTTGCTTGCGACGGGCACCATCAGTGCAGCACAGAGCAACCAGCTTTCCCCTGTTGCGTATGATCTAGCTGGCATGATTGTGCTTATCTGTCAGGCCGGATTTCTGTATGGCTCAGGAGGTACGTCAGTCGATGCCTATGTCCAGACGTCGTTTGACGGCGGGACAACCTGGGTGGATATCATGGAGTTTAGCTTTACGACTAGCGCTGCAACGCGCTTGCATAGTGTGCGCGTTTATACTGCCGTTGCGGCGAACTATACGCCTACCGATGGGACGCTGACGGCCAATACGATTAAGGATGGCCTGCTCGGAGCGGCCCTGCGGGCAAAGTGGAGCAGCGTAGGAACGTATGCTGGTGCCACAAGTTTGACGATAGCGGCCGTCGTGAAAGGGCTCCGATGACCTGGACGTATAGCGGCAATCCCAGTGCTTCGACGCTCGATCAGGTGCGGTATCTGTGTCAGGACACAGATAGCACCGAGCAGCTCTTGCAGGATGCCGAGGTGACGTTTGAAATTGCGCAAAATCCCAACCCTTATCTGGCAGCAGCGGCCTGTGCGGAACGACTTAGTCTTAAGTTTGGTCGAGACGTGACCTTCCGCGTTGGGGATACCCAGGTAAACTATGGGGAGCGTGCGCGGGAGTATCGCCTACTAGCTACGCAATTGCGTCAACGGTATGCACTTCGCAGTGCGATGCCGTATGCTGGCGGGTTGAGTATCAGCGAAAAACAGACGATCTTAGCAGATACTGATCGGGTGGAACCTGCGTTTCATCGACAAGAGCCGGATGATACACCCGTCTGGGGGAACAGCGAGTGATGGCAACCGGCGACGAGTGAGCTTGAGGAGTGGCGAGTAATGGCTCTCTCACAGGCCATGTTGACGCGTATGGCCCGAACGGTCATGCGGGCGGAAGGCAGCCTTGTTGAAGTGGTGACCTATGTGTGGCGTAGTACGCCTGATGCCATGCCAGTCCAATATCCTGACCTTCGAGCCCTCATCACGGGGTATCAATATTGGCAGATTGATACCATGATTATTCAGCGTGAGGACCGACGCTTACGACTTCCAACTGCTGATGTGCTCTGGGTTCCAACTCCACTAGATACTGTTCTCCGCGCTGATAATTCGTTGTGGCAGGTATTGACGGTTTCAGGGGGGCTGGCTGAGCCGTTTACGTTTTTCCAACTGCGACATATTGGGTGAGACATTGAAGAGGTCTGAATGATTCGTCGTGTACTATATTTGGCGGTGTTTCCTGTCTGTATGGGTGTGATAGTCGGATTTTTCGTATTTAGATTTCTTGGTTTTTGTATAACGCAGACATCTATCCCTTCACCAATTTATAAGCAACATCTAGCTACTGATCATGACCATCGAACGGATGATGATTGTATGACTAAAGTCCAGAAAGAACAAATTCGTGCATGCTATGAGGCACAAATTAAAAAGTTTCAAAAACAATTGGCTGAGATACAAGGAAAGAAATAGAATAGCTATGATCCGATTGACACTTCAGACAGGCGATACAGTACGTATATTCGCTATTCTTACCACGCATTTAGGCGATTTGAGTCCAGTTATGGCGCAAGCGCGGGATCTGTTGTTGCGCTCAGTGCGGGAGAATTTCGCACAAGGCGGCCGGCCTTCCTGGCGACCCCGTCGGCCTCCGCGCCAGGGTACGCCCCTGGGAGGTGTGAGCAGTCGTCTGGTCAACAGTATTACGTCGACCACAACTCCCACGAGTGTCACGCTCACGAGCAGTCTCCCCTATAGCGCGATTCAACAGTATGGCGGGACGGTGCATCTGCCGGCCATGGTTGCCGCACCACATCGCGCCTTTCGTTTTGTCACCGCAGATAACACCGTGGTCTTTACGAAGCGCGTGCGAGCACACAGTGTCACGATCCCCGCGCGACCGTATCTGGTGGCCCAACCCGAAGATGAACGGGAATTAGTGCGATTGACTGAGCGCCATCTTGGCCAATCTGTCGAGACGGCGAGATAGCCTTGAGACAGGTGCAGCGCTCTGGGCTCAGAAGCTCTGGACTCCGAGGCTGTCTCGCTTCCTATACGGGGGAACCATGCGTCATTTGTGGCATGAAATTCTGCGTATACGTTGGATGCTGATGATCGCGCTCATCATGATTGCGTTACGTAGCCAGCAATGGCTCCCCGACATGTCTCTGTGGGCACTCGTCGTTCATAAGCCTGCGCTGGCGGCGCTAGGGTTTATCGCGGCGCACATTGCCTACCAACAAGCGTTTCCCTATCTTGATCAGCGACAAATATATGAGCAGGCTTCCATTATACGCTATGGCCAAGCCACTGACCCAGCCGCTCATAGAGCAGCGTATCTTTTTGTGGGCCTCTGTGTCATGCGTGGACTGATCTATGCTTCTTTTGTGCTGGGGGTGAGCCTTGGTCTCTAATAATTGCGATGAGTTGACGTTATTCTGCTCACAATATAAAACCTTGCGCCATTGCGAGACGGTGCGTAATTACCTCAATGCCTGCATAATTGAGCTGCTTCGTCGGGGTGAACAGCACGACCAGTCGAAATTGCAGGAACCGGAACTGTCAACCTATGCTACGGTGATGGGCAAATTGCAGAGGCTCACCTATGGCTCGCCAGAGCATCAGGCGAATCTTCAACAGCTTGGTTCGGCGTTGTTGCATCACTATGAGAGCAATCGACATCATCCAGAGCATTTCAAGCATGGTATTCGTGAGATGACCCTGCTTGATCTCATAGAGATGCTGGTGGATTGGCAGAGCGCTACAATACCTCACAGTGATGGAAACATTCACAACAGTATTGCGATCAATCAGCAACGGTTTGGTTATGGTGATGAACTGGCACAAATTTTTCGTAATACCGCCGTCTGGCTCCTCCATCAAGACGTGTTCCACCATGCGGAGGAGTCCTAAAATGGCCTTGTGTCTATGGCTCATCATGTATGCACTGTGGTGTGGTCTGCCTACCTGGGCGCTGGCGCAGCTCCCCGCCGGTATGCCTCCTGGCGTATTGCGCTACCGTGCCCAGGTGGTGCGCGAGGTGCACTTTACATGGGGGGTCCAGCAACCTGTCGCAGTCTTTTTTGCGCAATTGCATCAGGAATCGGCGTGGCATGCTGCGGCACGCTCACGCTATGCGAGCGGTCTAGCGCAGTTTACGCCGGGCACTGCTCGTGCCGCACAGACACGCTTTGCCACTTTGCAGACCCTTTGCGCTGATGCGGCAGGATGTCCCTTACAGCCGGCCTGGGCAATACGTGCCCTGGTGTTGTGGGATCGATTCCTCTATCAGCATCGCAACCTCGTGCAGCAAGCAGAAGAACGGTGGGGGTTTACCCTCGCTGACTATAATGGGGGACCTGGGTGGATTAATCGAGAAATCCTCTATTGTCGGCAGTTTGGAACTTGTGATCCAACACGGTATTTTGGGGAGGTGCAGTGGGCGTGTGGACGCTCTACGCCCGCCCGGGTACCATGGGCCTGTGCCGAGAACCGGCAATATCCTGCGCAGATTCTATATCGATGGCGGCCGTTATATACGCGGTGGTTAGCGAGTGGATAACACAGGGAAAAGACAACTCATGATATGTCGTGTTGGTATATTGCTGGGGAGTCTGATGCTGCTGGGCTGTGCCTCTATTACTGCGCCGGAATTTATTCAGGCGTTAAATGCGGCACATGTCGCGCATTGTGTACAGATCAATGCCGCCTTCCCCCCCTATGGCAATGCTGCTATCTATGCTACAGCAGGTGAGTTGGATTGTCTTACGCTCTGGAAGGCGCGTATGCAATTAGGACAATGAGTTCTATGGCTGATGATGCCCATGATGATCTCGTGCGCTGGCGTGTGCGCGTGGAGGGACGGCTCGAACGTCTTAAAGAGTTAGTGGGGGACATACGAGAGACGTTACACGGGGTCCAACAAGTGTAACAAAACGGTGGCTCATAAGCGAATAATGCACAAACTTGTTGATCTCTCTTGCGGAGGAGAGGAAATACAAGATGGTCTTATTTCTTGATGAGGTTATCGGTCATGTAGACCGGAAAGGCACCATGGCAGAAACCGCTCGGGATGAAATGCTCCGATGGCGTGTACGTATAGAAGCGCGTCTGGAACGTGTGGAGGAACTAGCGCGTGAGATGCGCGAAACGTTGCACACTGTGCAGCGAGAACAAAATGTTGGTGCGCAGTGGCAAAGTAAGATTGTTGGTATTGGTATTGCCAGCATGGTGATTGTTTCAGTTTTGTTTCAGTTGCTTACGTTATGGTTCAAAATAAATAAATGAACGAATTACTCCAACTATGTTCAGACATATTCACCGGGGCGGGGATCGTCTTATATGGATTTCTCGTATGGGTATTTGGCAGTCAGCGGAATGGGCTATTTGCTTTTTTCGTCTGTTTTTTCATTATGTTTGTAGGTTTGGGGATTTTTGATTTTGTCTATCTTGGGGGCTGGCTGACTCTTTATCAACAGAGTCTCTTGCGTCGATTGTGGGGCCGGGGACTTATGGTCCTCGGAGGGAGCCTTTTAGTCGCCAGTATTTGTGTGCAGCGACGAAGACAGAAACCATTGATTACTATGAAGTGAGACGATGGCAACAGGAACGATTCTGCTGTGGCCCGGAGAAGTGACCCTGCCAGATGGTACATCAGGGAATGTCTTCGCCCAGGCGCAGATTTTCAAATCCACTGGCACGGCGCCAACCAACGGGCCGGTGTTGTTTGGGACGGAACTGCTCTTTGATGGCACGACCGACGAGCATGTGTTTTTCGCCTTTGGCATGCCCCAGGACTATGCATCTGGTGGTACGTTGTACATCAACTGGAAGCGGGCCTCTGGTACTGGTGCCGCAGATGTGGTGTGGAAAGGGGCAGTAGCCGCAGTGACGCCGGGTGGGACGGAAGTTCCGAACACGAAAGCACTCAATACCGTGGCAACTACTACCACAAACGCAGGCACAACGAGTCAAGCTCTACAACAAACAACCATCACTCTCACGATGGACAGTGCCGCGGCACGGGATAGCGTCTGGGTCATGTTGGGTCGTGATGCCGACAACGCCGCAGACACGCTGAATGTTGTGGATGCCCAGGTCACGAGTGTGTGGCTGGAGTATACGACTACGTAGGAGACGCTGTGCAGACGTTTTATTTTCTGGGTTTTGTCCTTCTACGCAACGGGAGTTTACATACGCTACCACTGACCATTCAAGCAACTGATATGATTCATGCTGAAGCGGCTGCGATGCAGCAATGCGAGGACGAGGCGCGAATCAAATACGGCAAGCGAGTCATGATGGTGACTGTGCAGCAGGCGGTCTTTGTAGGAGAATAACCATGGCGGATTATCTTTTTCAGTTCACCGTCTTACGCAGTGATGGATCAACATATGTTGCGACCATTGACGTTACTAATAGCAAATCTTTGGCACAAGCAACTGTCGATGCGAATGACGCTATCAGCCGAAACGCAGACCGATATGGCGACGGGAAAAGCATTACAAGTCTCTCTGTTCTTCAAGCTACACGACCGACAATAGGAATAGTTGATGCCCCTGCTCTTTGATGGGATTGACGATAGAATCAATGCAGCAAATACGGGGATTCCTGTAGCATATCCCATTACAGCCATGGCATTGGTTCGTCCAGGTAGTGTTAGTGTATACCAAAGTATTTTTCAGGTTGATAGGGCTCGTAGCGGAAACGGCGAATGGCATCTAGAGATTACTGATACGGGAAAAGTAGAATGGGGTGCGAATAATAGTGGAACTCTATCTGTAACTGGTTCAATAAGTGCGAATCAGTGGCAGTTGATAGGTGTTGCAAACGCCTCTGCGACGGCTCGACGGTTTTTTTCTTGGAATTATGAAACATTGACATTGGCTATTAACGAGAGTGACACTACAAGTAGGCCTATATCCGGCAGTCTCGCGGATGATGTCAAGATTGGGACATTTGAATTGGCGGACGGAGTTTATGCTGATTTTTTCACTGGTCATATTAATTGGATAGCTATCTGGAATGTTAATCTGGACCTGGATGGTATGATGGCGGTTCAGTATCTTGGCCCACTTGCCGTGCGCAGGCCAACACATTTTTGGCCGTTTTGGGAGAATACTGGCACTACGGTGCAAGACATTATTAACGGCAATACCGGCACCATGACCAACTTTCCCGCCTCGCCGTGGGAAGCCACCAGTCTACCGGGGCCGTGGTGGGCGCGTAGTCCACACCGAGTGATTCGGCGCCAGGCCGCCGTTCCTCCTCCGGCTGGCTTACCAACAGGTCAGATGATGCGTACAGGCGTAGGAAGATAAGGAGATAGGAGATAATGTCGTATGGCTGACAACATTACCCTGAATTCTGGTGTTGGTGGTGCAACACTGGCGACCGACGATATTAGTGGTACACATTACCAACTGGTGAAAGTCGTTTTTGGTGCGCTTGATAGTGCCACACTTGTTTCGACATCCAACGCTATGCCAGTCGATCTGCGGACGAATAACCTCTCTGGCAACCTAAACGTTAACATTGCTGCGTCTGCGGCCACGGTCACGGTCTCGGGAACGATTACCGCCAATGCTGGCACGGGGACATTCACAACCCAAGATACCGCGTCACTCGTGGATGATGCGGCTTTTTCTCCGGCCTCCTCACGGGTGCTCCCCGTGGGCTTTACGTTTGACGACGTAACCCCAGATTCTGTGAATGAAGGGGACATTGGGGCCGCTCGTATGTCAGCCAATCGCAATGTCTATGTCACGTTGCGTGATGCGGCCGGCAATGAGCGGGGCCTCAACGTCGATGCGGCCGGGGCCATTGCCGTGACCGATGGCGCAGGAAGTTTGACCGTTGATAATACGACACTCTCTGTAACAGGCGGCGGGGTAGAGGGGACCGCGCTGCGTGTGACCATCGCGAACGATTCGACTGGTGTACTGAGCGTAGATGATAATGGCGGATCACTGACTGTGGATGGCACTATTACTGCGAATGCGGGCACCGGCACCTTTACAACACAGAGTACCGCCTCGATTGTTGATGATGCTGCATTTACCCCTGGCACAGATCGCATTTTAATGATGGGTGCCACCGCAGATGAAACAGCACCAGATAGTGTGAATGAGGGTGATGGTGGTGCATTGCGGATGTCATTAAACCGTAACCTCTACACGGTCCTTCGTGACGCCGCAGGCAATGAGCGTGGAGCCAATATTAATGCGAGCAACCAACTCAGTGTGAGCGTTGATAATACCGCCACTGTGAACATTAATTCCATGCCTAACGAAGGCCAGCAGACGATGGCCAACAGTATCAGTGTAGCTATCTCGTCTGATCAGAGTAACGTACCGGTATCGCAAGCTACAGCGAGTTCGCTCAATGCCCAGGTAGTCGGCAATATAGCCCATGACGGTGTTGATTCTGGGAATCCCGTCAAGATCGGTGGGATTGCAAGGACGACAAATCCAACCGCTGTCGCCGCGGGCGACCGGGCGGATTTATTTATGGATGATCTTGGGAAGGCGATAGTCTATCCAATTGCTCCGCGGGATCGCATTGTGGCGGGCGGGAGAATTTCGCTCACCTCTACGACAGAAACGACCTTGATAGCCGCCGGCGGTGCTGGGGTGTTCCGTGATCTGGTCATGCTCATGATGTCCAATGAGGCCGCGACGGAAGTCCGCGTGGATTTCCGCGATGCAACAGCAGGCACGGTGCTGTTTTCAATCGATCTTGCTCCTGATGGAGGCGGTGCGATTGTGCCATTTCGGGTGCCATGGCCCCAAGCAACAGCCAACGGGAACTGGACTGCACAGCTTTCAGCTGCTGTGAGCACGGTGTACATCACGGCCTTGGCGGTGGAGAATAATTAATGGCTGAAGAAATCACGATTCGTTCACGCAATAAGGCAACAGTGCAGGCAGAACTGCGAGAGTTTATGCTCTCGCAGTGTGACGAGGATATTCGCGACCTTTTTACTATGCATTTTTACACACTGGAACCGCTACTGATACAACTCATTCGTGAGATCAAAGCATTACGAAAGGTATAAGATGCAAATTAGCCATATGGATTTAAAAGTACTCTATGGTCTGCTTAATAATCAACAGCAGGAAATTTGTGATCTCTCTGAGAAATTATTGCGGATGGAGCAAGAACTCTACAAACTCCGCCCATTGGCAGCTCAAAATGGAGAATATGACCATGTCCATTCTTCTGCTCCAAAATCTTAATATGGGCGGGACTGAAACCAGTCCGCCAGTTGGTCCTGGGGCTGATCGTGCACTGATGCTGGTTTCTGTTGGACGGTGTCTCATTGGAGCAATGCTGGGCGTTTTGTGTGCGGTCCTCGGGGGTGGCTAATGCTGGGGTGGGTGCTGAATCTCGGCTTCGCTGGTTCGCCAGTACTCGCCGCCAATGCAACATTGGCGATTCTCGCTGCCGTTGTTGCCAAATTGGGAGCCATACCAGGCGTGCAGCGAGTCTATACCTACCGACCGGTGGCGACTGCGCCTGGGAGCATTCCCAGCGTGATGGGGCCATCGACGGCCGTCGACTATTGGACAGTACGTTTTCAGTCCAGTACGGCCACACGGGAGGTCGGCTATGTCGTAATTAAGCAACATATTATTCAATTTGAGCACTATTATTCAGTAGGGGTCCCAACAATCACAACACCCCTAGTCGATGCTCTTATTACCGCCGTCATCAATGCGTTTAGCCTGGTATTTTCCATCACGCCATATGCGGAAGTCACAGGACCGTTATCAGTAACCTCGTGGGCTCACGAGGTGTGGTTAGCAGATGTCTTTTTGACCTATCGAACGGAATATCAATTGCCAGTGCAGGAGTATCTTGTTGTCCAGTGAGCCGGCGTCATATACTACAACGCATGTCACATCTACTACTATAGGTCAAACTCGTTTGGAACTCATGCAAGATCTCATACAGGCGTGGGCGAAGGAAATGGGACAACATGAGGTGGGATGCTTAGAACTCCACTTTAGTGGACAGCAGGTCAAAGCCGTACTCAAAGTAAGTCTAGGGATGAAGAAAAACCCCTAATTGCTCGTCGCCTATCCGAATGAGGACGGTGCTCGATGCCCACTCGCATAGCGCTAGCGTTGCTAGCCGGGAAAGGTGACGATCATGGCGGAAGGTGTAGCCTATCTTGCAGTCAGTGCAGTCGGAGAGGAAACGACTCCGAATATTGCGGTGAATGCCACCCAGCGTATCCCGTATCTCGAATGGGCGGCGACGCCGGAAGTGCAGCACCTCATGGATATGGCGCTCCAGGGACAGATTGCCCAGGCCACCCCTGAATTAGGATTTTTTGATATCCGGGGGACGTGGCGTTGCAACGCCACGTATACCCAAAATAATCTACTCCTCAAGCATTTTATCGGATCACTCGCATCAAATACGTACACATTTGTGGATTCCCTGGTCGGGAAAGCCCTCACATGGCCCATCGACAAACAGGTTTCAATCTGGGAACTCTCGGGCGTGAAGCTCCCACAGTTGGTTCTCAATTGGGGACCGGATGGAGTCAGTTATTCAGGCACGTCCATTGCGCAAGGGATTGCATTTAACTCTCTTACGTATACCGCAGGGACCATCAGTGCAGATAGCACGGACAACTCCATTAATGACAGTGCGACGTCTTTCCCCGCCTTTGTTGCTGGCGACAAAATTACAATTCAAGGGTTTACCGGGTCGACCAGTAACAACGGGGTGGGGATTGTGGTATCCCGCACGACCGCGAAGATTGTGATTAGTGAGTTGACCTTGACGACAGATGCCGCAGGGGAATCGGTCACCATTTATGGTGGCCAGAATACCGCCGCAGAGTTGGCAGCACTCCTCCCCAATACTGATACCCGCATAAAAATTGCCCCTGATCTCAACACCCGTCTGGGCCTTTATAGTGCTGCTCTGGGTGTGGGGGATGAGATTAAAGCTGTCGAGGGGACGCTGACGCTGACGCGTCCAATGGTTGAACAGCACGTGAGCGGGCAACGGGGAATACTCGAGCCCGCCCCGAACAACTTCGTCGCAGGGATCTTTTCTCTCACGTTGTCCAGGTTTAGTACGAATCAGTATGAATTGTGGAAAATCACACGGCAACGGTTGTCCCTGCGAGTCTATTTTAAAAAAGAGGGGGGAACAGCCTCGCAGGAATGGATCATGCCGAATGTTGTCCTAGTCACAACGCCCAGTCCGATCAGTGGTCCTGGGTTTATTCCACAGACCATCACTGGAACTATCCATATCGGACAAGATAAATACGGTCCCAGCACAGTCACTTCGGCGAGTACAACGGATGATAGTTTCAATACGACCGCGAATGATTTCCCCATGCTGTATCCAGGCGCGAAGCTCTTTGTCAGTGGGTTTGTCAGTGCGGCCAACAACGGTGTACACACTGTGGTGAGTCGGACAGTAAGCAAAATCATTGTCACGACCAACCTGACCACAGAAGCAGCGGGGCCTTCAGTAACGCTGGTTGGGCGTAATCCGTTTGTCATTGTGAACGAAACAGCATAGACTTAAAAGAACCATGCCACTAGAAATTGATCTGACTACACAACAACAAGTCCTACTGAGCGCTATCCCGAAGACCTTAGAGGGATGTCCAGGTGCTTTGGCTGGCCCAGTGGTCTATACGTTAAATACGGGGAATTGTACGCTGGTTCCTGTTGGAGATGATCGCAGTGTCCTGATTGTTTCTGGGGACCACGCAGGATACAGCGTTATGCTCGTATCTGCAGAGGCAGATCTCGGCAAGGGCGTAGAAACCATTACAGATATCGTAGTCGTTCACGTGATAGACGCTCATACGGCCGTTTTGGGTTTAACGGTGGGTACGCCAGAACTCAAAGCATAGCGCCGCGGGGCATTATATGGCTGATACTCTTGGTCTGAATCTTCGCGCGGGCTTCACACGCGAGGCCATTGTCACGGCTCAACAATGGCCTGCTACTGTAGCTGCTGCCATCACCCAACTGTTACCAATTGTGGATGTACAGCCGAATGATGGTGTAACCAAGCAGGGGTATACCACCATAGAGAGCGGTGGCCGTGGTCCCATTGCCTATGATGTGATGAGCATCAAACCGACCGTGCAAGTCCCGCTTGTATGTACCTATGAAGGGCTGGAGACACTATGGGCGTGTGCGCTAGGTTATATGGCGAAACGTATCAGTGGGACTGTCATGCCGGAGCTCGTGACCACTGGCGTCTACCGCCACCTCTATGAGATTGATCCTGGTCTAAGTACTGCCTGGGCCTGGGATGCCACCGCGGATGGCTTTCTAGGAGGTGAACTGAGTCCTGGTCAACGGAAAGTCCGCCGCGGCACGTTCGCAGTTGATATGACGGACACTGTCTGGGAATGGCTTTCCGCGATGGTGAGTGCTGTCACGCTGCAATGTGATCTGCAAGGCGTCACGCTTATCATAGACCTTGTATCGCATAGTCTCAGTGATACCTCGAGCATTAATACTCTTACGACACTGCGAACAGTATTACCTCTTGTCACACCAAGGGTGTTACCCACACAACTCGTATGGCGTATTGCCCCGTTTTCGACCGGCACACCGCTGGGCCTGGCTGATGTGGTGAAAGTGAACTCATGGACGTTACGCCTAGAGAATCAGCTTGAGGCAACCCCTGGCCTAAATACCGGCACAGCGCCACTGGAATATGAACGAGTCAGAGATTATCCTGTAGTCACAGTGACATTTGTGTTACCACGACACACAGCCAATATATGGCAAACGCGCTGGCGCGCCAATACGGTTTTAATGGCCGATGCGAAATGGACCAGTGAGGTACAGATCACGAGCGGGCAACCATGGCGTTTGCACGTCTATCTGCCGAGTTGCATTGTCAGCAATGCACAACTCCAACCGGCGGGTGCGGGCCTCCCGTCTGACACAGTGCAACTCCTGGCTATCGTGCCGAGTGCTGCCCCCGCGGGGTTCCCGACCACGCGCTTTCTTGGGGCGCTGGCGGTGGAACTTTATACCCGTGCAAGTTTGCATCCCTTGCTCTAAGGAAGACGTTATGGCCGGAGAAGTTGCTAACAGTCCCTATCCCCGCTTGAGTATGAGAAAAACAACTGGAGTTTCCTCAAAAGACTCCAGTAAATCTTACACTAATACACAAACAATTATGCTACCCGAAGATCATAACAATTTGGACTATGCATATATTATGATCTTCAAATCAGAACTTATAGATATATGAATAGGAGTATTATATGAGTTTCCGCTCACGGAGTATGGAAGAACGATTGAGCCATGTCTACGAAGGAGCGACGATTTTCTATCATCGCCTTTTACAGGAAGAAAAGGATAAGGCCAAGCATGCGTCAACCGAGCGTGGAGATCTCCACGACTATCTGTTTGTCTTGCGGGTCGCTCAACTCGCCGTGGATGGTTGGCAGGAAGATGGTCAGGTACTGAACGCTGATGGTCATCCGATCCCTGTGCCTATAGGGACTCGCGAGGAACGTCGTGCTGGGATTATCGCCGAGGTAGCCAAGTGGGATAGCGAACTCCTTCTGCAAATATTCTCCTTGTCTATGGGGAAGGAGGATCCGGAACAGATAAGAAAAAACTCGCCCGATATCTTTCGCGCCGGTTCGCCCTCACCAGCCGACGTACCGGCTTCGAGCTTACCTGTGGCGAGTGCCGACACAGCCGAGGTGCCGACGGACTCCCCATTCCCTGCGATACCGGAGGCTTGGCCGCTTGTCTCTACTGGGACCTGATGGATGCCAGCCCGGGTGAGCCAGTGGACTATGCGGATGTGCACGCGGTCGAACTATACCAACAGATTCAACGCCACGGCTGGTCCATGGTGGCGGCGCTGGTCCCCTTGCCAGAGAGCGCCGCAGCACGTGAGGCATTGTTTATCCGATTAGACTGGCTCACACAGCATTATCCGGCGATGTTGGCGCAATGGCAGGGATCAGCACCAACATCGTCACAGGAGGCCCCGACGTATGATCAGAATCGATATGGATAATGCTGGACATATTTGGCGTTATGAGGACGGGATACCTACGGTGGAACTGTATGAGAGTACCCCTGAGGATGCAACGATTCTTGGACTTGTGCGGTATGGCGACGGGTATCCCGGCGAACGGTGGGAAGTGGGTGAAGGAGTGACTCCTGCACAGGTGCTTTGTCTCTATTATATGCCACCAGTGGCATCCCGTGATCTTATTGAAGAGTTCCTCCCAGAAATGGATGATCCCTTGAAGCCGGGTGAGGGGGCATAACCATGCCGATGGTAGTGCTCGAACTACAGGCGAAAGGCGCGGCAGAAGCGACGCAGGCCGTAAAATCGGTTGGGGATGCGCTGACGCAGTTTGCCACGGTGGTTGCCCGGAGCAGTGCCGATACGGCGGCGCTCGCGCAGGCCGTTGCCAAAGCCGAAGCCACCATGGGGCAGCTACGTCCAACCACCCAGGCCGATGCTGACAATTTGCGGGTGTTGCAACAACAAGTGACCGCTGTCAAAGACAGCTTGGGGGCTATGACCACGGCGACACAGCAGACCGCCACTGCAACGCAACAAGGTGCAACGAGTATCAAGCAGTTTGAACAAACGGTGCAGAGTAGTAGTCAGGCTGTTAAAGGAGCAACTCAGGATAGTCGAACGTGGCAAGTGTCGTTGCTCGATCTTGCCAAAGCTGGCGCCGTGATGGGTCTCGGCTTTCAGGGGATTTCGACAATTGCAGGGTGGTTTCGGGATGCTATGAGTAGCACCGTACAATTTCAACAGGCAATGGCCAATGTCAATACGCTTGTTCTCGGCAGTACGCAAGTGCAGGCACAATTACGAACTGAATTGCTGCAATTACCGCCAATCTTGGGCTCTGCTACCGAGTTAGCGAAAGGATTATATCAGGTACTCTCTGCGGGAGTAGAACCTGCAAAAGCCGTGGCGTTTCTCAAGGAGTCTGCGCTATTAGCCAAGGCTGGCTTAGCTGATCTTGACACCGCAACGATTGCCCTGACCAAGACAATGGCGGCCTATAAAATCCCCGTCGAGCAGGCGTCCGCAGTCAGCGATGTATTATTCAAAGCTGTCGAAGTTGGCCAGGGCACGCTTCAGCAATTTGCCCAGGCGATGCCCCAGGTGACGCAATTGGCTGCGGCAATGGGCGTGAATTTCAAAGATACCGCCGCAGTGATGGCCACATTGTCGCAGACATTTAAAAGTACTGACACGGCTGCGACCGGCTTCGCATCGCTTCTGCGTCAGCTCTCGCAAAACAGTGCAGAATTTTTGGCATTAGGCATTGATATCAAGAAAGTGATCAGTGAAGAGGGCATTATTGGGGCTATTCGTATTCTGCAACAGGTCACAGGAGGTAGTTCCGAACGACTGCGTAAATTTGTCCAAGATGCCGAGGGCGTCAACGCTGCCTTGGCCTTGATGGGACCACAGTTTCAAACACTCATTGAGGCCCAACGGAAAATGGGTGAGGCCGCTGGCGTGGTAGGAAAAGCAGTCAAAGAACAGACGCAGACCGCAGGCGAAGCCTGGACGGCCCTGGTGAGTAGTCTTGATAAACTAGCACAGCAACTTGCCCCGCCGTTTCTTGGGGCATTTGCAGCGATTGTGCAGGGTGCTGTGATATTGATAGAAAATCTTCGCACGTTGACCAAGACCGTCATCAATTTGTTTACTTTTAAGCCGACCAATGTGCTACCGACGGAAATACAAAAAACGGGTGAAGCTGCCAAGGCCGCCGCTGAAAATGTCAAACTATTGGATGATGCATTTAGAGACACAACTGATCGAGGTGAGCGAGTGAAACGGGCATTGGAGAATGTAAAGCCAACGCTCGAAGGGAATACCATAGAGTATACCAATCTTGGCACAACATTGGGTGTGGTTATACCACAGATGGACACAGTAGCCAAAAAAGCAGAAGCACAGAAAAATGCTTTTGATGAGTCAACTAAAACCCTGACAGGCTTTAATACTGCCCTCAATAATATCAAGAAATCTGGTGAGATTGGGCAGATCATTCCTACTGAGGAACTTCAGAAAAACCTGAAAACAGTCATCAACAGTCTTGGGGAGTTTGCTGAATCCGGCATACTGAGTAATACACAAGTACGTCAAGCGTTTGTACAGACTGAGAAAACCATTCGAGAAACGCAAGGCACGGGCTCCCAGACATATCAAGATCTGATCGCCATGTGGAGTGGCTGGGAGGCGCAGGTACGCAACAGTACAGGAGTCGTATCGAAAGAAGTAGCCCAGGCCGCCGCGGTACAAGCGGCGGCCGCCGCGCAAGCCAAGCAGGCGCTGGAAGGCGAAGCCCAGGCCCGCCTCGCCGAGGCGCAGGTCATGCTCCAGCTCGCCGAGAGCAAGACTGTTGCGGAGCGCAAGATTGCGCAGGCCGCCGTCGATACCGCGAAACAGGCGGTCCTTAGTGCACGGGAACAGACCCTTGCTGCTGAGCAAGTGGCGCTTGCGAAGCAAAAGCAAGCCGTACAAGCGGACCTTACCGTCAAAGTGGAGGAGCGTAACGCCAGACTCATTGAGATCAATGCCAAGATGGAAGCGAATGCCGTGGAGCAGGCGGCCTTGGCTCACATCAGGGCCGGTGAGGCCGCGCTCGCCGCGGCACGACAGAAGCAAGTTGCCGCTGAAACTGCCTTGCGACTCGTTGCGGCGCAGCGTGAAGAAGCGCAAGCAGTCGTGCAGGGCGCGCAGGCGGTCGTGGCTGCGGCAGAGAGTCGGCTACAAGCCGCGTTGGTGACGAGTCGCGGGGTGATCGATGCCAATGTCCGCATGGCACAAGGGGACGTGGAAGCGGCGAAACAAGCCCTCTTTGCGGCGCAGCAGAAGGAACTGGCTGCACAACAAACCGCATTGGCCTATAAGCGCGTTGAAATTGCCTCTGATACCAGTACGAGCACAGAGGTACGGAATCAGCAGTTGGCAGCGAACGCAGCGCAACAAGCCGCACTAGCCAGAGAGAAAGGCGCCGCGCAGGCGGCGGAGGGCTACCGCCAAATTCAGCAGTCAAGCCAGACAGCGGGGAAATCGGAGAGGGAACGCATAGATGCCCTCCGAGAGGGCTTCACAGACACGGAGAGCGGCATCACGAAGTTCAGTGATGGGCTGTCGCTTAACATTAGCAGAGTGAAAGACCTCAGTTTTACGATTACTGGCATGGCGGCATCGGTGGGACTCTGGCTGAGTAATACCCCAGTCATTTGGGAAAAAATGGGATCGGATATCGCCACCGTTACGCGGCAAATGAGGGAATTAGAGGCAGCTCAAAGGCGCCTTTATACAGACTTAATACAATGGCAATTCCCTGGCACCGGTGCATTTAACTGGATCAATAAGGGCCAGTTAGAAATCCTTGGTCAGCTCGGAAAGAGACTGCATGAACTCATGATGCAGTGGGCTAGAGACACGACCGATGTCCAGGCTCTTTCCGTAGCGATGGCTCGTGATGTCAACCTGGCCTTCGCCGCACTCGGAATACAGACAGGACAAGCACTGAAAGCCGCCGCTGAGAAGGCGATTGCCGCTTTTCAGGCCATCCAGCGGAGTGGCACCCTGACCGGCGAAGCGCTGCAAGAACTGTTTGTCCGCAATGTATTACCAGCCATCCAGCAAGCCTATGGCAGAATGACAGGCTCGATCATGGCCATGAATATGACGATGGTCGATGCTGTAGCCGCCGCGCTCGATTTCTTAGGTGCCAAATCCGATAAGATGTTGCGAGACGAGGCCGACGCGGCCAAGCGTGCCTTTGAGATTATCAAAGCGGCAGGTGCAGCCACCGGCCAAAATCTCGAGGATATCTGGACCAACGATGTCCTTCCCAAAATCGAAAAAGCTTACGGCAAGATGGCCGATAAGATTGTCGACGATAATAAGAAAATCCGTGACAGCGCGATGGAAGCCGCAGCAGCCGTAGGGCTCTTGGTCCCCACGAGTGTTGCTCCGCCCACTGGCCCTTTCCCTGGACCTCCGTCTGATGTCCCCTATGTTCCGCCATTAGGCCCTGGACCAGCTTCATACCAGCACGGCACCGCCTACGTCCCACGTACCGCCTGGTACCAACTCCACCAGGGCGAGCAGGTCGTGCCGCGTGGCATGCCCCAAGGGCAACCAGGGCGCGATGTGGCCGGCCCGATTCAGGTCACGTTTGGCCAAATCACCGTGCAGGTCCAGGGTGACGCCGGTGGCCGGGCCCCACAACAGCTCGGCCGTGACGTGGAAGAAGCCCTGGATAAAGCGATTCGTGCGGGACGGTTTACCTACCAGATGAAACGTGCACTAGGATTGTAAACATGGCGCTGACACTGACCAAGAATGCATTGTCGGTGACATTCCCTCGTGGCCGGATTTTCCCGACGACGACAGGCTACCGGATTAACCAGGTGCTCGAGGAGTCTGAAGACTTGACACCGCAGGCCACTGAGCTAGGCGGCACACTGACGGAGTACCAGGTCGAGCTCCTCGGCGTGGATACGACACTCGAAGCAAGTTTTCGCACCTTCTTCGAAGACGCTAGCGTACGCTGGGCGCTCAACACCATTACGCTCACCCTAGAGGACGCGACGACTTTTACCGGGCGCTGGTGGGGGCCGCTCAGTCATCAGCCTACGCAATATACGGCGGGGCTCTTTCGTATTAGCTTTTTCTTTCGCGTGGAGATTTAAGATTATGGCTGGTGTCTACACCATTAATTCCGGGGGTGCACTCACGTTGGTCAACGCGGCATGTACCGTGGTGTTTCTCCATGCGAGTGCGACTCAATCGTTACAAGTCCTGCGGTGTTATCTAGCGCAGACCGGGACGACAACAATTGAGATGGTCCCGGTCCAACTCAGCACCCAGGTCAGCGCTTTCCCCACGCTTACAAGTGCCACCCCACGCGCACATGATGGCTGGTCTACCTCGCAAATTGTCGGCGGAACCGCAGGCGCTGCCGGGACGTGCGGCGTCAACGCCAGTGCTGAAGGCGGGGGGGCACGTACGATTCGATGGGAAGGGGCCTTCCAGAATACCCTCGGTTGGGAATGGAAGCCCAACACGGAAGACGAGATATGGACACTCCAGGCCAACGGAGCATCGGGCTTCGGCGTGCATATTCCCGCAGCGCTGACCGGGCGTACCGGGTGGCGTGTTTCGCTCACCTTCCGTGAATTGTAGCCATATGAGCATTGTTTCCCTCTTGCGGAAAGACACAGATGGGGCAGGCCGCCGGCGCATCTTACGCCCGATTATGCGGGCACCCACCGGTGCACCCATTACGGCCTCGCCGCATCTGGCCTTAGGTCGGCAACCCGTGTGGCTTGTAGAAATCCCGGGCGCCTCGCAATATCTCGCCACCCGTGAGATCACACTTGAGGGACGGAGCTATCTTCCGATCCTGGCGCCTGGCGGGATTGCGGATATTACCCGTGAACTCCTCACCGGGGATGTGCCTCGCGTCAGTAATGCGACAATCCAAATTGTGAATGCGACGCTTTACTCTGGGCTCATCAATTCGTACCAGCTCGACAATCAGCCCATGCGTATTCTCGCAGGATTTCTTGGCTATCCCTACGAGCAATATCGCGTACTGTTTACCGGCCCACTCGATAACTGGCAGGCCCAACGCCGGCGATTTCAACTTGAAGCGCTTGACGGAACCTTCCAACGCCATGTCACGCTTCCGGCGATTGATGGGGCGACGTTCGGTACCCTCACCAATCCTGCCGATGTCATCCAATACCTCGCGCAAACCTATGTACCCCTCCTCACCCTCAACGTCGATAGCGTGGCACGGTTCAAGGCTGCCCGGACGGCCTGGACCTTCCAAGGGAGTGTGGATGAAGGAACCAACAGTTTCGATCTCTTCGTCCGCATGGCGCACCAGGCGCAAGGCCGATATATTGAGTCACCCAATGGGGAGGGGCAACTCATCCCACTAGAGTCGTCTACCCCACCATTGCAGACGTTTACCGCCAGTGAGATTGCCCCGGACTCTGTGACGCTTGGGCGCTCTGCAGAATCGGAAGTCTATACCGACATTTACGTATGGTATGGCCGTGATCCTACGCTGGGGACTGCGAGCAGTGTAACCGCCTATGCCGGGGCAGTGGTGGCCACGCCGGATGGTACGACACATCCCACTGACCCACTCCATGTGCTCTGTCAGCTGGCCTCGACAGCACTCAATGGCATCAGCCACCGACTGGATTATCTAGCAGACTGGATCGGGAGTGCCACTGAGGCTCATCGTTTGCTCAAGTTCCTGGTTATCTGGCATACGCAACGGCGGCATGTGGTGCACTTTAGCACCTGGTCACAGGCGTGGCAACGCGATGTCACGGACGCGATTACCGTGATGCATGACCTGGTGCCCGCACAGGTGCAGACGTTCGAGATTGTCGCAACCACTAACCGGGGACCGCATAGTGAGGTAGTGACTCAGGAGTTGGATCATCCCTATTGGCATGCGTGGGTTGAACATTGGGGCACCGTGACCTCTGGAGCCAATCCCTTACCACCCGGCGTTGATCCTGCACCGATTGCTGGTGATCCGTGGGACCCGACAATCCAGGAGACATTGATTATTAGTGAGGATTGGGAACCAGGCATCCTCGAACTGTTGATTCTGCGTGAGACGTGGGAGACTTGAGTTATGGGATTAACCAATTGGGAAATCACAACCTCAACAATCCCCTCTGGTAGTACGTTAACGGTAAAAGAGACTGTGGGCAGCATTCGGGGATTTGGGAGCCTCTATTATAACGGCGATGCTGTTAGCAGTACTTATAGCACCATAGGTTATTATGGAGCAACGGCCCGGTTGAGTAGTACATACACACGGGGCTTGACGAAAGGGCGTATACGTTTCCTGCAACGTCAGGATCTAGCCACTACTAATCAGTATCAGGGTATAGTGCTCTTTATGAGTACGGCGAACGTAACAGATACCAGCGGTAGTTGTTATATCCTTGGCGGAGATACGTTGCAATGGGCCCTCCTTAAAACAACTACGGGAATGCGTAATCTTGCCATCATTGCATCCTCAGTAACTGGGCCACTCCCCACAACAGCAACGCCATATGCGATGGAAATACATTGGGCTTCTGATGCCACGCAATATGGTGGTACCTCTATTGCTCTTTTTGCTGGTACAACGCTGAATTTTACTGATCTCACCTTGCGACTCAATTATACAGATACTTCTAGCCCACTCAGTACCAGCGTAGGGGAAGGGCCAGCCTGGATATATCGTGTTGGTACCACAAGTCCTTTTTCAGCAAATCTTGGACGTAATGTCCAAGATAATCACAACATTTATCAATGGCAATAAGGTGCTGGAATGCCCTCTGTCGCCCTCGCCGCTAACAGCGCCTGGACCTTCTACGTCACTGACGTGGGTATGTCTGCCGCGCTCAGTGCCAGTAACCCCATTCTCGGCACCAGTGCGCTGCGTATCGCCCGCAACGCCGTGGGCACCAGCAACATTAGCGCCCATGGTGCCCTCATCACCTGGTCTCATGGCTGGACCCGTGGCCGTATGCGCACCGCCTACCGCCTGGACACACATACCGCAACTACAGATCATGGCATGGGCCTCTACTGCCTTGCCTCCCAGGCAGACCTGACGGCGGGCGTCGGGGCCTGCTATGCCCTCGCACTTCGCACCAGCACAACCGGGGGCACCATCGATAGCCTGCGCCTTGTGAAGTACAGCGCTGGCCTCGCGGCGCCCACCGGCGGCGTAGTGCTTGCGACCTATGCAACCGGCAATATTGTGCTGGGAACCATCGTATGCATCGAACTTGAATGGCGCGTCGATCTGACCGCACTCGGCGGCGTGGCACTCACTGGTCGGTATGCGACCGGTTTCGTCTTACCAGCCCAACCTACACTGCCCACGGTACTCACCTATACGGACACCAGCAGTCCATTGACGAGCAGTGTGGGCGAGGGCGTCTGGATATTCGCCAACGGCACAGGTGATCACACAAGCACATTTGGGGAGACCGCAGGCTTCCACCTGCCCTAGAGGGCCCCTTATGCCACCTGTGACGACTGCGCTCCATATCGCATTGACACGAGGACGCCTCCCCGCCTGGATAGTTCTCGACATATTGCAGCGCCAAGGGTATAGTGAATTTGAAACCCTCACGACGCTATTACTCGAAGTGCAATGTGGGAGTATACAGGTAGATCCACGGGGAAGATTATCTCTTCAAGAAGGGACATTATGCAGTCTATAAGCACATGCGACTATGAGGAGAAAATTACGCTTGTACGAGCACCTACCCCTACCAAGGAAACCCGTGTTGTGGATGTCGGTCCTATCACGCGGGTACGCTGTCCTGGCTGCGGCCACACCGTGACCGTGGGTTATGCCCCTGGCGGAAGCGGGGCGTCACACTGTGGGCTAGTATTTCGCATCGAAGTGCGGCAGCTCGATCTCCTCGTGCGCCATCAGGGACAGCCCGTTGCCCGTTCATGAGGGAGCATGCCGTGAATATCGAAAATCGATGTCTACATCCCATCACGACGACTCGCACGGTGCCAATTGAGCGGTATAATCGCGATGGCACAATGAGACGCCGTGTGCCTGCGGCACAATGGCATACCTGTGTAGGTTGTGGCGCGTCCTTTTATCAGGAGGCCACCCTGCAACAAGAGGGGTATGCAGTGCAGCCAACGCCCCCGCCCGCACAAGCGAACGACGTGTACTGCTAAGAAATAAACACTGTGTAAATCCTAGTGTCGCCCTACCGAAATCACTCGGGGCAATGCTGTCCCATCGCCCATGATCGTACATCCCGCCAACGGCCACCGCATATGCAGTTGCATCAACGCCCGCGCAGCAAGACTGTCGATGAGAGTCAATGAACCTACAAACGGCGTCAGTGTCATATCAAGCAAGTGTGGAATACGTATCCCACAAGGAGCATCCTGTGGGTTTAATACCACAATCTGTGTTAACGACGCCATGGATACCCCCCATAAGTGTGCCAAGGCCATAGAGTAGGCCAATGCGTCCATAAGAGAGGCTGAGGCGCTATAACCACAACTGGCGGGGGTGGTGCAGGCCGCTCAGGTAATGGGGTATGCACTACTCCAAGAACAGTGCCAGAAGGACATTCCTGATTCGTAAGCAGCGCCTGCCCTGAGGCCAGATGACAGATACGAAGGTCTGGGGCCGCGTCCCCGCCTTCGGCCAGAAACAGCAATCCGAAACCCACAAAGCACAATACCATAGCAAACACGGTTCTCTCCTTCTTACGGCCAGTCACCAAATGCAGGGACTGCCCACCAGTGGCCTCTACGGTTGGAGCGTACCACGCAAATTTTGGATCTTGTCCGGTTGTCGCAGTTGAAACATGACCGTATTCGACGGCACACTCTCCATTCCAGCCGCATCAACGGCAGTCACGTACCAGCAATAGATCCCATTCAGCGTCACGGCACTATCCGTATAGTCACTCGAGGTGATCGGCAACGGCGTTGGTGTCAACCGGGGGAAATTGGCAGGGACTCCGATAGGACACGTCGCATTTAAGCGATAGACATGGACACCAATGGCCAAGTCCGCTCCTTGTACATACGTATCCCATGCGAGCTTGACAGAGAGAGCATAAGCAGGGATTTGGAGGATGCTCACGAGAAGCCCGAGTCCAAGTATACTACTCCACAGTTTTCGTTCCATTGCTGTATCCTTTCCTCTCATTGTCTGAAATACCAAGTCATCATTATCGCCCATACGGCAATACTCGGACCGCCCAGCGGATGAAGTACGCGCCATCGGCTCGCGGGATCGTCTCAGTAATACACGGGCGTACTTCAGTTTCCCACCACTGCTGAGGAACCCAGCCGCCTTGTGAGACGTGATTAACCTTGGCATTACAGTCGTAGAACATCATCCCGTGCTCGGCCGTCAACGCGACGCCGACGGTGTGGGTCTGCCGATAGGCCCAGCGGACATTCATGGCGTCGCGCGACTGACACCAGGGACCGGTCCATTGCAGAAAGGCCAGGCCATAGTCCGGCATGGCCGCGGGGGTGCGGCGATAGGAGGCGTGAGCCGCTTCGAGCGCGGCCAATAATTGCGACGGGTTCATATAGCCTCGGCGCTCGAAGCCCTCCAGTAGCGGGCGTAACGTCATCACCGGGCGCTGGAGAATAGCGGCTAGAGCACAAGGACCACAATTAGCCCCGAACGCCTCAAAGGCATCGTGGACATCCTGGGGGGTGTAGAGTTGACTGTACAGCAGCATAGCTAAATCCGTTTCTCCGTCCAGGCCGACAATGTGACCACAGGATATTTGGCGACTCGGGGAACCCGCACTTTCCCCACATCTGTGTGCGGACGGTCCTGCAATACACCAACACGGTCCGCAGGTGCAAGCGGCTGACGAGCTCGCCGCACTTCCTTCGACAGGGGAACCAGATTTCTCGACGTAGAAATGAATGATGAAGATTCTTCCATACCAATCGATCTCCTTCCTCGGTTCACCCCAGCCCCGCTCTATGGCCATTTCACTAACCCCAGAGTCGAAAGAACAGCTCGGGGCACGGGTATCCCGTGTGGCCGCTGGGAGTGGAACCCTACGTCAATGAGATTTTTCATCGGCGTCTAACCAGCCAATACGCTGACCCACCGCCTCCGCTTCGCGTTGGGCGGCCGCAATCTCTTCCGCCGTCCATCGTGCGGCCGCGCGTCGCTGCCGCCAGGGTGTCTTCGTTTTACGAGATAATGGTCGCGTCGGACGTTCGGACGACGGCTTCCGCACCCGTTGCGTCGCGGTCCGGCTACGAAGATCCAGCAACCGCTGACGCATCAATACGCGGTCCAGAATATGGATAGCAAGGAGGTAGAAGGGGTCATCTGCAGGAGGATGTTGATTCATAGAATATCCCCTATCATGAGTATGCAACAATGCGTTGGGCAATCCACTCCACTACGGGGAGACAGACGCTGTTGCCCAGCAGGCGATAGCGTGCGCTATCGCTGATTGCCCGGCCATCGTCACCATAGGCGGTCCAGTTTTTTGGATAGCCCTGGAGCCGCTCACATTCCCCCGGTGTCAGGCGCCGGATTCCGAACGTTCTCCCTATTGGGCAAACAACCGCCACCTGTCCGCCACGATTGATGTGGCTTGTATCAAAGTTCATCGCTCGCAGCGTCGGCGCAATGTTTTCCTGGCTATCCTGGCCAGCGTCTTTCGAGGAAAACGCGACAATGGGTGTTCCTCTCCCTGTGCCGTCCTCGCTGGCGTCTGCCCCTTCAGCGGTGAGCGCGTGTGCAATATGTGGGTGCACCACGAATGTCTCACTCTCGAAATCGAGCCGCCCGTGATGGGCATTGCAGGCAGTGCTCACGTCAAGCGGGCCATTGGTGTTGTTCCCGCCAAACGTGATGAGTCCTCCTCCACAATCAAAGTCTGTTCCGAGTCCGCCACCTGCTTTGGCAAGATTGATCACATTGCGCTCATCCCAAGTAGTGACTACAAGATGTCCGGCCTGGGCTTGATTGTCATCTGCGCCACATGTTCCAACGCCATTTGCAGTAAGGGCGGCAACGCTCGCCCCCTCTTCACGGCGCGGCGGAGGATTCCACGCGCTGCCGTCGCGCTCAAAGAGTATTTCGACGGCGCCACCGTTTCCAAGACTTGCGACAAGGAAGACACGCTGGCGCCGCTGTGGTACACCATCGAATTGAGCGTCAAGCACCCGCCAGGCGACGCAATACCCGAGTTCGACCAGCCCGCGAAGGATGGTGGCAAAGTCTCGTCCGCCGGCGCTGGATAGAAGACCGGGGACATTCTCGATGACAACCCATCGCGGGTGATACAGGCCAACAGTCCGTACAAACTCGAACCAGAGCCCTGACCGCTCGCCAGCCAGTCCCGCGCGGCGTCCAGCCATTGAGAGATCCTGGCAGGGAAATCCACCGGTAAGAAGGTCAATTGGTCTTCTGCCAAAGGTTTTGGCTGTGATTGATCTGACATCGTTGACAATCTCCACGCCTGGGAAATGGCGTCGCAAGACGCTTCGTGCCTGCATCTCAATCTCGCAGAGACCTATCAGGTGAGCACCAGCACGCCGGAACGCTTCCTCGAAGCCACCAATGCCACTAAAAAGACCCACATATCTCAATGGTAGCGCTGGCATAACGTCTCCTGGAGCCCAAAGAATCGACCACAGTGTGGACACGTCCACGGCATTGCCGTGATATCATGCCAGGCCCCACAGCAGGCGATCTGGAACGATGGCGTTAGAGGCCCTGGCTTGAATCGATTGGCATAGACTCGGTCTCGTGCCCTTTTTAGACAGACGACACAGTTTACATACCATGGAACTGCGGGGATATTTTTATGGTTTGGACACAAGCTAGCGGTCTTCCGTTCAGCATAAGAGGGGCGGTTGTAGGGAATCACGTATTTGTTTCTCCCTCATATTCGGCTCTAAGTTCCTCAGATCCTTCTGCCAAGGGCTCTAAATATCGCACGGGTTTTTTATGGACCTGTGCATAGTGAATCTCGCTCCTTGTGGATTCGCCAATATATCCATAGACATTCAGCACAAGGATCTCATCCGCGAGGTCAATCTTCCGTTTATGGAGTTCATCCAATTGATCTTTGACGGCCGGAGAAAAATGGAGAACATCATCACTCTGCGTATCACAACCTACCGTCAAAACAATCCTCCCCAGCAACGTTTGTTCAAGGTTCGCCCGACGAAAGGCATCGCCGAACCGTGTCGAGCCACAAAGACAGACTATTATCGGACGTGCTATCGGTCTATTCATAACAATGGCCTCTCTATTCGTTGATCACTATCCCCTTCGAGATCTACACATCGATCCCAGCCATTGAGGGAAGAACCACGCTTCCACACCTCTAACACCCTCAGATCATCACAATTCATGGTCTCTCCAATACAATGAGGACCATGCCGTGGAGGATCTCCATAATGCAACATCTTGGGATGTCGCGTATCACTCATAGGGGTAAAAATACCATAATGCATTTCCACACAAAAATGTTCTTCGCAGTCTTGGCAAGCAATTTCCAGTAACACAACCACCTCGGCATAAATATCAGGACACAAACATGGCTGAAATGGGTCAAATCGTGGCACCCCATTTTGATCCCACCACAATGGAGGATCACTGATACGACTGAGAATATCGTGATAACTCGCGTGCATACTATACTCCTAGGAAAAAATCACAACGCATATAGTTCCTGCCATTGTGATGGCAGATAGCGCCTGACCAGTTCCCACCGCGTTCTTGCCTCTGGCGTGCCGCGTATATCGAGTACGGGACCGACAGACGAAGCTTCCGTCAACGTCAGACGGCGCCGCAGATGGACTGCAAGCGGCCGTCGCTCGATCCATTCGCCTAACGTAGTATCTCCTACATCACGTAGAGCATCATACACGGCTGTTTCTATCAATGCCGGGTGTGTGCGTAAATGTCCTAGCCGAGCAACTGAGGCGTGCCAGACTGGCCCCCCAAAACCTGCTTCTAATCATTCATAACCGGCATCGACTGTCACAATAATACTGAAACCATTGATCTGCCGGTGGAAACGAGGATGCATCGTCTCACATGCCAGATAACAATAATGCAGAAGCGCCGTGCGTTGCTGTCCCGTCATATTGTGTCTCCTTCAATCATATTTTCGATAAACGAGTCACAATGGCTGGCCAGTCGCTAGGCCGCCACACTGCGCACTCTTGTCCTGCATGTTCCAACAAGGTCAGCCAGCGCGCCTGCGCCGCAGTTAGCTTACCGGTCGCCGTTTTCAGCTCGACAAACAGCACGCTTGTGCCATTGGTTAACACAAGGTCGGGGAACCCCTCAGGGCTGCGACGCGAATCATGCGTGTGGTACGCCAGCCAGCCGTAAGATTTGGCGAGTGCAAGCACTTCATTCAGCAACTGCACTTCAGTCTGTGTCACAGGCAGCGAGGTCTCGAGGAGCGTTGGCCGGGGAATGCGCGCTAACCAGGCTGTATACTCGGCATCGCTCCAATGCAGACCGGGGCTCATTGTTTCTCCTCCCAGAATCCTAATTGTGGACTCTCGACCAATCGCAAGCAATGTGGCGACAGCCATAGACGCTCACGGTGGGCTTGATGCCCCTCTGCGCCACGTATGCCACCCCGGAGAAAGCCCTCGTGGAACTACTCCATGACAGCTCATCCATGCGTCTCCGCATCACGTCTCCTTCTGCGGTCACTCCATCATCTGATCGTCAGTCCACAACCAGACAGCGCCAATTGTTGAGGCCGGGCGCACGATGCAACGCAGCCCCAAAGGCGAATGGCTCATCTTGTTGTGTATTCTGAATCGACATGGCCATTAGGCCGATAGCGCTTTGTGCGTGGGTGTCGATTCCACAAGTGTGGTTCCCCTTCCCCTTCATAGGCCAGCGCCGCTGCCAGAGCGACGTAGGGGTCATTGTATCACCACTCATCCACGGTGCCGAAATCATCTAGACTCTCGCTTACTGTGATGCGCGCTCTTCCAAACGTGAGGTGGATCACGTCGAGTATTTGGCCATTTGCCAACTTCCTAGTTAGATAGGCATGACGCTTATTCAACGGGAAGAGTGGCTCAAATACGTTGTTTGTAGCCATTTCGGTTCGACCGGCCATTCATCCTACTCCTTGTCATAGGGGGTGGCTGTAATCTGTTCCGTCTCTGTCAGCAACCCGTAGCCTAGTTTAAGCAGCGGTTGTGTACCAGGATGGCCCTCACAATGTGTCCGCCACACCAGTGATAGGGTACAGCCTCCGGACTCTCACAAACCCAGCCCGCCGCGATAAGCATGCTCTCCAAGCCTGCATGTAGCTCGGCAAGATCATCGAAAAGCCCTCCTAGACATATTCATGAGGAAACTCCTGTACGCGCAGGTCGTACGGCCACTCGTGTGGATCACTCCCGTTACGATCACGCCAGTGATACAGGACATTACACACCACTGGCTCATGCGAATCATCTAAGACTATACATTCTCCGACGCTACAGTTCCCCAACTGTTTGACAAACACGGGTACACGCGCTGCCTGACACTGCTGCACGACGCTGCGGAGCCAAGAAATGTTACATGGGCGAGCGTTGGGACCACTTTCGCCGCCCATAATGACCAAGTCGAGCCGGGTGTGATGATCCACATGGCCAACGGCTATATCACAGTAAGAACCACACAAACCAAGCGGTTCGCCATACTGTCCATGAGGGACTCCATCAATATCGAAACGAAAATCAACTGCATCCAACGGCTCATAACTGACAAAGTGTATCGCGGCCGGCGTCTGCAACAACCAGGGCATGCGGGCATCAGCCGTAGCCTGATTTTCGATGCTGACACCCACCCAGACCCACGGCATGCCCTCGCAGCCATGCCCGCCCATCAGTCGATAGCCTGGCCCATCAGCAGCGTCCGCAAGCCATAGAAGTCCATTGAAAGGATTCCAGATACAATGTGTCCAACGGATGTTTGTCATGATTGTTGTCCTCATAGTTCCTCGTTAAAAAGGGATCGAAAAGCGCAGAGCCTTATAGCGCGCTAACAGTTTTTCAATGCTAGGCGCTGTAAGCCCATGCCCAAGTCTGCCAGGACAATAGGTTTCGACAGTCCCCACAACGGTACGACGTACGGCGGCAAGATGTACATACTGTTGTGAGGTTTCCGATTGATCGATTATTTGTCCGATCTCTCGGTCTCTCGATTGCAACCGCACATACTGTCGATAGACGATCATCTATGCCTCCCATAGTGTTGTCCTTATTGTGGTTCTACCACGCAATACCCTAGCGCTTCCAGCGTTGTCGTGCTTACCGTTGAATGTCGTGGATGTCCTGGAATATCGTGCGTCACATTCCACAACCCCACGGGGGGTGAACCACCAACACGAGGTTGCCATCCTACCCAGACGGCGGGTGCTGGCAGTCGCGGACAACGTGTTGCTCCAACAATGAGCAGACACGTCAGCAAACCGACACTCCCGAATATCACGAGGAGCATGAGGAGAGCAAAAAACATAGATTTTCCTTCTCCGTCGAATAGCTTGAAGTTGGACGATATGCTGCCGCTACCCAGGATCACGTCTCCTTCCCCTCGCCTCCTCATTATCACCGGCCCTGGACGACTTGTGCCCGTTCATGCGCCACCACGGCGGCGTACTCCTGTACGCCAGGCAACTACTGGCGTAGAGTATAGACGGCCTCGAATTACTCATCAGTCCACTCCTCCTGGGGACACGTCCAATCTGTCGCCTGGGTGAGCCGCTCGAGCCATGGGAGAGCCTCCCGCTTCAGCCGAAAATGGGCAGCGGCAGTTCCCGAAACGTGCCGGTAGCATCGACCTGGCCGAGGCGCCAGGGATTGCGACTATACGAGCAGCGGCGAAGCGTGAGCGGAGCGGACATCAGCAATACTCCTCTCTATGCCGTACCAGCACCAACCAGGGCTGTGTATGGTTGCGAAGTAAGGGTTCCTCATATAGCGTCCCGTCCGGCGACACCTGATATATAAGCTGATCTAGCCATCGCCCCAGAGGCGCGGGTGCCTCGCGAGCCTGAATCGCATCCAACACATACCAGTCTGGGAAAGCCAGGGTGATCGTCTGCAGGAGTTCATCCCTGGTTACTGTGGGATCCGTCGCGACTTTATACGCATGCACGCCATCCTGACAATAATATGAGCATTCGTGTCCCCATTGATCTTGCGTCATGAGTATCCTCCTAAGCATGGTCATCCCTACCTATACAGCCTCTCATGAGGATCTTCGTTGGTAGGATAGCGAGTATGAGGAGCCCTACGACAGACAATCCTCGCAATATCCCAGGCCGTCCGCACCGAGACGCGGACCACTCTTCCCTGTACCGTACCATGGTGCCGGCCGACCAACTGCGCAAAGAAGAGCAGTCTACGTAACATTCTGTCGCTCCTGAAGCAGCCCCCACCAGTGGCGGCAGGCCACTTTCGTCGCTTCTACATCGCCGCTGAGTGCGGCCGTATCGACCGCCGCTGTGGCCTCGCGCCAAGCGGATGTGTCATAGATGGCAACCGCCCCGTGGCGAACACGACGACAGATATAATCCCATGTTTGATAAAGGATAATCTGGATGTCAGGCGTCAGCATGCTCGTTCTCCTCGCCTAGAAGGGAGGCGCATTATCGTTGGCGGCCCGCCGCTTTTGATCGGCCATCCCGTCAGCGCCCATCGTAGGGACCGCCCGCCCTGGGGTCATGGACCGGAAGAGCGGCGGCGCATGCAGCGGGGCGCCGGCCTCGTACCAGGCGGCTTCCGCAAGCCAGTCCTCCCGATCCTGCGGATAGCGCGTGGCATGAAGTCGACAGACCTCGGCCGCACGGCGGTCTTGTTCTTCCGGAGGGAGGTGTTGGATGGCGAAGAACAGTTCGATATGCCCCGATGCCCAGGGTGATTGCTCTGCCTTGGCCGCCTGAGTGAGGGCAGTCCCTACCGCGAGGCCCTGGGCGCGTTGTTGCCGTTCCTCCTCCGCACGTTGAGCGATCTTGTCATACGCCGCGTGCATCGCCTGGATACCCTGTCGTCGTCCTTCGGCCCAACTGAGTAGGGCCCCCGTAGTGGCATCGGCCATGCCGCTATAGGTGCTGATTTGCTCGTAGACCCAACTCAGGACGCTGCGAATCGTCTCGCGCGCACGCTCGGGATCGTTCGGTAACCACCGATGCAGATAGGTGGTCAGATGGGCTTCTAAGGCTGGGACACCTTTCTGTTCAGCGAGCGCGAGATAATGAGCGTGTCGTGCGCGCGCGCCGGCGGGACTGAGCGTCTCTGGTGTTTTGATACACAGCAGACAGTCGTCTGGTATACTCAGCGTCGATCCTACGGCGTGATTATTGTCGGTGCGTTGAGGCATGAGTCTGTCTCCTTTGGTATTCGTAGTTACGGTGGAGCCACCCGCGAACAAAGCGTTTCCACCCTCCGGGACTTGCGGGACGTTTGCGGGGATTCTCACGGAGGTAGGCCGAGAGTTTGCCAAACTCCGCGTTGAGCCAGGGTTGACCAAAGACACCAGCAAGGGCTTGTGAAATATCTATCCACCAGTCCGCATCATTAAGCGCGTCGAAATCGAGCAATGTATAGTCGAGTAGAAGGGCTCGGAGCCAATCATCTTGGGGAAGTGGGTTCAATGAAGGGCGGCGAGTGGTGCGGGGGTAGTGCGGTTCAGGCATTTTCATCAGGGGTAGCATAGGCGTAGAGTCTGAAGGGATAGGCGGAATGAAAGGTTCGTGCCTTTCATCTCCGCCTAAACTCCTGAACGTAGTGAAGGAGTTTTCTTCTTTTTCTAGAAGATCTTCTCTAGAAGAATTCTCTAGAAAGAGTTCACGTGGTGCACTACGTAGTTCACCAGATGCACTAGGTGGTTCACGTGGTGCACTACGTAGTTCACCAGATGCACTAGTAGTGTTTATACTAGGTGGTACATCTGGTGTACTACGAAGAGAAAGTTCATCCATTTTCTCAAGGGTTGTGCTCAAGGGGAGCGATAATAAGGTATAGATGTTTTCTTCATGATGTCCCGCTCTAGCGACACGTTGGCTTTTGGCAAGAAGGTGGTGTACGGTTAAAGTTTCAAGAGTTTTGAGAATGGTGTTGCGTGAGATATGCAGTGTGCGGGCCAGAGTGGTCAGCGACGGTGTTGCATGGCCCTCGCGATCCGCATAACGAGCGAGGGCGGCATAGACGGCAATGCCATAGGCCCCAATCTGTGGGCCATAGATATCAACGATGATATCATGGATCCAAAACCAATGAGCTTCACGGCGGTCGCGGATTTCCATCGTGACCTCCACGCGAACCTGGTGTGCGGGAGTGGCGGCGCGGCGTGCGGGTAGGTTAGTTCCGCCAGATGCCTCTGTTGCCGCGCCGTGATGAACAGCCGTTGCTGTCCGGGCGAACAGCAACGGCTCTCAGTATAGCACGCCAGGTGAGGAATGTACATGTTTTTGCCGAAAAAAAATGCTAGACTTGTGTAGGAGGTGACGATGAGTAATGAGTGAGATAGAGATTTTCTCGAATCTGGATATGCGGCAATTCGCGGCGCGATTGCGCGCCGCTCGGGAGCGAGCGGGCCTGACACAGACCCAGGTCGCGCTGTTTGCGGCACTGAATCTGGGCAATTATAATGAGCTGGAATGTGGCCATAAGCCTGGCTTGCGTGCGACGACGCTCTACCGGCTTTGCCAGGTATTGCGCGTCAGCGCCGATGATCTGCTCGGGTTTGATCTGCCCATGGCGGCGCTCGCGGGGGAGACTGAGGCATGAGCCCGTTGCATCAGCAAGTCAGCGCTGCCGTGTCTCTGCTCCCTCCCATCAGTCATTTTTTGGCCCCTGATGCGCCAGCCGGCCCGGCGACGGGCCAATGTGGCGTGTGTGGGGTCACCACAGCGGGTATGTACCCGCGCGCCACGGTGCTCGATACGACGGGGAGCAATATCACCACCCTCTTTCCCCACAACACGCCTTACATGTGCCGCCATTGTACCGCGCTGTGGAAACGGCCCAAGCACTGGCATCGAGGGATCTTTGCGACGGCCGAGACCACCTATTTCCCGCTGATTGCCGACAATGAGCACCGGAGCGCAGACCGCCCGCTTTGGCGCGATCTCCTCTGCACGCCCGGTTGCTGGCATGAGAGGCCCCGCGCCTGTGTCCTGACGACAGACCCCAAAAAACGTGTCTGGCCACACGCGCGGGTCTCGCAGGGGGCACGGCTCCTGCTCTATCTCCATGATCCGACTCGCGGTGTCAGTGGCAATCGGTGGGTCACCTGGGAGCGCCTGGCACAAACCCTCGCGCTCGTCGAGCAGGCATATGCGTTGGGCGCAGCCAAGGCGCAGATTGCCGAGACGCTGTATACGCCTAGGCTCCTGAAAGCCCACGGCTTGGCCCCGTTGCAGACGCTGGAAGTGGTGCTCCGGCAGGTCCGACATCTGCCGGAGTTTCTCCCGGCGCTGATTGTGGCGCAAAAACCTCCTGAGGAGACCCTGCATGCTGATACGTCCGCAGACCGACCGCATACTGCTCCACCTGGAGTTGACCACCAGCTTGGCACACGGCGAGGCTGGTGCCAATCGCGTGGGGCCGAGCAACTTGAGCTTATTGCACCGGCAGCTCGCGCTCCTGCCGGTGAGTGCGAGTGCGAGCCTGGCGGGTGACCCCCTCCTTCGCATTAGCGCAACGCTCAACCTCTTCCTGGTCGGTGATCAGGTGTTGCCCTTTCTTGATGCGCTGGATGGCCCCCAGGTGCTCGCCTGCCTGCTCGTCAGTCTGTTCCCCCAGATATACAGCGGCGAGGATGGCGAGGGCGTGGGCCTGTTTAGCGGGATGCAACGCTATCAATACCTAAGCACGCGACTCGGGGACGCTGTGGTCTCGTGCACCACCCTGGGCGAGTTGTGGGCGGTCGTGAGTCGCCATCTAGGCTTGCCGCATCCGGTGGAGGAGTGGCACGCGCCGCTGCTCGCCTTGTGCACGCTGCTGCCCCAGACACAGGCGGCAGTCATGCACGCGCTGCGACAGACGTTGCCGCTCCTCATGATGGGGGGGCGGGAAATCGCCGAGTCCGTCAAGTGCTGCAATCCTCGCTATGCCACCCGGGCCTCCAGGCCCCTGCAACAGGCCGTCGTTCCCACGCTTTCCGATGCCCAGCGTGCTACGTTTCAGCAGGCCCTGCCTGAGCGGCAGGCCGTCCTCCTGCCAGCGCTGAGTGGGAATGCGTTGCGCCATGTGCTCCTGCGGGCACCCGGCGCCGTGCGGCTGCTTCAGGCCCTAGGATTGGATCCGCAGCACGACGCCGTGCCGGTGGGCGTTGAGCGGTTCCTGTTTGGCGGCGGCAACACGGCGGCCAAAGTCAGCACGCCGAGCAACGCGGATCTCCTGGAAACGACCGTGCGCGCCCGCTATCCATTCGTGGATGCCCTGGGCGGGGCCGTGGACCGTTTCTTGTTCAGCCGCAGTCAGGTGGCCATCGCGAGTTGGATCGTCTGTCGCGAGCACAATGCGGCTACCGAGGAGATTGCCGGACTCACATCGCAGGTAAGTCTCCTTGATACGATCTACGAGGAGACCCGCACACGGGCCGGGATTGGGGGCAAGGATGCTGCGAGTGGCCAGATGATTTTTAGCTACGAGGTTTTGCCCCTCGGCACACAGGTCCTGGTCGAGATCCGTTTCCAGCCCTGGACGTCGCCACGCACGAAGGGGGCTATGCAGCAGGCCGTGCAGGATTGGTACGCCAGCGGGGCGTGTCTCGGAGCCAAAAATGCGCAGGGACATGGCGTCTGTCGAGTGCTCCGCGCCGAACTTCCCTATGCGCAGGAGGCCGCAGACTATCTCATCTCTCTGGAGACCGAGCGGGAGGCGTTGGCGGCAGGTCTCCGAGATGCCACGTTTGGCACAGGAATGGTGTTATGCGCCCAGATCTAGCCCATCGTGATCCCCTCGATGCCTATGGCGCGCTGTGCGCCACGTTGCCGCATACGCCCCTGCGCGTAACCGTGCAGACGCTGACGCCGGTGGTCAGCCTTGATCTGCTCAATTTCGATGGCCTTCTGGCCAAAGCGATGGTCCTTGCCACCTGGGGCACGGGCGTGTTCCCCGCCTCGGAGTCCCCTTACTGGCTCCCTCTGCCGCTGGCATACACGGAGCATGTCGGGCTGCCTCTGTGGCACGCCACCACGCTGTTCCGGGTAGGCGGGGCGGAGGGTGCGACGCATTACCATAAGCGCACCGAGGACAATCCATACAGCCTTCTGGCGATCCGCCCGGCGCTTGGGCAGCGCCGCCCACGCCGGCAGCCCTCCACCGCGGCAGGGCAGTACATGAATTACCGCATTCCTGAGCCCTATCAGGTGGCGGAGTATTGGGAGTGCCTGTGTCTGGGGCATGCCGGGGAGCTTGCGCGCTTGCTGCCGTATCTTCAGGGGATCGGGAAAGATTGTGCCCAGGGCTACGGACGTATCCTGGGATGGACCGTGGAGCCGCATGACGGGCCGCTGGCCCCTGACGACACCGACGAGGTCTGGCGGCCTACACCGACGACCACAGTGACTGGTGTCCTGAGCGGGTGGACGCCTCCCTATTGGAGACGCGATCTATGGTTGCCTTGCCGTGTACCCTCGCTGACTGGGCCGCCCTGGGCATCATAGGGCAGGTGCATTATGGTCAACCGGCGCGTGCCCTGCCGTATCGGCGGGTCATTGAGTGTAAGACCTCGGCGGCGGTGGCACTGATTGCCGACTGGTGGGACAAGGTAGAGGGTCACGGTTATGTCGCTCTCTCCTTTGGCAAGGATAGTCTCGTGACTTGGCATCTGGCGCAACAGGTGGCGCCGATTCCGGCCGTGTTTGTGGCTCTTGGGCCGTTGGGCGACTGGCCCGACTGTTTGCAACTCAAAGAGGTGCTGCGTGCCGAGCATGACTTGTCCGTGATCGAGGTTCCGGCGGTCCCGAGTCATTATGACCGCCTAGTCTTGCAACAGCGCTCTGGCCATCACCAGGGCTGGTCGACGTGTGCCGAAACGACGGAGCGGTTTCACCACGAGCAGCCGCAGTGGCGCGGACTCCTTTGGGGCTTGCGTGGAGTCAAAGAGCCGCATCGAGAGGGTATCCATCGTGAAATCCTTTTTCACACCCATGGCCTCCTGTACCAGCGCGCCTCGGATAGGCGGTGGGTGGGGGCACCGGTCGGCTGGTGGAAGAACCCCGAGATCTGGGCGTACATTGACCTGCATGGGTTACCGTATCCGGCCATGTATGATGTTGATCGGGCGCGGATTCGGAATGGACCGCCTTTCACATTTCCGGGGGAAGCTGTCGGGCGGATCCGGAACATCCGCCGAGCGTTTCCCGAGATCTTCCGGATCGTCCTCAGTCTGGTACCTGCCGACTATGCCGCGCGGCTCTCACGACAGGCCTAAGCGTTGGAGGGCTCCAGGATGGATGACACGAGCGCGGCATCCGCCGTCATCGTCAACTGCTGTTTCGGCGTAGCCCTCCACGTCTCCCCGTGACGGACCGTCACCAATTTGCCACCCCATCGACATTGGTTGCTGTAATAGATTTCATGGAGACCTCCTTAGGGTGTAAACAGCCGCTGTTGGCTGAGCCATTCAGCAACGAGCGCGGGATCGAGATATTTGTCGGCCATCCGATGGAGAACGACCCGTTGTTTTGGTGTGGCCCTCCACCTCTCCCCGTGACGGAGGGTCGATTCGAGAAAGTCGATCTCCCAATCTGTGAGTGGGATAGCAACATTGTCGAGCTCTTGTAAGAGGTCATGATCGGTCATTTGGGGTATCTCCGACTGGTGTGATGCGACATGCGGTCAGTAGTAGTTGCCGATACGCGTACATCGTCGGCCAAACGCTATCGGCGCGATCTGCTGCACGGATAATCATGCGTGCAGCGACGTAAACGTCGCTTGTGTCGCTATGAATGATATCTATGAAGGCCGAATAGACATGATTGTTACTGATCCATATACTGCCCCCTTCATGCCAGTACTGCGCAATAATGGGGCAGATGGGCCATTGAAGGTCATACGAGGTTGGTATGGTCCGAATGAGGACGCCATTCTTCTGCCAAGGAAAGGCGAGGGCGGCACCCTCGCGGAAACGGTCGAGGAAGTCGAGCATTATCTGCTCAGCAGAAGTTCTAGGGTCAATAGAAGTCATTGTGTTTCCCTTGTTGTTGCCTGCTGAGCGGAGTATGCTCTGCTCCGTGTGGGGTCCCTGTGTCTCGTCTGGTGTTTCCTGCCTGTGCCCGTCTGGGGTTTCTCAGACGGGCACATCTCCTCTTCGTGTCCGCGTTCCATATAACCGCTCGTGGATTTTCGCGGCGTATTCCCCCGTGAATCCGAAATGCCGCCCAATTGCGGCAAATGAGCGGCCGTCCTGTACCATTTGATGGAATTGTCGTAAACTCTGGCGACCATATTTCTGCGTAAAATGCCGTGCAAATTTATCACTCCGTTTATATCCTAAAGCATTGCACCAACAGATGATACGATATGAGCTAATGCGAATACCGAGTCGCTGCGACATGGCGATAGCGATCTCCTTATAGGTGAACCCTCGATCGAGCCTTGCACGGAGGTGCCGTGCAATCTGTTCATTGAGTTTCATACGCCCTCCCTTTCGTTGCTCCATACGCTCTCTCTCTATCTCCATCCACGCATTCCATGCCTGGTCGAGGGTACACGTTATGAGTCTGTCTCGAATCTGTCGCTCCATAAGAGCGTCAAACGGCTCACTCCAAATATCCAGCTCCCCACTATACCCCGATGCATACTGGATGACGATTCCAGAGGTATCGACGCTAACCTCAGGATAGAGGGCCGTAATGGTCTCTGTGACCGACTGGGCCAGGAATTGTCGGAACTGTTCGGCAGCCCGAACAGGGTTCAGCCATGCCTCGCCCATGTTCTCGGTGAGGATAGAGTAATATACATCCACTCGCGGATGATTATGCTGCGTCATGTGTGTCGTTCTTCCAACATGCAGGTGCCGGAACTCCGGCCCAGCGCCAACCCTGGCCGGTTGCGATACAGCGATGATATTCGACTTGCAACGGGCCGTCGTCGGGGACATCGAAACGGAGATGCCCATCCCAGACATCCCGACGGGGGAGGCACGGCACCGGTGTGCCATCTTTCAGGCGCGCCCGGCCGGTGAGGCCGTGCATGCTGACGGTCCATGGATGGATGTCGATGATCATGTGTTGCTCCCTTCAAGGAGTCTGTCGAGGTGCTCGTTGATCCATTGCTCGTTGATCCATTGCGCGAGCATCTCGCAGTCGGTGTCAGTCGGTTCGTGTTCGTCTTGGTGGAAGTCCTCACCCATCCATTCGATGGCTGCGCCGCGGGAGAGAGTTGAGTTTCATACGTCCTCCATCCCGAGTTGTGAGTTAAGCCCATAGCGCTCAACTCGTTCAACCCTGTGCGCGGCTATGGCGCGTCGACGACGGCTAGGCCCATTCAGGCATGGGCCGCTCAATCACCCGGACGACGACCACGGGGCCGCGTCCATAGTAGTACCGCGAACCGGACTGGAAGCGGGACTCGCGCCGCCGCTTCTGCGCCTCGGCCTCCGCGGCCTCCCGGGAGGTGAACTTGCCGATAAGCTCGGCTTCCTCCTCTCCCCAGCCGCGGTCGGCTGTAACCACCACGACCTCGTAGCGGTCAAGGCGAACCTCGCGGAGGATGCCGAGATGGGCCCGGAGGTACGCCCTCTCATGAACACAGGTACAGATGTACTCTGTCCTGTTTTCAAAATATGAGAGGGCGTGTACCCCGGTGCCGCGGCAGCTCTGGCAACGCGGGTGGGCGCGGGCGAGTACCGCGCGGTCCACGGCACTGTAACTCATCCAGTGCCCGTGGCCGTAGGTAATTTCCTTCCCAGTGGAGGTCAAGACGACAAAGTCGTCATCCGGCAGCACCAGCTGCCGGGGGGTGCTCGGCTTCATCTCGCGGATGAAGCTGGGGCCCGTGGCGAGGTTGTGCCTCCACCAGAGAACCTGCACCCCGATATGCCTCCGAAGAGCATCGACGACTTTTTCGCTGACTTGCGTCCCGTTTGCATACGTGGCCATATTGGCCTCCTGTGTGGCGATTGAGTTGGACGTTCTACGGCGTCAGTCACGTACGTATCTCCTGCCTCGCTCGCTCCAGACAACCGGGAACGAGCGCATGCGCGTGAGTGATTCGCCGCCGACACGCCACCGTAGCGTCAGCGCCCGCTTGGTTGGTATCCCTAGCGTTGGACCGAGCCAATAGGCTCACCTCGACAGGGTATCTGTCGAGAATGAATGGCCGTTTTGTAGCCGGCATAGACCTCTGCCGCCTCGACGGCAGAGCTACAGACGTAGCGGCGACCTACCCACGCTGGGGTGTCTAGCCGGTCGCGAAACGGATTGTATCCGTAGGAACTCGGATCATCGTCGTAGGTCTCCGGAACAACCCAGCCACATTCCACCACGAGCCCCTCTAGGGGACGGTGACAGATAAGCGCATAGACATCTCGCCGCCGGAAGCCAAATGATTTGCCTACCGGAAGAGCGCGGACAGTGTCCAACGTGGTGCTCATTTTCTTCTCCCTTGCAGTGATGATTGGATGCGCGGGGGCACTCGCTGTCCCCGCACTGGTGAACTAATTAGGTGATGTGTTGTGTCAGGTAGGCATCCACGGCCTGGGCCGTAGGATCCTTGTCGTAGAGCCAACGACCTACGCCGAATTTTGCCGCAGCCCGTTTAAAGGCCATGGCTTCGGCATTTGACGTTGAGTCTCCGTAGCCGTCAACCTCCTCCTCTTCCTGCCCCGTGGCTTCGCGGACAATCAGGCCCTCGAGACAAGGAATGGTGAGCCGATAGGTAATCACACAAGCAGTCCCAACACGCTCGATACGCTCTACGGTGCCTTGCCAGCCGGGCGCGTAGGCATCGAGTACTTTGGCGACGGTTGTCCAATGCAGATATGCAATTTGTGCGGATTTGCCACTTTTTGCCCGGAGCGTCTTCGTGGCGATACACGCGGCGGGTAAAGGACGGCTGAGGTCGGTCACAATGGTACGAATACTGCGATGATTACTGCCCCATGCGGCGTGAGAAACGTTGGGCGTGGTGGGTGGTGGTGACGTGAGTGGTATAGACGTCGGGTCTGGCTCAGAGAGCGGGGTTTGGCCATTGATCGCATGCGGGGTTTGTTGTTGCTGCTGGAGAAAGACATGAGCATGCTTATACAGCCCCGCTGCGATGCGATGGGCGCAGCGGCCCGCCGGTGCCTGATACCGTGCGTCGTCACACAGACACGATCCGTCCGGACGGATCGTGTGAAACTTGCCGGGTTCGGAGCGACTGGCGACCACCAGCTGCTCATCGGCGTTTTCTGCCACCTGGCCATCACGCACCAGGACAATGGCCGATTCCATGCGATCCCCGACTAACTCGGGGAATCGCTGTTGGAGCGTGCGAGCACACGCATACACGGCGTGCTCCCAGCGTTCAGTCGGAGTTGCGATTGCCATGGAATTACTCCTGTGTTTCTAGGCTCCACGCCGCGTGGAGCCTAGGTATTCTCCGATCTTTTAATAAATCGTTGTGCCATCTGCACGGTGTATTCTCACCCCTACTACGCACTCCATGCCACCAAGGTTTTCAGCGGTCATAGTGCAGGCATGCCCTTGCACCTCGATGGCAATAACGGGGGCGATGATCTGTGCGGTGGGGGCATCGATGGATGCCACCCCATACGTCACCGCGTCCAGAGGATATGACGCGGTCGCGACACGGCATTCTGCGACACAGTCCTCGCACACGAGGATCTGCATGTCAGGCTCCACCGTGTAGGAAGCCTCGCAGAGCCGGCAATCCCGGGTGACCCACGTATGTGGGTCTGTGCAAGCGCGCCAGTCCATCGCCACGGGGGACCACCGTTGCCACCGGGTGACCTCCCGGGAGGTCACCCGACCATTCCAGGTATAGTCCACATGTTCCACCACGGAGCGAAACTGCTGGCCGTGCATCTCCATCGTCATCGTCCCCCCCTTATCGTAGTGCATCAATCTTTACGACCATGGTCGTATCGTAAGCATTGGTTGGGGTTCTCCCAGCCTGTGTTGTGGTGTAGTAGGTAGGGATTTGTCGTCCCCACGGATCATACAGAGGCTCAAGGAGTTCTTCTGCCCCAGCAACCGCTGCCATTTTTGTGCGATAGACCTCCTGCGGCAGGGCTTGTCGCCCGCTCCCGGTATCGATCACCCAGGAGAGCCGTTCGCCATACTCATTCAGTGTTCCCTCGAAATGCCCCGCCCGCCGGATGGTGATCCCGGCGGCCTGGAGGCGCTGTAATCGTTTATACATCGACAACGGTTTCATAATCCATCTCCTTGGCGCATCTCCTCTCAGGAGAGGATGCATGCGGTGTCCGTCTGATCATGCTGTATGAGATCACTCGCCGTTTGGCATTGCTCTAGAGTCTCAAGAACTCCACAAGTTTCTCTGCCCCACTTGTGTGTAGGGCTTTGGCAATTTCCCCCCTATACTGCTCAGGAATCGCGACCGGCTGTCGATTCACCACCAGCGGAATCAGTTCAACCTGTCCCAGTGCCCGGCGGCAGGCGATTTCTTCTGCCTCCCGCTGGGGACCAAAACTGAGGCGCGTGATGGCGGGCATTCTACGGAAATCAAGGATCAGCTTCCGTTCGATACTGATGCTCTCGTCCGGCAGGGGGACGAGGGTCCACAGAAAGACTGCCTGGGTCTGTGGTGTGTTGTCCGCGAGGATTTTTCCGTCCTGTATCGTCCATTCCATTGCGCGTTCCTCTTACGCCTCTCGGAGGGCGGCCAGGAATCCACCGCGTCGGGCAATCAGCGCCTTCGCTTCCCGCAGGTAGGGAGCGAGTGGCTTCTGGGTCGTCGTGTTGATGTGCACGATGATCGCGGTGGGCAGTACTTCGTGGTCGAGGTACGTCGCCACGTCCGCCGCGAACTGCTCCCAGGGCCGGTTGCCACGGACGCTATTGCAGTGGTGACAACACGTCACCAAGTTTTCGGGGCCATTGTCGCCGCCGTGGCTGTGCGGGGTCAGGTGGTCGAGGGTCAGTTTGATGCCGTCCTCGATGCCCTGGCCGCAATAGGCGCAGGCGAGGCCGTCGCGGAGGTAAATGGCTAATCGTTTGCCTGGCCGAATCCAGTTCATCCCTTGACCCTGTCCGTTGCTTTTCTGATGACGATCCAGTATGCTATGCACGATTGTTTCTCCTGTGCTTTCAGAGGGAATGTGAGACTCAGGAGCCCTAGGTACTGTCCCTACCTGGGGCTCTCCTGTGTGTGCTGTCCGACAGGTTGCTGCGGCGGGCGGGCCGCCCATTCCGCTTCGATCCTCCGGATGTGTTCGTCCTCGATGTGCTTATACCAATCGCTGGCGCCCTTCCGTTCCTGCTTGTGGCCGGTCACGTGGCCATGCTTCACGGTGTTTTCCTCCCTGCGTGTTTCGCCTGTGCTCAGGCTGAGCTGCATCCTAGCAGCCTCATCAGGGGGCGAGCGTTACGCCCCGACACGGTGTGTTGTGATGCCGGCTCGCTGTGCTATGCGTTACGCTGCGCGGGTGCCTCCAGGGTGGCCGCCGTGTGTGGCGGGCTCCCTTCGTCCCAGGGCTTGCTGTCGGGTTACGGTGCCCGGCGTCGTCTGCCTCGTGCGTCCGACCTTGCTGGTCTCGCGCTGTGCTGTTATCATTTACTGTCTGTAGTAAATATACCATGGTGTTCATAGAAACACAAGTCTGTTTTCCCAGGAGGTGCGTATGCCACCCTTCCCGGATACTACGTTAGGTCTGCGGGTCCGTGCCGCCCGTCTGCAGGTGGGTATGAGCCAGGGCGATCTCGCCCGGCGGATTGGCATGACCCAGGCAAATCTCTGCATGATCGAGCAGGGAGATACACAAAATCCCGGCGCCGGCCGGATCCGCGCGATTGCGCAGGTGCTGCATGTGAGTGCGGATTATTTGTTGGGATTGTCGGATGAGTGATGAGAAGAAAGGGGGGAGCCCCAGGGTCACCGTGGGCTTAGGGCTCCTTACTCACAATGCTTTGGTTCAAACAGGACGCACCCGAAGGTAGGGAGCACCCGCAGGCGTGCGGCAAAGCCGCTTCCATCTGTGACGACGGCAGGCTCCTGGAGGGCAGCCATCGTGTGCTCATGCTCGTGCGCATTGCCGTGGATGATCCGCGCGCAATAATGGTGCTCGGATTCATAGACCTCGTTCTAGTCTGTGCTATGCACATAAATCCCTTCATGGGCTCCAAAGAAACGACAGTCAACACACTGCTGCATGCGCCTACTCCTTAGGTTCTTGTGTGTGCGGGCGACAGCGGGGACAGGCCGTGCGATGAATCCTCAGCACGGCCTGGCAGCTAAACACCTGCGCAAGCGTCACCGCTTCCATGAGTTTCCACCGCGCCAGCGGGGTCCAGTGCCCCGGCGTGCGGACTTTGGTTCTCAGGGTATATCCTGGGGGGACCCACGCCAGCTCGTGGTCCGGACAGTAGTCAAGCATAGGTCACTTCTATCGCATTCCGTGCTGCACTCCAGCGGCAACGACGTTTCATCGTGGCGGCAACGACATCGCTATGCAGGATGGAACAGTTGGGATGGAGCCAGGGAGGAGCCGAGGGACGGGAGGCAGGGAACGATTTTTCCCTGGCGCTTCGCTTTGATTTTATAGGCAGGAAGGAAAATGTCAAGGAAATTGCCGCCGATGTTTTGCGCAAGGAACGACGTAGACTGCTTCTCCAAAGTTTACATAATATCGGATCGCGAAGTTTACTAGTGGTAGTTTATGCTGGTCTACATGCATGGATTATCAAAGTTTACATAATATCGGTGTTTCTCTGAAGTCTTTTTCTTTCAAGAAGTTGTAGACGGAAAAAATGCGCATTATCAGAAGTTAAGTATTTTGCTGGTGGTTGACAGTTTCGCGTATTATCAGAAGTTGTGAATTGTCTTGACATCCATGAAGAGGGTTTGACAGGCGTTTCTCTGTGTGTGTACACTAGGAGCATTGTTGTTGTAGTTTGTAGGGTATGCGATGCCCGTTCTCTCGTAGTATATAGGAGGTTGTATGGCGAAGGTGATGACGATTGAAACCAAAATGCATGATGAGTGTACCCCCGGCAGTGAGGCCGAGCAGGTCTATTGTGCGGCCAAGGCCTTCGACGGGTGGGATCTGGCGAGTGTGTTTGTCACCTTAGATCCGCCGTTGCGCAC
>Ga0187894_10000487_pt1 | contig 53817 bp, 54 predicted proteins | sample GBC1701081metaG_FD_136650 | JGI IMG/M metagenome (GOLD analysis project Ga0187894, IMG submission 136650) | White microbial mat communities from a lava cave in the Kipuka Kanohina Cave System on the Island of Hawaii, USA - GBC170108-1 metaG ...
GCCTCCCAGAAGACGTAGAAGAGGAAGAGGTCGAGCGCGACGAGCGCACCCAGCATCCCCGTCTCGAGCAGGAGGAAGAGGACGAAGTACTCCTTCACGCGGTCGCGCTTCTCGCCCCAGGCCGCGAGGATCACGATGGGCGTGAGGAAGGTCGTGAGCAGGACGAGGAAGAGGCTCACGCCGTCGATGCCGACGCGGTAGCCGATGCCCCAGGTGGGGATCCACGGCGCCTGCTCGACCAGCTGGAACCCCGCCGTGCCGGGAACGAACTGATCCAGGATGCCGAGCGAGATGAGGAACGGGATCAGGGCGAACGCGAGCGCCGCGCGGCGGATGCCCGGCTCGTGCTCGCGCGGGAGGATCGCGAGGAGCACCGCGCCGGCCAGCGGCGCGAACACGGTGAGCGTCACGAGCGGCATCAGTGCACCACGAAGTACCCGAGGAGCGCCAACGCGCCGACCAGGAACGAGAGCGCGGCGTGCTGGAGGTTGCCGGTCTGGAGCCGGCGCCAGCGGCTGGAGAGCCACGCGACGACCTCGGCGACGCCGTTGACGGCGCCGTCGACGAAGTCGGGATCGACGATGCGAGCCAGGAACTCGGCGAGCGCGAAGAGCGGTCGCACCACGATCGCGTCGTAGAGCTCGTCGACCCGCCACTTGTCGCGCAGGAAACGGTAGAGGCCGCCCGCCGCCGTCGCCACCTGCTCGGGGAGCGACGGCTCCCGCACGTACGCATACCAGGCCGCGCCGAGACCGATGAAGGCGAGCGCACCGGCGAGGATCAACATGCCGAACGGCGTCGCCTCCTCGTGGTGCGCGCCGATGAAGTGGTTCACCCGCCCGGCGACGTCGAGCGCGCCGCCCAGCGCGGACAGCACCGCGAGCACGACGAGCGGTCCCAGCATGGTCCACGGAGACTCGTGCGGATGCACGTGGTGGTGATCGAACCGCTCCTCGCCGAAGAACGTGAGGAAGAAGAGCCGCCCCATGTAGAACGCCGTCAGGACGGCGACCACGTAGCCGATGACCCCGAGGAGTGGCTGCGGATGCGGCCCGAGAAACGCACCGGCGATGATCTCGTCTTTACTGTAGAACCCGGACAGGAACGGCACGCCGGAAATCGCGAGCGTGCCGACGAGCATCGTCCAGTACGTCCCGGGCATGTGGCGCCGGAGCCCGCCCATCTTCTGCAGGTCCTGCTCGCCGTGCATGCCGTGGATGACGGAGCCGACGCCGAGGAACAGGAGCCCCTTGAAGAATGCGTGCGTCACGACGTGGAAGAGCGCCGCACCCGTGACGCCCACGCCGAGCCCGAGGAACATGTAGCCCAGCTGCGAGACGGTGGAGTACGCGAGCACCTTCTTGATGTCGGACTGCGCGATCGCGATGGTGGCGGCGACGAGCGCCGTCAACGCGCCGATCCAGGCGATCACCGCGAGCGCCGCCGGCGCGAGATCGAACAGGAAGTGCAGGCGCGTCATCATGTAGACGCCGGCCGTCACCATGGTCGCGGCGTGGATCAGGGCGGAGACGGGCGTCGGGCCGGCCATCGCGTCGGGCAGCCAGACGAAGAGCGGGATCTGCGCCGACTTGCCGGTCGCGCCGCCGAACAGGAGCAAACAAATGAGCGTCGCGAGCGTCATCGGGCCGACCATCGTGCCGGCGAGCGTCCCGGCCTTGGCCTGCAGTTCGGCCACGTCGAGCGTGCCGGTGTACTGCACGAGCAGGAAGAGCCCGAGCACGAACGAGGCGTCGCCGACGCGGTTCACGAGGAACGCCTTCTTCCCGGCGATCGCGTTGGCTTCGGCCTCGTACCAGAAGCCGATGAGGAGATAGGAGCAGAGCCCCACGCCTTCCCATCCGACGAAGAGCAGGAGCAAGTTGTCCGCGAGCACCAGCACGAGCATCGCGGCGATGAAGAGGTTCAGGTACGCGAAGAAGCGCGCGAAGGACGGATCGTCGTGCATGTACCCGACCGAGTACACGTGGATGAGGAACCCGATGCCGGTCACGACCAGCACCGCGATCGCGGAGATGGCGTCGAGCCGGAACGCGGCGTCAGCGTGGAAGGGGCCCACCTCGATCCAGCGGTAGACGAAGTCGTGCAGCATCGGCGGCGTGCCGGCGTGACTGCCCTCGAGACCGTACAGCCGGAGCACCGTGACGATCGCAATCGCGAACGCGGCGCCGACGGCGCCCGGGCCGACGACGGCCGACGTGCGGGGCGCGCGCTGCCCCACGGTCACGTTCCACAGGAATCCGAGCGCCGGCAGCAGGACGATCCAGCGCAGGAGCGGCTCGGCGCTCACCATCGGAGCGTCGTCACCTCGTCCGCGTTGACGGTCTCGCGGGCGCGGAAGAGCTGCAGGATGATCGCCAGGCCGACGGCCGCTTCGGCCGCGGCGACCGCCATCACGAAGAAGACGATGACGTGCCCGTCCATGCTCGGGCGCGCGCGGGCGAAGGTGACGAACGTCAGGTTCACGGCGTTGAGCATGAGCTCGATCGCCATGAACACGACGATGAGGTTGCGGCGCGCGAGCACGCCCACGACCCCGATGCCGAAGAGCACGGCCGAGAGGACGAGATACCAGGCGAGCGGCGCGGGCGCCGTCATGCGAGCCGTTTCTTCCCGATCACGACCGCCCCGATGATGGCGACCAGGAGCAGCACCGACGTCAGCTCGAACGGCAAGAGATAGGTCGTGAAGAGGAGCTCGGCGACCGGCACGGTGTTGCCGAAGCCGTCGGCGAGCGCTGGCGCGCCGAGCGGCGTCCGCACGACGCCGAAGGCGACGAGGCCGGCGAGCGCGAGGCCGCCGAGCGCCGCCGCGGCGACCAGCCCCGGCGCCGAGAGCGTCTCGAGCTCGGCCTGCAGGTTGAGCAGCATGATCACGAACAGGAACAGCACGACGATGGCCCCGGCGTAGACGATGATCTGCAGGAAGCCCAAGAGCTGCGCGTCGAGGCTGAGGAAGAGGACGGCGATGAGAAAGAGCGTTCCGACCAGACCGAGCGCGCTGTAGACGGGGCTCCGCGCGACGACGACCGTGAACGCGCCCAGCACCGTGAGCGCGGCGATGACGAGGAAGAGCACCGCGCTCATGCGTGTCCCCCGAGCCACAGGAGCAGCCCGGCGGTGACGACGACGTTCGCGAGCGCGATCGGCAGCAGGCCCTGCCATCCGAGCCGCATCAGTTGGTCGTAGCGGAAGCGTGGCAACGTCCACCGCAGGATGATCTGGAGCACGGTGAAGAAGAGCATCTTCAGCGTGAAGGCGACGACGCCGAGGATCGTCACGAGGAGCGGCGCCACCGCGACGACGCCGCCGCCCGGGACGTGGAAGCCGTCGGGCGCGAGGTACGGGATCTGCCAGCCGCCGAAGTAGAGCGTCGTGACCAGCGCCGACACGAGCACGACCTCGACGAAGTCGGCCATGAAGAACATGAAGTGCTTCGCGCCCGAGTACTCCGTGAAGTAGCCGGCGATGAGCTCGGACTCGCTCTCGGGGAGGTCGAACGGCGTGCGCTTCGATTCGGCGACGCCGCCGACGAAGAAGAGGATGAATCCGAGCGGCTGATAGAGGATGCCCCAGGCGGGAAGCCAGCCGCCGATGAGCTGCCCCTGCGCGTGGACCATCTCCTGGAGGTCGAGCGTGCCGTACACGAGCACCGCGCCGACGAGCGCCAAGCCCATCGCAATCTCGTACGAGATCATCTGCGCCGAGCCGCGCACGCTGCCGAGCAGCGCCCAGCGGTTGTTCGACGCCCACCCGCCCAGCACGATGCCGTAGACGCCGAGCGACACCATGGCGAGGACGTAGAGGACGCCGACGCCGAGCGGCGCCGCCTGCAGGTTGATGTGGCGATCTCCGATCACGAGCTCGTTGCCGAACGGGACCACCGCGAAGGGAACGAGCGCCATCACGAGGCTGACCACCGGCGCCCAGAAGTGGAGCAGGCGATCGGTGCCCGTGATGCGGACGTCCTCCTTCAAGAGCCACTTGATGGGGTCCGCGACGAGCGTGTTGACGAGGCCCATGCCCGCAAAACCGAATATCGACGCGCGGTTCGCGCCGATGCGGTCCTGGATCAGCGCGCTGATCTTGCGCTCGAAGAAGCCGCCGAAGGCGACGATCTGCACCGCCAGCAGGATGATGAACACGACGCGCACGACGTCGATGAGGAAATCGGCGAGCACGCCTATTCGCTCACGAGCCGCGTGAGGAGTGCGCCGACCTTCTCGACGTCGAGACCCTCGTGGTAGGCGCCGTTGTTGATCTGGATCACGGGCGCCGTCCCGCACGAGGCGAGGCACTCGACCTCCTCGAACGAGAATCGGCCGTCGGCGGTCTTCTGGCCGTGGCGAATGCCGAGCCTGTCGTGGATCAGCGTCCGGATCTCGCCGGCGCCACGGAGCGCACACGGCAGGTTCCGGCAGAGCTGGAGGTGCCAGCGACCGACCGGCTCCTTCCAGTACATGGTATAGAAGGAGGCGACCGACGTGACCCAGGCGAGCGGGAGCTCCATCAGCTCGGCCACGTAGGCCTGCACCGGCTCGGAGAGCCAGCCGAACTCGCGCTGCGCGAGCCAGAGCGTCGGCATGAGCGCGGCGCGGCGGGTCGGGTAGCGGGCCAGAATCTCGCGATACTCGGCGAGCGCGGCGTCCGAGAAGCGCGGGCGCGCCTGCTCAGCGGTCACACTCGCCTCCGATCATGTTCACCTGCCCGAAGGTCGTGATGACGTCGGCGATCATGGCGCCCTGGAGCATCCGCCCTACCGCGCCCATGGCGTAGAAGCAGGGAGGGCGCACGCGCACCCGGTAGGGACGCCCGCTGCCGTCGGAGACGAGGTAGAACCCGAGCTCGCCGTTGCCACCCTCGGTTGCGACGTAGACCTCGCCGGCCGGGACCTTCTGGCCCTCGATCACGAGCTTGAAGTGGTTCATGAGGCCCTCGATCGAGCCGTAGACTTCGTGCTTCGGCGGCAGGACGAAGCGCGGATCATTCGCCATCACGGGTCCGTCGGGGATCTGCTGGAGGGCCTGCTCGACGATCCGCATGCTCTGCTCGATCTCGACCATGCGGATCATGAAGCGATCGTAGTTGTCGCCGTTGGAGCCGGTCGGGACCATGAAATCGAGCCGATCGTAGACGAGGTACGGATAGGCCTTGCGCACGTCGTACTCGACGCCGGCCGCGCGCAGGAGCGGCCCCGTGAGCCCGAGCGAGATCGCCTCGTCGCGATCGAGCGTGCCGACGCCCGCCATGCGATCGACGAAGATGCGATTGCGCGACAGGAGCTTGTCGCAGTCGCGAACGACGTTGCGGACGCTGGCGAACGCCGTGGCCGTGCGCTCGCGCATGTCGTGCGGCAGGTCGTTCGTGACACCGCCCAGGCGGCAGTAGGTGACCGTCAGCCGTGCGCCGGTGATCGCCTCGACCAGGTCGTAGAGGAACTCGCGCGCCTCGAGCATGTAGAAGCCGGCCGACAGCGCGCCGATCTCGCTCGCGCCCATGCCGAGACACGTGAGGTGGTCGCTGATGCGGGAGATCTCGCCCGCGATGACGCGGATGTACTGGCAGCGCTCGGGTGTCTCGAGGCCGGCGAGCTTCTCGACGGCGAGCGCGAACCCCACGTTGTTGAGCAGCGGCGACGCGTAGTTCAGGCGGTCGGCGTAGGGGAAGCAATGGTTCCACGTCCCCTGCTCGCACATCTTCTCGAAGCCGCGGTGCAGGTACCCGATCTCGACGTCGACCTCGACGATGGTCTCGCCGTCGAGCTTCAGGTTGAACTTGATGGTGCCGTGCGACGCGGGATGCGACGGCCCCATCTGGATTTCCATGATCTCGTCGTCGCCGCGCTGGTTCTCGTAGAACTGCTCGGGCGCCGTCGATCCCGGAACGCGCCGCATGGCTAGCGTCCCTCCGTGCGCGGGTACCAGGGCTCCGTGATGGGATCGCGTTCGGGAACCAGCGGCCAGCGCTGGTTCAGCGGATAGTCCTTGCGCAGCGGGTGGCCTTCGAACTCGGGGTACATGAGGATGCGGCGGAGATCGGGATGTCCGGCGAAGCGGACGCCGAACATGTCGAAGGCCTCGCGCTCGGCCCACAGCGCGCTCTTCCAGAGACCGCTCGCCGTCGGCACGACCGGGTCGGGCCCGTCCACCGGCACCTTCACACGCAGGCGGTGGTGGTGCGGGTGCGACGCGAGTTGGTAGACGACCTCGTAGCGCGGGGTGCGGCCGTGGTAGTCGACGGCGGAGAGATCGGCGAGGAAGTCGAAGCGCAGCGCCGACTCGTCGCGTAGTGCGCGGAGCGACGCCTCGGCGCGGTCGACCGCGACCACGACGACCGCCTGGCCGCGCGTGTCGCCGAGCGGCAGCACCGTCGCGTGCGGCAGCAGCGCGGCCACCCGCGCGAGCAGATCCTCCGGCGTCAATCCCATTCGAGGGCGCCCTTTCGCCAGACGTACGCGAGCCCGAGCGTCAGGATGGCGACGAAGACCATCATCTCGACGAACCCGAACATCCCGAGTCGCCGAAACAGCAACGCCCACGGGTAGAGAAAGACGACCTCGACGTCGAACACGATGAAGAGGATCGCGGTCAGGTAGAACTTGACGGAGAAGCGGCCCCACGCCGGCCCGCTCGCCGGGTTGCCGCACTCGAACGCTTCGGACTTGATCGCGGTCGGCTTGCGCGGCCCGAGGAAGCGGCTCACCACGAGAAACAGGGCGGGTACGACGCCGGCGACGGCGAACGTGAGCAAGACCGGAACGTACTCGCGGTGCATGACGAAACCTGCGCTAGGTATGACGACGCCCCCTGTGTGTCAAACGGACGCGCGCCATCGGCACGTCGCGCTGACACGCGAAATGGCCTTTACTATCGCTCCGCGATGCCCGACGAGGCCGAGCGCGCGCGCATCGAGCGCGCGGTGCACGACGCGTTCGGAGCACGTGCGTCCGTCCGGGCGATCGAGCCGCTGCACGGCGACGCATCGAGCCGCCGCTACGCGCGCGTCCGTCTCCGCGACGCACCGATCGCGTCCTGCGTCGCGATGCTGCTCGGCGAGGGCCGCTTCGTCGGCGGCACGGACGAGCTCGGCGGCGGCGCCCCGCTGGACGAGCTGCCGTTCGTGAACGTCGGACGGTATCTCACGGCGCACGGATTCGCCGTGCCGGCGATCCACGCCGATCGGTCGCGCGAGGAGGGGCTCCTTCTCATCGAGGACGTCGGGGACCTGACGCTCTGGGCCGCGGTCGACGCGGACCCGTCGCGGACCGCTACCCTCTTCGCCGCGGCCGTCGACGAGCTGGTGCGGCTGCAGGTCGTCGGCGTGACGGCGTCCGATGCCCGGTGCTTCGCGTTCGGACGCCGGTTCGACGCCGCGCTCGCGCGCGCGGAGCTGGCGCACTACGTCGACCACGGAATCGGGACTCGCCACGGGGTCACGCTGTCGGCCGACGACCGCACCGCGATCCTCGCCGCGCTCGATCCCGTCGTCACGCCGTTCGTAGAGGGCCCGTGGGTGCTCTCGCACCGCGATTACATGGCGTGGAACCTGCACCTGCAGGATGGCCGCCTGCGCGTCATCGACTTCCAGGATGCCCTCGTCGCGCCCGACGCGTTCGACCTCGCGCAGCTCCTGACCGATCGGACGACCGAGCGCCGCGTCGACGCCGCGATCGAGCGCGAGCTGGTCGCACGCTTCGAGGCCGGCCGGGCGGCCGCCGGTCTTCCCGTCCCGGCGGGGTTCGCCGACCGCTACCGGCGCTGCGCGCTCCAGCACGTCTTCAAGGTGATCGGCCGGTTCTACCTGCTGGAGGTCGTGAACAAGCGCCCCGGCTACCTCGCGTACCTCCCGTCGGTCTACGCCGTCGGCCGCCGGATGCTGGATGAGCTTCCCGACCTCGGCCCGGCCCTGCCGATGCTGCGACGCTGGACGCCGGAGCTCGTCGCGTGATTCGTCGCGCGATGGTGCTCGCGGCCGGCCGGGGCACGCGGCTCGCGCCACTCACGCATACGATCCCGAAGCCGCTGGCGCCCGTCGCCGGCCGCCCCTTCCTCGAGCACGTCCTCGCCTTCCTCCACGCGGGCGGCATCCGCGACGTCGTGATCAACCTCCACTACCTCGGTGACGTGATCGAGCGCCACGTGGGCGACGGACACCGCTTCGGCCTCACCGTCCGCTACTCGCGGGAGCAGGCGATCCTCGACACAGGCGGCGGCATCCTGCACGCGGCCCCTCTCCTCGCCGGAGAGACGTTCGTGGTCGTGAACGGCGACAGCCTCCTCGATCTCCCGCTGCAGGACGTCGTCGACTTCCACCGCGCGCGCGGCGGCGTCGGCACGATCGCCGTGCGTCCCGATCCCGATGCCGATCGCTTCGGCCTCATCGAGCTCGACGACGACGATCGCGTGCGCCGCATCGTCGGTCTGCCGCCGGGCGCCGCGCAGTCCGGGCTGCGCGGCTTCATGTTTCCCGGGCTCCACGTGCTCGAGCCGACGATCTTCGACTACATGGGTCCCGGCACGGTGTTCAGCATCATGCGTGAGACGTATCCCCGCATGCTGTCCGCCGGGGCGTCACTCTTCGGTTTCGTGACCACGGCGCGGTGGATCAACATCGACACACCGGAGGCTTTGGCGGCGTCTGACCAGGCATTACGGACCACCCCGCCAAGGTTCTGAATCCTAAGTTCCTGCTCGCTAAGTGTTTTCCCTACCTGCCCACGCGCAGAATCGGCTTGCTCGTGGTGGCAACAGTGCTGTAATAGAGAGCAAATGACGCGGCGCTCCAGCCAGGGGGCGAAGGCAGTCACGGGGGGGCCATGGGGCTGACGATCGTCCACAAGAGCGATCTGACAGCGCGCAAGCGCAACCCGCGCGTCGCGCTCGTCCTCGCCGGAGGCGCCGTCACCGGCGGCGCCTACAAGCTGGGCGGCCTGAAGGCGCTCGACGACTTCATGGTGAACCGCAAGACGACGGACTTCGACGTCTACGTCGGTTTGTCGGCCGGATCGTTCCTCGCGGCGCCGCTCGCCGGCGGCGTCACGCCCGTCGAGATGTTGAAGTCGCTCGAAGGCACGTCGGCCGACTTTACGCAGCTCATGCCGAGCGACTTCTACAACCTCAATCTGGGCGAGTTCTTGTGGAAGCCGGTCGAGTTCCTGGTCGACATGGTCTCGTACGTACCGGGGCTCGTGTACGACTTCCTGGTGCAGACGCCGGGCCTCATCCGCAACCTCGAGGACGCGGTCACCCGCGCACGGCGCGAGCCGTCGCTCGACAACCTGCTCGAGTGCGTGAACCCGGTGATCGACGCGATCGGCTCTGCGCGCGAGTTCCCGTTCCCGCTCGCCTATCTGCCGTCGGGGTTGTTCGACAACGCGACGCTCGAGCGCTACCTGCGCTCGAACATCGAGCGGTGCGGGATGACGAACGACTTCCGCGTCCTGTACCGCACGCGCGGCGTCGAGTTGTACATCGTCGCGATGAACCTGGACACTGCCGAGCGTGCGGTGTTCGGCCACGACGAGGACAGCTCGCTCACGATCTCCGAAGCAGTCCAGGCGTCGACCGCCCTCCCCGGCTTCTACAAGCCGGCGCGCCTGAAAGGTGTCGACTACGTCGACGGCGGCGTGCGGCGCACGGCCAACATCGACGTCGCGATCGAGCACGGCGCCGATCTGATCATCTGCTACAACCCCTTCCGCCCGTTCTCGAACCGCGTCGTGCGGCGCTTCCGTCCCGAGCAGAACCGCTACACGCTCGAAGGACGGCCGCTCGCCGATCAGGGCATGCTGACGGTGCTGAACCAGGTCTTCCGGACGCTCCTGCATTCCCGGCTCCAGCTCGGCATCCGGCAGTATCAGGACGATCCGCACTTCCAGGGCGACATCATCCTGGTCGAGCCGGCGGAGAGCGATCTGACGTTCTTCAAGATGGCGCCGCTGAACCTGTGGGCCGGCCGCAGCGCGGGCGCACACGGATATCTGTCCGTCACCGAGACCGTCGAGTCGCACTACGAGCTCATCAAGCAGATCCTGCAGAGCTACGGCGTGCAGATGACGCGCAAGGAGGTCCGCGAGGGCCTCGAACGGCTGCTCACGAGCGAGCCGTCCGACTCGCCGGACGACGTCCTGCTGCGCGACGTCCCGCGTCGCAACCTGCACGTCGCATAGCGATCGGGTCCGGCGCCGGCCCGCGCGGCGGACCATCGCACGTGCGCGTTGCTGGTGAAATGACCGTGTGTTAGCGTCGATCGATGTCCGCTGCCGCCAGCGCGCCCGTGCTCGACGTCGACGCGGCGAACCGCGAGCTCGCGGGCGCGACGCCGGAAGCGATCCTCCAATGGACCTGGAAGCAGTTCCAGCCCCACGTGATCCTCACCTGCTCGTTCCAGCACGACGGCGTCGTCCTCGCGCACATGCTGCGGAACATCGCGCCCGAGGTCCCGGTCGCGTTCATCAACACCGGCTTCCACTTCCCCGAGACCCTGGCGTATCGGGACGAGATCCAGCGCCGCTTCGGGATCACGCTCGTGGAGCTGCTCCCCATCATGCCGCGTGACCAGTTCGCGAACGAGCACGGCCTCGACCTATACGCCCGCAACCCGGATCTGTGCTGCCACATCAACAAGGTGGAGCCACTGAAGCGCTTCCTCCCCGGGGTGCGCGCCTGGATCAACGGACGCCGGCGCGACCAGGCCGCCACCCGACAGAGCCTGCGCGTCGTCGAAGCGTTCCAGGGCTCGCTGCACAAGGTGAACCCGCTCCTGTCGTGGACCTCGCGCGAGACCTTCTACTACATGGAGCGGCACGGCATTCCGACGCATCCGCTGTTCGATCAGGGCTACGCGAGCATCGGCTGCGCACCGTGCACGCGCCCGGTGCTTCCGGGCGAGAACGAGCGCGACGGCCGGTGGGCCGGGACCGGCAAGGTCGAGTGCGGTCTGCACACGTTTCTCGACCCCAAAGCGTGATCGACGCCGGCACGCGTCAGGACGGGTCGTCGTCCGCGTCGTCGCGTTCGGCCATCGCCTCGGGATAGAGCTCCAGCAACTCCTCGCCGAGCCGCTGGACGAGCCAGCGGTGCGCGTGGCGGACGCATGTCTGCCAGGCAGGTCCCGCGATCGGCCAATGGCCCACGCCGGAGAGCTCGCGTGCATCGGCTCCGAGGCGCTCGGCGAGCAGGCGCGCATCGTGCGGGGGCAGGAGCGGATCAGCATCGCCGTGCAGGATCAGCGTCGGAGGGAGGGCTACGGGACGCTGCAGGCGGGCGTGCCGCCCGATCTCCGCCACGGTCGCCGCGTCGTCCGGCGCGAGCGCCCGACGCAACGCCTCCGGGAGGTCCGCGAACGCGGCGTCTGCGAGCGGACCCCGGGGCGGCGCGACGAGCCGTCGCCGCATCGCCGCCAAGACCAGTCCCCACGACCACGTGAGCGCGTGCGTCGCCGCACTCCCTGCGACCAGAGGTGACACAAGCACCAGGGCGGCCACGGGCTGGCGCCGGGCCGCGGCGAGCGCCGCCAGCGCCCCGGCGTCGTGGCCGGCCAGCACGACGCGGCCGGGAATCCGGCGGACGACCTCGGCGACGGCCTGGCCCCGCGCCGCGATTCCCCCGGGCACGCCGCGCAGGTCGACGAGCGTCCCCTGCCACCCGCGGTGCCCGAAGAACGTTGCGGGTCCCCGCCAGACGTCGGATCCCGCCCACAGGCCGGGCAGGAAAACGAGCGACGCGCCATATCGGGGTCCCTCGGGATGGATGGGCGCCGTGACGAGCATGGCCGATCGCGCAATACGCCGAACGTCGCCCACGAAAAAGGCCCTCGGCGTTTCGCCTGAGGGCCTTTCTCCGGACCCACGGTGGGCCCGCTCTCGCCTGAGAGAAGATAACTCGGAACTACGTTGCTACGTGCCTAGCAAACAGAAGCGCAGCCCAATGGGCTGCGGGTGTTACTTCTTCTTCTTCGCGGCCTTCTTCTTCGCCGGAGCCTTCTTCTTCGCCTTACTCGCCTTCTTCCTTGCCATACCCTAGTCCTCCTGTTGGGAGGCCGCTCGTAGCTGACCTCCAGCCGTTCCCAGGCGAGAACCGCCTCCCCTCCACTACCTCATCCGCGAGGGAGTATAGAGGCGCATTCGTGCAATAGTCAAGCGACGACCACCGTTTTGGAAAAATATTTTTAAAATTGCCCCGCGTCGTTCGGGAAGAATCCGGCCATAGAATGTCGTTCTCGCGTCCCTCGACGCGGCTCCGACAGAGTGTTCTACGCGGAACCATTGCCTCCCTGCAGGCTTTCCGTTACGAGCGATGCCGGTGCGGTGGAGTGGAGGCCACGCGGTCACGGGACTGCTGTTGCTCGCGATCGCCGCGGTCGCGTACTCCGCGGTCGCCGGACACGACGGCGTGACCCACCTGCTCGCGCTGCGCGCCGAGCGACAGCGACTCGGTGAGGAAGCTGTCGCGCTGCTGCAGCAGAACACGAGCCTCCGCGATCAGGTGAAGCGGCTGAAGGCCGACGATCGGTTTCTCGAATCGATCGCGCGCCGCGAGCTGGGGCTCGTCCGACCCAACGAAGTGGTCTATCGCTTCCGCCGCCCCGCCAAGCCCGCCACGCAATAGAACTCAGCCCTCCCGCTCGCCCGACGCGAATTCCTCGTACTCGTCGAGGTCCATCAGGTCTTCGAGCTCCGCTTCGTCCGCCAGCTCGATCTCGACGAGCCACCCTTCGTGCAACGGATCCTCGTTCACGATGCGCGGCTGATCCTCGAGCTCGGTGTTGATCGCGGTGACGGTTCCCGACAGCGGTGAGATGAGCTCCGAGACCGTGCGAACCGATTCGACTTCGCCGAACGGTTCGCCCTTCTCCATTTCGTCGCCGACGTCGGGCATCTCGACGGCGATCACCTCGCCGAGCTCACTCTGGCCGTACTCCGAGATGCCGAGCTGGGCGCGCTTGCCCTCCACGCGAATCCAGAGGTGGTCCTCGGTGAACTTCAAACTGTCAGCCATTGCGGGTTCCCGACGGTGCGATCAATGGCCGGCGCTTATAGAGCCAAGCTGCCCTCTGTCAAGGGTTCTCGGCGAATTACTGCACGAAGGCCGCGCGGCCGCTCGGGATCGATGCCCCGAGCGGCCGCGCTGTCCTGTGTACGACGGATCTCGACGCGCGGATCAGGAGCACCCGCTCGTCGCACCGCAGTTGAGGCACTTGTAGCACGCGCCGTTGCGCACCATCAGCGACCCGCAATCGGGGCAGCTCGGCGCATCCGCCTGCGGGCTGAAAGCAATCGGATTGAGCGGCTGCACGGTCGGCACGACGAACCCTATCGGCTGTGCCCCGCCGCGTGCGACCGGCTCGGCCGCCGGTGCCACCGTCGCCGTGACGACGCCGGAGTCGCCGCGTCCGCTCTCGTCGCGATCGATGAGTCCCACGGCGGCCCGCTGCTCGCCCTCGAGGAATCGGGAACCGAGGAAACGGAAGATGTAGTCGATCAACGACTTGGCCATCGGGATGTCGGGGTTCTTGGTGAAGCCCGACGGCTCGAAGCGCACGTGGCTGAACTTCTGCACGAGGACCTCGAGCGGCACGCCGAACTGCAACGCCATCGACGTGAGAACCCCGATCGTGTCCATGAGGCCGGAGACGGTGCTGCCCTCCTTGGCCATCTTGATGAAGATCTCGCCGGGCGTACCGTCCTCGTAGAAGCCGACGTGCAGGTACCCTTCGTGACCGGCGATGTCGAACTTGTGGCAGATCGCCTGGCGCTCGGCCGGCAACCGGCGCCGCGTGAGTCCCGGCGTGGCCGCGGGCGCGACGTTCACTGCAGGCGACGCCGATTCGGCCGTCGGCTTCGCGGTATTGAGCGGCTGCACCTTCTTGCAGCCGTCCCGGTAGATGGCCACGGCCTTCAGCCCCAGTCGCCATGCTTCGATGTAGGCCTGCTCGATCTCCTCGACGGTCGCGCTCTCCGGCATGTTGATCGTCTTCGAGATCGCGCCCGAGATGAACGGTTGCGCGGCACCCATCATGCGAACGTGCCCGAGCGGCGCGATCGAGCGTGCGCCGCGAGCCGGCTTGAAGGCGCAGTCGAAGACCGCGAGGTGTTCGGAACGCAGGCCCGGCGCGCCCTCGATGGTCTCCTGCTCGTCGATGTACTCGACGATGCGCTGCACGTCGCGCGAGTCGTAGCCGAGCCGGGCGAGCGCGCGCGGCACGGTGTTGTTCACGATCTTCAGCACCCCGCCGCCGACGAGCTTCTTGTACTTGACGAGGGCGATGTCCGGCTCGACGCCCGTCGTGTCGCAGTCCATCATGAACGCGATGGTTCCGGTGGGCGCGAGCACCGTCACCTGCGAGTTGCGCACCCCCCGCTCTTTCCCGAGCGCGAGCGCGCTGTCCCAGGCGTCGCGCGCGGCGCCGAGGAGATCGAGCGGGACGAACGTCGGATTCAGCTTGTGCGCCGCCGCCCGGTGCTTGTCGATGACCCCGAGCTGCGGCTCGCGATTGGCGGCATAGCCGCCGTAGGGTCCGAGCTTCTCCGCGATGCGCGCCGACTGGAGGTACGCCTCCCCACTCATGAGCGCCGTCACGGCGCCGGCGTACTCCCGCCCGGCGTCGGAATCGTACGGCAGCCCGAGCGACATGAGGAGCGCGCCAAGGTTCGCATAGCCCAGCCCCAGCTCGCGGTACGCATGCGCGTTCGCGGTGATCTCCGCGGTCGGGTAGCTCGACTTCTCGATCACGATGTCCTGCGCCGTGATCGCCACATCGACGGCGTGGCGGAACGCCGCCACGTCGAAGATCCCGTCCTCGTCGGTGAACCGCATGAGGTTCAGGCTCGCGAGGTTACAGGCGCTGTCGTCGAGGTGCATGTACTCCGAGCACGGGTTCGAGGCGTTGATGCGCCCCGTGTTCGGGCAGGTGTGCCAAGCGTTGATCGTGGTGTCGAACTGCATCCCCGGATCGCCGCACTGATGCGTCGCCTCGGCGATCATCCGCAGGACCTTGCGCGCGGGCATCGTCTCGCATACCTCGCCGCTGGTCACGTAGCGCGTGCTCCACGTCTCGCCGTCAAGGGCCGCCTGCATGAACTCGTCGGTCACGCGCACCGAGTTGTTCGCGTTCTGGAAGAACACGGAGCCGTAGGCCGGACCGTCGAGCGAGTTGTCGTACCCGGCCGCGACGAGGGCCCAGGCCTTGCGCTCTTCCTCGGCCTTGCAGCGGATGAAATCGACGACGTCCGGATGGTCGGCGTTGAGGACGACCATCTTCGCCGCCCGCCGGGTCTTGCCGCCCGACTTGATCACGCCGGCCGACGCGTCGGCGGCCCGCATGAACGACACCGGGCCGGACGCGGTTCCGCCGCCCCCGAGCTTCTCCTTCGAGGAGCGCAGCTTCGAGAGGTTGACGCCGGACCCCGAGCCGCCCTTGAAGATGACGCCTTCCTTCCGATACCAGTCGAGGATCGAATCCATCGTGTCGTTGACGGACAAGATGAAGCACGCCGAGCACTGTGGTTTCGGCTCCACGCCGACGTTGAACCACACGGGACTGTTGAAGCAGAGCTTCTGCCGCAGCAGCAGATGCGTCAGCTCGTCGACGAAGTTCTGCCGATCCTGCGGCGTGGCGAAGTATCCCTGCTCTTCACCCCACTGCGAGATCGTGCTCACCACGCGACCGATCAACTGCCGGACGCTGCGCTCGCGCTGCGGCGTCGCCAGCGGGCCGCGGAAGTACTTCGACACGACGACGTTGGTCGCGAGCTGCGACCAGCTCTTCGGCACCTCGACGTCGCGCTGCTCGAAGACGGTCTCGCCGCCCTCACCTTGGATCACGGCCGAGCGGATCTCCCACTCGACCTCGTCGTACGGGCTCACACCCTGCGGCACGAACTGGCGCGCGATCGTGATCCCCCGCCGCGGCGTCGCCTGGACCTGCTGTGGCCCGGCCGCCGACCCCTCCAGCCTCTCCATGACCATGGTCACCCCCTCAGGAAACTCATCCGAGCGGCCCCCGAAATCTCCCGCCCGATACCCACATATTGGGTGCGCGCGCACATACACCACCATATCTTGTGCTGTCAAGGAAAGTTTGCCTGATCCCCAAGATCTCGCAACAGGGGCCCCGGTGGGGGCCGACTGATGGGCGACCTCGCTCGGCTCGCGGAGGCACTCCGGGCGGCCCTCGCGCGCCTTCCGGGTGCGACGGGCCTCGTCCACTACCCCATCTGGGCGGAGTGGAGCGCCGTCGTAGGCGCCACGATCGCCGCGCACGCGAAGCCGGCGCAGCTCCGGCGCGGCGTGCTCGTCGTCGCGGTCGACGGACCCGAATGGATGCACGAGCTGCAGTACGTGAAACGCGACGTGGTCGAGCGGCTGAATGCCCGGCTCGGCTCGACGGTGGTGCGCGACATCTACCTCGTGCTCGCCACCAACTGAGTCGTCGCGTTGGCGCGCGGGTGACCGGATGCTACTGTCGTGCGGAGCGGATGATCGTCGACCTCGTTCCGCGGCTCGCCCAGATGCTGGAGGCGCGATCGCGCAGCGCGCTCGCCCCCGGCGACAAGACCCGCGCGGCCGTGCTGGTGCCGCTACTCCCCGTCGCCGGCGACATGCACGTGCTCTACACCCGCCGTTCGGCGTCGCTCCCGCACCATCGAGGCCAGGTCGCGTTTCCCGGCGGCACCTACGACGAAGGTCGCGATCGCGACCTGGTGGCGACCGCGCTCCGCGAGGCCCACGAGGAGATCGGGCTCGCTCCCGCCGACGTCCGACTCCTGGGCGCCCTCGACGACATCGAGACCATGACCTCGCGCTTCGTGATCACCCCGGTCGTCGGGGTGGCGCCGCACCCGTATGCATGGCACCCTCGCGAAGGGGAGGTGGATCAGATCTTCACGGTGGCGATCGACGACCTGCTCGCGCCCGGCGCCGAGCGGCGTGAGATCTGGGACTTCTCCGGGCGCGACGTGCCGATCGATCACTTCCCGGTGGCGGGCCAGGTGATCTGGGGCGCCACCCATCGGATCACCCGCAACCTTCTCGATCTCGTGGAGAGCCTTCGCTGATGCGTCTACTCATCGCCCTGCTCGTCGTCGCCGCTGGCCTGCTGCTCACGGTCGCCGAGCCGCTCCGCCCCTGGGTCGAGCTCGAAACGCCCCCCGACATCGTCGGGGCGGCGACGCCGCTGCGCCTCGTCGCCCGCGATCGCGGGACCGGCCTCGCCGAGGTCGAGGTGCGAGTCCTGCCCCAGGGTGTGACCGAGCCGGTCGTCGTCGCGCACGAGGACTTCCCGAAAGCCTCCTGGTACGGGAGCGGCGTCCACGAGAAGGCACTCGAGCCGATGCTCGACGTCGCCAAGAACCATCTGCCCGAAGGCCCGGCGGTCCTCGAGGTGTGGGCGCGCGACCACTCGTGGTTCCCGTCGCTGCGTCGCGGCCCCGCCGTCAGCCGTCCGATCACGATCGACACGACGCCCCCGACCCTCGAGGTCTTGAGCACGCAGCACATCGCGCGGCTGGGTGGCAGCGAGTGCCTCGTCTATCGCGTCGGCGCCGACGCGACGGCGAGCGGCGTGATGGTCGGCGACCTCGTCTTCCCGGGCACGACCGGCTACTTCAACGATCCCGCGCTGCGCGACGCCCTGTTCGCGCTTCCGGAGAACCAGCCGGACGCTCAGGTGAAGGCGTTCGCGGTCGACGCCGCGGGGAACCGCCGCACGGTCGCGTTCGATCTCGTCGTGAAGCCCCGCAAGTTCGCCGACAAGACGCTCACGATCGACGACGAGTTCCTGCAGCGCAAGGTGCCCGACCTGCTGCGCGAGAACGGCCTCCCCGTGACCGACGATCTCGTCGCCGGCTACCTGCGCGTGAACCGCGACCTCCGCAAGACGACCGAAGTGCGCGTGCGGGAGATCTGTCGCGCCAGCGATCCCATCCCGCACTGGCAAGGGGGGCTCCTGCGGCTGCCGAACGCAGCACCCCTGTCCGGGTTCGCCGATCGGCGCACGTACATGCACGCCGGTAACGTCATCGACCACCAGACCCATCTCGGGTTCGATCTGGCTTCGCTGAAGGCTTCGCCCGTTCCGGCGGCGGCCGACGGCCGGGTGGCCTACGTGGGACCGCTCGGCATCTACGGAACCACGGTCGTCCTCGATCACGGCCAGGGGCTGTTCACGCTCTACGGGCACCTGAGCGCGACCGACGTCACGGCGGGCGCCAACGTCGCGCGCGGCGACGTCGTCGGCAGGACCGGCGACACCGGCCTCGCGGGTGGAGATCACCTCCACTTCAGCGTCATGATCCACGGCATCCACGTCGATCCCGTCGAGTGGTGGGATCCGCACTGGATCCAGGACCACGTCGACGCGCGCCTCGCGCCGTACCCGAAGGCGACCCCCACCCAGGCAGCGGCGGCCGAGAAGCCGTCGTGAGCGACGTCGCGGGCGACGCGCGGGCGTTGCTCGAGCGCCTCGGCGCGGACGTCGGCGCCGGGGACGTTCCGCGCGAGCGGCTGGCCGAGCTGCTGGCGGAAATCGAGGGCCGCGTCGGCGATCGCGGCGACCGCACGGCGATTCGCCGAATGCTCTACCGCCTGCGCCAGCAGGGCGTCGCGACGCCGGTTCGCGCGCCCGCCGCGCCGGCCCGCCCCGTCCTCGGCCCGGCGATCGAGGGCTTCGTTTCGGCGGTCGACGGCCGGGGAGACCGCCTGATCTGGCTCGTCCGCGAGCAGAGCGCCGGCGGGCTCCTGCTCGTCGCCGCCGACGTGAACGAGCCGGCGGGCCTGCGCGATCTCCAGGTGTTCGACGTCACGCGCAAGCAGCTCCGGGCGATGCGCGAGCGTTTCCAATCCCGCGCCGGCCTGCGCCTCGTCGCGGCCGACTGGCGTGCGCTCGACGCGCTCGTCGTCGAGGCGCAGGAGCGCGCCGGCGCACCGGAGCGCCGCGCCAGCGACTACCGCCGGACGCGCGAACGCCTGACGAGCGAGCCGCCGCTCGCGCCCCGCGAGCTCGTGTCCGCGCACGTGACGCCGCCGGACGACGCAGGGCGCCCCGCGCTCGTCGCGGCGTCGGCGGCGCTGCTCGCGGAGCCCGAGTTCCGCACTTGGTGGCCGCACGCCGACGCGGTCGCACCGATCGTCGCAGAGGTCCGCGAGCTCCGCGAGAGCCCGCTCGTCCTGAGCGATGCCCAGCAGCAGGTACGCCTGCGCGAGGTCCTCGAGCGCGCGACGACGGCGCTCTATCCGCCCGCCGACGTCGCACGGCGCCTCGACGCGACGGCGTACGTCCTCGCCGAAACGGGTCGCGTCGAGGCGGCGCGGTACGCGGTCGCCGTCGCCGCCGCACTGCGCGCGGGGCCGGCGAGCACCAGCACCATCCCGTTCCTCCAGGCCCTCACGCAGCAGGGCGTCGGTACGCATCTCGCCGCCCTGGAGGCAGAGCGGCGCGAGGAGCGAAAAGGCTCGCTCGTGCTGACGCCGGGCGAGGTCGCTACAGCGGAATCACGAGGCCGTCCTCAGCGACCTCGAGCGTGATCTCGCCACGGTGCCGGAGCGTCTCGTCTCCGAGATGCGAGAGCACGAGCCTGCGACAGCGCAGCTCGGCCGCGCGAGCGGCGATCTCGGGATAGGACACGTGGATGTCGAGGTGCGTCTCGAACGTCGAGCACTCGCAGATGAAGAGGTCCGCACCGCTCGTGCGTGCGATGAACTCGTCCGTCCATCCCGTGTCGCCCGAGTAGACGATCGTCTTGCCGCCGATCGTGAGCCGATAGCCGTAGCACACGAGCTCGCTCACGTGCGGCACGACGAAGGACTCGACCTTCACGCCCTGGATGACCGTCGTCGCGGACGCGGGCACCTCCGTGTACGAGACGCCGAACGGCAGCGGCTCGCCGCTCTGGCGCTCGTAGAGCGCGGCGAAGAGCGCCCGGACGCGGCGCTCGGTGCCCGGCGGCCCGTAGACGGTGAGCGGCCGCTGCCGGTCGCTCACGTAGAGATAGTCCATGAACAGGAACGGCACCCCGCCGAAGTGATCGCCGTGCAGGTGCGAGAGCAGCACGAAGTCGATGCGCTCGGGCTCGATCCCGAAACGGCGCAGGCCATGCAGGACCGTGCCCCCGCAGTCGACCAGGAACGTGGCGCCAGGGCCTTCGACAAGATACGCGCTGTGTAGCCGCCCGCCCGCTCCGAAGGCGTCGCCCGATCCGAGCACGGTCACTTGCACAGTCGACGCCATCAGCACCACGCATTGCACTGTGCGCCGACTGGGACAGGAGTGGACACTGATGTCACACTGATGCCGAGGCGCGCGCGCCAAACGAGCCTCTGTGGCCGAGGGAGGCGCGGCATGCTCATTGCTTTTTACGTGACGAGAGCGGGAATCGCCAGAGGTGGACCATGTTGGGTACGTCGACTGATCCGGAGTTGCTAGGGCAAGCCTGGAGCCTCTTTCAGCTCGTGGCCGTGGCAGCCCTCGCGGGCTGGACGGCCGAGCGGCTGCTCGACACCGGGGTCCGTACGCGGGGGCTCCCCTTCCTGTCGGGCCTGTTCGGGCTCTACGTCGGCCCTCATCTGCTCGATCTGACCGGTTTTCCGACCGGTCCGGAGATCGCGGGCGAGCCGCTGATCGCGGCCTTTGCGGGGGCTCTCGCCATCTGCGGGTTCCTGAAGCTCGCGTCGCTCGGCGCCGCCGGCCCGCGCTGGTGAACGGCCGCTAGGGCGTTTGCGCGGGCGCCTGCGGATGGTCGTCGACCATCGCGCGGAAGCGTCGCTCGAGCTCGGTGAACGCCTGCTCCATGCGTCCCGCGCGCGCGGAGACGTCCTCGAGCTGCCGCCCGAGCTGATCGCGCTGCTGCTCCATCTCGCGCAGCCGGCGCTCGAGGTCCTGCACGACGTCCGTGCGGCGGACGAGCAGGTTCCCGGCGTCCGACTGGATCACGTACACGGTGGCGCCCCCGCCGATGAGCGCGCCCAGCAGAAGTGCGAACAGGAACCGAATCATCGCCGTCATGGGGAAGCCTCCGCGAGTTGCCGGATCTCCCGTGCGACGACGACGAGCGCCGGCAGGCTCGCCCGTCCACTCGCCTTGAGGTCCTCGATCATGGCACGCACCGCATCGACGCGCTGCGCGAGCCCGGCGGCATCCGTCCGGCGCGCCAATGATCGGCGCGCGGCGTGCAGCTCGGCGCCGACGCCGTCGAGCGCCCGCACGACCCAGCGATCGTCGTCGGGCGACGGCACGAGCGCGCTGGCGAGCCACGCGAAGTCGATCTCCGCGGCGACCCCGAAGTAGCGCCGTGCGACCGCCTCCAGCTCGAGCCCGGCGGCGCCGGCGAGCTGTACCACGTCGAGCGCACTCGGAATCCATTCCGCGACCGCGAGGGTCTGCGCCGCCAGACCCAGGCCGCACATCTCGAGGTCGGCGCGGCGCTTGTGCAGGGCTTCGGCTTCCGGGCCCGCGAGCCAGTCGCCCAGCCGCGCGCGGGCAACCGTCGCGACGCGCGCCAGCTCCGACGTCGCCTCGGCGATGGTGCGCGCAGGGTCGACGGATTGGAGCGCCCAGCGCGTCATCCGCCGCATGGCCTCTTCCAGCGCGAGCACGCAGGTCACCTCGTCCGCGAATCCGATTCGCCGGGAGCGCATCTCGTGCACGATCGCGGCGCCGTCGACGAGCGTCCACGCGATCGCCCAGGCGCGGCACACGGCCGGGGTCGTCGCGCCGGTTTCGCGCTGGAGCCGCGTGACGAAGGTCGCGCCGAGCCCGTCGACGAGCGTGTTCACGACCTCGACGGCGACGATCTCGCGCCGCAGTCGGTGCGTGCGCACCGCGTCGGGCAGGTCGGCCACGATGCGGCGCGGGAAGTAGGCGAGCAGATGGGGCTCGAGCCCGGGATCGTCGGGCAACGGCGAGGCGCGCAGCGCAGCTTCGAGGTGGATCTTGGTGTACGCCGTCACGACCGCCAGCTCGGGACGCGTGAGCCCCGGGAACGTCGCCCGTCGCGCACGCAACGTCTCCCAGTCCGGCAGCGCGACCTGGGCGCGGTCGAGGCCGAGTGCGCGCTCGAGCTCACCCAGGTGATCGCGGAAATCGTCGAGCCGCGACGCGCTCCGCCGCTGCTCGATCGCGAGGAGCCGGCCCTGGCTCGCGTTGTGGCCGAGCACGTGCTCGGTCACCTCGGGCAGCGCCGCGGCGAGGAGCGCGCTACGCGCCTCCGCCGACAGCCGTCCGGACGCCGTGAGCGGGCCGAGGCACACCTTCAGGTTGACCTCGTGGTCGGAGAGGTCGACGCCGGCCGAGTTGTCGATGGCGTCGATGTTGATCCGACCGCCGGCCAGCGCGAAGGCGATCCGCCCGCGCTGCGTGACGCCGAGGTTCCCGCCCTCGGCCACCACGCGCGCCCGCAGCGCGGTGTGCGGCACGCGGACGGTGTCGTTCGCGGGATCGCCCACCGCCGCGTCCGTCTCGTCGGCCGCGCGCACGTACGTGCCGATGCCGCCGTTCCACAAGAGATCGACGTCGAGCCCGAGGATCGCGCGCACGAGCGCCTCGCCGCTCATGGCCTCGTCGGTGGTGCCCAACAGGCGGCGTACCTCGGGCGTCAGGCCGACCCGCTTGGCGCTGCGCAGCGCGAGCAGCGCACCCGGCGACCGCACGGCGGGATCGTACTGATCCCAGCCGGCGACGACTTTGAAGAGCCGCTCGCGCTCCGCGAAGCTCGCGGCCGGGTCGGGATCCGGATCGACGAACACGTGCTTGTGGTTGAACGCCGCGACCAAGCGAACGTGCGGCGAGCGCAGGAGCCCGTTGCCGAAGACGTCGCCCCCCATGTCGCCGATGCCGACGACGCGCAGGGGCGCCGTGTCGGCGTCGATCTCGAGCTCACGGAAGTGGGCCCGCACGCACTCCCACGCGCCGCGCGCGGTGATGCCGAGCGCCTTGTGGTCGTAGCCCTGGGAGCCGCCCGACGCGAACGCGTCCCCGAGCCAGAACCCGCTGCCGACGGCGAGCGCGTTCGCTTCGTCGGAGAACGTGGCCGTTCCCTTGTCGGCGGCGACGACGAGGTAGGGATCCTCCTCGTCGTAGATGCGCAGGCCCGCCGGATGCACGACCCGCCCGCCGGCCACGTTGTCGGTGATCTCGAGGAGGCCCCGCACGAATTCACGATACGCTTCGACCGGTGCCGCCCCGCGCAGGGGAACGAATGCGCCCTTGGCGCCGGTCGGCACGATGATCGCGTTCTTCATCGTCTGGGTGCGCATGAGGCCCAGCACTTCGGTGCGATAGTCCTCCGGACGATCGGAGAGCCGCAGTCCGCCGCGCGCCACGAGGCCCGCGCGGAGGTGGAGGCCCTCCACGATCGGCGCCCGCACGTAGATCTCGTAGCGGGGTCGCGGATCGCTCAGGAACGGCACGTCCGCGCACCGGATCTTCATGACGATCCGATCGGACACGGCGTCGCGCGTGAAGACGTTCGTGCGCACCGTGGCGGCGACCAGCGCCGCCAGGCTGCGCAGACACTGATCCTCGCGGAGGCGCTCCACGCGCTCGAGGCTCGCGACGAAGCGGGCCGGCGCGTCGGCGTCGCCGTCGCCGCGCCCGAAGCGTGCCGCGACGCACGCGAACAGGCGCTCGGCCGGCTCGGGGTTCCCGGCCAGCGTCGCCCACACTTCGGTGCGCGTGCCGAGCCCCGCCTGCACGGCGTACCCGGCAAGGCTGCGCAGGCAGTCGACCGCCCGCCAGTCGAGGTCGGTCGCGACCACGAGGGCGTTCAAGACGTCGTCGGGAACCCGGCCGCCCCGCACCGCGAGGATGAGGTCGATGAGCCGCTTCCCGACGCGCTCGACATCCAGCGGGCGGCCGGCGCGGTCCTGGACCATGAAGCGGTGGACGTAGAGCGGGACCGCGCTCACGGGCTCGATTCGCACGCGGTCCTCGACCAGGGTGCGCAACCCGGCGTGGTCGAGCCGCGGCAGGATCTCGGTCAGCACGAGCGGCGGGCCGGCGAGGTAGGCGCGCAGCACCGTCGCCCCCTCCTGCGGCTCGCGGTCGAACTCGATCTGCGGCGTACCGGACGTGAGCGCGAGGTTCGCCAGCACGACGTCGTCCGCCGCGCGCTCGACCGTCGTCGCGGCCCGGTAGTCGGCTGGGAACGCCTCCGCGAAGCGTGCTCCGAGGCGCTCGCCGGCCTCGACGCCGTGGCGCCCGATCAGCAGCTCGCGCAGGCGGACCGACCAGCTCTCGAGGACCGCGTCGATCTCGCGCTCGAGCGTCGCGCGCGCCGACGCGTCGAGCGTCGCGGCACCGCGCGTGAACGTCAGGTGGAGACGGGCGGGCGCGTCGGCGATGTCTTCTGCGCCGGCGTCGAGGTGGTCATCGAGCAGCTCGACGCCGAGCCGCTCGCGCACCAGGTGGACGACGCGTTCGCGCGCCTCGCCCGACACGCGGCTGCGCGGCATGACGACGAGCACCGTCAGGAGGTCGCCCTCGCCACGCTCGCGCACGCGCACGAGGACCTCTGCCGTCCGCTCGGCGGCGAGGATCGTCTGGATGTCCTCGCGCACCTCGTCCACCGACGACGCGAACAGGAGCGCCTTCGGCAGGCCGTTGAAGACCCCGACCAGCTCCTTCCAGTCGTGGCTGCCGGAGATCACGCCCTCGGCTGCCAGGATCTGCCGCAGCATGCGGCGCAGGATCGGGACCTCCGATGCTTCCTCGGCATGCGCCTTCGACGTGAGCAGGCCGACGAACCGGCGCTCGCCGACGATGTTCCCAGCAGCGTCGAGGGCGGCGAAACCGAAGTCGTCCATGGGGACGCGCCGGTGGACGGGCGCCAGGGCGTGCGTCTTGCCGACGGCCAAGAGACGCCGCCCCACGATGCGCCGCCGCGCCGCGGGCGACAGCGCCTCGAGCGGCTTCGGCGCCCGGAACGCCGAGCGATCCTCGCGCCGCAGGAGACCCAAGCCCGTCCCCGCGCGCAGCTGGACCGTCCTTCCCTCCGGCGCGTCGACGAACGCGTACTCGCGGTAGCCCAGGAACACGAAGCCCCCGTCGACGAGCCAGCGCAGGAAATCGCCGACCGCCGTCGCCTCCGCGGCGATTCGCGGATCGCGCGTGCGTCCGAGCTGCTCGAACTCGGTCGCCATCGCCTGTGCGCGTGCGAGCGCCAGGCCGAAGTCCTCGGTCACGAGCACGACGTCGTCGAGCCGGGCGCGGATCGCGCTCTCGAGCGCCGCCAACTTCTCGGGCTCGGCCACGCGGGGAACGACGATGTGCAGGAACGACTCGCGACTCGCGCCGTGCATCGGCGGGTCGACCTGCAACGCCCGGCCGGTCGGATCGCGGGTCACCGCCAGGATCGGATGGAGCAGCACGCGCGGCTCGAGGCCGTGGGTGCGAAGCTCCTCGCGGACCGTGTCGACGATGAAGGGACGATCGCCGATGCAGGTCTCGATCACCGTGCCGGGTGCGTCCCACCCCTCGTCGAGATAGGTGGGTGTGAGCACGCGCACGCGCGGGAGCGGGCCCGGGGCCTGGAAGAAGCGGAACGCCGACAGCACGAGCTGGACCGCCTCCTCATCGGCGATCGAGCCGGTGTAGGCCTGCGCACGCTGGAGGAGCTGGGTCGTGAAGGCGCCGAGCGCGCCGGCGTCGGCGGCGGTGACCTTGCGGGCGAGGAGTGCGGCGAGCCGCTCGGCGACGCGACCCCGATCCTTGGCTCCGCTCTCGGCCGGCAACCCCATCACCCGACCTCGCCGAGCTCGGCGACGAGGAGCGTGCCGCCACAGTAGCCGCGCGACTCGAGCGCGGCGCGGAGCACGGGCTCGGTCGAGCCCGCCCACGCCGCGAGGCGCCGGCAACCCCGCCGCCGCGCCCGGGCCTCGGCGAAGGCGATCAGGCGATCGAGCAGCGGCGCATCGGCGTCGTCGCGCGTGTGCGCCGTGTCGAGGACCGCTTCGAAACGCCCCGCTGCGAGCGAGCGGAGGTAGCCGACCGACACCACGCCGACGATCTCGCCGCCCGCGCTCTCGGCGACGTACACGTCACCAGCGAGCGTCGCGAGCGTGCGCCGATCGAAGCGCTCGCGCCGCGGCGGGGACTCCTGCGGCAGCAGCGCGCGCACCCGTGGGAGATCGCTTCGACGCCCGCGCCGCAGCCGGATGCGCTCGGTGGCGCTCGCCGTTTCTCGCATGGTTGGCCGGCGGGGGTCTTAGCATGGTCGTACCGCTTGCAGCCATCCCGCGCCCCGGCGAGCATGGGCGCGTGCGCGACGCGCCCGCAGCGCTCGAGCTGGAGATCGAACGGCTCACCTTCGGGCCCGATGCGCTGGCCCACGACGGGGGACAGGTCGTCTTCGTGGCCCATGCCGCCCCCGGGGATCGCGTCCGGGCGCGGGTGGTCGAGCGACGTCGCGGCTACGTGCGGGCCGAGACCGTTGCCGTCGATCGACCCGGCCCCTCACGGGTCGCGCCGCCCTGCCCGGCGTTCGGGCGCTGCGGCGGCTGCCAGTGGCAGCACGTCGACGTGGTGGCGCAACGCGACGCGAAGGCCGCGATCGTCGCCGAGCAGCTCGCGCGCTTGGGCGGTCTTCGCGACGCGGCGGTGCGGCCGACGATTGCCGGCGGTTCGGCGTGGGCGTACCGCTCGCGCATCACGCTGGTCGCCGAAGGGCGGCGCCTCGGCTTCCACGCTGCCGGCTCGCATCGGCTGGAGCCGATCGAGACCTGCGCGATCGCCGCGCCGCCGCTCGAAGCCCATCTCCCGATCGCGCGCGCGTGGGTTGCCCGCATGCGGGCGACGGTGCTGCGTGTGACGCTCGCGGTGGCGCCGGGCGGGGTCGTGCTCGTGGCGATGATGCGCGGCCGACCCGGTCCGGCCGACGTCGCCGCCACCGAGACGTTGCTCGCGCAGCAGGCGACCGTTCGTGGGGCGATCCTTTGCGGAGCCGGTGCGCGCGTCGGGGTCGGCGACGCGACCGTGCGCCAGGAGATCGAGTCCGGGCTCGCGCTCGAGGTTCCGGCCGACGTCTTCACGCAGGTGAACTCCGAGGCGAACCAGGCGCTCGTACGGACCATCGTCGACGCCGGTGACTTCGCCGACGGCGCCCGCGTGCTCGACCTCTACTGCGGCGCCGGCAACCTCTCGCTGCCGCTGGCGCGCCGGGGTGCCGAGGTGACCGGGATCGAGCGCTCGCCCGTCGCGATTCGGGCCGCGCAGGCGAACGCCGCGCGCCTCGGGATCGCACGGGCGCGCTTCGTCGCCGGCGACGTCGCGACCGCGCTCGAATCCGGCGATGCGCCGCGCGTCGACGGCGTAGTCCTCGATCCGCCGCGCACGGGCGCGGCACCCGCACTCGCCGGGATCGTCGCCCGCCGGCCCGCGCGCATCGTGTACGTCTCGTGCGATCCTGCGACGCTGGCGCGCGACGTGCGCGCGCTCGTGGCCCACGGCTACGCACTGCATTTCGCACAGCCGATCGACCTCTTCCCACAGACCTACCACGTCGAGACAGTGGCGCTGCTCGGGTTGACTTGAAGAAAGGCCCTCCCTATCGTCGAACGCGGGATGGCGAAGCACATCGAGCGGCCGGCGCGGCCCAAAGTCACCATCATTCCCGGCCGCGGCGTCGCACAGACCATCAACTACCTCCTGGAGGACCGCGACGACCTCGAATGGCTCGTCGCCGTCGGCCGCAACAAGAACGGTGAGATCTTCTTCTACGACACCGGCGGTGACATCATCGAGGATCTCGGCACGCTCGAGTACTTGAAAGAGCGCATCACGCGCGCCCACTTCGGCGACGAGCCGGAGTGAGCGAGCGACTCACGCGTCGTCCGGCAGCGGCCCCGGGCACTCGCCCAGGATCACGTCGCCCTCGATGCTGATCGGGACGCGCACGAGCGACTTGCCGCACGGCGGCCCCGCGATGCACTCGCCCGTGTCCGGCACGTAGTACGCGCCGTGCGTCGCGCACTGGATGAACTGCTGGTCCTCGGTGAAGAACTGGTTCTCCACCCAGTCGAGGCCCATCGGGACGTGGCGGCAACGGTTGACGTAGGCGTGGAACGCGCCCGCAACGTTCAGGACGAAGCCCTCGATCTCGCGCCCATCGCAGTCGAGCAGAAACTTCTTCGTCTGTCCGGGCGAGAGCTCGGTCGTGCGCGCGATCGGAACCCCCATGGCCGCCATCATAGCGTTCGGCGGAGGGCCGACAGAAGCGCGCCCAGGTGCTCGCACTCGAGCACCTCGTCGCAGCGGGGCGCGTAGCGGGCGATCACGCTGTCGGCCGTGTTCCAGCGCACGCGCGGCTCGGGGACGAGCCAGACGAGCCGCTGCACGCGATCGCGGACGCGGCGCAGCAGATCGGTTCGCGGCGGCAGGTGGTTGTTGCGAGCGTCGCCGAGGACGAGGACGAGCGTCTGGCCGGTCAGGAGGCGCCCCTCACGGGTCACCAGCTCGTCCAGCACGCGCCCGAAGTCCGACCGCGCGTAGAGGTCGAGCGGTCCGCCGGGCGTGAGGTGTCCGTGCTCGATCGCGATCGGGCACAGGTGGTCCACGTACGCGAACGTGTGGACGCGGCGGAAAAACGCCGACGCCGGCGCGACGAGCCCCAGGCACAGCTCGCTCGCGACGGCCGCGGAGCCGGAGAGGTCGACCAGCGCCACGAGGTCGGGGCGATGCGGTCGACGGCCACGCCGCACGATCCGAATCGGGACGCCGCCGGTCGACGTCGCCGTGCGCAGCATCCGTCGGATGTCGAGCCGCCCCTGACGACGCCGGCGCTCGCGGCGCGAAAGACGCCCGCGTAAGCGGGCCCCCAGGTCGCGGACGAGATCGCGCGCCTCCTCGACGTCGCGCGGCCCCAGCTCGCGGAACGGGCGGCGTAGCAGCTCGCGCCGGTGCACCCCGACGATCCGACGTCCGGACTTCGCAGCGTCTTCGGGCCGCCGGACGTCGCTCGGCGCGGGCGTGCGTGTCTCGGGTGCCGGCTCGCGACGGCGCCCGCCGCCCGCCTCGCCCGCGCCGGCACGCCCGCCCGGACGCTCGCCGTCGCCGCCGGCGATCTTCCCGCGGCGACGCTTCACACCCGACTCGTCCCCCACGAGCGGGAACGCCACGTCGAAGAGCGCATCGAACGCCGGGCGATCGCGCTCGTCCTTCACCAGGGTCAGCGCGAGCGCCTCACGCAGGACGGGGCGCTCGACGCCCGCCGCTCCGACGGCCGCGATCGCGTCCATCGTCTCGGCGACCGAGATCGGCAGCGCCCCGGCGCGCAGGCTGTCGACGAAGCGGAGGATCCGACCCCGCATCCGCCGTGTTCTAGCGCGTCACACGCTGAGGAGCGACACGATGCGCGTCATCCACGGCACGAACGACAGCCCGGCGTAGAAGGTCGCGACCAGCGCGAGCGCCTGGTAGGCCTCCCGGTGCTGCCCGCAGCGGCGCAGCACGATCAGGAAGCCGCAGGCCTTCACCTTGAAGAGGAGGAGCGTCATGCCGACACCGAGGTAGGCCATGATGCCGTGCAGGAACGGGTTGCCCTCACCGAACAGGTGGATGCCTTGCCACGACGCAACCCCGTCGAAGAGCTGGAGGGCCAGGTTCAGTACAAAGAGCTGATGCAGGCGCTCTTCGGTGACGGTCATGGCGGGAGAGTGATGTTGCAAGGGCGGTGCCACCTGAGAAACGCACTGCCCTGTGCAGCCGGGCGACGCTCTGCGCCGCCCGCGCACACAATCGTGTGCCGCGCGCGCCCCGAGTGTCAGCGCGGAGCCGAGACGGAGAGCAATGCGCTCACCTTGCTCTCCGCCTTGCGCAGGTCGTCCTCGTGCTTCAACACCAGCGCCAGCGTGCGGCGGACCGTGGCGGCGTCGAGCTCGCGCACGCCGAGCGCACACAGCCCGCGCGCCCAATCGAGCGTTTCGGCGATCGACGGCGCCTTGCGCAGCTCGAGCTTGCGGAGCCCGGCCACGAACCGCGCAACCTGCATGCGCAGGCGCTCGTCGGCCTCGGGCACCTTCAGCGCGACGATCTCGGCCTCCTTCTCCGGCCCCGGGAACTCGACGAACAAGTGGAGACATCGGCGCAGGAGCGCCTCCGACAGCTCCCGCGTGCGGTTGGAGGTCAGCACGACGACGGGGCGATGGGTCGCGCGGATGGTGCCCAGCTCGGGCACGGTCACCTGGGTGTCCGACAGGACCTCGAGCAGGAACGCCTCGAATTCGGGATCGGCCTTGTCCACCTCGTCGATGAGCAGCACGACCTGCTTCGGCGCGGTGATGGCCCGCAGCAGCGGCCGCTCGAGCAGGAACTCGCGCGAGAACACGTCGTGCGCCACCTCGCTCCAGCTCCGGCCCTCGTGCCGGTCGGCCTGGATGCGCAGGAGCTGCTTCTGGTAGTTCCATTCGAAGAGCGCGCGCGCTTCGTCGAGGCCTTCGTAGCACTGCAGGCGGATGAGATCCGTCGACAGTACCTCGGTGAGCACCTTCGCGAGCTCGGTCTTGCCGGCGCCCGCCGGTCCCTCGGCGAGGAGCGGCTTGCCGAGCGTCACCGTCAAGTAGAGGGCGGTCTCCACCCGCGGCGTCGTGATGTAGCGCGCGGCGCGGATGCCGGCGCGGATCTCGTCGAGCGTCATCATCTCGACGCCGGAGCGGATCGAAGGCGCGGGATGCGCCGGCCGTCGAGCAGCTTGTGGGGACGCTTCACCTCGCGCACCCAGTCGACGTAGACGGCGAACTCGGTGACGAGGCGGTCGACGTCGACCCCGTGGCGGGACGGACGGAAGTCCTCGAGCGTGGCGAGCGACTGCGAGAGGAGGTGCTCGGCGCCGCGCATGCCGCCGCGCCGGGTGCGGAGGTGGAGTCCGGCGGCGAGCTGCACGAGCGCCTCGAGGAAGCCACGGTCCTCGCCCTCGGCCGCGCGCCAGCTCTCCTCCCAGATCGCGTGTGCGCCCATGTAGCGTCCCAGATTGAAGAGGCGAACCCCCCGCGTCACGGCCGCCGCGACGTCCGGGGCCTCCTCGGTCACCGCCGATCCACCGACGGCACGGCCGCTTCCATCTCGCGCGCGAACTCCTCCGCCGGCCGCGCCTGCGACGGATCGAGCGTGAAGTCCTCCGGCACCGGCGCCGATGCGAGCTTGGCGAGCAGCTCGTCGACCTCGCGGTTCGAGAGTCCGAGGGCCTCGAGCTCGGCCGCTGCGAGGCGGGCGCCCGTACCCTCGAGCGCGCCCTCACGCACGCGCACGAGCCGGCGAAACGCCGCCAGCTCGCCGCGCGAGAGCACCGTTCCCGCGACGTCGTAGTCGATCCACGCCTCGAAGCTGAGCGGCGCAACCCGCTGGAGCATCCCGGCCATCACGCGGGCGAAGACGCGGATCTCGTACTGCGCGTGCGGATCGACGCGGACCGACAGGAAGTGCAGCAGGTTGTGCAGGTCGATCTTCCAGTACCACTGCGTGTACACGGACAGCGGCAAGTCGATGCGTGCCAGCTCGCGCGCGACGTCGTTGCCCACCATCCACTCGTAGCCGGACGACGCCTCCGCCCGGATGCGCTCCCAGCGTCCGATCGCGTCGTCGTACAGCGCGTCCATCGGCGCCCCGTCGCGTCCCTGGCGATTCGACGCGCTCTGCGCCTGGAATTCGGAGCGCGCCGGGCGATAGTAGAGGAGCGGCAGCAGCGAGTAGCGGCCGCTCACCTCGTTGACGCTCGCCGTACGATGGCGGATCCACTGCCGCGCGACGAAGATCGGCATGGCGCAGTGGAACTTCAGCTCGACCATCTCGGAGGGCGTCGTGTGCCGGTGGCGACGCAAGTATCGGATGAGTCCGCGCGTCGCGCTCGTGCGGCGCGTGCCGTAGCCGTACGAGACGCGCGCCGCGCGCTCGACGTCCTCGTCCGAGCCCATGTAGTCCACGAGCGAGACGAAGCCGTGATCGAGGACCGGGAAGTAGAGACCGAGAATCTCTTCGGCCGCCGGATTGGTCGGACGCTTGGTCTCCATCATCGGCTCCAGCGAGGGTCGAACAGATCGAACACGATCCCGTCGGCGAGCTTCGGATAGAAGTACGTCGACTTCTGCGGCATCACCTCGCCAGCCAAGCACACGGCGCGCACGGCGTCGATGGACGGGGGGTTCACGAGGAAGGCGGCCGATGCGCGGCCGGGCACGGCCGCCTCGGCCTCGGCGTCGTCGTGCGTGAACTCGAGCCCGTGCGTGTCGTGTCCGAGGATGGGCTCCAGGATCGCCCGCTCGAAGAGCGTGACGTCGAGCGCGCGCAGCGGTGCCGGGACTCCCGCCACGCGGGCCTGCGCCGCGGGCAGCGCGCGCAGGCGGAGCTGGCGGCCCGGCAGGATGCAGTCGATCTCGCCGGGCGCGCGCGGCGTGCCGGCGGGTCGCGGGCCCACCGCGAACGATTCGGCGAGCCGTGCTTCGAGCGCACGCGCGTCGAGCGGGAGCGCCCCGCGCACGAGTCGGTGCGTCGGCAGGATCACCAGGCCCGGGTCGTGCATGTCGGCCAGGTACGCCAGCACGTACGGCGGGCCGCCCTCGTCGCGATGGGTGAGCGCGGTCTCGTAGCGGTGATGACCGTCGGCGATGAGGATCGCCTCCGGCGCGAGCAGCGCCTGGATGCGCGCGATCGTCTCGACGTCGGCGACCCGCCACACGCGATGCACCTCGCCTCCGGGGTCGGTCACGTCCTCCATCGGCGCCGCGTCGTCGACGTCGCCGTACACGTCGCGCAGCGACGCACCGGCCGTGCCGGCGTACAGACCGAAGATGGGCGAGAGATACGCCCCGGTGGCGCGCAGGAGCGCCAGCCGGTCGGCCTTGGGTCCCGGGAACGTCCGCTCGTGCGGCCGCACGACCCCGCTCGCGAAGGTCTCGAGCCGGAGCCGGCAGAGAAGCCCCTCGCGCGTGAGCTCGCGGCCGTCCGGCAGCCGGAACGTCTGCCGATAGAGGTACAGGGCCGGAACGGGTTCGCGCACGAGCGCCTTCGCGACCACCCACTCGCCGAGCGTGCGCGCGGCGGCGGCCGCGCGCGGCGTCTCGCGCGCCAGGATGAGGCGCACGACGTTGTAGGGGCTTCGGTCGTAGAGCGCCGCCTGCTCGGCGGGTGAGATCACGTCGTACGGCGGCCCGATGACGTCGCGGAGGCTCCCCACGCGGGCCGCGTCGTAGCGTGTGGCCTGAAACGGGCTGATGACCGCCATCGCCTCCTACTCCTCCAGCGCTCGGGAAATCGTCGCCTCGTCGACCAGGCCGGCGCGCACCACGCGCACGCGATCGCCGTCGACCGCCACCACCGTCGACGCACCGCCGCCGAGGCGACCGCCGTCGACGTAGGCCGCGACGCGGTCGCCGAAGTAGGCGGCCGCCTCGGCGACGGTGCGCGCGGGCTCTCGGCCCGGCGGGTTCGCCGACGGCGCCGTCACTGGACGCCCGAGGCCGGCGACGAGCGCGCGCGCCATCGGGTGTCCGGGCACGCGCACGCCGATCGTACCCGTGCCGGCCGTGAGCGCGTCGGATACGTCCGGTCGTGCGGGCAGGACCAGCGTCAGCGCACCCGGCCAGAGCCGGGCCGCGAGCCGCTCGGCCGCGGGCGGCAACGCGGCGGCGACCGTGCGCACCATCGTCAGATCGCTCGCGAGCACGAGAATCGGCCTTCCGGGCTCGCGTCCCCGCACGGCGACGAGCCGCGCGAGGGCAGCGGACGACGACGCGTCGGCACCGATCCCGTACGTCGACTCGGTCGGGAAGACGACGACGCCGCCGGCGCCGAGCGCCGCGGCAGCGTCCGCGATCGAGACCGGGTCATGCGTGGCCAGGGCCCTCACTCCCCGGCCGCGAGCGCGCGGTGACCGATGTCGCGCCGGTAGTGCATGCCGGCCCACGTGATGCGCCGGACGGCGCCGTACGCTTCGTCGACGGCGCCGCGGATGGTGTCACCGAGCGCCGTCACGCCGAGGACACGGCCGCCATCCGTGACGACGCGGCCGTCCGCCCGCTTCGTGCCGGCGTGGAACACGACCCCGCGCTCCCAGGCGCGCAGCGCCTCGAGCCCCCCGATCGGATCGCCTTTGCGGACGGTGCCCGGATAGCCCTCGGCGGCGAGCACGACGCAGACGGCGGCGCGGCGATCCCAGGTGAGCCGCGCGCCGGCGAGCCGGCCGTCGCAGGTGCGGACCATGAGATCGCCCAGATCGCAGTCGAGGCGCGCGAGGAGCACCTGCGCCTCGGGGTCGCCGAAGCGCACGTTGAACTCCAGCACCTTCGCCCGCCCGTCCTTCACCATGAGCCCCGCATAGAGGACGCCCGAATAGCGGATTCCGTGACGCGCGAGTCCTTCCACGACCGGACGCATGACGTCGGCCATGACGTGCGCCTCGAGCGCCGGGGTCGAGAGCGGCGGCGGCGAGTACGCGCCCATGCCGCCCGTGTTCGGTCCCTGGTCGCCGTCGAAGATGCGCTTGTGGTCCTGCGACGGCGCGAGCGGCAGCACGGTCGTGCCGTCGGTGAGGGCCATGAACGAGAGCTCCTCGCCGGCGAGGAACTCCTCGACCACGACGCTCGCGCCCGCCTCGCCGAACACGCGGCGGCGCATCACCTGATCGATGGCCTCGAGCGCCTCGGGGACGGTGGGACAGATGAAGACGCCCTTCCCCGCCGCGAGCCCGTCGGCTTTGACGACGAGCGGCCCGCCGACCTCGCGCACGTAGCGCGCGGCGGCCTCCGGGTCGGTGAAGGCGCCGAAGAAGGCGCTCGGCACCCCGAGCTCGCGCAGGAGCTCCTTCGTGAAGACCTTCGAGCCCTCGAGGCGCGCGCCGGCGGCGGTGGGACCGAACGCGCGGAGCCCCGCGTCGGCGAAGCGATCGACGAGGCCCAGGGTCAGCGGCAGCTCGGGGCCGACCACCGTGAGGTCGATCGCGCGCTCCTTCGCGAAGCGCAGCAGGCCTGCGACGTCGTCCGACGCGATCGGCACACACTCGGCGATCTCGGCGATGCCCGCGTTGCCGGGCGCGCAGAAGAGGGCCTCCACGCGCGAGGTCTTCCGGAGCCGCCACGCGAGCGCGTGCTCGCGTCCACCCCCGCCGACGACGAGAGCCCGCATCGGCTAGTGGCGGAAATGGCGCACGCCGGTGAAGAGCATCGCGACGCCGCGCGCGTCGGCCGCCTTCACGACCTCCTCGTCGCGCGTGCTGCCGCCGGGCTGCACGACCGCCGTCGCGCCCGCCGCGACGGCCTCTTCGAGCCCGTCCGCGAACGGGAAGAATGCGTCGCTCGCGAGCACGGCGCGCGAGAGGTCGATCGTCTCGCGCCGGGCGCGTGCGACGGCGTTGCGGATCGCCTCGACGCGCGAAGTCTGGCCGCCGCCCACGGCGAGCGTCTGGACGGCCGAGGCAAAGACGATCGCGTTCGACTTCACGTGCTTCACGACCTTCCACGCGAAGCGCAGCCCCTCCAGCTCGGCCGGCGTCGGCTGGCGCTTGGTCACCACCGTTGCCGTCTCAAGCTCGTTGCCGGGCCGGTCGGCGTCCTGGACCAGGAGCCCGGCGGCGACGCCGCGGATGGCCGTCGCGTCCTTCGGCATCGCGTCCGGGTGCCAGCGCACGAGCCGTCGATTCTTCTTCTTCTTGAGAAGCTCGAGCGCGTCCGGCGCGAACGCTGGCGCAATCAGCACCTCGGTGAAGAGCTCGTCCACCTTCTTGGCGAGGGCCAGCGTCCACGGCGTCGTCGAGATGATGACGCCGCCGAAGGGCGACTCGGGATCGGTTGCGAAGGCGCGATCCCAGGCCTGCACGGCCTCGTCGCCGAGGCCGACCCCGCACGGCGTGTTGTGCTTCAGGATCGCGACCGCGCTGCGGGCGTCGCCCAGGAACTCGAGCCCGAGGGCGAGCGCGGCGTCGATGTCGACGACGTTGTTGTAGGAGAGCTCCTTGCCGTGGAGCGGCTCGGCGACGCGCAGGAAGGCGCCGTAGAGCGCCGCCTGCTGGTGCGGGTTCTCGCCGTAGCGCATGTCGATGGCCTTGGTGCCGCCCCAGTGGAACGACTGGCCGAAGCGGCTTTCGGCCGCGGCGCCGAGGTAGTCGGCGATCATGCCGTCGTACCCCGACGTCGTGTGGAACACCTTCTGTGCGAGCCGGCGGTTCGTCGCGACGCTCACCTCGCCGCCCGAACGCTCGAGCTCGGCGCGCACCGGCTCGTAGTCTGCGGGGTCGACGATGACCGTCACGCTCTCGTGGTTCTTCGCCGCCGAGCGCAACATCGACGGGCCGCCGATGTCGATGTTCTCGATCGCCTCCTCGAACGTGACGCCCGGCTTCGCGATCGTCTCGCGGAAGGGATAGAGGTTCACGATCACGAGGTCGATCGGCTCGATGCCGTGGCGCTCCATGGCGGCGGTGTGCTCGGGCAGGTCGCGCCGGCCGAGGAGGCCGCCGTGGATCTTCGGGTGGAGCGTCTTCACGCGCCCGTCCAGCATCTCGGGAAAGCCGGTGTAGTCGCTCACCTGCGTGACCGGCAGGCCGGCGTCGGCGAGGAGCTTCGCCGTCCCGCCGGTCGACAACATCTGCACGCCGAGTTTCGCCAGCACGCGAGCGAAGTCGAGCAGCCCGCGCTTGTCGCTGACGCTCAGCAGGGCCCGCCGGATCTTAGGCATCGAAATCCTCCACGTAGACGCGCGGCACCCGCTTGCCGACGCTGGTCAACACCTCGTACGAGATCGTGTCGCACCAGCCGGCGAGCTCGTCGGCGCCGATGCGCCCGCCGCCCTGCCCGCCGACCACGACGACCTCGTCGCCCACCTCGACGCCGGGGATGTCGGTCACGTCGAGCATCACGTGATCCATGCACACCCGCCCCGCGATCGGTGCGCGCGCGCCTCGCACGATCATCCAGCCGCGGTTCGAGGCCAGCCGATGGAGTCCGTCCGCGTAGCCGAGGGGGAGGGTCGCGACGACGGTCGGTCGCGAGGTGACGTACGTGCCGCCGTAGCCGATCGGCCTGCCCGCCGGCACGCGCCGCACCTGCGCGACCGCCGTGCGCAGTCGCAGCGCTGGCTGCAGCTTCGCGCGCGTCGCGAGATGGGGCGCGGGCGCGTAGCCGTAGAGCATGAGGCCCGGCCGGACGAGCGTGAAGTGCGCCGCCGCCTGCGAGAGGACGGCGGCGCTGTTGGCCAGGTGAACGTGCTCGGGCCGCACGGCGATCGCCGCCAGGGCCGCAATGGCGTCGTTGAAGCAGGCGATCTGCGCCTGGGCCGGGGCCGCGTCGACGGCGTCGGCCGTCGCGAAGTGCGAGAACACGCCTGTCACGGTGACGTTGGGGATGTCGCGCACCGCCTCGCCGAAATCCCGCACGTCGCCCGCGTCGAGCCCGAGGCGGGTCATCCCGGTGTCGACCTTGATGTGGATCTGGACCGCGTGGCGCGCCCGTCCGGCGGCGGCAGCGAGCGTGCGGACCCCGTGCTCGGACCACACGGCGACGGAGAGATCGTGCGCCGCCACGTCCTCCTCGTCGCCCGGAAACGCACCACCGAGGACGACGATCGGCGCGGTGATCCCCACCTGCCGCAGCTCGACCGCCTCGGCGACGCTCGAGGTGCCGAGCACCGCCGCGCCGGCATCGAGGAAGGCGCGCGACGCCGCGACCGCGCCGTGCCCGTACGCGTCGGCCTTCACGACCGCCATGACCTTCACCTTCGGGCCCACCAGGCGCACCGCTTCGCGCAGATTGGTGCGCAGCGCCCCGAGGCTCACCTCGGCGACGGTCGGCCTGCCGTTCGTGGACTGCATGGATCGAAAGAAGTGTGACCCATACCAACGCGCGGGGATGTTGTCACCCCGATGACGAGCGGATATCGTCGTCGACCGTGCACGTGATGGTGAACGACGAGCCGCGCGAGCTCGCAGCCGGCAGCACGGTGGCCGACCTGGTCGTGACGCTGGGGCTCGGGCCGCGCCGTATCGCCGTCGAGGTGAACCGCGACGTCGTGCCGCGCTCGAGCTACGGCGCGACGGCGCTCCACGACGGCGACGCGATCGAGATCATCCATTTCGTGGGAGGCGGCTGAGAGCCATGGCGCTCGACGATCCCTTCGTACTCGCCGGCAAGAGCTACCGCTCGCGGCTCATCGTCGGGTCCGGGAAGTACACGTCCTTCGAGGAGACCCGTCGCGCGACCGACGCCGCGGGCGCCGAGATCATCACCGTCGCGGTCCGGCGCGTGAACATCACCGACCCCGGCAAGGAGAACCTCCTCGACCACCTGCCCCTCGATCGCTACACGATCCTGCCCAACACGGCCGGCTGCTACACCGCCGAGGACGCGATCCGGACCTGCCGCCTCGCACGCGAGGCCGGGATCGGCACGCTCGTGAAGCTCGAGGTGATCGGCGACGAGAAGACCCTCTTCCCCGACGTGGCCGCGACCATCGAAGCCGCGAAGATCCTGGTGAAGGAGGGCTTCCAGGTCCTGCCCTACGTCACCGACGACCCGGTCGCCTGCAAGCATCTCGAGGACGTCGGGTGCGCCGCCGTGATGCCGCTCGCCGCGCCGATCGGCTCGGGGCTCGGAATCCGCAACCCCTACAACCTCCGCATCATCGTCGAGCAGAGCCGCGTGCCGGTCATCGTCGACGCCGGCGTCGGCACGGCGTCGCACGCTTCCGAAGCGCTCGAGCTCGGGTGCGACGCCGTCCTCATGAATACGGCGATCGCGGGCGCGAAGGATCCGATCCTCATGGCGGAGGCGATGCGCCTCGCCGTCGACGCCGGCCGCAAGGCGTTCCTCGCCGGCCGCATCCCGGCGAAGCTCTACGCGACCGCGTCGAGCCCCGTGACCGGCCTGCTTCGCTAGCCGCGCTCCTCGGCTCGTCGCTGCGGACTGGTCGCGTCGCGCAGCGGCTTCACGTCTCCCGTGATGAGACGCGCGCCGCGGTCGTAGGTGAGGTACGTCGACGCCCACCCGAACATGACGAGGAAGCGGTTGCGGAAGCCGATCAACAGGAAGATGTGGACGAACAGCCAGGCGAGCCACGCGATGAAGCCCGAGAGGTGCACGCGGCCGAGGTTCGCCACGGCGGCCGCACGGCCGATCGTCGCGAGCGTCCCCTTGTCGACGTACCGGAACGGCAGGAGCGACTCGCCGTGTAGGGAGCGCACGATGTTCGCGGCGGCGTGAGGGCCCTCCTGCACCGCGACGGCCGCGAGGCCGGTGATCGCTTTGCCGTCCTGCTGGTGCACGGCGAGATCGCCGATCACGAACACCTCGGGATGGCCGGGAAGCGTCAGCGTCGGGTCGACGAGCACGCGCCCGGCCCGATCGAGCGGCACGCCGAGCGAGCGCGCGAGCGGCGATGCCGTCACACCGGCCGCCCACAGGACGGTGCGCGCGGCCACGCGCTCGGAGCCGAGGAACACGCCGCCCTCGTCGATCTCCGTCACCTTGGTCCCCACGCGGACCTCGACCCCGAGCCGCACGAGCTGTGCCGTCGCCTTCTCCGAGAGGTCGAGCGGGAAGGTCCCGAGGGCCCGGTCCGCCGCTTCGACCAGGATGACGCGCGCATCCTGCGGGTCGATCGTGCGGAAATCGCTCTCGAGCGCGTAGCGCGCGATCTCGCTGAGCGCCCCCGCGAGCTCGACGCCCGTCGGACCCGCGCCGACGACGACGAACGTGAGCCAGGCGCGGCGCGCATCGGCATCCGCCGTGCGCTCGGCGGCTTCATAGGCGAGTAGCACGCGGCGGCGGATCTCGAGTGCCTCCTCGATCGACTTCAGACCCGGCGCGAGCCGCTCCCACTCCTCGTGGCCGAAGTACGAGTCGGTCGCGCCGGTCGCGACGACGAGGTAGTCATACGACAGCTCGCCGTCGGCGAGCACCAGGCGTCGCCCGGCGAGATCAACGGCCGTCGCCTCGGCGAGCAGCACGCGGCAGTTCTGCTGCTTGCGCACGATGCGACGGATCGGCGTCGCGATGTCGCTCGGGTTCAGCGCCGCCGTCGCCACCTGATAGAGGAGCGGCTGGAAGAGGTGGTAGTTGCGGCGATCGATCAGCGTCACCTCGACCGGCGCCCGACGCAGCGCGCGCGCGGCGTAGAGGCCGCCGAATCCCCCGCCGACGATGACGACGTGCGGCGGCTCAGGCGTCGCGAGCGATGGCATCCAGGAACTCCGTCATGGTGGTGCTCACCTCGTTGGGCTTCTGCAGGTTGACGACGTGGCCGGCGCCGGGAACGACGACCAGGTCGCCCTGCGACAGCGCGGCCGCGAGCGAACGCGACGCGGCGAGTGACGGCGCGTCTTCGGACCCGACGATGACGATCGCGGGACACCGAATGCGCGCGACGTCCGCGTGCATGGCGGCCACGGAGGGTTGCCTCGCGATCACGCCGCGGAGCGTGAGCGCGAGGCCGTGCGGCGGGTGCTCGAGAAATCCCTGCCGCACGAATTGCACCGCGCTGCGATCGAGTCGCGTCGTCGGCCCCCACACGTAGCCCTCGCCCGCCACGTCGAGCCCGTCTCGCTCGATCGTCTCGGCGAACCCCATGGCCTTGCCCGCGAACCCGCGCGGATCGTCGGCCCCGGCGGGGAACGCGCAGAGGATGAGCCCGCGCGTGCGATCGGGGTGCGCGAGCGCGAAGCGCAGCGCGATCCCGGCGCCCATCGAGAGGCCCCCCACGACGGCGCGCTGGGCGCCGACCTCGTCGAGAACGCGCCGCATGTCGTCGACGAAGATCTCCGGTGTGTAGGCCGACGCCTCGCGCGGCGCGTCGCTTCGGCCATGACCCCGTGCGTCGTAGCGCACGACGCGATGGCGATCCTTGAGCGCCCGCATCTGTGGGCCGAAATTCCGCGCGCTGCCGCCGAACCCGTGCAGGAGCACGACCGTCGGACCCGTACCATCGACGTCGAGGTGGAGGAGCGGCGGGTCCATGAGCGACTAGGTTATTGACCCTCGCGCGCGAATCGTCCACAGGGGCACGCGAGTGATGCGTCTCCCAGGGGGTGGTCGCGCGGCCGTCGCCGCGATCGTCATCGGTGCGCTTGCGGGGTGCGGTATCCCCGTCCACGTTCCGTTCGGCGGTGAAACGGGACCGTCGGAGGTCTGGGTCGTCTCCCGCGCCGCGAAGACCGCACGGCAGGTGGTGACGCCTGCGGCGCCCGCACTCGTCTCGCGCCACGCAGGCAGCGCGGAGGCGCCCGTCGTCTTGGATGTCGTGCGGAGCGACGTGAGCGTCACGGTGATCGGGCCGCTCGCGTCGGTCACGCGGAGCACGCGGTACGCCGCACCCGCGAGTGGTGCCGACACGTTCGTCGCCTTCACGCCGCCACCGAGCCCCGCGCAGCAGGACTTCACGATCCGCGCCGGATCGCGCACCGCGCGCGTCCTCGTCCGCGAGCCGGACGAGGCGCAGTACGCGTACGAGAGCGCCCGTCGCGAGGGGCAGACGGCGACGCTCCTCACCGCCGATGCGAGCGGCCGGGTCGTCGTGCCGCTCACGGCCGGCGCGGGCGAGCTGGTCGTCGAGACGGTCGGCATCGCGGGCTGGCACGACGGCGCATACGAGCTGACCGTACCGCGCGTTCCCGAGGGCGACGCGACGCTCGCCGTCGACCTGCACGGGGGCGGACCGGTCGTGGTCGTGAGCAGCCCGTCGCACACCATCGACGCGCGACCGATCGCACTCGACCATCTCCGCGTCACGCTGCAGGACCCGAGCGCGCTGCGCACGGACGACTTCGTGCTGCGCTACCGGGTCGATCCTTCCGAGAGCCCGGGTGCCCTCCTCGTCGAGCCCGACGGCGGCGGGACGCTCGTGGGGCTCCTCGTCCACCCGCAGGAGGACAACCACGAGCCGGTCGCGCTCGCCAACGTCTCCATCAACTGGGGTGCGGCGCAGGTGAGCGAGGTGCGGCCACCGGCGATCGGGACGATCGCGCCGGGCCGGCCACTGGTCGTGCTGGCGCGCGTGCACGGCGGCTGGAGCGGACCCGTGACGGTGACGGGACGCGCATCGGGACGGCCGCGCACGCTCACCGTGGGCGTCGAGGCGAGCCCGCCGGTGCAGGGGCTGCAGGCGCTGCCCGTCCTGTGGGCGCGCGCCGCGCGCGGCGAAGCCGTCGCATCCCGCTGACGCGTCAGCGACGCGGCGGGCGGGGAAAGAACGTGCTCGTGCGCGCGACGTAGTCCGCGTAGCCGAGCCGTCGCTTCGCGAGCGAGCGCTCGAGCATGGGAACGCCCGAGACGCGTCGCAGGAGCACGGTCATGACGATCGGACCCGGAAGGGTTCGCCAACCACCCGGCACCGCGCATGCGACCGCATAGATCCCCCACCACACGCACGCGTCGCCGAAGTAGTTCGGATGCCGCGTGTATCGCCAGAAGCCTCGGTCCATCACGGCGCCCGCGTTCGCCTGATCGGCCTGGAAGCGCGCGAGCTGTAGATCGCCGCCCGCCTCGAAGACGAGGCCGACCATCCACAGTGCCACGCCGACCGCGTCGGAGAGACTCAGGGAGGGCGCCGACGGCACGGCGACGGCCCACTGCGCCGGCCACGAGACGATCCACATGAGCACGGTCTGGAGAAGGAACACGCCGACGAGGCTCACGAGCCAGAACCGTGCGCCGATCCGCCGGCGCATCGCGGCGTAGCGGAAGTCCTCCCCCCGGCCGTGGTTGCGCCACAGGAGATAGCCGCCCAGCCGCAGGCCCCACAGCGCGACGAGTGCGAGGACGAGCAGGCGGCGCGGATCGGTCCCGTCGCCGGTCCACGCTGCGACCGTCGCGATGACCGTGAAGCCGGGTCCCCAATAGATGTCGACGATGCTGACATCGCGTGTGCGAAGGCTCACCAGCCAGAGCCCGACGAACACGGCGGCCGTCGTGGCCAGCGTCGCGACGAACGGGCTCACGCGCGCCTCATATGCGTCGACGCCGTAGGAAGTGACGGAGCAGCACGAGGCGGTCGTTGCCCCAGAACATTCGATCCCCGGCAAAGAAGGTGGGCACGCCGAAGGCGCCGCGGCGCTGCGCCTCGCGCGCCGACTCCGTGAGCTGCCGCTCGGTTGCGGGATCGGCGAGCACGGCGGCGAACTCGCTGCGGGCGAGGCCACTCTCCTCTGCGACGCGCAGGCAGAGTGTCTCGTCGAGGGGCCAGGCGTCGGAGCCGTAGACGGCCGAGCAGACGTTCCAGCCGTACGTCGCCGCGGCGCCCAGGCGGGCGGCGGCGAGCGCGGCGCGCGCGAGCAGCCGGAAGTCGACCTCGCGGCTCGGCGGCTCGCGGAAGCGGATCCCGTAGTACTCGGCCCAGCACTCGGCGTCGTAGCGCCGGTAGTCCCAGTCGTACTGGCCGGAGACCGGCGCGCCCACGAAGGGATCCTGACCGCGGAGCGTGCGAATCTCGGGTCCGCTCACCGGACGCCACTCGACGGTGCAGCCGGTGTCTTCCTCGAGCCGCGGCAACTGGCTCGCCGCGAGATACGAGTAGCGGCTGCCGGGAGCGAAGAAGAACTCGACGTGCATCAGAACTCCATCTCGCGCACGTCCGCGGCGACGCGCAGCGGCGCGCCCGTGACGGCACGCACCTCGTCGACCCTCACGCCCGGCGCGAGCTCACGCAGGACGAAGCCGCCCGCGTCGACGTCGATCACGGCGAGATCGGTGACCACGGTTGCGACGCAGCGCTCGGCGGTGAGAGGATAGGTGCAGCGCTCGAGGAGCTTCGCCTCGCCGGCACGGGTCAGGTGGAACATCATGACGATGAGTCGACCGGTCCCAGCGGCGAGATCCATGGCGCCACCGATCCCGCCCACGCCGGTCGCGGGCACGCGCCAGTTGGCGAGGTCGCCGGCGGCGCCGACCTGGAATCCGCCGAGCACGATCGTCGTCACGCGTCCGGCGCGCGCCATCGCGAACGCGTCCGCCGAGTCGGTGACGCTCTCACCCGGGAGCCCGGTCACGAGCTGTCCGCTCGCGTTGTAGCGATGCACGTCGGTCACCTGGTCGGGGTCCGCGAGCGGCCCGAAGCCGAGGAGGCCGTTCTCGGAGTGGAGCGTGATCTCGTCCTCGGGGGCGAGATGGCTCGAGACGAGGGTGGGGAGCCCGACGCCGAGGTTCACGTACTCCCCGCGCCCGAGCAGACGTGCGACTTTGCGTGCCATCAGATCCGGCGGGATGCCGCGCGGCCCGACCGGGCGCTCGCGGACCTCGAGGTCCCATTGCTTGCCGTACCGGCGCGACAGGGCGCGCACGGTCGCCGGATCCATCGGGCGCTCGGTCCGCACGACGCGATCGATGAAGATGCCCGGCGTGACGATCGTCTCGGGATCGAGCGCGCCCGGCTCGACGATCTCGTCGACCTCCGCGATGGTGCAGCGCGCAGCGGTCGCGAACACGGGATTCGTGCTGCGCGACCCGCGCCGGTAGGTGAGGTTGCCGTGGCGGTCGGCGCGCGCGGCACGCACCAGCGCGACGTCGCCGCGGATCGCGCGCTCGAGCACGTGCGCGCGCCCGTCGAAGGTCCGCTCCTCCTTGCCGCGCGCCGCTTCGGTGCCGGCGCCGGCGCGCGTGTAGAACGCGGCGAGCCCGGCGCCGCCGGCGCGCACGCGCTCGACGAGCGTGCCCTGGGGCACCAGCTCGAGACCGATCCGGCCGGACGTGATCCCGTCGCCCATGGGCGCGCGTTGCGTCGGGTAGACGGCGTAGCTCGCGACGAGCCGGTGCACGAGCCCCCGCTCCGCCAGGAGCTGTGGCGACAGCGGGCCGACGCCGGGCGTGTTGGCGACGATCGTGAGCGCGCGCGCGCCGCGCTCGGCGAGCGCCTCGATGAGGCTCGCGGGCCATCCCTGGATGACGCCGAAGCCTCCAATCAACACCGACGCGCCGTCGGGAACGTCCGCGACGGCGAGCGCCGCGCTCGGCACGACCTTGTCCACCGGCCCCGCGGACTATAGGCGGGCTGGCGCGCGCGGCACAACGCCAGGGTTCCCAGCCTGCGGCGACCCTGCTATGCGGCGGCAGGAGGACGACATGGCGCTACTCGATCAGCTCGCCAGTCAGGTGCTCGCGAGTCTTCAGGGAGGCCAGGTTCAGGGCGGTGCGTCGCGCGATCAGGCGATGGACCTGATGCAGGCCGTCCTCTCGCTGCTACAGAATCAGCAGGGCGGGCTCGGCGGGCTCCTCCAGCAGTTCCAGCAGAAGGGCATGGGAGACGTCGCCGATTCATGGGTCAGCACGGGGCAGAACCAGCCCATCTCCGGCCGCCAGCTCGAGGACGTGCTCGGCGCCGATACGATCGGCAGGCTCTCGCAGCAGGCGGGTCTACCTGCCGACCAGGGACTGGGTGCGCTGGCGCAGCTCCTGCCGCAGATGGTCGACAAGATGACGCCCCAGGGCCAGGTCCCTCAGCAGAACGACCTGCTCGCCGCCGGGCTCGACTTCCTGAAGAAGACGCTCGCCTGACGAGCCCGACACCGCAGACCGGAACGCGCCCGCGATCGCTGCTCCGCTCGCTCGTCCCGGCCGATTTCCTCACGCTCGGCAACGCCGCCTGCCGCATGGGCGCGATCTTCTGCTGCCTCAACCATCTCGAGGCGGCGCATCGTCCGGGTCCGCTCGCGCGCGCCTTCGTGTTCCTGCCGGCGGCGCTCGTACTCGACGTCGCCGACGGCATGGTCGCGCGTGGCTCGCACCGCTCGTCGCCGTTCGGCGCCGATCTCGACTCGCTCGCCGACGTCATCTCGTTCGGGGTCGCGCCGGCCGTCCTCGCCTTCACGCTCGGAATGCGGGGGCTGTGGGACGCCCTCGTGCTGTGCGCCTTCGTGTGCTGCGGGGTCGGCCGCCTCGCGCGGTTCAACGAGACCGCCGCGCTCGCGGACGCGAGCGGCAAGGTGCGCTACTATGAAGGAACGCCGATTCCGACCAGCCTCGGGCTCCTCGCCGTGCTCGCGCTAGCCTGGTGGCAGGGCGCGGTGGGCGACGCGCTGTGGCTCGGGCGCCTCCAGGTGGGCCCGGGCACCTTCCATCCCCTGGTCCTCCTCTACGCCGCCAGCGGTGCCGCCATGGTGAGCCGCGTGCGCATCCCCAAGCTCTGAGTGCCGATCCAGTCCGAGAGCGCGCTCATCCTGGCGGCGGCCGTGGTGCCGCCGGTCGTCTTCGCGCTCGTCGCGCTGCGGGCGGGCGGCGGCCGCGCCGTCGGCCTCGCCGACGTCGGCGCGTTTCTATGGGGCGTGCTGGTCGCACCCGTCGCCGCGACGCTCATGAACGACGCGCTCGGCGCATGGACGACACGCGCGCTCGGTGACGCCACCGCCGGCTGGTTCGTGCCGACGATGGTCGCACCGCTGGTCGAAGAGGGCGTGAAGGGCATGGGCGTCGCCCTGGTCCTCACCCTCGCGCCGGGACCGAATGCCAGCGTCCCGGGCGGCATCCTCACCGGGGCGCTCGTCGGCCTCGGCTTCGCCGCGACCGAGAACGTCACCTACTACACGCTCGCCGCGGTGCAGGCGGGTTACACCGGCCTGGGGCGCGCGGTGTACCTCCGTGGCGTCGTGGAGGGCCTGAACCACGCTGCCTTCACCGCCGCCACCGGCGCGGGCATAGCCTGGGGGCGCCGCCGGGGACGGACGCTCGCGCTCGGCCTCGCCGGGTTCGCGGTCGCGGTCTTCGCGCACGCCGGGTGGAACGGCGTCACCTCGCGCGTCATCACCGCCGCGCTCTGCAACGCGCCGACACCGGGCGGCGCATGCGCGCTCGCACCGGCCGCGACCGATCTCTTCGTCACGGCGCCGCTGCTCGTTGTCGCGTCGATCGGTCCGCTCGCGCTCGGCCTCGGTCTGTTCGCCCGCCGTGCGCGGCGCGCGCGAGCCTAGGCGCCTTCCGCGATCTGCTTGCCGCGCGGGCGGCGGCGCGACGGTGATCCGCCGTTGCCCGATCTCTGCTCGAGCGCGGCGACGCGACGGTTGAGCGCCGCGATCTCGCTCTGGGTCGCAGCAGAGAGGCGCTTCAAGATCCCTTCCGCCGCCTTCGACAGCTCGCGCTCGAAGGCCCCGACGACCTCGGCGCCGCGCGTCTCGAGGTCCTTCACCGCGGCATCGGCACGCAGGCGCACCTCGCGGCGCAGCTCGCGCAGATCGGCCGCGATGTCGGCGCGGCTGCGCGCCACGAGCGCCTGCACGTCGCGCGCGAGTCCGCTCGCCAGTCGCTCGCCTTCACGCCGCGCCACGTCGATTGCCGCCCGGACGTCGAGGAACGGAACGAAGCTCGTCGCCGCCATCGCCACCCTCTCCTTCTTTGGCGCGGGCTACATATCAATTCGGACGGCCGAGGTCACGGGGGACCCGGCGAAAATGTGGCGAATCGCTAGTCCGGCTTCTTCGCCGGCTCGCTCACGAGGAGGGTCCCTTGGGCGACGCAAACGAGCTGATCACCGCTCGAGACCTCGACCTGGACGACGGCCGTCCGGCGGCCGAGCGCGACCACGGTCGACTCGGCCCGCAGCCGGGTCCCGCCGAAGACGGGAGCCAGGTAGTTCAGCTTGAACTCGGTGGTCGCGGCCCACTGCCCGCGCGGCATCAGAGGATAGAGGACGCAGCCGAGCACGTGGTCGACGAGTCCCGCCATGACCCCGCCATGGAGCGTCTTGAACGGCGTCAGCAGCTCGTCGCGGACCTCCATCTCCGCGACGAGCCGTCCCGCCGTCATCTCGACGAACCGGACGCCGAGGTAGCCGGGCAGCCCCTTGGTCTGCTCGCTCGTCTTGACGAAGGCGTCGGCGACCGCCGAGTCGAAGTGCGCGAACGTGGGAAGGCGCGGCATGTGCCCGTGTAGCGAGCGCCGCGGCGGGCCGTCAACGGCCCGCTACGCAGCTTCGACCGAGGAGTCGTCGGCCATGACCGGAAGCGTCACGGTGAACGTCGTGCCGGTACCGACGGTGCTCGCCACCAGCACCCGCCCGCCCAGGGCTTCGACGAAGCGCCACACGATGTGGAGTCCGAGCCCGACGCCCCCGCCCCCGGCGCCGGGCACCTGGCGAAACATCTCGAAGATGTACGGCAGCGCGTCGGCGGGGATGCCGATCCCCGTATCGCGCACGGTGAAGCTGATCTCGCCGCCCACGGTCCGCGCCGCCGCGACCACCACCTCGCCGGCGCTCGTGAACTTGAGGGCGTTGTGGACGAGGTTGCGCAGGATGGTCTTCAGCTTCCCGGCATCGGTCACGAGCGTCGGCAGTCCCGGCACGGAGTCGACGCGCAGGTGGACGCCGGGGCGGTTCCAGGTGGCCGGGAGATCCTCCAGCAGCTCGGTCAGGAGCTCCGGGACGTTCACGAGCGCGCGCCGGATCGGGAGACGACCCGCTTCGAGACGGTTCATGTCGAGCAGCGCGGTGATCATCTCCAGCAGGGCGACCGCCTGGCGGTGGGTCCGATCGAGCGCCTCGCGCTGCTCGCGCGTCACCGGACCGAGCTCACCGTCGCGCAGCATCTCGGCGTAGCCGATGACGACGTTCAAGGGCGAGCGCAGCTCGTGCGACACGGCACCCACGAACTCCGACTTCAGCTCGCCGGCGAGGCGCACCTCGTCCAGGAGCCGCGCGTTCCGCAAGACGATGGCCGCGTGCTCGGCGATGCCCGCGACCAGTCGGCGCGCCGCCCACGGCGTCTCGGTGGCGGGCGATTGGAACCCCACGGCGAGGAAGCCCGTGAGGTCGTCGCCGCGATAGAGGCCGGCCACGAGGACGGTCGCGAGCACACGTCCACCCGTGAAAGCGTTCGGCACCCCGGCGGCGTCGGCGCCCGTCAGCACGAGGACGCGCTCGGTCTCGAGGCGCCCGAGGACCGGCCAGCCGGCGATCGGGAACTCGATGCGCCCGAGCTCGCCGACGGGGATGTCGGGATCGGTCGCGGCCGAGATGCGGAACGTGCCGCGCGGCGTCTCGGCGAGGAAGGTCGCGCCCCAGTCGGCGCCCAGGTACTCGCGCATCGTGGCCGTGACGCGCGCGAGCAGCTCCGACGCGTCGAGCGTGGTCGCGAGCGTACGCGCGATCGCCACCAGGGTGGCCGACGTGCGCGCCTCGGCGACGAGGTCGCGCCGATGCTCTTCCAGGCTCGTCGCGAGGGCCGCGAGATCCTGGTTCTTCTGCCGGAGATGGCTCCCGTAGAAGAAGCACTGCTGCGCCACGAGGAAGAAGAGGACTGGGGGAATCAGCCCCTCGAGCCCAAGCAGCACGTGTGCCGTGAACCCGTACTCCGCCCCGAGCAGGCCGAGGTGCGCGAGCGAGGCGACCGCCACCACGATCAGGCCGCCGCGGACCGTGACGAGACACACCGGCGTGATCACGAGCACGTAGAGGCTGCGGAAGAGGAGCGCGGGAAGTCCGATCGCCGCCACGTGGAGGCCGAGCGTCACGATGAGGAGATCGAACGCCGTCTGGACCGCGAACAGCACACCCGGACGATTTGCGAGGAGCGAAGCGCGCAGGCCTACGCCCGAGAACACGAGGGCCGCAGCGCACGCGGCGAGCACTGCGCCGACGGCGAACGTACCGGGATGGAGCGCTTGGAGCGCGACCACCGCGATCGCGATACCCGTTGCCGCGCGCATCCGCGTGACGTTGAGCCAGCGGTTCAGCGTCGCGAGATCGCGTTTTTCGACCCCTGGACCGACCATCCCAAACTGGAGCAGAGCAATGCCGGTGCCATGCCGTCCGCCGATCCCGACCCACCGAATCGCGGCGCAGCGGCCGTCGAGAATGTGACGCTCGCATGCCCGTGCGACTCCCGCGCCTCGACTAGCCGCCCCAAGACCGCGTCTTGGGGCGGGACATCTAGGGTATCGCGAACGCGCCGTAGCCGACGACGCGCGAGCGATCGCCGGCCGTGTCGCCCGAGCTGCGGAGATCGAGGAGGCGGACGGAGAGCCCGCGACGGCGCGCGGCGACGAGCAGCCCGCGCACCGGACGCGCACCGCACGCGTCGTCGTCCGCGATCCGCGCCGCATCCGCCGCGACGATGGCGGACGCCGTGCGACGATCGCGTGCGCTCGCCGTCTCGTAGTCGAGGTAGTGGCTCAAATCGGTGCTGACGACGACGAGCGTCTCCGGACCACCCCAGACCGCGTCCAGGACCTCCGCTACCTCGTCGGGACCTGCGTCGCCGACCGCGAGCGGCAGCAGCGTGAAGCGCCCCAGCGTGCGCTGCAGGAACGGGAGCTGCACCTCCAGCGAGTGCTCGCCGGCGTGGGCGTGGTCGTCGAGCACGACCTGCGACAGCGCGAGCGCACGACGGCGCAGGTCCTGGTCGATCGGGACCACGCCCAAGGGCGTGGCGAAGGCGTCGGAGCGCGGGACGGCGAGGCCTCCCACCGGCACGCGATGGGCGGGCCCGAGCAGAACCACCCGATCGACGATACCTCGCAGCGGCGCGAGGCGCGCGTACGCGACGCCGGCGATCGGCCCGGAATAGACGTAGCCGGCGTGTGGAACGATCACCGCCTTCGGCACGGGCTCGCCGATCGGCAGCACGACATCGAGCGCGCGGTGGAGGGCCGCCTCCAAGCGCTCCGGATCGTCGGGGTAGAAGAGACCCGCGACCGCCGGGGGACGAACGCGGCTCACGGGCGCACCTCGAAGTCGGCGAGACGAACGGGCAGGCGCTTCGCGCCCCAGGTGCCGGGCACGGCGTCGAAGCGGCCCGCGCACGGCGTGCCGCATCGCCGGCAGCGCCCGTCCGCCGTCAGGTCCCATGCGCCGAGCGTGTACCAGTCGCGCTCGATGAGACGCGCGCCGCACGCGTGACAATACGTGCTGCCGCCGTCGCGATCGTGGACGTTGCCCGTGTACGCGTAGCGAATCCCGCTCGCCTGCGCGATCCGACGCGCACGCGCGAGGGTGGCCGGCGGTGTCGGCGCCACGTCGAGCAGCTTGTAGTCGGGGTGGAAGGCCGTGAAGTGCATCGGCACGTCGGACCCGAGGTGGTCCATCACCCATTCGGTCATGCGGGCGAGCTCGGCGTCGGAGTCGTTCAAGCCGGGAATCAGCAACGTCGTCAGCTCGAACCACACCTGCGTCTCGTGCTTCAGGTACTCGAGCGTCTCGAGGACGGGCTCGAGGTGCCCGGCCGTCACCTGGTGGTAGAACGATTCCGTGAACGCCTTCAGGTCGACGTTCGCGGCGTCCATGTGGCGGTAGAAGTCACGGCGCGGGGCGTCGCACATGTAGCCGGCCGTGACGGCGACGGCCGCGATCCCCGCGGCGCGGCACGCGTCGGCGACGTCGATCGCGTACTCCATGAAGATCACCGGATCGTTGTAGGTGAACGCGACGCTGCGGCAGCCGAGGTCGGCTGCGGCGCGCGCGATCGTCTCGGGGGTCGCCGCGTCGGCCAGCGTGTCGGTCTCGCGCGACTTCGAGATGTCCCAGTTCTGGCAGAACTTGCAGGCGAGGTTGCACCCGGCGGTCCCGAACGAGAGCACCGCCGAGCCGGGATGGAAGTGGTTGAGCGGCTTCTTTTCGATCGGATCGACGCAGAAGCCGCTCGAACGTCCGTAGGTCGTCAGCACCACCGCGCCGCCCTCGGCCGCGCGGACGAAGCACAACCCACGCTGGCCGTCGTGGAGCTTGCAGGCGCGCGGGCAGACGTCGCACTGGACGCGCCCGTCGTCCAACGCATGCCAGTAGGTGGTGGGAACGGTGGGACCCATCGACCTGCGGCATCATAGCCCCGCCGGGCCGGCTGGACATCCCGTCGATTCGGCGCCGCGACGCCACCCTGGTCTGCTCCCCGCAGCGCGCGGAAGAGTGTCAAGGTCCTGGCGCGCCACGGGCGCCCGCCGTTGGAGAACATGGCGCCCCTTATGGTAGAAACTTCGCGCGGTTTGCTGGGGATCGGACGCCCAGGGGCGGTCACGGAGGACGGGTGATGGGACGTCGGATGCAGGTGTGGGGGCTGGGGCTCGTCGCGGCATTGTCCTCCCTCGCGATCGGAAGTGGCACCGCCCTCGGCGCGATCGCGTTCGTGAAGTCCGTCGGCACGAACGCCACCAAGACCGCGAACACGACGACCGGCATCACCGTCGTCGCCGGCGGCGTCGCGGTGGGCGACACCGTCATCGTCAGCTTCGCGATGGACCCGCAGGCCGGTGTCGTCAACTGCATCGACACCAAGGGCAACACCTATGTGAAGGACGCCGACATCGCGAACGGCGCCGGCACCGCCGGCATCCGCACGGTCGTCTTCTCGTCCACCATCACGACCGCGCTCGTCGGCGGCTTCGACACCATCACCGTCTTCCACCCCAACGCGACCGCTCGCGCCATGTCGGTGCAGGAGTTCTCGGGCCTCGCCGCGACCCCGACCGACCAGATGGCATCGCTGACGGGAACGGGCACGGCTCCGACGGTGACGCTCGCCTCGGCGACGAACCAGCCGGCCGAACTCATCCTGGGCGCGATCAGCCTCGAGGGTCCGCTCGGGGACACCTTCACGATCGGCGCCGGCTACACGGCGCTGACCTCGTCCGGAACCGGTGGTGGCGGCAACACCACCAACGTGAAGATCAACCCCGAGTACCGCATCGTGGCGGCAACCGGCACGTACACCGCCAACGGCACGAACAACAACTCGCGCCTCTGGGCCGCGGCGATCGTCACGTACCGGGCCCGCTGCGGCAACGGCGTCGTCGAGAGCGGCGAGCAGTGCGACGACGGCAACGTCGTCAGCGGCGACTGCTGCTCCAACGCGTGTACGTTCGAGGCCGCCGGCACGACCTGCCGCGCGTCGGCCGGCGTCTGCGACGTGGCGGAGACCTGTACGGGATCGAGCGGGACCTGCCCGGCCGACGCGTTCCTCGGCACGTCGAGCGTCTGCCGTGCCGCGGCCGGCGTCTGCGACCTGGCCGAGACCTGCACGGGGTCGAGCGCCAGCTGCCCGGCCGACGCGAAGAGCACGGCCGTCTGCCGTGCGGCGGCCGGCTCGTGCGACGTCGCCGAGAGCTGCGACGGCGTCGGCAACAACTGTCCCGCCGACGGCTTCGTCGCTTCCGGTACGGTGTGCCGCGCGTCGGGCGGCGTGTGCGACGTCGCGGAGACCTGCACCGGCTCGTCCGCCGCCTGCCCCGCCGACGCGTTCGTCGCGTCCGGAACCGTGTGCCGCGCGTCCGCCGGCGTGTGCGACGTCGCCGAGAGCTGTACCGGCTCGTCCGCCGCTTGCCCCGCCGACGCGTTCGCGTCGACGGCGACGGTCTGTCGCATCTCGGCCAACGTCTGCGACCTCGCCGAGCGCTGCGACGGCGTGAACCCAGCGTGCCCCGCCGACGTGAAGAGCACCGCCGTCTGCCGGCCGTCGGCGGGCGTCTGCGACGTCGCGGAAAGCTGCGACGGCGTCGTCAACACTTGCCCACCCGACACCTTCGAGCCGTCGACCACCGTGTGTCGCGCGGCCGCCGACGTCTGCGACGCGGCCGAGACCTGCACCGGCAGCAGCGCCGCCTGCCCGGCCGACGTGGTCCAGCCCTCGGGAACGGTCTGCCGTGGGGCTGCGGGTGTCTGCGATCTCGCGGAGACCTGTGACGGCAGCGGCGTCGCCTGCCCGGCCGATGCCAAGAGCACCGCCGCCTGCCGGCCTTCCGCCGGCGTCTGCGACGTGGCCGAGGCCTGCGACGGCGTCGCCGACGATTGTCCCGCCGACGCCGTCGTCCCCAGCGGCACGACGTGCCGCGCGGCCGCCGGTATCTGCGATCTCGCGGAAACGTGCGACGGCAGCGGTACCGCCTGCCCGGCCGATGCCAAGAGCACGAGCCTCTGCCGCCCGGCCGCGGAC
>Ga0187894_10000488_pt1 | contig 53732 bp, 45 predicted proteins | sample GBC1701081metaG_FD_136650 | JGI IMG/M metagenome (GOLD analysis project Ga0187894, IMG submission 136650) | White microbial mat communities from a lava cave in the Kipuka Kanohina Cave System on the Island of Hawaii, USA - GBC170108-1 metaG ...
ATTCAGGAGCAAGTTATCGCTGATGACCAGACCTTGCTTTTGGAATACAGTCTCGGCACGGATAAAAGCTACGTCTGGGCAGTAACCCGCGATAGCATTAAGAGCTACGCCTTACCCTCGCGGGTATTGATTAACGATGCGGCGCAAAACGTATATAAATTGCTGGCATCGCCGCCCGATTCTAACCGCGCAAATGACTTAAAGCTGGCGCTTGAGGAATTGAGCCGGATGGTCTTATCGCCCGTCGCCGCCGAATTGAACAAACAACGCATCATCATTGTAGCGGACGGGGCGCTGCATTATATTCCTTTTCAAGTTTTGCCAGCGCCATCGGCAGATAAAGAACCGCTCGTCGCCAACCATGAAATTATCAACACGCCTTCGGCATCCATTTTGGGCGAATTGCGGAAAGAAGCAACGCAGCGACAACCAGCAAAAGTAGTAGCAGCTTTTGGCGATCCGGTCTTTGCTTCTAACTATTCGCAACCGAACGATACGACAGGCGGCGAACAAACAGCCGCTATGCAAACGATGGAAAATGCCCCGTGGCAGAATGTTCTGCGTGATATTGAACTAAATGGCGACTCTTTTGACCCGTCGGTTATCAAGCCGCTCTTTTATGCCAAACGCGAGTTAGCGAATCTGCGTGAGGCTGCCAACGACGAAAGTTTCATTGCCTCAGGCTTCTCTGCCACTCGTGAGCAGTTACTCAAAACGGATTTAACGCAATATGCGATTCTGCATTTCGCTACCCACGGACTGCTTGACCCAAAGCGCCCCGAACATTCCGGGCTGGTGCTTTCTACGGTTGACCGTAACGGGAAAGTGCAGAATGGCTTTGTCGGGCTACAAGACATCTACGGGCTGCGTGCGCCGGTGGATTTAGTCGTACTGAGCGCCTGTCAGACGGCGCTGGGTAAAGATGTGCGCGGCGAAGGGTTGCTGGGGCTTACCAGAGGGTTTATGTACGCCGGCGCATCCAGCGTCATGGCAAGTCTGTGGAAAGTGGATGACGAGGCAACCGCCGAGTTGATGCGACAAACCTATACCAATATGTTGCAAAAGGGCCTGACGCCGGCGGCGGCTTTGCGTGCGGCGCAGAATAGCCTCCGCCAGAAACCTGAGTGGCAAGCGCCTTACTATTGGGCTGGCTTTACCTTGCAAGGTAAGTACCGCCAGGTTATTAAACCTCTCGCTGCGATCAAGCCTGCCAGTTCGTACCGGATACTCCTGCTTATCGGAGCGATCCTCTTTCTGACAGGCGGCGCATTATGGGTTCGCCATCGCAGGCGGCGAACCAAACAGGGTGAATAGTTATTCGACTGTGAAAAAGTAACTGCCGTTGATACGCTGCTCTGTGCCTTCTGAGTTGACAGCGAAGAGTTTTACGGCATATTGCCCTCGCGCCAGTTGTGCAGCCGGAATGACTGTCAGGACGGACTGGGAATCTACTCCGACGACTTCCGCAGATTTGCTTTCGCCCCTGTCATTCTCTACGGCGACCCGATAATGCGCCGGCGGAGACAACTGTTGCGGCAGCAGTAAAGAGATTTTCAGGGCATCCGCCTCAAGCGGCAGCTTCACTTTACCGGCTTGCGCCCCATCAGCGCGATTATTGGCGCTGATGGTCAAGGTCAGAGTAGCAAAGGTGCGCGGCGCAGGGGCGCGAAAAAAGGCGAACCATACAAAGCTGGCGATAATTGTGATCACGGCAACCGCCGCAACCGCACGTAACGCCCAACCCTGGCGCTGCCAAAAAGCGCGGCAGCGCACGGTCCAGGGCAACTCCGCTGCCGGCGCGACAACGGCTGGCTGGAAAACGGCATTGCGCTCATCTATAAGGCGTAAAAGCGCGGCTGCCATACTGACGCGCTCTTGTCTGGAGGCGGTGGTCAGGTAATGCTGTTCAAAGCGTTGTCGCCGTTCCGGTGTCAATTCATTACGCAAATAAGCGTCTATCAAATCTTCTTCGACGCAGTTGACCTGCGCCAATCCGTCCGCTTCGGCAAAGCATTCCTCCTCGAACCGCTGCACATCATCTTCCGGCAGTTCTTCCAATAAATAAGCGATGATACGTTCGTCGGTCATTCTTTAGTACAACCAGGACGGCTAATCCGCTAATCTCGCACCGCCAGTGAGGGTACACTTTACTGTCCCCTGCCTCCTGTAAGCTACCACCACACTCCTATAAGAGTAATGCTGCAAATCTCAGATACGTGACATCTCAATTTGAAATGCTCATAGTAGATTTTGCGCGTTTTTCCACACAATCGGTCAATTTGTTCCGCAGCCGCGACACCCGCGCCCGCAGGGTCATGACTGTCAGCTGCATCTTTTCTGCTAACTGGTGGCGGTATTCGATGCGTGAGCGTCCTTGACTTTCGTGGCAGTATGCCAAAAGCAGTTGTTGCTCGTCATTGGCTAACTGCTCGAAACAGGGCTGCAACAGATTGTAGATTCTGTCCACCTGGTCGACAGAAGAGTCGCCAAGCTCTGCGATAAATTGCTGAAAAGCTGAGGTTTCGCGCTGCCGGAGACGCACGGTTTCTTTATAGACCCGACGCGCAATCCCCAGACAAAATCTATCCACATGAGGCACGTCAGCGCCACCCGTAATCTTCATTATTGCCCGGTCAATGACTTCATCGGCGAGGCTCACCGGATCGTCCACGCCTTTCAGTCTGAAATAGCCAATCAGCTTTTTTTGCAGACTGGTATACCGGCGACCGGCTTCTTCAGGGTCAGCGGAGAGAAGCTGCAAAAATCTCGCAAAAACCTCTGGCTCCATAGCCTGGCGGTTCTTTCGAGTCCTTGGATGAGAATCTGTCATTTCCGATTCTGTCATGCGTGATAGGCAAACTTATGATGAGCTGTCGGCTGTATCATAGACAGCTGCACATCAAAAGTAAATTCCGGCGCGGCAAGTAGCACAGTATCATAAGTTCAAACTCAGAAACAAACAGGCAGTTTTCTATAAAAACCAGGGTAGTGGCTCAAGCAGGTGAGAGGCGTTCAGAGTCCAGCCTTTAGGCTGCCGATTCAAACCCGCAGCCTAAAGGCTGGACTCTGAACTGTAGCTCTCTTCATTGAGCCACTACCAAAACCAGATGGCAGAGAGTATGCAGCCAATGGACTGGTCAACAGCGGGGCATGGTCTGATGGGTTCCAGCCAGTGATTCCCTGCCGCAACCCGACGATGGCGACACAGCCGCTTTCACTTTAACGCCATCAATAATCATTGTCAGACGCACACGAAGCTTGATTTCCGTCTTGAACTTGACATAAATCAGGCGGCGCAAATAAGATGCCGCCGTTCACAAGGAAATAGCGCTCTGGTTATCTGGTGATAGTGATGGTAGGTTGCGGCGTACCCCTGCTAATGAGTTGTGCAAAAAAACAGTCGTCTTATTTATAGAGAAAGACCGCTTCTTCACGTTTTTGTCGGAATTACAGAGTCAATAACAGATAGAAAGTTGGTCACGGTGCAGGCAATTCAGGCAGTTTTACAGATGCCTGAATCATCGTCCATCCATAAGTTGTTGCCGCCGCCAACAATCAGTTGGCGGTCAGGAAAGACGCTGGAACAGTGGGAGATTTACCATGCGTGAACAACAGACCCTGAACCCGGAAACCTTCAGCCGGCTACTGGGCTGGCTGGATGCTGACCGTGAAGCGGCGGGCGAAAAGTATGAACGAATTCGCTCGAAATTGATTAAAATCTTCCGCCACCGCGGTTGCTTCACACCGGAAGAACTCGCTGATGAAACCATTGACCGCGTGTCGCGCAAAGTCGTGGAGATTGCCGATGGCTACGAGGGCGACCCGGCGACTTATTTTTATGGCGTCGCCAATAAAGTATTTCTCGAAAGTCTGAAACGCGAAGCCAAACCCCGCGCCTTGCCAATCTTGCCCGCATCTCCAGAAGAGCAGGAGCAACGTCTGGACTGTCTGGAGCATTGTCTGGATAAACTCAGCGCCGCGAACCGGCAATTGATTCTCGACTATTATCAGCAAGAGAAGGGGGCGAAAATTGACCATCGTAAAGATTTGCTGGCAGCGTCGGGCTTGTCGGTCAATACCTTCCGTATGCGAATCCATCGCATTAAATTGTCCTTGCAAAGTTGCCTGAAAGAGTGTCTGAGAAGCGCCGGAGCATAAAGAAGCGGTGATTTTTTTGCCATTATTGCCATAAGACTATGAGGGAGTAAAACCGATAAAAGAAGGATGAAAGAGCGAGACGAAAGCGAAGAACGGCTGATGAAATACCTGCTGGGTGACATCTCCGAAGCGCAACGCGAGGCGATTGAACAACAATTGCTCGCCGATGACGACTTTGAGGAGCAGATTTCCCGGCTGGAAAGCGAACTGGCGGACGATTATGTGCAGGGGAAGCTTTCCGACAACGAGAAGCAGCGTTTTGAAGACCATTTCCTGCGCTCAGAAGAAGGGCGCGAACAAACGGCATTTGCGGCAATGATGATGGAATACGCCAATAAAGCAGCGCAGCGCGAGCCGGAACCGTCGTCCATCATCCCCGCTAACGCAACCGGCGAGTCCGCAGAGAAAAGCACTACGGCAAAACCGGCAAGCAGTAAAGTCGTGCAATTATCCATCTTCCGGCGAGCGTGGGCAAATCCTTATCTGCGTATGGCAGCTTCGCTCATCATCGTCGCCGGTCTTGGCTTATTAGCATACCGCTTGTTCATCTACCACTCGGACGTAGACAAAGGCTTGGCAGCATTAAAGCAAGCCTACAAGGGCGAACGCCCGACCGAAGCCCGCATCGGCGGTTTCGATTACGCGCCCTATATCGTCACTCGCGGCGCGAACGACAAAGCAGGCAACACTACAGAGAAAGAACGCGCCGAACTCATCTTACTCAATGCGGTTCACGACAACCCCGGCGCAGCTTCACATCACGCTCTGGGCAGATTCTATCTGGCGGATAAACGCTTCGATAAAGCCATCGAGCAATTCGACAAGGCGCTGAAATTCAATGATAAAGACGCGCAGACACACGCCGACAAAGGCGCGGCTTTACTCGAACAGGGCAAGACCTTATTCGATAAACCGGGCGGCAAAGCGGTGGAGGCTTTCGCTAAAAGCGTCGAGCATTTGAGTCAGGCGCTGGAATTGAACGACGGCTTGTTGGAAGCGCGATTTAATTACGCGCTGGCATTGCAACAGTTGGGTTTGCCGCAACGCGCCAGAGAAGAATGGCAGAAATACCTTGAGAAAGATTCACAATCAAAATGGGCAGACGAAGCGCGGGAGAAACTCAAGGCATTGGAAGAGCAGATTAAACAGACTTCGTTGACCAAAGAAGAGGTCTTGGCGCAATTCCTCGCAGCATACCAAAGCGGCAATGACAATCAGGCATGGGAAATTATCTGCCGCAATCGTGACCCCATATCAGGGAGATTCATCACAGAACAATTGCTTGATCTGTATATTGCACATAAATTAACCAGTAATGACAAGGCGGCAGAAGAAAACTTTAATGCCCTTGCCTATGCAAGTAATTTAGAGAAGCGACGAAGCGATGAACGATACCCTGAGTCACTGGTGGAGTATTATAAAAGTCAATCGCTCGAGAACTTGCAAAGGTTACAAGAGGCACGAGAGTTTGTAAAATATGGACAGTTACTCAATCAGCAAGGTGATTATCGCAACGCCGCAGCCGTTTACAGCAAGGCATCAGTGCATTTCCAATCAGTAGGCGCGGGATCGGAAAATTTAGCAGCGCAATTCTGGATTGCTTTGAATCGTATGGAAGCAGCAGAAGCGCAAGGTAATATGACAAGTATTGAAACCTTGGCGCTAGAATGTGAGAAAAATCACTATAAGTGGCTGCAAATGCGTAGCATCCTGCTCTTATCATCAGGATTATTTATTCTGCGGAAAAGTTCCGACTCAATAAAAAATAAGTATCTTTCGCTGGAGATTGCCCGCCAATTAGAGGATAAAACCGCCATCTTTCATATATGGACTTCCATCATTAAATTTTACGAAACGATAAATAACTACCCGCGCTCCTTGGCAGGGATACAAGATAATCTGCGAGAGTTTACCGCCCTCAAGCTACCCCCTCTGTATCAGTACCGCCACTATTCCTTTACCGCTTCTATATTCGCGGCTCTGAAATATGCTCGCCTCGCCATTATCTTTCAGCAAGAGACTTTGAAGATGGCTTCTGTTCTACCCCGCAAAGAACTATCAATCGCTTATGCTCATCTGGCAGGATTCTATTTGAAGATTAATCGAAACAGCGAAGCGCAGGAGAACGCCCGCCTTGCTTATGAAACTGCCAATCTGGTTGCTGATGAAAAAATCAGATATTGGATTGTCGCCTATGTCTCTATGTATGTAGGAAATGTTTGTCGAGAAAGCCAGGATTTAGACAATGCCATTATCAATTACACCAGAACCATAGAAACATTCGAGAAATTACATCTACCTATCTATCTCTATCAAGCACATAAAGGTCGCTTGTTTTGTTATCTAGCGCAAGGCAATTATCCGGTGGCTGAAGATGAGCTAAGCGCCACTCTGCAACTGCTGGAAGACAATCGTTTTCAAATCACAGAAGCAAATAATCGCAATAACTTCTTCGATGTCGAGCAAACAATTTATGATTTGGCGATCAACTATGAAAGCTTGAAAGGAAACAATTTCAATAAAGCATTTGAATATGCTGAGATGGCACGCGCACGGTCGCTGCTCGACCTAGTGCAGAGTCAAAGTCAAATCATGACTCATCAGGGAGAGCCGGATATTCAATTGCGAAATTCATTTGTTCCCCTGCCACTTGAGACAATTCAAGCACGTATGCCGGAAGAAGCCCAACTCCTGCACTATGCCGTGCTGGAAGATCGCCTTCTAATCTCTGTTTTGTCAAAATCACAGTTCTCAAATGTGTTGGTTTCTATCTCTCAGGAACGACTGGAAGAAAAAATCAAAACCTATGTCAAGACGCTCTCTCAGCCCCCTGAGGATGGCGCGGCAATTGATCCCTCAATGGCGACAGCGTTATTTGACATTTTACTCGAACCCGTCGAGTCTCTTCTAAAACAGGAATATCTGCTTTACATCATTCCCGATAAAGCTCTAAACACCTTGCCCTTTGGGGCGTTGCGCTCGTCTCGCACGAATCGGTATTTAATTCAGGATTATGTTATCGCCTATGCGCCGAGCGCGTCTTTGTTTGTAATGTGTTCAGAAAAAGCCAAACAGCGCGAGTCTCTGAACCATCCGGAAAGCATCTTAGGCGTTGGCAATCCGCTATTTGATAGGGCGGAATTTGCAGAACTCTCAGCATTGACTTCGGCAGAGCAAGAGGTTCGACAAGTCAGTGCTTTTTATGATGCAAAGTCTATCCTGACTGGCGCAACTGCGAAGGAATCAAAAGTCCGTTCAGCGATGGGGTCAGCAGAAATCATTCATCTGGCAACCCATTCTATTCTGGATGAAAACTCGGCTTTGAAATCAAAAATTCTTTTATCCAAAGAAGCAAATCAAAGTAAAGAAAAGTCAGAATTTGATGGTGTTTTGGAAGCTCAGGAGCTTTACCAGACCAAAATGCCGCGGGCGCGTCTGGCAATTCTATCATCCTGTCAATCCGCTATTGATCGCTACTATAAAGGAGAAGGAGCGATTAGCTTGATACGCCCTTTTCTGGTTGCCGGCGTACCCTTGGTCATTGCTGGTCTCTGGCAAGTTGATTCAGCGGCGACAGCAGAATTGATGATTCATTTTCATCAGTATCGAAAGCGGCAGAATCGCTCATCGGTTCAAGCTTTGAGATTGTCACAAGTAGAAATGATAACCGGCGCAGATCAACGCTTTGTCCATCCCTATTATTGGGCAGCATTCATCCCTGCCGGTGGATACACCAGTTTTTAGCGCTAGTTTGCTTGCAACCCTCACGCGGCAAATAATGTTCATTGAATAAATAATCGCACAACCAATTCCGAGACAACTATTGAAATCAATAGACCTTGCTCGTTTGACATTGTATCACTATTTATTCAATCAACATCATTTGCTGCATCTGAAAATTGATAGCGATGAAAAAGTAATGCACCCTCTGGAAAGGGTCGGCTTTTTCTGATTGCCGGCATTATCTTTCGTCACTATCCAAAAAACTAAAATTTCAAAGGAGAAGATTTATGGTTACGCATAAAACGAGTGGGAACAGAGTCAAGATATTTTTTCACGGGCTTATGGTTTCAAAATTTGAAAGCGACATCTTCAAGGTGGGGATTGTTAAAAACGCGCCTGACCATGTATTCACATTTTTCGTGGAAAACGATCACCTTACTGACAAAATCAAAGATGAAACCGGTACTTTGCAACTAAAACTCATCAATGCAGACGGTTCATTGGCTGATCCAATTCACCCCAATTACGCAGTTGATCCCCGGTTTGATAGGCTAGCTCCGACCATAGATGAAACGAATTTCAACTTTGTTGCTGAGCTTGACGGGCGGGATTTGCATGATGCGCCTATCAAGGCGAATCCTGATGGTTTCCAACCAAAGTTTCATTTTCTGTCTGGAAAAATGAGCGCCTTCGAATTGAGCAATCCATTAAATAAATCAAAAGGTTCTTCCAGTAAGGATTATGGCAGAATGGCGGAAATTCTGGAGATTGATATTCCCATTGCAGAAGGGCAAACTCTACTTTTGACGACTCAAAGCGCCAGAAAAATTTGGGAACATACGTACAAAGAGGAAAAACAGACAAAAGCATTCGTATTGAATATGGCATTTTACCATTACCGTAAAAATCCGACTTCAAGTTTACGAGCCTGTGAAACGGTGACCTTACCTGCCACCATCACCGGCAGGTACCCGCACGGTCATTTTCAGTCTTATTATTTGTCACTTCCTCAACTGCCAAATGATAGATTTGATCTTTTCAACCCCAACCTAAATCCAGTCCCGACATCAACAGGATTTAGAACTGACTTTCCGACTGCTTGTGGTATGGTTCGCTTAAGCAGAAGCAACATAGGCTTTTAAGTAAGACGCGAAAGTAATGAGCGCAAAGGCGTACTATTGTGAGCTACACAGATGCTATTTGCGCTCATTGCCGAGCTTTGACAAAAGCCGAAATTGCGGCGAAAGCGGATGACGCTATAGGTTAAGATTAAATCGTTCTAAGCACATTTTGCTTGTCAGAAAGTGTGCAGCCAAGAGTAATTTGATCATAAAAGTCAATTAGTTGCGATATAGGTAAACCAAACAGAGAAAGGAATAACAATGGCAAAAATCATTACTATTCCCAATGAAGACGATCCACAAATGAATGAAGAGCGGCGGCGGCTTGCTCCGTGGGCTAGACCAAATGGCTGGATTTACACTGGGTACGAAACTGAAAGCGATCATATTGCCCAAATCAGAGCCGTCAGTGCTGGTGCGCCTCTTGAAGTTCTCGATTTCGTCTGTCACGGCACCCCCACCAGATTCAATGATACCTTCTTCGTCGAAGAGTTTGGCAGAAGTCTGTCGCAAATTCCCAGATTTTCTGCTGACACGGCGATTTACCTTGATGCCTGCAATACAGGATTGGGAGCGAGCTCTAGCAGTTCAATTGCTCAAGTTGTTGCCAACGCCGCTGGTTGTACGGTTTATGGCGCGAAAGGCTATATAAAAGTGGGAACTACGTATGCAGAAGGCAATGAGGTGTGTGAGGCTGCGCCTGACGGGTTCGCCCCTTATCCGGGCGCTCAGGACGCAACCGGACGAAATGTATGGATTGCCTTTCGCCCAGAAACGAATAGAGAGAGACCTCAATTACAAAATGTCACATTCGGCATGGATGCCGATGGTCGCGTATGGGCATCTTTCCGTCCGACAGCATTCAGGAGAACAATCATGATAGAATCACAAAGTGTGAATATTCGAGATGACCTAGGGGACGCAACGGGCTTGTCAGCTTTACTGAATGAGATTATGGATAGCGCCCCGGTTGAGTTCCCGCCTTATAGAATGGCACCGGATACAACCATCAATTATATTCACAATGGCGAAGTCTTGATTATTGATGTTTATGCAAATGGCTCCCTTTTGCGGGAGCGTATCTCCGGCAATTCGTGGCGCGTGGAAAATGTGACACAATTTCAGACTAACCTTCAGCAGAATATACGTTAAGATTTGAATTATAAATTTGCCGAGGCGTTCGTCTCTTTCCGGCTTATTGATTATTCGCTTTGCCATTGATGCCGAGGGTTTTCATGCGGCGATATAAGTACGAACGGTCGTAGCCCATCGCTTCTGCCGTGCGCGTGATGTTGTCGCATTCTTTTGAACGCTACATTTTCCTGTAATGTTTTCCTGCCAAAAGCCATAACTTAGTGAGAAGAGAAATCTTTTCACGAGAAGATGGTGACGTAAAAATCGGCGGATGCGCCGATACCAATTCACAGCGTTCCGGTCTATACTTCGTTCCAACCTCTCGCGGATTTCTAACTGGATGCTGTGACTGACAGCTTTTTATTGGAAGGATTATCATGAATAGGATTGCCCCCTCACAAAATCGTTTGCTGATTCTCGCTATCTGTCTGCTCGGCGTTTTTCTGCTGATGCCCTCAGTCAGCGCCTATAAGGAAAACCCCATTTCTGTTGCTTCATCCATAGAGGATTCGGCAGCGCCGGAACCTCTGCAACGGCTGGAATCGGCGGTCTCTCCCGACAATCCGGCGTTTCAGGAAAAGACCAGAGAGAATACCCTGCTGCCATCACAACGATACAGCATTGCCATCAATCCTCAGGAGATTGAAACCCGTTTGCAACCGCTCACTGCCCGCGAACTGAATGCGGCAGAAGCCAGCGTCCCGTTACAAATCGGCAGAGGGCGCGATGTCGAAATCTCTTCCGGGCGTGATGGCGCAATCTATACCAACCGCGATGGCACAAAACTGCGCGTTATGGCAATCACCTCACCGGATGCCGTAAAACTGCGCGTCCGTTTCGAGCAGTTCGATTTGCCCGCCGGCGATGAGGTCTATGTCTACGGCTCAAGTGCAACCAGCCATGTCGCCGGTCCTTATACTGGCAAAGGACCTTGGGAAAACGGCAGCTTCTGGTCAGATACGGTCGAAGGCGAAACCGTCATCATTGAGCATTACACTAAAGGCGGAGAGCGCAGTTTTCGCATTACCAGACTGTCTCATCTTTATAAGGAAATCAGCGTCTATACCCCACCGAACCTGATAGAGCCGCAAGCATTGTCGTGCCATAATGATGCAAACTGTTTTAACGACGGGGAAAAAAACGCTGTCGGCAGAATTACTTTTACAGCAGACACCGGCAGATCATTCCTATGTACCGGGACATTACTGAACAGCGCCTCACAAGCGCCTTTTTTTCTTACCGCCGCGCATTGCGTCGGTTCGTCTTCGGAGGCGCAGACGGTCGAGGTCAGATGGTTTTATCGGTCTACATCCTGCAATAGCGGCGTTCTGGACACCAACGCCATTCGCACCACCTTTGGCGGCGCGGCATTTCTGGCTTCAAGTTCGAGCAATGATTCCACCTTAATCCGGCTGCTCGGTAGTCTGCCCGGCGGACTTTCTTTAGCTGGTTGGACGGCAGGCGCACAAACAACGAATACTAATGTGTTCAGTTTATCGCACCCGCGAGGGGAGTACCTTAGACGAGCATCAGGGCGAATTTCCAGCACTAGCAGAAGTTGTGGCGGCGGCGAAGGCGTTATTAACGGCTATGAAATCACTTGGTCTTCGGGGTTGACCGAAGGCGGCTCAAGCGGCTCAGGCATCTGGGCAACCATCAGCGGACAAAATTATCTGGTCGGCGTACTCAGTTGCGGTCCTGAAGCCGCTTGCACTATTACGAACACTGATGTTTATGGCAAATTTTCAAATTTTTATCCGATGATTCAAACCTTTTTACAAAGCGGCAGTTCCTGCACTTACAACATCAATCCGACAAGTCAATCTTTCAGCGCCAACGGCGGCTCAAGCAGCGTCAGCATCACTACGTCAAGCAGCAGTTGTGCATGGACGGTTAGCAATGTGCCAAGCTGGGTTAGCATTACGTCCGGCGCTGGCGGCACAGGCAATGGCACGGTAGGTTATACGGTTTTTCAAAATACCTCAACCAGTTCGCGCTCGGCAACTCTAACGATTGCCAATCAATCCTTCACCATTAGTCAGGCTGCGCCAACCTCAAGCTGTACTTATCAGCTTTCATCGTCAGGTCAGGATTTCGGCGCAGGCGGCGGCACGAGCAGCGTCAGCGTTACCACCGCAAGCAATTGCACCTGGAGCGTCAGCAATGTGCCGATCTGGATAACGATTAATTTCGGCAGCAGCGGCAGTGGCGCCGGCACGGTAAATTACACTGTTGCCGCCAATACTACGACCACTACGCGCTCGGCAACGCTGACTATTGCGGGACAGGCTTTCTCCGTCACACAGTCGCCATCATCGGGCGGCGGCACGATAACCGAAATTGCCATTGATGATGGCAGCTTTGAAAATAGTTTCGGGCTGACCAACGGCGGCGATTCCTACCGCGTCAACCGCCTGACGCCAACACGCTATCCGGCGACGCTTTCGGAGGTGGCAATCTATTTTCGCAATTCCGGTGGGGTAACGGTTGGAACATCATTTACTGTCGTTGTCGGAACCAACCCGGACGGCGACGCCAATATTAACAACACGAGCTTGCAAACCCTCAGCGCCAGCATTCGCGGTCTGGATCAATTCAATGTCTATGATGTACCGGATATAACCATCAACTCGGGCGATTTCGTCGTCGGCATGAGATTGAATCACGCTGCCGGAACCTTCCCCTTTGCCCTTGATCAAACCTCACCGCAGCGACGTTCCTACCGTTCTTTGGATGGCGTCACCTTCAGTCTTCAGGATGATGTTAGCCCGTCTTTAAGTGGCAACTACGGCATTCGCGCCCGCGTCAGTCAGTCAGGCGGCGGGGGCGGCGGAACAAATTTTGTCTCGCTGACTTCAGGGATAGCCCAGACTGGCTCTATCGGTTCCATTGCCAACGCCTGTGCGCTTTCTACTACGCAGTACATGATTCAAGCGCCGAATGGCAGCCGCCAGTTGCGAATTGATCTAGTTGGCAATCAAGATGTGGATTTCTATGTGCGACTCGGACAAGCAGTAAGCCTCGCCAACGGCACAGTGGCGGCGGATTATCGCGCCGATTCGCAAGCCTCAAGCGAATCTCTAGTGATTACCTCGTCAAGCAGCCCGCCGTTGCAATCAGGAACCTATTTTATTGCGGTTTCCAACTGTGGCGCGGCAACGGCAAACTTCACGCTGACGGCGACGGTTTCCGCCACTCTTACGCCGCGCATTAGCGGCGCAACGGTACAAGGCAAAAAGCTGATTGTTATTGGCGGAAATTTCAGCGAAGGCGCAACGCTCTTTATGAATGGCGCACGGCAAAAGAAGACGACAAACAGCGAAGATACGCCAACTACAACCCTGATTGCCGCAAAATCGGGCAAGTCTGTGGCGCGTGGTTCAACCGTTATCCTGCAAGTGCAAAACCCTGACGGCACACGCTCGAATGAGTATTTCTTTACTAGACCTTGAGATACGCGACGGGCTACGAATGATTCGGTTTGCCGTTGATGCCGAGGGTTTTCATGCGGCGATATAAGTACGAACGGTCGTAGCCCATCGCCTCTGCTGTGCGCGTGATGTTGCCGTCGGATTCTGCTAATTTTCGCAGGATGTATTTGCGCTCGAAGGCGTCGCGCCCTTCTCTAAATGACGCATAGTTGAAGGCGATTGTATCGGGTTCTTCGGAAATCAGCGGCGGCAAATCGCTTGCCTCAATTCGGAGTTTTGAGGTCATAATGACGACGCGCTCGATGATGTTTCGCAGTTCGCGCACATTGCCGAGCCAGGGGTGGGCTTTGAGCGTGGCAAGCGCATCATTGCTAAAGACTTTCGGGGCGCGGTTATAACCCAATGAGTATTTATGATTGAAGTAATCTACCAGCAACGGCAAATCTTCCAGGCGCTCCCGAAGCGGCGGCGCTTCAAAGGGAATAACATTCAAACGATAGAATAGATCGGCGCGGAAGTTGCCCTGTTCAATCTCTTCTTCGAGCCGTTTATTGGTCGCCGCAATGATTCGCACATCTACCTTTATCGGCGTATTCGACCCCACCGGCTCGAAACGCTGCTCTTCTAAAACGCGCAAGACTTTTGCCTGCACCTTCAAACTCATATCGCCGACTTCATCAAGAAAGAGCGTGCCGCCATCCGCCTGTTCAAACTTGCCGCGTTTCGCCTGTGTCGCGCCGGTAAATGCGCCTTTGGTGTGACCGAACAATTCCGACTCGATCAACTCTTCGGGAATTGCTGCACAGTTCAATTCAACGAAAGGTTTAGCGGCGCGGTGCGATTCCCGGTGCAGAGCGTGTGCCGCCAGTTCTTTGCCGGTTCCCGATTCGCCGTAAATCAGGATGCGTCCGTTGGTCGGCGCGGCAATGGCAATCTGCTGGCGCAAGGCTCGCATCGGCACACTATTGCCAATCATGGCGTATTCATCGTCGAGTTGTTCACGCAGGCGGCGATTGTCGGCTTCCAATTGTCTCTGGCGCAGGGCGTTGCTGACGGCAAGAATGGTGCGTTCAAGCTGTAATGGTTTTTCGATAAAGTCAAGCGCCCCAAGTCGTGTGGCGCGGACGGCGGTTTCGATGTTGCCATGCCCGCTAATCATGATGACGGCGATTTCAGGATAGAGCGCCTTGACTCGTTCCAACGTCTCGATGCCATCCATTCCCGGCAACCAGACATCGAGCAACAGACAACTAAAGACACGGTTTTCCAGCTGCGCCAGACAGTCCTCGCCCGATTCGGCGGTCTCTACGGCAAAGCCTTCGTCTTCCAGCACTCCGGCGAGAGTGTGGCGAATACCGGCTTCATCATCAACAATTAGAACGGAATTGGGCATCTCTTATAAGGCAAAAGTAAAAAGTAAAAATGGGGAAGACGGAAAAGGCAAAAGGGAAGAGACATAGGAATGAAAGAACTATTGTGCATTGTCCATTGTACCCTTTTGCCTCATCTATTGTCGCACAGTGATTGCTGGTCTGGTTGCAATATAATTGAGGTGGTCAGGTTCGTACCTCATTCGACAATGAAGAATGGACAATGCTCCTCTCGCTGCTTCCTTGCTTCACTGCTGCTCTACTTTTGCCTTTTTACTTTTTACTTTTTATTTTTCTCTCAATCTCCCTTCCCCGGCGGCAACCGCAAGATCGCGTCTTCCATCGGGTCGAGTTGCAAGCGTAACATTCCACCGGCATCGGAAAAGACCTGCTGCTGGTATTTGCGACGTTTTAAGAAAATCGCCGTGCCGAGCAGCGAGCCGCAAATCAGCACGATAATGCCGGTAACGCCAATTATACCGAAACTCGAAATCAGCATTTGGGCGGCTTTCTGCATATGCAGCGGGTCTGTATACGGCAGCCGCTTGTCTTTCAACATCTGCACAACATATGGGTATTCGATGGAATTTACCAGCTTTTCGGCAAAGTCGCGGTCTTCGATGTTTGCCGCTTCAACGATGAAATTGCCGACGCGCTTAATCAGTAGCCGTCGTTGCGCTTCCGGTGGCAACCCATTAAAGACTTCTTCGGCGCGAGTCATTGCCGCCGTCGCATATTGCGGCGTGTGGTACTCGACGATTGCCAACTTTAAGGGCGCAGTCAGGGGCGGCACGGCGTTTGGCTTGGCGGCATCATTTGCGGTTGCGCTTTTATGATATTCGGCAAAGACCGCTTCGGCGTCGCCCTCAAAGACAAAGAGTTCGCTGGCGTGCGGGATGTAGGAAGCGAGCGTTTGAGCGCCGCGAAAATAGCGTTCACTGTAGGCGATTTTGGCTTCAACCGGCAAACTGTCAAATAATCGCGGCGGCGCGGTGTTTTCAGTGGTAGGCAATTTTCCGGCAACGGCAGTTGCCAATGCGGGCGACCCCGTAACCCTGACGAAATACTCGCTCTTCCAGAAGATGATGCCGCCGTCAACTGTGGCGCTGCCGTCGCCGATGCTCTTTACCGCCGGACGAACATTTGCCTGTGCAGTCAGATAAGCGAATAGCCCGTAGGCGGCAAAACGGCTTTCGGTTTGAAAAAGGTCAACCCGCGTCGCGCCGTAAGTGCGTGACGCAGCGAGTTTAACTTTATACTCCTGAAAGGCGACGGTCTTATCGCCGGTAAGCCCACTGAGATTTTCCGCCTTATAGTCGGTAATTGCTGTTGTCGCTGCCATCTTCGCCAGCTTTTCCGGCAGGAAATCGGCGGGCGTTTTTGCCGGCTCCGGTTCGACGTTGACAATCGTTGTTGCGCCTTTGTCCGGTTCTTGAGCGATGCTGATGACCGGGCTAATCAATAAAAAGATAATCAATAATAAGGTTAATTTGTTTCTCTGTTTCTGCATTCTGAAAACCTCTGGACAGATGTATACTGCTATGGAGATCGTCTTATTAGACACCTGAAAGCGCGTTTCTGTTCCGATGATAAACTATTTTCCTCTTTTACTTTTGCGGTAGTGGCGCAAAGCAGAGAGCCAAAGTTTAGAGTACAAGCTTTAGCTTGCTGGTTTGAAACCGCAGCCTAAAGGCTGTACTCTGAACTTTCCCCCCTTTTGCCTTTTTACTTTTTACTTTTACCTTCTCATAAGGTGCGTTTTTCGCGGCGCAGTTCGGTTAAAATCACATTGGCGTAATGCTCCGGCTTATGCACTTCATCCAAAACAATTTTACCGGCTTGCGAGGCGCTGTCTATTTCAATATCGCCAAGTTTCAGCAGTCGCTGCCAGAACGAAGCCGTCACCATAACATCCTGAATCTTCAATAACGGAATGTTTCTCACCGTTTTGGAAAAGATGCCGTAGCGCATTTCGAGCTTGTGATTGGTCAAAACATAGACTTCGCGGCGACGCAAAAAATGTTTGTAAAGCGGTACGGCGTAAATGCAAAAGGCGACTGCCAGAACAATGAAAAAGACCAGCCAATCGCTTTGCTCCGAAAAATAAGTGCGTTTCAAAACGGCAATCAACACTGTAGCCAGCAGCACCGCTACAGTTGCCACGATATACCAAACAATGACGAATACCATTGTTGGGCGCAAGGTGAAGATAATATGTTCATCGGCGATAGCGCCAAGCGCCGGCGCAGCTTCGGGGTAATTCCCGGATGGTTGCGGCTGTCGCTCGCCTGCCTGAAAACTTCTTGCCTGCACGGCGACCACCGCCGCGCCGCAGTTATTACAGAATTTGCTGCCCTGATTGACCGTCGCCCCACATTGATTGCAATACATTGGCTTACCCTTCACCGTTTCGATTTGAACTCTGCCATAGCTAGTTTAGCATACGTCGCTTTCGAGAGGAAAAGTTCTCGGGTGCCGATAAACTCTTCGCGCCATTTACCGGACATCCTATACTGATATTTCAGAATCTTACTGACGCGAAATCATCGTATATCAATAAGGTGATGTATGAGTGAAGAAGTGAAAGAGTTGGCAGTCGAAAAAGAACAGATAAAGGTGGCGCTGACGGGGCGGCTTGGCGGTATCAATCGGGAACGCACGTCGTTCTGGTTGAAGGTTGCCGGCGTGATTGCTGCGGCTACAGCCGGGTCTTTAACGCTGCTTGTCGGTGCGGCAAGCTATCCGCTTGCCAGCCTGCTCGTGCGCCCAAAGATGAAGCGCGTCTCGCAATTGAAAAGCCCGCGCCTGAGAAATTTCATCAATCGCCTCGACATTTCCATCGAAGACATCTCGTTTACGTCTTTCGACAATACCCGGCTGCACGGCTGGTGGCTCGAAACTGCAAAAACAGCGTCAACGGTGGTGATGATTCACGGCGTCACTAAAAATCGCACCGATGTTTTACGGGCGGCAATAACGCTCCGGCAGGCAGGCTTTAATGTCGCGCTGCTCGATGGTCGCGGTCACGGACACAGTGAAGGCACACACATCACTTATGGCTTTTATGAACGGCGCGATATTGAAACGCTGATTGACTGGCTGATTGCCAATAAGAACATAGCAAAAGAGCGCATCGGGTTGGCGGGCGAATCTATGGGGGCGGCGATTGCCTTACAAGTGGCGGCGCATAACGAGTGGATTCGTTGCGTCTGGGCAGACAGCCCGTTTGCCTCGCTCAGTCGCGTCAGCAATGAGTTCATTCAGAGCGCCACCGGCTTGCCGAGTGCGGCGCTGATACCGCTGATGTGGTCGGCAAAGCGAGTGGCAAATTATCGTGGCAAATTCGACATCGAAGCCATCGAACCGGGGCGACTCGCGGCGCAAATCAAATGCCCGGTCTTTCTGGTTCACGGCACTGCCGATCAATTGATTTCCGTCGCGCATTCCAAAGAGATTTACAATGCCCTGACCATCGAAAAAGAGTTATGGATTGTCGAAGGCATCCGTCATGCCCGCGCCGCCCGCCACGCCAAACGCCTCTATAGCGAACGCCTGACCAGCTTTTTCAAAGCCAGATTGCCGGGGTGATTTTCCGCCGCCATCCCGTCGAGCAAATTTGGGAATCAGGCTCAGAAGAGCATTATCATTCCACTGAAAATGCCTCGACCATTTTTGCCGACGTGGATTGCACAGTCTGACGATTCGCTTGGTTTGCGGGTCACGGGCGTGAGTTTTATCGTACTTGTGGTTCTTGCAGGCGGCACAGGCATAGGCAAGTTCAGAAGGACTATTGCCGCTGCCGCGCACTCGCGGCAAGATAGGTTTACAAATAAACGAGGAACAAGCGTAATCGGCTGAATAGCGGCAATACTCGCAACGCTTGTCGGCACGCTCACGCACCAGACGGCGCACCGGGCGGGCGATAGTTTTACTCGCCATGTCCGTTGCTCTGCCAGCCGGTCTCCTGCTGGACAATCTCTATAGGCTTGCCGCGGCGGCGCACTAAGGCAGCCAGCGCCTCGGCGCGTTGCGCGTCAATCTCTTCTGCCTGCCTTGCCAGTAGGCCATATTCAGCCAACTCTTTTTCTGTCAATGTGCCGCGCTCACTCTTGCCAATCAGTCGTATGAGCCGCCGCGCTTCAGCGGACAGTAGGGCTAATCGCGTCAGCTTGATCAAATCCGCCTCTGCTGCTTCTGGTTCGCTGGTTTGCCACGCCGCAAACCGTCGTTTGAACTCGCGCAATTCAGAGGGCGATAGTTGTTTAATGATGGCAAGCAAATTTTCCACATTGATTTGCCTGGACGTTTGTAGAGTTGCCATAAGAGATTTCCTTTCTCGCCCTTTATTTTAAGCAACGACAACCCGCCAGCAAAACTTTTTTCGGACTGCCAGATGAAAGCATCTGCTACGCCAAACGCTTCTACCGCGCCTGCTTGCGCTATCGCCCACTGGCGGAATCGCTTTTTCTTTTCAATGCGCTATTGACATTCCAACTGCTTTGCTGATATTTGTAATCTGCAATTGAAAATCGTTTTCAATTTCATTACAATCCTGAAAAATTTTATTGGAGAGTGCTATGAAAAAAGTTCTCGCAGTTATTACCCTGCTCGTCGTTTTGCAAGCCGCCGCGCCGGTTAGTTTTGCCTACAGCGACAAAGCCGCCATCAAAGGGCAAATTCAAGACCAGAATGGCGCGGTCATTGCCGGTTCAGTGATTCGTTTGCAACAGCCAGCCAGCGGCTTTGAGCGTCTCGCCAAAACCGACGATGCCGGTAATTTTGTCTTCAGTGATTTGCTTGAAGGCGAATACAGTCTGAGCGTCAGCCTGCAAGGTTTCTCGGCTTTAACTCGTCAGGTGCAGCTGGCGTCCGGTGAAAGCAGCGAGTTGACCATCGAGCTTCAACCCGCCGCTATCGCCGAAGAGATTGCCGTCAAAGGTAATCGCTTGGCACAAACCCCCGAAGTGGTCGAACGCACCCCCGGCTCTATCGCCATTATTGATGAAAAGACCTTGGAAGAGAGCCGCGTCTTTACCTTTTCGGAAGCCTTACGCAAAGTCGCCGGTATTCAGGTGCGCGACGAAGAAGGCTTCGGTTTGCGCCCCAATATCAGCATTCGCGGGCTGAATCCGACGCGCTCATCGAAAGTGCTGCTGCTCGAAGACGGCATTCCGTTGACCTACGCGCCTTACGGCGATAATGCCAGTTATTATCATCCGCCGATTGACCGCTTCGAGAGCATTGAAGTCTTAAAAGGTTCGGGACAGATTGCCTACGGACCGATTACCGTCGGCGGCGTCATCAATTATATTACCCCGAATCCGCCCGCTAAACCGGCAGGCGAGATTACGCTTATCGGCGGCAACCGGGACTATTTCAATGGGCATATCAATTATGGCGGCACGTGGAAAGGCGTCGGCTTGCTCTTCGACTATACGCGCAAGCAAGGCGACGGGGCGCGTGACAATATCAACTCCAAGCTCAACGATTTCACCGTCAAATCGGTGATTGGACTCGGTTCGCGGCAAGCCTTGACGCTCAAAGCCAACTATTACGGCGAAGATTCCAACGTCGCCTATTCGGGGCTGCGGCTGGCGGAATACCTCGCTGACCAACGACAAAATCCTTTCAGAAATGACTTCTTTTACGGCGACCGCTACGGCGCTTCGGCAACCCATTCGGCAGTCTTTACCAACCATCTGGCATTGACGACCAATCTCTATGGCAATATCTTCCGCCGTGACTGGTGGCGGCAATCGAGCAACTCCAATCAACGCCCGAACGATTCCGCTGATCCGAAATGCGGTGGTATGCAAAATCTCAACACCACCTGCGGCAATGAAGGTCGCCTGCGCGATTATTACGTCTGGGGCTTGGAACCTAAGTTCCGCGCCAACTACCGAATGTTTGGCGTCAACAACGACGCCGATTTCGGTTTCCGGCTGCACTTCGAGCGTCAGGAACGACAACAACAAAACGGCGACACGCCAACGGCTCGCGTCGGCGTCGTGGTGGAAAACAATCAACGCAAAAATCAAGCCTATTCCGGTTTCCTGCAAAACCGCTTCATCATAGGCGATGTCACTATCACACCCGGCGTCCGCCTTGAGCGCATCAATTATCAGCGCACCAATCGCCTTGCCAATAGCGGCTTGGGCGTCACCGGCAAGACCGATTTGACTCAGGCTGTGCCGGGCATCGGCATCGCCTACAGCCCGAAACCCAGCCTCACCGTCTTTGCCGGTGTGCATCGCGGCTTTGCGCCGCCGCGCACCGAAGACATCATCAACAATACGACCGGCGGCAGCATTGAGCTTGACCCCGAACTCAGTTGGAATTATGAAGTCGGACTGCGCGGCTTGCTCTATCAAGGTGTGCGCCTTGAGGCGACTTATTTCCGCATGGATTACGAAAATCAGATCATTGCGGCGAGTCTTGCCGGAGGCGTCGGCGCGACGCTCACTAATGCCGGGGAAACCTTGCATCAAGGCTTTGAATTTATGGCTCGCGTAGACACCGGAACGCTGACGAAATCGCGCCACAATGTCTATGTCAGTTCCGCCTATACCTATCTGCCGACGGCAGAGTTTATCGGCAGACGTTTCAGCAACGTCAGCGGCTTTGCCACAACGCCGATTACCGGCAACCGGTTGCCGTATGCGCCGAAGCAACTGTTGAATTTTACGGTTGGTTATTCACATCCTGCCAGCTTCAACGCTTTCCTCGAAACGGTCTATGTGGGTCGGCAATTTGGCGATGATTTGAATACCGTAAACCCAACCGCCGACGGGCAGCGCGGCTTGATTCCCAGTTATACGGTGGTGAATGCGACGGCGAATTATTCTGTCGAATCGTGGCGCTCGACCTTCTTTCTGACGGTGAAAAATCTGGCGGATAAGACTTACATCGTTGACCGGGTGCGCGGCATTCTGCCGAGCAGCCCGCGATTGGCGCAGGCAGGCGTGAAGTTCCGCTTCTGACACTGATCCAAGCGATGCGTGCGTAGCGTTTAGAGTTACGCATTTATGCGTGATGTTCACGCCTGCAGGCGTAACTCTGAACTCTACGCTCCAATCAATTGGCATTGGTACGAGCTTGAATTTACCAAGAGTAAAGGCGTTGCCCGCTTTCTCGCCTCTGCCGGTACGCCTTTGCTCGCTATATAAAAGAGTGAAGCCTCTGATGCACGAACATCAGAGGCTCAGTGACAACAACCCGGGTCTTGAAACGATTTCGCGGGCGTCGTGCGTTGCTATCCTACCACACGCCCGCCGGTAATCGTCAAAGTTCAAATTTATGGAGAATTTTTCCATGCACGATGCATCTGACGAGCGCAAGCCGTATGCCTGTTTTCGTTGCCCTAATGGCTGCATTCATGTCGTCGCTAACAATGTCATGCTGACGCTTTCCGAAGAGCAGTTTGTGCATCTGACGCGAGCCATCAATCATTTCATCGGGCAATTGCAAAACGACGACAGAGTGATGTTTGACGGCGCTTATGCAAAGACCGTCGTGATGTAGGGTGAGCGAAGTGAGGCGCAAAGGCGGCAGACGGACGATTTCCTTTTCCTTTTCTGGAGTCGTAATGATGTGTCGCTCACATTCTCTCCAAACCGTCTTGGCGCTTCACTTCGCCCACTCGTTTTCAGATATTTTAACGATACGAGGAGATTTGACCATGAAAACCTACCGACAACTGATGATAATGCTATTCGTTGCCGCGTTCACCAGCATATCAGGCGCAGCGCAACAACCAACAGAGCAAACCATGAAGGCTGCTCCGGCAGCTTATGCCCTGTTGAAATCGGCGCACGCTGCCCGCGAAACCTTTCCGCAGAACTTCGCTGGATTTACAGCGGAACTGACCTTTAATGACAACGGGCGCGTCAGCAAAGGCACAGTCGCGTATGCCGACGCGAAAGGTGCGGAGATGAAAGTCGAAGGACTGTCGGAAGAAGCCACCGAATGGCTGCAAAATCAACTGAATAGTCTGCTGGCACACCGGCGCAACGGCGATTTTGCCAAAGGTGACGGGCGACATTCGATTACCTTTGGCGACGACGATAAAAGCCCGCTTGGACGGCTCGTACAACTCAACGACTCAATGAAATCGAGCTACCGGGTGCGCGATAACAAGACGGTCGAAGTGACACGCACCATGATGGGCGAACGCTTCACGATTACCGTTTTGGACACGACGCCAACCGAAGGCGGCAAGTTTCTGCCGCGCAACTTCGTCGTCACCTATTTTGATGCTAAGACCGGCGCTCTCAAACGTACCGATATGTTCAGCGATGTCTACGCCAGAAACGGCAAAATTTGGATGCCAGTGTCGCGGCGCATTGTTAAAGCTGAAAACGGACAACTGACCACGCGCATCATTGAAATCAGCAACCCAAAGATGACAGCGGCGGCTGAAGCGGCAGGCAAATAACCGCCATCGCCTGTTTGAACAAAGATTCGGAAAATCGGCAAACGGCAATTGCAGAGGCAGCCGGGAATCGCTACAGTTGACCGCTTGCCTACACACAGCAGAAGGAGTCGTTGTGAAAACTCCCTTATCCATTATTATTTTCGCTGATAAAGCAGACGAAAGCGCCGTGCGGCTCAAATGCCGTCTGTTGAAATGCGGCATCTACAACTTTACCGACGCCGAAGCCTGCGCCAACTGCCGCTTTGTCAATGACTGCGACGACATTGATGATGAACTTACGAGCAATGAAAAGGTAGGGCTTTTCATTGTCTCGCGTGAGTCAATAACCAGCGACCGGATGGCTGTCATTACCGCCGTCGCCCAACGCCTCGCAGTGCCGGTTCTGCAACTGTAGGCGTTGCCTTGAGGAGATACTTATGACTCTGTTGCTCAGTCTATTCTTGTTGTTCAATCTGTTCGCCGCCGAAGACAGTTGGCGCGGCTTTCGCGGCAACGGCGACAGCCACACGGAAGCAAAAAATCTGCCGCTTGATTGGTCAGACAAAAAGAATGTGGCATGGAGCGCGGCGCTTCCCGGTTACGGGCAATCGAGTCCGGTAATCTGGCGCGACAGAATCTTTCTGACTTCGGTGCAGGGCGACAAGAAAGAGAAACTTCTGGTCTTTTGCGTTGATTTCAAATCAGGGCGCATCATCTGGACAGGCGAACACGCCGCAACCTTCACCATGAAAGACACCAATACGGTGAGCAAAGCCGCGCCGACGCCCGCCGTAGACCGTGAACAGCTCTATGCCTTTTTCGAGAGCGGCGATCTCTTCGCTTTTGACCATAAAGGCAAAGAATTATGGTCGCGGAGACTAACGCAGGAATATGGAGACTTCAAAAACGGTCACGGTCTCGGTAGTTCGGTGGCGCTCACTGAGCAGGCAGTCATCGTCTTAATTGCCGACCGTGGCGAGTGCTATCTGTTCTCAGTTGACAAAAAGACCGGCAAAAACCTTTGGAAGATCGCTCTACCGTCAAGCGCCTCGTGGGCGTCGCCATTGGTAACAAAATTTCAGGGCGGCTGGCAGATTCTTATTTCTTCAAGTGGACGGGCAGCAGCTTATGAAGCAAACAATGGCAAACAACTTTGGGAAGTCAACGGTTTGAAAGGCAATGTCATTCCTTCGCCTTCCGTAGACGGCAATGTTGTGGTTATCGGTTCGAGTGATAAAGGCTCAAATCTGGCGATTCGATTGGGCGGCGAAGGCGAAGTGACGGAAAAGAACATCGTCTGGCGGGCGACAGGGGCAACAGCAAATTTTGCTTCGCCATTGATTCATCGCGGGCGCGTCTATTTCGTCAATAAAGTCGGCGTCATCTTTTGTCTTGATTTGCAAAGCGGCGAAGAACTTTGGCATACGCGCATTGACGGCGAATGCTGGGCGTCGCCACTGGCGGCGGGCGACCGCATCTATTTCTTCACCATCGAAGGCAAAGCGATTGCCATACGCGCCGACAATAAATTTGAAAAACTGGCGGAGAGCGAACTATCGCCCGACGGCAGCCGAGTCTATGGCGTTGCTGCCGTAGACAACGCTTTGCTGCTTCGTTGCGGGCGCAAACTGATTAAAGTAAGCAGCAAAGAAAGGTAAAGCCTCCAGCGCGGCAACGCCGAAGGCTTATCGCAACAACTGACCCGTAACGGTTTCGGAAAAAAACGCAACAGGTAGCGTGCGGCTTTATGCTACCACGCTGCCTTCTCAACCCGCATCCGCTTTCTGTTAAAGCGGCAATACATAAGGAGGCATTTCATGATTTACACAGGCAAGTATTCTCTGCAAGCAGTCGCCCGTTTGGCGCTGACGCTACTGCTTCTCTGCTCTTTCATCCCGGCAACTTTCGCGCAATCAACTGTTTTACGCGGGCGCATCACCGATTCGGAGGGCGCAGCCATTAGCGGCGCAAGTGTGACGCTCAGAAATCTATCCACCGGCTTGGAGCGCGTCGTTCTTGCTGACGCGAATGGCGAGTTCACATTCAAAGGCATCAATGACGGACGCTATCGTCTGACGGCAAGCGCCGAAGGCTTTACCGCCGTCACCAAAGACGTTGATGCAGCGACAAACGATGCCCTGAGCTTGGCGCTTGAACCCGCCGCCATTGCCGAACGCTTAACCGTAACCTCCGGCTCGCGGCAGGAAGAACTACGCGAAAGCCTCAACACCCGCGTTGATGTGATTGGCAAAAATCGCATTCGGGATACGGGCTATGAATCGGTTTCCGAAGTGTTGCGCGAACTTCCCGGCGTGGTGACGCGGCGCGGTTCGGAAACCGCCGGGGTCGCCGGCGAACAAGTGCAAGGACTCGATTCGCGGCAAGTGCTGGTCTTGCTGGACGGGCAACCCATCCTCGGTGCGCGTGGCATTAAAAGCGGCAACATCAATCTTGACCGCCAATCCACAGCCCGATTAGACCGTGTGGAAGTTGTCAAAGGCGCATCGTCGGCGCTCTATGGCTCGGACGCTTTAGGCGGCGTGATTAACCTGATTACCCGCGAACCGGTCGCGCCGTTCGAGTTCGGCTTAACCGCATCGGGCGGCGATTACGGTGTGCTGGACACCCGCGCCGAATTTGGCATGGCGCGGGTAAAATTGAGCAGCTTTTTCAGTATCGAGCGTCACAAAAACAATGGTTTCGATTTAACTCCGACCACCTTTGACACCACCGGCGCGGGCTTTCATCGCTATGATACGCTGGTAAAAGTGAAATACCAGTTGACCCAGGCGTTTGCGCTTTCGGCGCTTGCCAACAGTTATTGGAATACCGCCAAGGGGCGCTCGGTCGGTGAACTGGGACCGCAAATTTCGACTACAGATGACCAGTCGCAAAACTACGGACTGACTGGCGACTGGCAACTCAATTCGCGGCTGACCTTGCAAGCACGCGGCTATTTCGCCCGCTACGATGAAGAGACGGTTGGCAATTTAGCGCCGCCCCGCAATACGCCGCTCGCGCCTGGTAATCTTTACGAACGCTTCGGCAAACTTGATGCTACACTCGGCGTGTTGCTTGGCAACGGCAACTTTCTACAGGTTGGCGGCGAATGGACGACAGACCGTTATCGTGGCACGAATCGCTTGCGTGATGACGGCGGACATAAAGCCGACACCGGAGTTTTCTGGGCGCAGGACAAATTGAGTTTCGCTAATCGGGCGACGGTGACTGTCGGTTTGCGCTACGACCATCATTCTATCTTCGGCGATGCGGTGTCGCCCAAAGCGGGCATAAATTTCAGAGTCAATGACTCGTTGCGCCTTCGCGCTTCTTATGGTCGCGGCTTTCGAGCGCCCGATTTAGGGCAACTCTACTTCCGCTTCTTGAACCCGACCAATTTCTACCAGGTAATCGGCAATCCCAATCTCGAACCGGAACACGCCAATTCGTATCAAGTGGGCGGCGAGTATACTGCCCGAAGCCGCCGCGCCCGCTTTGGCGTCAACTTTTTCAGAAACGATGTTGAGGATTTGATTAACACTGTCAATCTCGGTTTCATCACTAGCCCGCAACAACTCGCCGCCATCATCGCTCGTGAAGGTATTGATCCGTTGTTCAATCCGCAACTCAACCGCCTGCTCTTCTTCTATAAGAATCTCGCTGATGTGACCACCAAAGGCGTTGAGTTGGACGGTGATGTAAGTTTACCGAAAGGCGTAGGCGTGGGCGGCGCATACACTTATCTGGACGCGCAGGACAACACGGCAAAACTTGAATTAACGGGTCGCCATCGTCATCAGGGCAATGTGCGCCTCAGTTGGGAGAACCTGGCGGCGGGCATTCGCGCCAATGTGCGCGGCACCTTTTATGGCGATTTTATTGCTACCCGCCAGGTGGTTCAAGGGCAGTCCGTTGATGTAGTCGGCAAGCAGTTCGCGTTGTGGGATTTGTATGTTGCCAAGCGGCTTTACAAGGGACTGGAAGTGTTCGGCGCGGTGGACAATTTCGGTGATAGTAAAGACCCGAATACCGATGTCCTGCTGCCGCCGACGCCGCCCGCCACAATGCCAACGCCTGCGCCGATCTATCGCCCCGATGTCGGGCGTACCGTGCGAATCGGTATACGTTTCAACTGGTCGCAGGGGCGCTAAGTTCAACGGGTGGGCGATGCCATAATTTTGAGTTCAGCCGCGTCGCTTATCGCATCTATTTTGCCAACCTCAACCCCGTAGTAAGGAGTAAAAAATTGAGTGTAACCACCAAGGAACTTGACGCTATCCTCCAGGGCGCTGACAGCGGCGCATCCCCTGATACCAGGGGTACAAAATCGGAGCCGCGACTGTATCGCGTCGTCTGGCGCTGGCATTTCTACGCCGGGTTGCTCGTCCTGCCGGTGTTGCTTACGGCGGCGATAACCGGCGGGCTGTACGTCTTCATCCAAGAGCTTGAGCCGTTGATGTATCCCGAACGCACGGTTGCCGTTCAGGAAGAGGTAGTTCCCTATCAGCAACAACTCGAAGCCGCAAAAGCAGTCGTCCCCGAAGGTTTTGAGGCGCACGGCTTGACGATTTCCGCAGACCCAAAACTCGCAACGATAGTCAATTTTCATCAGGAGCCAGACCGTTATCTTTACATCTTTGTCAATCAACACACGGGCGTCGTACAAGGGCAGAGTGAGTATGGCGATTCGTTCTTTGACATCGTACTGAAGATTCATCGCACTTTGTTTATCGGAACTGTAGGAAGATACCTGGTTGAGATTTCAACAAGCTGGGGAATTATCCTGGCTATCACCGGTCTGTATTTGTGGTGGCCCCGCGGGCGCGAAAAGGTCAAAGGCATCTGGCTGCCGCGCCTTAAAGGAAAAAGCTATGTCATCTGGCGCGACTGGCATACTGTACCCGGTTTTTATTTTTCTCTGCTGGCATTTCTGGTGATGTTCACAGGCTTATTTTTTACCGAGTTTTTCGGCAGCGGCTACCGGCTGATGGCATTTATGACCAATTCTTATGCGGCTAGTGATGTCAGTCCGCCGAATTCGGCAGTTGTGGAAGGCGCGAATCCATTACGTGTTGATGACATCATTGGCATAGCCCGCCGCGAGCAAAGCGAAAAAGAATTATACATTGATTTCCCGCATACGAAGGAAAACAGCTACTCCGTATATGGCGGCACGGCTGACAGCCTTTCTACCTATTCCAATATGTACATTGACCAGTATTCAGGAGCCGTGCTTGACCACCTGACCTGGAACGATTTGTCGGCGGTGGCAATCGTGCAGCTATTGCCATACCCCATCCATGTTGGCTCGATTTACGGACTGCCGACCAAGATTTTGGCTGTCTTAGTCTGCGCCTTGATCGTCGCTATGAGTGTGACCGGCGCAGTGATGTGGTGGAAACGCAGACCACGCGGCAAGACGGGTTTTCCGCACAAGCCGCAGGCTTTCAAACCGGCGAAGTGGTTGATCATGTTGATTTGTTTGCTCGGTTTGGTGATGCCCGCAGCCGGTATTTCCATTTTGACGATTCTGTTCGGTGACTGGCTTTTGCAGTTGTGGAAGACCAGGAGAGCCACAAACGCCTCGGCTTGAGAGTTCAAACTAATCTAATCCACTTCACCGTCCTGTAGTTACCCTGACGCTGATTGCAGAGTTTTGCGCCAAGGAGTTATTCATGTATAATGTTATTCATACTATGATGGAGCGCGAAGAGACGAGAATTTTTCACGATTACCTGAAGCGCACTCGTTTGAAGCATACGGCGCAACGCGATTTGATTCTCGATGTCTTTTTGGATACCGAAGATCACGTTTCCAGCGAAGACCTCTATCATCTCGTTAAGGTGAAAGACCCGACGGTTGGCTTTACGACTATCTACCGCACCTTGAAATTATTAGTTGAATGCGGGCTGGCGCGGGAACTGGAATTTCACGACGGGCGAATGCTCTACGAACACGAATATAAACACACGCATCACGACCACCTTATTTGTACGCAATGCGGTAGACTGATTGAATTTTATGACGAGCAGATTGAGAGCTTACAGGATGACATTGTGCGGCGTTATGGCTTCAAATCGTTGCGCCACAGTCACCGCATCTTTGGCATCTGCGCCGAATGTCAACAGGCAGAAAAGGACGCTGAAAAAGTCGGGCATCACGCCGTCGCTTTAACCAACTAAGGGACAATCCCCTGTCAACGGTTCAACCTGGTAAAAGCAGAGTAGCGTTAAAAAAGTAAGTCTCAAGGGCAAGTGCATTTTTTTCAACACAGAGGACACAGAGGTTTCACAGAGGCAAAGCCGCCTTGGTCGCGTTCCCTACTCTGTGTTCCTCTGTGTTGAAAAGTCTCTCCTCAGCCGAGTCTTATCTTTCATTCGTGTAATTCGTGGCTTTCCCTTAGCCGCTTTACTCAACCTTCTGCCCTGCCGGAATCGCTGGCAGCGTCAGGCGGTGGCGTTCCTGTGGCGCTTGCTCCTGCCCGCCTTTCAATTCGCCAAAGACCTCTTTGAATGCGCCTACAGAAGAAAGGACGGCGCTGGTTTCGACCGGCATAAAGACGACTTTGGAATTTGGACTCGACGCCATCTGCGTCAACGAGTCAATGTAACGCTGCATCAACAGATAGTGGGTGGAGTTGCCTTGATTGCTGCTGATAGCCTCGGCAATCTGGTGGATTGCCTGGGCTTCGGCTTCCGACGACCGCAACCGCGCCTGTGCTGCACCCTCAGCCCGCAGAATTGACGCCTGTTTTTCACCTTCGGCACGCATAATTGATGCTTGCCTTTCGCCTTCAGCGCGGGCAATCGCCGCCTGTTTTTCACCATCCGCCTGCAAGACAAGAGCGCGACGGGTACGTTCAGCAGTCATCTGCTTTTCCATAGTGAATCGCACATCTTCAGGCGGGTGGATGTTGCGAATTTCAACTCGCGTCACCTTGACGCCCCATTTGTCAGTCGCTTCGTCAAGCACCATTCGCAATTTGCTGTTAATCAAATCGCGTGAGGTGAAGGTATGATCTAAATCGAGTTCGCCGATAATCGCACGCATTGAGGTAATGGTTAATTGAATAATCGAGCCGGTCAAATCGGCGACTTCATAGATGGCTTTCATCGGGTCGGTGATTTGATAGTACAGCACCGAATCAATCGCCACCGTCACATTATCGCGGGTGATGACCGGCTGCGGCGGAAAGTCGAGCAGTTTTTCGCGCAAATCGAGCGTGCTGGTCGGTGCCTGCCCCGTCCAGAAGACCGAACGGGGTTTATCAATAAAAGGCAGAATGATATTCAAGCCGCTGGTTGCCAGTTGGTGAAATCTTCCGAGCCGTTCAATCGCCATAACTGACGCCTGCCCGACGACGCGAAACGACTTGAAGAGCGTAATCAACACCGCCAGCGCAATAAAGACCAGTACGACCAAACCGATTTCCATAAGTCAATCTCCTTTCATTCACTCAATCTTTTCGGACGCCACGACGGTTCTTTCTCAACAATTCTGACATAAACCGACGCCCCTTCGACACGCTCAACCACCACCCTATCGCCCGCTTTCAAGGCTTCATCATCGAGAACCGGAAAAGCTCGCCACGTCGCTCCCGAAAGCCGCACTGTCGTTTCACTGGTCGCCCCCGTTGACGTTTCGACAACCGTGGCTTCGCGCCCGATTAAAGCATCAACGCCAATCTTCAAATTGCGTCCCGGCGAAAACGGCAGCAATCGTTCAAATATCGTCCGCGAGGCAACCGTCAAAACAATGGAGACGGCGAGAAAGACAGCAACTTGCAGAGGCAAGCCAATAAACCCGGCAAACGCCAGAATGCCGGCGGCGATTGCGCCAACGCCAAACCACAATAGCACAAACCCGGAGGTAAAGAGTTCGGCGATGATGAAAATCACTGCCAGAATAAACCAGATGTACCAGAGATTATCCATACTCGTATCTGACGACGACTCAACAAACTTTCCGACCAGAGAGGGAAATTGTAACCGCGCAGAGCAAGGATATGGCGAAGTCTGCGGCGATGCAATCTCAGGACGTAAATTTCTTGTCAAGAATGACAGATTTGGAGTGCGGTAACTATGGTCTTTGAGAAAATAACCGCATTAGGTGTTTGCGCTGGAGGCGCGTGGGAGATTAGCCTGCGGTAACGCCGCAGGGGTAAGTGGTCATGCCTGTTTCTCCCGCCCTGAAGGGGCGCGGGATGCGCTCATCCGTTGCCCCTTCAGGGCAAGACGCAATCGGGGGTTGCCGTTCCGGTGGTTGCTCCACCGGCTAATCTCCCACGCGCCTCCAGCGCAAGTCGTTAGACAATTCCTTTTTCAAAGACCATAATTGCTGCACTCCAAAGAATCCATGAAGTTGCTCAAAGAAAGGCGGCAACTTATCATTTATTGAATGCGAAACAGACTTTTCCGTAACCCTCCGCTTGCTCTGCACAAACCTTTGGTTATTGCCCATCGCGGCGCGTCCGGGTTGCTGCCGGAAAACACGCTAGCGGCTTTCAAACTGGCGCTGGCAATGCAAGCGGAAGGCATTGAACTCGACGTGCATCTCAGCGCCGATGGCACGCCGGTTGTCATTCACGACCAGCGCGTAACCCGCACGACAAACGCCACGGGGCGAGTGACAACCTACACGGCAGCGCAGTTACAGAAGTTCGATGCTGGTAGCTGGTTTTTGCGCCGCCTGACGCTCAGACCGCGCCGCTGGCGACGAGTGGCGGCGGCAATCTCCGAATATGGCGAAGCGATAGGAATGGCAACCACCAGGGCGCTTGATTTTTCAGGAGAAGCGCCGCCGACGCTTGCAGAAGTTTTTGCGCTGCTTGCGCCGGCACAGGTGCAGAGAATCTATGTTGAATTGAAAGGCGAAGCGGCAAAGAAAGCCGCCTTGCTCGAAGCAACCGTAGCGTTAGTGCGCTCGTTCAAAATGGAAAAGCAAGTGGCCTTGCTCTCTTTCGACCATGCGACTATAAGAGAAGCAAAGACCCTCGCGCCGGAGATTCGCACAGCGGCAACTTTTCCGGCGGCGCGAAATGCGCTTGCCACGTCACGCGCCATCATTAAAGCTACCCGACAGGCACGGGCAGATGAAGCGGCATTGCATTTCGGATTGGTGACGCGCCGCCTAGTTGCGGCTCTGCACGACGAGAAGATTGGCGTTTCGGTGTGGACGGTGAATCGCAAAGTGATGATGCGAAGAATGATTCAATGCGGCGTGGATGCGATTATGACCAACTTCCCGAACGATTTGCTGGAAATTTTGCAGGCAGACGCGGTAAACCGGCAATCCTGATTGGCAACGGTTGAAAGCCAAATCATGACAGCGAGTACCTCAATATCACAGGAGATTCACCGGCTCTTTTCGAGTCCGCAATTCAGCCTGCGCCATACCGCCGCACCGCAAGCGCAGTTTGAATCGCACTCACACGCTTCCTATACGGTGACGGCATTACTCACCGGACAGATGCAGACGACGATTGGCGACAAACAATTTACGCTGACAACCGGACAAGTTGCCCTGACCAATGCTAATGAGAATCACGCCGCAGAGGCTACAGACTTTGAATTTCTTTCCGTCAGCATCAGTCCCGCGCTTATCAACGAATTGATTACCGAGATTGGTTTAACGCGCACCTTTGCCGAAATCACTTTTCGCGCTAGTGTTGTCAATGACGATGTGATTAGCGCAACTGCACAAGCAATTATCACTGAACTAACTCAGGAGAAAATCGGACACCGCGAGATGCTGGAATCCTTAGTGCGCCAGCTTGCCATTCATCTGTTGCGTTCACATTTCGCGGTTCGCAAATCGGCGCAAATCGAATTGTCACGCGCCGGACTGGTTGACCGCCGCCTGCGTCGCGCCATTGAATTTATGCACGATAATTATGGCAGAGAGTTGGCGCTGGAAGAGATAGCTGCCGCCGCATATCTTTCGGAATATCATTTCGCCCGCCTCTTCAAACAGATTACCGGCGTAACCCCGCACCTCTATCTGGCAAATCTGCGAATCGAGAAATCCCGCAAATTACTTACCGAAACGCAAATCCCGATTATTGAAATCGCCGCCATGGTCGGCTATCAAAGCCAGAGCCATTTCACCAAGATTTTTAAGTCCATTACAGGAGCTACACCTAGAGTTTATCGAGAAAGCTGTAGTAGTTAAGGCTATAGTTGTAAGAGAAATTGGTTGAGAGCGTCAAAAGCGGAATGGCTGAAATCCCAATAGCCTGCCAGTGCTGCTTGCCCAAGCCTTTTATCAGGTTCGGCTTGTGATGAAAGCCATGCATAAGTTTTTGCTTTGGACATATTACCCGGCATTCGTCCGTTGTTTGCAACACAACGGAAAAACTCATCTACGCAAGGCATAGCAATATCTGCAACCACAGAAGCAAGGCAAAGGTCTTCAAGCATTCCGTTTTGTTGTCCATCGGGCAAAATGAACACTCCAATTCTCGGCTGACTTGCAGTAAAGCTATGGGTTGCGTTTGGCTCGGGTAATCGAGCGTGTTGTAAAGCGGAAATCACACTTTGGAAAGCTGACGTTGCGCTGTCATCGGCATCGCGGGTAATCGCAATTGCCTCAACATTGACAAAACCCGGACGCAGAATCAAGGTATCCAAAAAGTTGCGAAGATTATTTTTACCGCCGTACTGCTCAATTTGGATATTCGTAATTTGAAGATGCTGCAACAATGCTCTGAAAAAATAGACTTCCTCGCTACCTTCACCAATCAACATTTTTGGGTTGTTGATGGCTTGAGGACTTGCAGACAACGGATTTGCAGGCGTGGTAGAAGTAGGTAGCGGGGCAGCCAAAACTAGCGCACCTCCAAATTCATTTCAATTGAAGTTTCCAGAGTTTCCTGTGTGTAGGTTGCAACTTTGATTTCATCGTCAATCCGTTCAAATCTGTGCAGCGCCAAGTCATAGGTAGGCTCAGAAGAAAACGCTTCGTGAGCCGAGCGTATACACTCGTAACTGTGAGTCGTGGCAAAGATCTGCAAATCCTCTTGACGCGCAATTGTCGCTATTCCTGTCCACACTTTACTCATTGCGCTGTAGTGAATGCCGTTTTCTATTTCATCTATTAAAACGATCTTTGATTGCGAATAAAGAATTTCAGAAAAGAGTCTCAAGAGGCGACCAAAACCTTGCCCCAATTGCGTGGTTGGAATTAAATCTTCCATGCCAAGATCAGCATAAACTAATGGCTGCTGTCCCAACTTCAAATACTGTAAATCCTGTAGTCGCGGTTCTATTACTTGCAGTAACTCAATAAGTTTTTTCCTGCCGCCACGTTTCGCAGCAATGCGATTAAAGTGATCTGCATCTTCTGTAGGTGATGAAAGATTTGTTGAGAAAAAAATAAGTTCAGACCATTCTATATTACTAGGCTTGCCTCCACTAATTCCATTGCCCTTTGAAACTGTATAGGAGAAAAGTTCTTTATCCCCTAAAAAATATCGAAAAACGACCTCGTTTGTGGAAGTATCGGTCACAACTTTGTAGACAAGGCGCTGGCTATCAAGTACTTCGATAGTTATGGGGCTTATTAATCTTTTTTTATAGAATAACCATGTCCAGAAATTATCAAATTCATCTGCACTGAAAGAAAGATGGTTTGATGAACCTTCTTTCTTAAAGCTTTTTCGTAATGCGGATGGGAAATCATAAATGCTATTGAGGTCACCAAAAAGCAAGCACAAGGCTTCAAGCAAGGCAGTTTTTCCCGAGTTATTTTCACCTGCAATTAGATTCACCCTGTTCAAAGATTTAAGCGTCAAATCTCGAAACAAGCGAAATTTTTTGATTATGATTATTTTCAGCATTACCTTGTATTCTCTTCCCTCTTTGCCACCCTGTTTCACCTTGATAGTATTGTAAATACTTACGCTTGCTATGGTATTCCATAGTTGAACCATCTGACAAGAAATGCTTGTTGACCCTCTGATTATTACATATCAAGCAACTTATCGCTAAAAGTGAGCAACAAAACGCCAAACTCAAGCGCGTGTTTCTGCTTAAATACTTGTCTATATTCAGGCGTAGACCGGGCAATTCTCATCAACAGCGTGTAAGAAAGGATGTATTTCAATCATGACAACTAAGAAAAAGACCCTAGAGACTCAGGAGCCGAAAGGCAAACTTGGCGTTTTGCTTGTCGGACTCGGAGCCGTCAGCACCACCTTTATCGCTGGCGTCGAAGCCATCAAAAAAGGCTTGGCGGAACCTATCGGCTCACTGACGCAAATGGGAACCATTCGCCTAGGCAAACGCACCGACAACCGCGTGCCACTCGTCAAAGATTTCGTGCCGCTGGCATCGCTGAATGATCTCGTCTTTGGCGCGTGGGATATCTTTGAAGAGGATGCTTACGAAGCAGCGATGCACGCGGGCGTTCTGGAACGCGACCTCATCAACCAAATCAAACCGGAATTGCAAGCTGTCAGACCAATGAAAGCGGTCTTCGATCAGTATTATGTCAAACGTCTGAACGGCACACACATCAAACAGGGTGCAAACAAGATGGACCTTGCCGAACAGGTGATGCAGGACATTGCCGAATTTAAGCGCGTCAACGAGTGCGACCGGGTGGTTATGGTGTGGTGCGCGTCAACGGAAATCTTCATGACGCAAACGCCTGAACATGAAACCCTCGCGGCGTTTGAAAATGCCATGCGCGAAAACAGCCCGACAATCGCGCCTTCGATGATTTACGCCTATGCCGCCTTAAAGAGCGACGCTCCCTTTGCCAACGGAGCGCCGAATCTCACAGTAGATATTCCGGCGATTACCAAGCTGGCAAATGACAACGGACTGCCGGTTTGCGGTAAAGATTTCAAGACCGGACAGACCTTGATGAAGACGATGATAGCGCCGGGATTGAAGTCGCGTATGCTCGGATTGCACGGCTGGTTTTCTACCAACATCCTCGGCAACCGCGACGGCGAAGTTCTCGACGACCCGGAATCCTTCAAGACCAAAGAAGAATCGAAACTCTCAGTGCTGGAATACATTCTGCAACCGGATGTTTACCCGACGCTCTACAAAGATTTCAGCCACATCGTCCGCATCAACTACTATCCGCCGCGTGGCGACAATAAAGAAGGCTGGGACAACATTGATATATTCGGCTGGCTCGGCTACCCGATGCAGATAAAAATAGACTTCCTGTGCCGCGATTCCATCCTTGCCGCGCCGATTGTGCTTGACCTCGCGCTCTTCCTTGACCTCGCGCACCGCGCCAAGATGAAGGGCATTCAGGAATGGCTATCGTTCTACTTCAAGAGTCCAATGACCGCGCCCGACCTCTACCCTGAGCATGATCTGTTCATTCAGTTGATGAAATTGAAGAACACCTTGCGCCACTTACAGGGCGAGGATTTGATTACCCACTTAGGGCTTGAGTATTACGACTGATTATAGATGAAGATAAGAAAACAATTTCGGCAGCTTGTAGCATAGGCTTCAGCCTGTGTGATTTGTCGGCACACAGGCTGAAGCCTATGCTACCTCTTGACGCCATTTTCAATCGCCGTTGCACAGACAGTTGAACCGTTGCATTTGTTTGTAGCGGTGCAGCCGTCTTTTGCAGATGCCTCAAATTTGATTTGTCGTGCCGTACAGCATATTGCCAGCCTGAGCAAAGCCGCGCTGTGTAATCCCAAAGCCCATGTTTTCCTTGTGCAAATCCCGGTTGCCGGGAGTAGAATCTTCATTTGCCAATTTCACATCGTACATTTCTAACTCATCTCATCGGGGGATACTATGAATAAATCATCGCGCAGGAGTTTCATTAAATTGGGCGCGACCAGTGTGTTGATTGCTGGCGCGTCGAAGGTTGCCGCTAAAGAATATCTATTGGAAGCGCCGCAGGAGGCACAGCAGGTTTCCGCTAATGACAAGATTCGCCTTGGACTCATCGGCGCGGGGGGGCAGGGATCGAGCGATACGGAGGTCGCTTTGCGTACCGGGCAGGCGGAAGTCGTCGCCGTTGCCGATGTCTACGACGGGCGACGCGAACGCGCTCAGGAACGCTGGGGCAAAAATGTCTTCACCGCCCGCCATTACGAAGAGGTCTTGAACCGCAAAGATGTTGACGCGGTTATTATCGCTACGCCCGACCATTGGCACGCGCAGATTTGCGTTGACGCGATGGAAGCCGGTAAAGATGTCTATTGCGAAAAGCCCGTCGTGCAGGTTCTCGCCGACGGTCACAAAGTCATCAAAGCCGAACGCAAGACCGGCAAAATCTTTCAGGTCGGCAGCCAGCGCGTCAGTTCCATCGTCTACGCCAAAGCGAAAGAATTGCTCGCCTCCGGCATCATCGGTAATCTGGTTCTCGTCGAAGCGTGGATCAACCGCCGTTCGCCGCAAGCCGCGTGGCAATACTCGATTCCGCCCGATGCCAATACCGAACGGATTGACTGGCAGCGATTTTTAGGCAATGCGCCGAAGGTTCCGTTCGATGCCAGGCATCTCTTCCGTTGGCGCAACTATCGCGCTTACGGAACCGGCATCGGCGGCGACCTGTTTATTCACCTGTTTTCCGGGCTGCATTTTATCGTTGGCTCCAACGGTCCGACGCGGGTACTGGGAAGCGGCGGCTTGCGTTACTGGAACGACGGGCGCGATGTGCCGGATGTGCTGCTTGGGCTATGCGATTACCCGAAGACCGACAGCCACCCGGCTTTTAATGTGTCATTGCGTGTCAATTTCGCCGATGGCAGCGTTGACCCGAATGCCTTTGAAGATTCCGGTTATCGTTTGGTCGGCAGCGACGGCGTTATTGCTATCGGCAATCGCGGCGTTACGGTGACGCGCAAACAACGCTCGAAGGAACCGGGATTCAACATTGACACCTTCCCGAAAGCGATTCAGGACGAATTTATTAAAGCCTACCGCCAGCAATATCCGCCCGTTGCCAATCAAATCAGTCAATCAGGCGAAGAGGTCTATGCCGCGCCTTCCGGTTATAGCGATTCGCTCGACCATTTCAAAAACTTCTTTGCCGCCGTGCGATCACGCAAAGCGGTTGTGGAAGATTCGACTTTCGGCGTGCGGGCGGCGGGTCCGGCACTCTTAACGAATCAAAGTTACTTTGAAAATCGCATCATGAACTGGGACCCGGAAAAGATGCGCCCATCGGACGAAGGCGGCAAGTGAGTCACCATGCAGTAAACAGAATGCAGTTATCGCAGCGTCGGCAAAGACAGTTTTTCATTATTCCTGTCTTTGTCGGCGTTCTTCCTTATATTGAGAAAGCCCGGATTTTACCTTATCTTTATTTATGTTGAGATGAAAACCGGAAACCAAAGCAGGAGACCTGGCAATGTCATCTATACTTGAAGTGCAATCCGATCTTGCATCAAAAATCGCTACTCAAGCCGCCGCTCGCGGCATTTCTGTAGATGCTTATTTACGCCTGCTTATTGCGAATGAGAAAGAGGAGGCGAGCCAGCAAAAAAGTCTTTCCCCACAGGAAAAAGCCCGACTTTGGCGCGAATGGGCAGCCAGTCACGACCCTGACACACCGCTTCTATCCGATGAAGCTATCAGCCGCGAAAGTATTTACGAGGAGCGCGGCTAGTGGTCTATCTAATTGATTCCAACATTCTCTTGCGTTATGTTGAGCCGCGCCACCCGATGCACTCCGAAGCCGTTACAGCGGTTGCCGTTCTGCTCAACGCGGGGGAAACGGTTGTCGTATTGCCGCAAAATATCGCTGAATTTTGGAATGTTTGCACTCGTCCCTTGAATAAAAATGGATTGGGCTTTACGCCTACACAAACAGATGCAGAATGTAAACGTATTGAGACCTTACTGGCGGTCTTGCCTGATAAGGCTTCCATTTACCCGGAGTGGCGACAGCTTGTTGTAACTCATGCAGTATCCGGCGTTCAAGTTCACGATGCAAGAATTGTTGCGGCGATGAAAGCGCACCAGATCACTCATTTGGTCACGTTTAATGATAAAGATTTCAAACGCTATACAGGAATAACTGTCCTGACTCCTAATGAAGTCATTCAGGCTTACCCATCACCTGCCCCGTAATATGTTTTTCCTCCTTCAAATTACCGCAACGAATAACCGCTTATCCTGCTCTCCGACCTTTCGCCGATTTTTAAGCCACAGCGAATCTGCCATCTGTTATGCTAAGGCTTGATTTTTATTTGCAAAGGAGATAGTTATGAAAGTTGTTTCGTTGCTTTTGTCAATCGTGTTCCTCTCGATGCTTCCTTCATCAAGTCAGGCGCAGAACGCGGAAGAAGCGGCGGCGCGTGTGCCGCTTGAAAACTACATTAAAGCGCAGGCGACCGGACAGGGCGATTATATTCGCAAAGCCTTTCACCCGGACGCCCGCATTATGTTCTTCCGCGACGGCAAATTTCAATCGCTCACCGTTGAAGAGTTTGCCGGTCGTTTCAACGGCAAACCCGCAGCCGATGAAGCCTCGCGCAAACGCCGCATCGAAAGCATAGAAATTACCGGCAATGCCGGCATTGCGAAGATTGTGCTGGAGTACCCGCAGGTGAAATTCACCGATTATATGTCGCTGCTCAAGATTGACGGCGAATGGAAGATCGTCAATAAGAGTTTCTACGGCGAACCGAAAGCGGCAAAGCCATAATCCTGCGCCGTTGAGGTTCTTCTGATAAGTTATCGCGGATGCGCCTGAGCAATCTAAAAACCCGGCTCTCATCCTTCTGGACGTTGCAGATCATCGGCTGGTCGCTGTACGGGGTGATGATCTACATTACCTTTCTGACCGTCGTGGATGTGAGCCGGATGTTTTCTCTGTTGCAGGTGAAGTTCATCCGTGCTGTTGTCGGATTCTTGCTGACCTCCGGCATCCGTTACATTTATAAACACCTCGCCGCCGGACGTTCGTTTCGTTTCATTGCGCTGTTGGTCTTTACCTGTTCAGTTCTCTTCGGCTGCGTGTGGCCCATCGGGGAAGCCGCCGGACTCTGGTTGTTGAGCTCCAAACTTTTCCCGTTCGCAATTGCATGGTCAAGTTATCCGCGACAGGCGCTTGATTATGCAATGACCCTGCTGGCGTGGAGCGCCCTCTATTTCGGCATCAAAAACTGGCAGGCGTGGCAGGCGGAACGTGAACGCACACTGGAAGCCAAAGCCCTCGCGCATCAGGCGCAACTGGAAATGTTGCGCTATCAACTCAACCCGCATTTTCTCTTTAATGCGCTCAACTCGATTCGCGCTTCGATTGACGAAGACAGTCGCCGCGCCAAACGCATGATTACCGAGCTATCGGAGTTTTTGCGTTACTCGCTGCTTAATGGCAATGTCGCAACTGTACCATTACGGGACGAAATTGCCGCCATCAGCAGCTATCTCGATATTGAAAAGATTCGTTTTGAAGAACGCCTCAAGGTGCAATTCGAGATTGCAGCGTCAGCCGCCGCCGAACCTATCCCGGCATTCCTGATTCACCCGCTTGTTGAAAACGCCATCAAACACGGCATGATGAACGGCGCAGCGCCGATGCAACTGCACATCTCGGCAGAGCGCCGTAACAACCGGCTTCGCCTTGAGGTGGCAAACACAGGTAAGATGCAAGAATCAATCAACGGCACGGGCATCGGTTTGAAGAATGTCCGCGAACGACTGGCGCAACTCTTCCCCGACCGCCACAGCTTTCAGTTGACGGAGACCGACGGCTGGATTCGCGCCGTTATTGAAATTGAGACGCCCGGAACGTAACCGTATGGCACAGCAGAAATGGAAAGCCCTGATTGTGGATGACGAACGCCTTGCCCGCAAAGAGTTGCGCTCCATGCTGGCGGAACATCCGACTATCGAAATCAGCGGCGAAGCCGAAAATGTCGAACAGGCAATGGCACAAATTCGCGCTCATAAACCGGATGTCGTCTTTCTCGATATTCAGATGCCCGGTGAATCGGGCTTTCACTTGCTGGAAAAGATAGCGCCGACCTTCAAAGTCATCTTCGTCACCGCTTTTGACGCCTATGCGATTCGCGCCTTTGAAGTCAACGCTCTCGATTATCTGCTGAAACCAATCAATCCCCTTCGCCTCGCGCAGGCAATCGAACGCCTCGCCGTCAGTGACCCTGCCGCCCTGCCGCCGCGTAAACTCGAATACGATGACCGGCTTTTTGTCGAAAGTGGCGAGCAATCGCGGTTTCTGAGAATCGCTTCGATTGTTTATATCCATGCCGCCGATGACTATTCAGAGATTCACACCGCCGACGGGCAGAAAGCGTTAGTCCTGAAATCACTCCGCGAATGGGAAGAACGCCTGCCCGAAAAGCGGTTTACCCGCATTCATCGCTCGATTATCGTCAATCTTGATTATGTCGAAAAGGTGGAAGGCTGGTTCAATCACTCTTACCGTATTTATCTGCATAACCTCACCGAACCGTTGCCAATGAGCCGACGCTATGCCGCGAAATTGAAAGCGAAATTCGGTTGAGCAAGCTACTGCTTGATGAACAGCGATAGCGTCATAATCAGCCCGATGACGATGACGGCGCGGCGGGCAAAAGTGCGTCCGAGTTTGCGGGCGAGATGAGCGCCGCTATAACCGCCGACGATTGCCGCTATCGCCATCACCAAGGCGGCAGACCAGCGCACCTGACCGGAGACGATAAACGAAACCGCGGCGATGCTGTTAATTGAAAAGCCGAGCGCGTTCTTTAAGCCGTTCATCTGATGAATGTCGGTCAAGCCGATTAGTCCCAAGGTCGCCAGCATCAGAATGCCAACGCCCGCTCCAAAATAACCACCGTAAATAGCAACAAAGAATTGCAGCGCAACTGCACCGATACGCCATTTATTCGATACGCCATTTTGTTGTTCTGTGCCGCTTGCAAACTCTCGCGCCGCTTCCGTTGACCGGCGCAAGCGACGATTCAACGGCTCCTGAAAAGCAAATAGCACAGTGGCAAAGAGAATCAGGTACGGGACGATAAGAGCGAAGAATCGCGGCGGCGTGAGTAGCAGCAACAACGCCCCAAGCAAGCCGCCGATAATCGAGGGCAGAATGAAAATCTCTATCCAGCGACGGCTGCCGGACATCTCTTTGCGGTAGCCAAAGAAGCTGCTCAGCGCCCCGGGTAGCAAAGCAACCGTACTGGTGATGTTTGCTACCACCGGCTCAAGCCCAATCCAGATAAGCGCCGGAAATGTCAAAATTGTACCGCCGCCCGCCAGCGCATTCATCACCCCGGCAACAAAAGCGGCGGTAAAGATGACGACGATTTGCCAGACGTTCAAGTCCACTAGGCTTCTTCGTCCTCATCGGCGGTTGCTTTAGCGTGTTCATCTTTGAGTAATTGCAGCATCTCGTCGCGCCGGTCGTAGAGTCGCTTCAATTTGCGCGGCTTGTGTCGCGCCAGCGCATAGGCGGCAAGCAGCGGCGCGGCAATGGTCGAATCGGCATAACAGACCACCGCATCGGGCAAACGGTCAGGGTCAATCTTGCCCCAACTCACCGCCTCCGCCGGCGTTGCGCCGGAGTTGTGTACAACGATGCCATTGGCAACAAAGTTGTGCGTTATTTTCACGCGCATATCATAAACCGGAACAATCAATCCTGTCGGCTCAATGGCAATTACTTTGTGATTGTCAATGTACCGCTCCCGAATCTCCTCCCGGCTGATGCCGAACATTTTCAAACGACGGTCAAAAGTGCGCCAATCAATTTGCAAAATCCTACAGGCTTGATAAATTTTCCCGCCGGATTTTACCAGCGCCTGTCGAATCGTGTTTTCGTCAAGTTCATGCCTGAAACGTGGATTCTTTTCGAGTCTGGTTTTCGCACCCCAGTCAGCACGTTCTTTATCTGAAAAATCTTCCCAGCGTTTCGTGGTCTGTTGACGGAAATACTCGCGCCGCTGTTGTTGTTCTTCCGGCGGCAAATCGTTAAACCATTGACGCGCCCTCTGTCGGCGATACTCTTTGATTTCGGTTGCCGTCTGAGCAAACTCCTGCCGCTTCTTCTCCCGATACGCTTCCAATTCTTCGGGGGAAAGGTTATCCCAAAAGCGGCGCGACATTTTTTGCGCTTTCTCGCTGGTCATTCTTTGCCGGTTCTGTTCCACAAATTGCTGGCGAGCTTCGGCTGATTTATTTTGCCATTCCAGTTTACGATGATGGGCAACGTGAGCGCGATAATCTTCTGCCGCCAAGTTGTCGAAATTATTATTCAAATGGTTATGGTCGAGATGATGCGCCACTTCATTAGGTTTTAATTTTCTACCAAGCGCAAACTCCAGCAAGTAACGATGTTCGGGAATCGTTTTGCCTATGCCTAAGCCAATTTGACGATAACCGTCAGTGGAATATGAAGTATTAAAGGCTTTCAGGCTTTCGCCCGGTCGCAAGGCTTTCAACGGTTTGTAAGAGCCGTTGTATAGCATCATTAAATGTTCCGGCGTGGCAAGAATTTCATCTTCTATATATTTCTCTTTCCGCTGTCCGCTCCACCAACCATAACGCAAGCGCCAAACCTCTTTTTCACCTATGCGCCATGCTTTTTCGACCTCCGCAAGCACAATCTTCTTCTGTTCGTGGCAATAGGAATAGACGTAAAAGCCAGACTTACCGGCAAGTTCTTGAATTGGTACACCTCGCGGGTAAAGGCTCAAATCTCGCGGCATATCAATCAAGGTATCGCCCGCCACACACAAACCGCCGGAGTCCGGGCGGGCGTCTGTCACCTGTAAAAAGTAGTCGTGTCCTTTCTCTTCGATGCGTAAGACTTCCTGAATCTGTGGCTCGGTCTGGAGCAGGAAATTCTTGGGGCTGCCGCCGCCTAAGATAAACACTCCCGAACGTCCGCCGGAACGCTTCGCCGCCAGCACTATCGAAGCCGTTTCGTTGACATCCGCCGATACATCGTAGCGCAGTTTGTTGCCACCGAGGGCTTTGGCGGCGACATTCATACCGATAGAGCTATCGCCCGGTGACGACGTATAGACCGGCACACCCGCTTCATAAGCGGCAGCAAGCAGACTCTTGCGCCCGATGTTTAGGACGCGCTCGCGTTCGGCAATGTACTTGCCGCAGAGGTAATGAAACTCCGCCGTACTCATATCGCGCTGAAACTCTTCACCCTCAATCAGCTTGCGATAGAAAGCGTCGGTTGAGAGCAGCACATCGTAATCGAAGAAGATGTCATAGATGCGAACAACGCCCTCTTCGCGTAGTACCACATCGGAGATTGTCGGATTGCCTCGGTGCATCTGTAGCCCAATGCCGAAATGGGTGTCGTGATAAAGATTCGCGCCGGTGGACACGATCCAGTCTACGAAGCCGTTTTCAATCAGCGGAATTAAGGTACTCATACCGAGTCCGGCAGGCGTAAGCGCACCCGTAAGGCTCATGCCGACGGTCACATCATCGTCGAGCATTTTTTCGACGTAAAGCTGGCAGGCTTCGCGCAATCGCGCCGCGTTATAGGCGTAGAAAGCATTTTCGATTAACTCAGCAACCGTCATGTCGCCGTTTATTGGGTTAGGATTGATTGGCGTACCGCTCAAAAACTTGTGTCTATTCGTCATTTTGCCCTCAATAAATTCTCTGGTATGCGTTTCGCTTTTCCGAATCAGTAGGGTAAAGATTTGCGCTGCTCAATGCAACCGGAGATGGTTTGATTTCGTTATCTACTTCATCACGCAAGGATAGTAGAAAGCGTCGCGCCACTTTTCATGCTTTGTGCAAGTAGAGTAAAATCAATTTAGGGAACGCTTATGCAATATCAGGTCTTAATTGAAAACAATGCCAATCAGGTTTACGTCGCTTCAATTATCGGGATGCCGGATTGTGTGGTTGAAGGGCAGACGAAAGAAGAAGCCATTGCCAAAGCGAAAGCGGCGTTAGCAACACGACTAGCAAGAGGCGAAATTGTAACTATCGAAATTGAATCATCGGATATAGAGCATTTCAATAATCCTTGGTTAAAGAATTTCGGACGTTTCCAGAATGACCCGACTTTCGATGACTTTCTGGCAGAAATAGAAGCCAATCGCCGCATTTCCATAGAGGAAGAGAGCGAAGAATGAGCCTCTATATTCTTGATACCGATCATTTGAGCCTTTTACAGCGCGGGCATTCAGGGTTGAAATATCGTCTTGAGCAAACGAACCCTGATGAAATTGCTATTACAATCATCACAGTTGAAGAGCAAATGCGCGGGCGTTTAGCATAGCTAAAAAGAGCAACCACAGACAAAGCACGCATTCAGGCTTATCAGTGGCTGCACGAAACGATACAATCGTTGAGTGAAATGAATATCCTTGATTTTACTGCTGATGCCGCCGCTCTTGATGAATCGCTACGCCAACAAAAATTACGAATCAGCGCTCAGGATCGTCGCATCGCAGCGATTACATTAGCGGCAGGCGGCGTTTTACTGACACGCAATCAAGCCGATTTTCAACAAGTACCTGGCTTGCTGATTCAGGATTGGACAAAGCCATAATATCTTTGCCGCACCGTGCCGCGACGACGACAGTTCTACGCCAATTACTGTCCCTGCGGCAAGCCGACGCGGCGCAACAAATCCTGAAAGCGCGGGTCGGAACGCAACGGGTCAAATGCCGGGTCACAGCCCAGATACTGCGCTTGCAGGTCGTGTATCGCATAGGCTCGTTCAAGCAATGCAAACGCTTGCTCACGCTCGCCGAGCGCTTCGAGGAGGATGGTCATCTCGCAGGGCGAATAATACTGCTTGCCTGTCTGTAAACGATTGAGGATGGCCAGTGCTTTCCCGCGCTCGCCCGCTTTGGCGTAAGCCACGCCAAGAAAGGTTTCCGTGCTGGGGCTGTCACCGCCCAGCTTCAGGGACTGCCGGTAGTTGGCGATGGCTTCCTTGTGCATCTCCTTTGCCGCATATGCAAACCTGAAGTCCATATGTGCCTCACGAGAGCTTAGATTCATTGCGAGCGTGTTCTATAAGACTTCAATGGCTGCGTCATTGCGACGCTCATACAAGAGCATAAGAGCGACATACGCCTTGAAGTGAACCGACAGTAGATTATGCGCCTATCTCTAAATCTTGATTTCAGCCTTTATTTATGCGGGTCTGGAGAGGTTTAGAGATAGGTTCTTAATATGGCTGCCGTCAATCGGCAGAATCTTGAATGAGGGCTCCCATTTTAGTAAACCTCCATGCGACGCAGCAGGTCCGTAAATCGCGGATCGCTGCGGATCGTGTCCCAAATCGGCTCGTCTTTATAAAAGGCACCGATTGCTCCTGTGGCTAGTCCATGTTCCAGCCATGAAAACGCCCTCTCCTTCTCGTTTAAGGCCGCATATATCTTGGCAATCCAATGCGCCTCGTCCAGGCTCGCGCCTGACATCTCTTCCAGCTCTTTGACAATCTTAAGCGCTTCGGCTCGCTTCCCCTGCGCCGCGTAGACCATTCCCGTACTGTAAATCAAAATCGGATCGTTTTTCCTCTCCCGTTTAGCTTTTTCCAACCCTGCCAGCGCTTCGTTGAACAACTTGTTATGGATGTACATTCCTATTTCAAAATGGACACTAAAAGCTGGACCTAGTTCATTGGCCTGCCGAATCAACTCAAGCGCTCGCACATAATCTCGCTTGAGGTAGTAAAGCACAGCCACGAGCCGCGCGATGATTGAGGAGAGCGGGTCGAGTTCGTGAGCCTTCAGGATTTCCTCTAAGCCTTCATCGAGACGCCCCTGTCGCGCCAGTGAAACCCCTAAATGTCGATGGGCTACCGCTAAACTCGGGCTGAGTTCGATAGCATACCGCAGTTCACGATCACCCAGCGAGAAATTGGACGGGGCGAACACGGTGTAGGAATAACCCAGTGCGGCGTGAGCTTCGGCCAGGTTTTCATCGAGCGCGAGGGCTTTCAGCGCCGTCTCTTCCGCTTTTCGGCGACCTTCAATGGGCGCAATGTAGCCGCGCACCCCAAGATTGCCATAGGCATCAGCTAAACCTGCGTAGGCGAGCGCATAATTGCGATCTTCTTCAATGGCCTTCTCGCAATAGCGAATGGCCGCAAGCACACCCTCGCGCGTGCCACGTTGAGTATACGACCGTCCTAGTATGTAATACTGGAAAGCGCTGAGACTCTCCGTCGGTCGCTTCGCCAGCTGCTGTTGTTCAGCGCCACTCAACTTCAAGCGCAGCTTCTGGGCAATCTCTTGCGAAATCTCCGCCTGCAATGCCAGCAGGTCTATGGACTTGCGATTATACTGCTCGCCCCAAATTTGCGTCTTATCGCGGGCATCCATCAACTCGATGCTGATCTGCAACTGCTCGCCACGATGCAACACCTTGCCGGTCACGATAGCTTCGACGCCGAGCGCCTGCGCCACTTCCTGCGGGTCTACGTCTTTGCCTTTGTACTTAAAACTTGAACTTCTGGCGATGACCTTCATGCCGCTGAGTTGCGACAGGCGGTTAATAAGCGATTCGCTGATGCCATCCGAAAGGTATTCCATTTCGGAACCATTTTGCTCTGCGTCCAGCCACATGAAAGGCAACACGGCAATGGATTTGATTGGCGAGGTTGAGGATAACTCAGTTGCTGATAACGCCTTCCGCGCCACCCAATAAATAAGACTGCCGCTAACGACGACGACCAAGGCAGCAGCAAGGGCGACTTTACGTTTTACTCGCCGTTGCATTAGCGCGGGCACTTCAGATGATGCTGGCACATCTGGCTTTTCGACTACTTCCTTGACCTCGGCAGCAAAACGGTAGCCATGACCGGAAATTGTAAGGATATACTGATGCTTGCCCGCCTTCTCACCTAGAGCCTTCCTGAGTGTCGAGATGTTGTAAGTGAGGTTGCCCTCCTCAACAAAGCTATCCGCCCATAATTCCTTCATTAAGTGGTCTTTTTCAAGTAGTTGTCCGTGATGCTGTACCAGTAGGAGGAGAGTGTCAAAGACCTTCGGAGTCAGGGCGACAGGTTTGCCCTCACGCAGCAAAAGCCGCGCCGTCGGGTCGAGGCGGAACGCGCCGAACTCATAAATATGCCGGTTATCCTCATTCATAACGCCTCTAAGAATTTTCTAAGAATTTCTAAGCGGCATTCTAAAGACTTTAATACTGCTTTTTCAGTATCTTTTGCCGCGTAGTGAGAGGCAGCGCGGAGATGAACTATACCAGCGAAATCTTTGTGCTGCGCTCATTCTACTGTAAACCCTCCGGCCGGAGCAATACAGAACGTGCCAAAACAAAATTGGAAAGGCGAAACTAATGAGAAGGTTATCTTGTAGGCTCTTCGTTCTGGGAGCAGTCCTCATCGCTCCCGCTTATGTCAACCCATTCGGTATTGTGTATGCACAGACATCCGATTCCGCCGTCAGTTATTTCCAACGCGGCAATCAAAAGTTTGTCAAAAAAGAGTTGAACGCCGCTATTGAAGATTATAGTGCGGCTATTGCATTCAGCCCGAACTTCGCCGCCGCCTATCTGAATCGCGGCAATGCAGAGTTGGAACAAGGCAAATTTCAGGAGGCAATACAAGACTACAATCGTGTTCTCGACATTGACCCGGATTTTGCCGACGCCTACACGGGACGCAGCGCCGCGCATTGCAATCAAGGCGATTTCGACGCCGCCATTGCTGATGCCAGCAAAGCCATTGAACTTGATGACCGTCTGGCAATGGCATACAACAATCGCGGCAATGCGCTTAACAAAAAAGGCGACCTTGAGGCGGCGATTGCCGATTTCACCAAAGCCATTGAACTGAATCCGCGCCTGTCTCTCGCCTTCACCTCGCGGGCGGCGGCGCGTTGCGCGAAAGGTGATTTCGACGGTGCGATTGCCGATTGCAACCGGGCGCTGGCGATAAACTCACAGGATGCCAAAGCCTATAACACACGCGGCGCGGCGCGGTCTTGTAAGCACGACGTTGAGGGCGCTGTTGAGGACTTCAATCAGGCAATTCATCTCGCGCCCACTTACGCCAATGCCTGGTTCAATCGCGGTCTATTCTATCGGGAACAAGGCAAGCCGGAAGCGGCGCTTGCCGATTTCGACCACGTTCTCAGCATCAACCCGCAATACGCCAAGGCGTATGCTCAAAAAGGCTTGATTTATTTACAACAAGGCAAAGAGGCAGACGCTGAACACAATTTCGCTGCGGCATTACAAATTGATGCAAAACTCAAAGAGGAGATTGCAAAATGCCGCAGCAAAATTGTTCAGCCATTGGCACGAAAGCAAGACTAGAGCGGATTTCGTGTGAGGGTACGATTATTTTGGAGTGCGGTGACTGGTCACCGCACTCCAAAAGTGATTCACTAATTGTCAACTAAAGTGATGCCTGGAAAGTTATAGATACGAGCAAATCATTACCCTGCGCGACGAACGGAAGAATAATGAGAAAAGTTGCCCATCCGCTGCCGGCTCACCCAAACGGGAGTTTCAGCCACTACGTTTACCGCCTGAGCGCCGACAAAGGCTTATCGCCAACCGACATTGAACGGCGGGCTGAGGGGCGAGTGAGTTACAGCCTCATCGCCAGCATTGCTGCCGGTGATTACGAAAACGTGCGTTGGGAAACCTTGTGCGCCTTAGCCAGAGGCTTGGGAGTTGCCGCCGAGCGCCTGTTTACTGTTGCTATCGGCGCGGCGAGTGAAGAGTTTCGGGAAAGCGATTTCCTGATTATGTATGATAAGTACAAAGACTTGTCAGGCGACAACCGCGTAGCAGCCGACAGCCTGTTGCGCCTGCTGCATCGGGAAATTGAGCATCTGGTAAGACGACAAAATGATAAGCGTGAGCGTCAGCCGTCATTTGAAACTGCGCCGTCAAACGCCACACAGTCATTTAGAAAGAGCGAAAATTTACCGCAATACGTGGCTCGCGTCCTCAAAGAAAAACAGTTGACCTTGCAGGAGGTTGCCCAGCGCAGCCGCCAGAAAATCAGCAAAGCCTATTTGTGCAATCTGCTGCACAACCACTCCTCCAACCCGTCGGTTGAAAAGATTAAAGCCCTGGCATCCGGCTTAGGCATCCAGCCGCAGGAGATTTTCGCGGTTCTGGAAATTCAATCCATAGACGCAAATCGCAGCTTTCACGGCAGTATCTTCGCGGCGCTCTACTACAAATACAAAAGGCTTTCAGACGACAGCAAAAAAGAGCTAGCCCTACTGCTGAGTATCGTTGACCGGGAAATAGATAAACGGCAGATGCAACAGTTACGCGATGCAGCCAGAGGGTAGAGGATGCAAAGTCAGCAAACTGGCTATGCCATTTTCACACTCATACCACAGGCGCAACGACAATGTCTGAATTTGCCAGCCTTGTGCCGCCACATAAGGCTGGCGTTTTTCCTTGCCTGATCTTGTTTATCTAATTCGGTCGCTTGTAGGTAAATTCAGGTGTAATCTTACCGTCTGCGAGTAGCACCTGAACTTTGATGGTCTCTCCGGGTTTAACCTTTTTGCCGCTTTTCTTGCCAATCAGCGTGTTGGCGCTTCCCCTATCTATTTTGGTGGGTTGCGGTTCGAGGTCTACCAGTATTATCGCGCCATCTAAGGAAGACGAGCCGAAATCGCCTTTGACGATCAGATTTTTCTCTTCTTTTTCGACGCTGGTGATGACCGGACCACTTGCGACTGCTCGGATAGTAGTGAATACAAGCCTCGAAATAACTTTGGATCCTTCAACTAGATTTAAGATAGCGCCATTGTCAATCTTTCCGGCAATCTTGGCTTTAACAATGTATTGGATTTGCCTTTGCTCACCTCCTAGAACTGTATAATTGGTAACCGAATGGGCTGTCAAAAAACCAGGGGGTTGGATCTTAGCCAGTACCCAGTCGTCTTGTGTTACTCCATCTACCTTTCGTGTATCATCATTTGTTTGTATGATGTCCGTAATGGTGAAAGTGATGGGTATAGAGGAATTGTTTTTAACTGTCAGCGTATAGGTCAAGTCCTCTCCCACTGAAACGGAATCAGCGCCGGTCTTGGTGAAATCTACTAAGGGGATTATTGGTGGTTGTATGATGTCAATATTGCCGCTGCCCTCTTCAATGCCAACAAGATAGCCTGTTGGTCCATTCTTATCTTCCAGAAAGGTAATGCCGCCCGGACGACTGCCAATCGGTAGAATGGTCTCTTCAAAGCCAATCTGCCTTCCTGGTAAGTTGCCGGAACTTTGAGCAATGATTTCATCATCACCTTCGCTAAGACCAATTTGACTATCAGGAGTGATCTTCAGGAATTTGCCAGCCGCCTGTTCGGTGACGAAGATACTGCCCTCTGTTGTTGCCGTAATCTGTGCCGGGTCGCTGCCCGCAAAGAGGGTGATATTTGTCCTCACTCCGGCTGTCGTGATGATACCAATCTGCTCCGTATTCCGTTGTGTAAACCACAATCTGCCATCGAGATTGGCGCAGATGTCTTCGGGGGCGCTGTTCGGGATAAGCGTTGAAAACTCGGTAATCACGCCTGCCGGGGTGATTCTGCCGATTTTGCTGGCAGTGCGTTCCGTGAACCACATATTGCCATCCGGTCCAGACGTGATATACCACGGATTGCTATTAGCCGTGGGAATCGTAAACTCTGTGATAACTCCCTCTGTAGTGATCCTGCCGATTTTATTACCGACATTTTCGGTAAACCACAGCGCCCCGTCACTGCCACTGGCAACTCCGAAGGGCTGCGAGTTTAGCGTTGGTATCGTAAATTCCGTAATTGTTCCATCCAGAGTCATCCTGCCAATTTTGTTTGCTCCGCGTTCGGTGAACCAGATGCTGAAATCCCGATGCGCGGTGATGTCGAAGGGCTGACTGTTCGCCGTTGGAACCGGGAATTCCTTAATCACGCCCTGTTTAGTAATCTGTCCGATTTTATTGGCGTTGGTTTCGGTAAAATAGAAGGTGCCGTCCACGCCCGTTGTGATGTTTGCAGGACCACTATTTGCAGTGGGGATGGGAAAGCCGGTCAGCGGCGCATTCGGCGCTACTGTTGATGCGGCAAAGCTGATGGTAGCGCCATCCTGCTCTTTGTCATCAGCCGTTTGCGCTTGCGATAGCTTGAGCATGGGAGCGATCAATAGAGCCGCCAATAATAGCGAAGTTAGCCCAACATATAAGGCTCGTCGCCTAATAAGAGTAATACCAGAGTGTTTCATAATGACCTCCAAGTTCCTTGCAAAAGTGAATGGTTACAGATGAGTAATTGATCTGTGGTTTCGCTGACATGAATCTGCCCGCTCGCAATCCGGCGAGACATCTCCAGCCAGTTCATGCCGCTCAAGTGGGTCGCTTCTTCCGGCGGTAGCATCTTGACCTGTGCCTTGCACCCGGCGCACCAGCCGGAATGAGTGCGCCTGCTGATAACAACAATTTCATCGGTTTCCACGGTGATTTCGATTACCCTTGTTGTCTTCATTTCGCCTCTATTTTCCATTGCTTCGCTTACCGCCCTCCGATAAAATGGCGCGGGTGACGCTCCCGCAAGTGGGATTTTCCTTACTGCTACCTGATGACGCTGCTGACCATACTCCGAAATCGGTTGGGAAGTCCTTGAAAAAAGCTTAAATTTTTCTGGAAAATTTCTGGAAGCGGCTATGAGCAAGCAACTAAAGCACTTATACGAGTTCGGCGCGTTCCGCCTCGACCCTGCCGAGCGTCTGCTGTGGTGTATGGATGAAGTCGTGCCATTGACGCCAAAAGCTTTTGAGACTCTGGTTGTGCTGGTTGAAAACGGCGGTCATGTGCTGGGGAAAGACGAGTTGCTGAAAACGGTCTGGGCGGACACCTTCGTTGAAGAAAGCACCTTGACGAGTAATATCTCCACCCTCAGAAAAGCTCTACGCCAGAACGACGAAAATCAATTCATCGAAACCGTTCCGAAACGCGGCTATCGCTTTGTCGCCGAAGTCCGGCAGTTGGCTTGCGAAACCAACGACCTCGTTGTGCATAAACGTACGACTTCACGCATCACCATCAAAGAAGAAATCTCCGCTCAAACGACCATCGCAACTGATGAACTATTGCCGTCTGTTGCGTTGAAACCGCGTAACTCTCTCCGAACGCTTTTCGGTTTGAAAGCGCGTTACGCCGTTCTGCTTATCGCCCTGTTGCTACTCGCCATAACGATTACCGCTTTCGTGCGGGAATCGAAACGCCGGGCTGCCGTCGCCGCCAGAGAGGAAGCGCAAGCTGCTTACCTTGAAGGTCGCGCCTTCTGGAATCAGCGGACGCTGGACGGCTTATTCAAAAGCCTTTCCTGTTTTGAGCGGGCAATACAAAAAGACCCGAACTTTGCACTCGGTTATGCCGGACTAGCGGATGCTTACGTCTTCGATTATGAATACTGGCAAAAAGCCGAAGCGATGGCGCAGAAGGCTCTGCAACTAGACAATACGCTTGCCGAACCACACGC
>Ga0187894_10000489_pt1 | contig 53649 bp, 44 predicted proteins | sample GBC1701081metaG_FD_136650 | JGI IMG/M metagenome (GOLD analysis project Ga0187894, IMG submission 136650) | White microbial mat communities from a lava cave in the Kipuka Kanohina Cave System on the Island of Hawaii, USA - GBC170108-1 metaG ...
GCCAGGAATGTGCCAAAGCTACAACTGACAACCTTACCGACGACCGTGAGTACGGTGAGCAACAGAATCACGCCCCACAGATCGACGAGGAGCTGCGGATCTAATAACATACCAGTCGCGACAAAGAAGACCGCCGTAAACATCTCGCGGATCGGACCGATCCGCTCGACAATCTCGTGAGCGTTGCCGGCTTCGGCCATAATCGCACCCATCAGAAACGCGCCGAGGGCAACCGAAAACCCCAAATGAGCACCCAACACTGCCAGCCCAAACGCCAGTCCTAGGACGGAGATCGTCAGCATCTCGCTGCGCTGGAAGCTCGCCACAAAGGTCAGCAGCCGCGGGATGACAACGATCCCGACAAGCAAGGCAGTCACCATGAACATACAGACCCGTAGGAGCGCCCAGCCGACGTCGATCACAGTGATCGTACCCGCATTGGCCAAGCCGGAGAGCACCACCAGAATAATAATAGCGGCAATGTCCTCGACAATAAGAATACCGAGGATGATCTGGGCGAACTGTTCACGCAGTTGACCCGTCTCCATCAGGACTTGGACAATGATGGTCGTCGAACTGATCGAGAGCAGCGCACCGAGAAACAGGCTGTCCATCTGTCCCCAACCCAAGAACTGGCCGGTGATATAGCCCAGCCAGAGCATAAAGAGGATTTCCAGAATTGCGGCGAGCACCGCCACCGCCCCTACTTGCCGCAATTTTTTGAGATCGAACTCTAATCCTAACGAGAATAACAGCAGGACAATGCCTAACTCGGCCAGGGTATGGATGATGTGAAGATCACTGACAAAGGCGAACGGTGGAGTATGCGGGCCAATCAGCACCCCGGCAACCAAGTACCCGAGCACCACAGGCTGGCGAAGGAGATGAAACAGGACGGTAATGAACGCACTGACCGCCATCACCACGGCCAAATCCCGCAAGAACGTGAGCTCTGCCATCGTTTAGACCCCTCGTATCCTCCTCACTGGTAAGCGTCGTTCTCACAATCTTACGCAATTCAGAGCGGTAGGGAAGAAAGCCACGCAGACCAACACTGCATATCATGTTTACGGAGTGGGCCTTGCGCGACAAATCTGTAAAGAGAGGAACAACTCCCTTAAACAGGAGCTTCGCGCTGCGAGTGCAACGCTTCCAGCAGTGCCTTGGCGTCTTTTAGATCGCCGGTGTCAAAGCCTTCGGTAAACCAACCATAGATCTCTGCTAACAACTGTCGGGCTTCGGCTTTTTTCCCATCCTGCTGCCATAAGCGGCCGAGGCTCGTCGCCGCTCGTAACTCTACCGACTTAGCGCCTTGTTGACGCGCTATAGCGATCGCCTTGTGGAAGCATTTCTCGGCTTCGGGCTTCATACTCGGATCGTTTGACTGGAGTATTAACTCACCCTCAGTCCGATGGAGTTCTGCCTCCCACCACCGCTCTCGGCTTTTTTGTATTTGTGGGACCGCATCATGCACTAAACGCAGTCCTTCTGCCGCGTTCCCCACCTTGCCGTGCATCTGAGCCAAGAGCATCGAAGTTTGCCCCAGTTGACCAATACCCAAGGCCCGCCAAGCGTCCAACCCCTGTTGCATCTGGATAATGCCTTCTTCCAGCTGCCCTTGCTCTGCTAGCGCCCAACCACGGAGGAATGTGCCAGCGGCGATCGAGCCTGGCAGTCCCTGCTCGTTGGCAAGGATAAGCACTGCCTCCGCTCGCTCTTGCGCTGCCTGCCCTTCGCGGCGGAGCCGGTGCACTACGGCGGCAAAATACAGCGCAAAAGCTTCACTCGACGGGAGGGCCAAGTCGTGGGCGAGGGTACAAGCCTCTTGGATTCTGGCCAAGGCTTGGTCAGGATAGCCGAGATGCCACAAGACCCAGGAAAGCCAAGCGAAACAACTGATACCGGGATTCTGCCCCAGTAAGGCTGCGTCAAAATGGTCCGGGCGGTGTGTTTGCGGGTCGTAGAGAGTAATTCCCTGTTCCAGGTGTTCTCGGGCGGCAGCGAACTCCCCGAGGCGGAACGAAGTAAATCCTAACGAAAAGTGAGCAAGCAGGAGAAAGGCCGGATCGCTGACGTTCTGCGCCAGTCGCGTAATTTGGCCGGCGAGTTCGTGCGCCGTTTGATATTCACCGCGCACGGTATAAAAGCGCCATAACCCCATCAGGCCAGGCAAGAGCTGCGTTGTCTCTTCCGCTTGCCGCGAGAGCTCGCGAGCCCTGGTGTAGATGCGTTCGACTTCAGGGACGGCATAGCCTTGGGTAATGATGAGCGCCGGCCCCAGGGCGACCAACACCTGTAGTTCTTGTTGGGCTCGCGCCGGTGAGTCAGGGACGTTCTTGAGAAGATCGATCGCAGTGGTCAAATAATTGACTGCATCCGTATACGCCGAGCGCTGGGCAGCTTGCTCGCCGGCTTTGCGCAGGTACTCGACCGCCTTCTCAGTATTCCCGCTGTGGCTATAGTGATGAGCGAGTTCGCTATACGAGTCTTCAAGTCGGCCGCTGAAGAGTTCCTCGATCGCCTGCGCAATACGCTCATGCAGGATCTTTCGCTGCTCTAACAGTACGGAATTATAGGTCACTTCCTGGGTGAGGGCATGCTTAAAGGTATAGTCTGACTCCGGAAACGCTGGCTGTTCGTAGATAAATTCTCCGGCCTGCAATCGCGAAAGTAAAGTATGAAGTTCTTCTTCGGGCTGAGCCGCGACTTTCCTGAGCAAGCCGAGCGGGAACTCCTTGCCGATTACCGCCATCGTCTGTAGTAAGCCCTTTTCCTCTGCTCCGAGTCGATCGATACGCGCGGCAAGAATCCCTTGCACCGTAGGGGGAAGCTGGATCTCGTTGAGCGGCTTGGTGCAAAGTGGCACCGGAAACGGCGCTTTTCCCGCAGCTCCGCAGACGAGAACCCCTTGTTCTTCCAGTGCCCGGACGATTTCTTCCATGAAGAGGGGATTTCCGTCAGTTTTCTTCAGGAGGAATTGCTTAAGCGGCTCCAAATCGACCCCATTGCCGAGTAAGGTCGCCAGCATTTCTTCGGCTTCTTCCTCCCCTAACGGGTCAAGTCGTAACCGCGTGTAATAAGTCCGGCTCCCCCACCCATGCTGATAACCTGGGCGATAGTTTCCTAGCAGCAGGACACGGGCCGTCGCGATACTCTCGCTCATGAGATCAAGAAACGCTTGCGTTTCACTGTCAACCCAATGAAGATCCTCGAAAACCAAGAGTAATGGTTGATTTAAGCTTTCGCGTAAGAGTAGTCGGCGCACCGCTTCGCGGATGCGCCTCCCGCGGATTTGCGGGTCCATCTCCCGTAGCGATGAGGCAGCTTCTGTGGAAGAGAGGAGGAAGAGAATGTACGGCAAGGTATCTTCGAGGGTACGATCGAGCGTCAACACTCGTCCGGTGGCTTTCTCTTTTCTTCTCCGCTCATCGTCCTGGGGCGTAATCTGGAAGTAGTGTTTGAGCAGGTCGATGAGGGGAAGGTACGGGTACGCTTTGCCGTGAGAAACCGAAAACGTTTCCAGCACCAGACAATCATTCCGTGAAAGCAGCTTAAACTCATGACACAGCCGAGATTTGCCGACACCCGGCTCCCCCATGACGCCGACGATCTGCCCCCGCCCTTCTTTGGCGAGATCTAACGCGTGTCGGACTTGGGCGAGTTCATGTTGTCTCCCTACAAACTGTGACAATCCCCGCCGCGCCGCCACCTGAAGACGAGTACGTAATGGCCCAACGCCGAGGACCTCGTAAATCGGTAGCGGTTCGCTCGCGCCTTTGACGTTGGCGGTGCCCAAGGACTTGCACTCGAAATAGCCATCGACGAGCCTGTGGGTGTGCTGGCTGATAACGATCGACCCTGGTGTGGCTAAGCTTTCCATCCGCGCGGCCAGATTGGTTGAGTGTCCCACCGGCACGTAATCCGTATGTAGGTCGTCTGTACGGATCGAGCGCACCACCACCTCACCAGTGTTGATCCCTACGCGAATCTGCAGCGGTGCGCCTCCTGCGAGTCGTAGCCTGTCGGCATACTGCTTCATTTCCTCTTGCATCCGCAGCGCCGCATAGAGGGCTCTCTGCGCATGATCTTCGTGCGCAATGGGGGCGCCAAAAAGCGCGAAGATACCATCGCCGAGCGACTGCGCCACGTACCCTTCGTAGCGGTGCACGGCAGACATCATCAGTTTGAGTGCAGGATCAACCAAGCCTCGTGCCTCTTCTGGATCAAGTTCCTCCATGAGCGCGGTCGAGCCTTTAATATCAGCAAAGAGGGCAGTGATCGTCTTGCGCTCTCCATCCGGCGCGCCTCTCGCCGCCATCGCCATTTGCTCAGCCAGGATACGCTCAGCCAGATATGTAGGAGTGTAAGCAATCGGTCGTGAGTTCGGAGCCCCAAGTTCGGAGTCTGAACCCGTTCTTCCTTGCTTCGTTGCCCCGTTGCTCTGTGGCTCCGTGGCGTTGCCTTTGAGGGGCGTGCCGCAATTGTCGCAGAAAGCCGCCGTGAGACGGAGCGTAGTTCCACACGAGGGACAGATAAGTTCTAATCTGTTACCACACTCTTCACAAAACTTAGCTCCCTCACGATTCTCGTGCTGACACTGGGGACAACGCATAGACAGTTTTCTTGACCTCCCCCTACAACGCTTGCGGCTATCTTAGCGAGAAGCGGCGGCTAAGCAGAGAGGGGTTTGCGCAAAAAGAATGCACGAAAACCACCATTTTCCGTAGATTTGTCCCAAATGCATTGGAAAACCGGAAGGCATCGTCATTGCGAGGAGCCGTGGGCGACGAAGCAATCTCTTTTTCGACAAAGATTGCTTCGCTCCGCTGCTCAGAAACAAACTCTCCGACTCCTGCCCAACGCTCATGGCAGCCCGTCATTCCGGGCGAGCACCGCGCGACCCGGAATCCAGCACCCTCCCCCCTGGATTCCGGCTTCCGCGGGAATGACGAACCGGGAGACTCCCTCCGTTTCTTCTGCCACGCTTAGCGCCTTGCGCTATGGGCAACTCGCAATGACTTGATATGGGGAGTTTGCCGATGCGATTCTAGCAAGATTTTTATCGCGTCAAGGAAGCGTAATGAGTAAATTTTGCTCTTCATCCACCTTCGCCGTCGCCCCGGGTCCAATAACAACCGTACATTCTCGTTCCTCGACCACTGCCGGACCGAAGAACGTCGCCCCGACTGGCAGAGTATAACGGTCGTACACACCGCAAGAGGCAAAGCCGCCTTGCTCGGGGAGATACACTGATCGCTCGCCTTTGCGGGCGGCATCTAAGCTCTTCCCCGCCAATGCTGGCGCTGGCAGCGTGATACGCGGTGGTGGTCCCGAGGCGACTAGCCGCCAGTTTACCACCTCGATTTCGACGCCAGGATTGAGCCGCTTGTACAGGCGCTCATATTCTTCGGCAAAAGCCTGACGCAGCACCGAAAGCTCAGCCGGGGTGAGTCGTCCTGCCGGTAGCGGCACGCGGATCTCAAAGCCTTGGTGCAAGTAGCGCATGTCGGCCGAACGCGTAAGGGTTACTTCCCCTTCCACGCCGGCAGCGGTGAGGAGCTCACGGCCGCGTTTTTCCATGTCTGCATACAGTCGTTCCAGGACGGTAAAATCGAGGTCGGCTAGGGAGGAGACATAACTCTGGACGAAGTCAAAAGCTAAAGGGGCGGTCAACATCCCAAACGCCGAAGTCACTCCAGCAGCTAAGGGACAGACAAGCGTTTTGAGCTTGAGACGTTCAGCCACCCGGTAAGCATGCACCGGACCGGCCCCGCCGAAAGCAATCAGGTTGTAGTCACGCGGGTCTCGGCCTTTTTCGACAAGATGAATGCGCGCGGCATTGGCCATGTTCTCGTTCACGACTTGATGGACACCCCAAGCGGCGCGCAAGAGGTCAACTTTGAGTGGGCGAGCAATCTTCTCTTCGATTGCACCTCTCGCCTTTTCTAGATTGAGAGACATTTTCCCGCCAAGAAAATAGCCGGGGCTCAGATAGCCAAGCACCAAGTCGGCGTCGGTCACAGTTGGCTCTTCACCGCCACGGTCATAACACACCGGTCCGGGCTCAGCGCCGGCACTTTCTGGCCCAACCTTGAGCAAACCGAGCTTATCGACGCGGGCGATACTGCCCCCGCCAGCACCGATTTCGATCATCTCGATCACTGGCACTTTGAGCGGCAGCCCACTGCCCTTCTTAAAACGGTACACCCGCGCCGCCTCGAAGTCGGTGGTCAGCAGCGGTTTGCCGTGGTCGATGAGACAAATTTTCGCAGTGGTCCCACCCATATCGAAGGAGATCACCCGATCAAGTCGATGGTGGGTGCTATAGAACACCGCCGCCAAAGCTCCCGCCGCAGGGCCAGATTCGATCAGGCGGATGGGATACTCAGCCGCGATTCCACAACTGGTGACACCGCCATTAGAAAGCATTATGAAGATATCGCGCGGCAAACCGAGCGCCCGCAGCTCGGCATTCAGTTTGTCGAGATACCGCCGTGCCAAGGGTTTCACATAGACGTTGGCCACTGTCGTTGAGGAACGCTCATACTCACGGATCTCGGGCATCACTTCGCATGAGAGTGAGCATGCGATCTGGGGAGAATGCTCAGCCGCAAGTTGCTTAATAAGTAGTTCATGAGTCGAGTTGCGAAAGGAGTGCAGAAGACAGATGGCTATTGCCTCGACCCCATCGGCGACGAGACCACGGATAACTTCTAGAGCTTCAGCCGAATCGAGTGGCGTCATGACGCGGCCAGTGTTGTCGAGGCGCTCATTCACCTCCCGCCGCAGAAAGCGCGGCACCAGCGGTTCGGGATTCTCTAACGAAATGTCGTAAATATCGTAACGGCGCTCACGACCAATCTCCAGCGCGTCACGAAAGCCCTTGGTGGTAATGAGTCCGGTCTTGGCTCCTTTGCGCTCGATGATGGCATTCGTGATCAGGGTCGTGCCGTGCACCAAGTGAGTCACCGAAGTTAGGGCAATCCCACGCTCGGCCAACAGCGCCCGCAAGCCATTGACAACCGCCAACGCCGGATCACGGGGAGTAGTCAGCACCTTGCCGATCGCCACCTCTCCCCCTTCACTGGAAAGCAGGAAGATATCGGTAAATGTTCCTCCAATATCGACGCCAACACGATACGTCTGCTGCTGCATGACTGGCACTATATCTGAGGAAACAAGTGGCTGTCAGCCATCAGTCAAAGGGAGACCAAGGGGACCAGGCATGTCTCGGTCTCTTTTTCGCTGCTAAAAAACAGGTAGCGCAGAACGCGGAGAAGAGCTAACGTGTCCGAGAGCACACGCGGACGCAAGCCGAAAACGTCCCTACGTCTCACATGAAAGGACAGTGGCAATGAGGCAAAGCCGGCACTCTGGAGGTGGTGGAGGGCGCAGACGATCAAACTATCGCGGGAGGCCGCCACAAGGCGGTCAGAGAAGGTCCCCCCCTCGCACTATTGCTCGCGGTCCATCGGCAGCCTTACAAGAGTTTCAGTCGCGGGTCGCCCTTGCGCCTACCCGGAAGATTCTCCTTGCTGGCCCTGATGCTCCCTTAACGCTCCGCGTCATCGACCTTCTTTGCCCCATCGGCTTTGGGCAACGAGCACTGATCCTGGCACCACCGAAAACTGGGAAAACGACTTTCTTGAAAGACATCTGCAATGGAGTCACAGCTGGTGCACCCGAAGCGAAACTGTATTGTTTATTGGTCGACGAGCGCCCGGAAGAGGTCACCGACTTTCGCCGGTCGGTGAAAGCCGAGGTGTTTGCCTCCTCAAACGATCGCTCGCTGGAAGAGCATTTGGCGGCAGCGGCAGCGTGCCTTGAGCAGACGGTAGCCGAGGCGCTGGCGGGCCATGATGTCGTCGTCGTGGTTGATTCACTCACCCGCCTCTCGCGCGCACACAATTTGAATACGAGGACTGGTCGCACCATGAGTGGCGGGATTGACGCCAGCGCGTTGGAGATGCCGAAACGCTTTTTCGGTGCCGCACGACAGATCGAAGGAAGCGGGTCACTGGCGATCATTGCTACGGCCCTCATCGATACGGGCAGTCTCATGGACGACGTGATTGCGCAGGAATTCAAGGGCACCGGGAATATGGAAATGGTCCTTGATCGGCGGCTGGCCGATCGGCGGATTTTTCCGGCTATCGACATTGCCAAATCAGGCACTCGCAAAGAAGATCAGCTTCTCGATTCAGTAACACTCAAAGCTTCGCATCTGCTGCGGCGTCGTATCGCTGAACTCACGACCGTCGAAGCGACCAAACTTCTCCTCTCACTTTTCGAGAAAACGCCGTCGAACGAGGCATTGGTGAAAGAATTGACAGTAGATTGAGCTCCCGACCAGTTTGGTGAGGCGCGCGAAACGCGCCATTCATCGGCGCGCAGGGCGCGCCCTACGATTGACGGATCAACATTTTCCACGCGCTTGCACCTACGTACGATCAGCTTGATCTTGATGGGTTGTCATTCTGAGGAGCGACGCGACAAAGAATCTCGGCGGGGTATGGGGAGAGATTCTTCCCCTTCACGTGCCTTCGGCTCAGAATGACAGTATCCTACAGCTTCCCCGTGCCTGTACTCAGCGGGCATTGCCCTTCCTAGGTTTCTTGGCTTATGAGAAAGACCTGGCAGCGCCGGTCCGTTCTTGTATCTGGGAAGACTGTGATATGGGTGACGAAAAAGGCTCTCACCCAGCTCTGGTCTTTGGTATGACTTCTGTAATCATCTTCAGAATGATGCCCCTGCGATGAAGCGACAAAAGTCTTACAAGGAGAGATCGCCATGAAGCTCTACAACTATTTTCGCAGTTCTGCTTCGTACCGGGTCCGGATTGCTCTCAACTTAAAAGGGCTGACCTACGAATATGTCCCGATCCACTTACGCCGCGGCGGAGGGGAGCAATACGCTCCTTCCTACAAAGCCCTCAATCCACAAGGAATCATCCCCACACTAGAAGACAATGGCCGCGTGCTCACGCAGTCGCTCGCGATCTTGGAGTATCTCGACGAATGTTATCCCGAACCGCCTTTGCTCCCGCGTGATCCTGTCGATCGTGCGACGGTGCGGGGCATGGCTTTAGCTATCGCCTGTGAGGTCCACCCTTTACAGAATTTGCGTGTCCTGAATTATTTGCAGAACACGTTGCATCACAATGAAGAAGAAGTCCAAGCGTGGAGCCGACACTGGGTCTCGCTCGGGCTCACGGCTCTCGAACACATGGTGACATCCGTGCCGAATCGAGGCGACTTCTGTTTTGGCAAGACCCCATCACTGGCCGATCTTTGCCTCGTCCCCCAGTTTGTCAATGCTCGTCGCTTCGGCTGCGATTTATCTACGTGCCCGACGTTAGTCCAGATTGATGCCACCTGCCGAATGCTGCCAGCCTTTGCACAGGCTGCTCCAGAGAGCCAACCAGATGCAGAGTGAAAGGAGAAAGTGTGCCTGAAACGTCCCGCCTGAACAGCCAATCCCTGTTCCGCAGCGCCGTACCAGTCCTTCCTGCCCTGAACATTGCCAAGACGGTTGCGTTCTATCAAAAGACCCTCAGATTTCGTCCAATCTATGTGGAAGCGAATTCCTATGCCATTATGCAACGCGATAGCGTAGAGTTCCACTTCTGGATGTGTGACGATAAATATATCGCTGAGAATAGCGGCTGCCGCGTCCATGTCTCCAGCATCGATTCCTTGCACGACGAGTATCAGCAAAAAGGGATCGTTCACCCACAGGCACCATTAACCAAGAAGCCGTGGGGGACCAGAGAGTTCGGTATCCTTGATCTCGATGGCAACCTTATCACTTTCTTTGAGTGAGAAAAAAAAGCTTTGCGTCCTTTCTGAATGAGGCCGGCAGCAAGAGTGAGCGTTTCGCGACCGCTAAAGGAGAGGCTAATTATTATGGACAAAGCCGACTTTTTTCGTGAGGCCCGGCGTGAGGTAACAGGACCCCTAGCGGGGACGCGTGTTCTCGAAGCGACCACAACGTGGGCCGGACCGATGTGCGGGTGTCTGCTCGCCGATTTCGGCGCTGATGTTATCAAGGTCGAGCTGCCCGAGGGTGAAGTAAGTCGCACTGTGCCTCCGTTTCTGCCCAACACCCATACGCCACTCTCGACCCTGCATGCGACTGTTAATCGTAACAAACGCAGCCTCGGTCTTGATTTACGCACCGCCGAAGGACGTGCCATTTTTTTACAGTTGGTAGCGCGATCAAACGTGATCGTCGAGAACTTCCGCCCGGGCACGATGAACAGATGGGGGGTCGGGTATGAGACGGCCCGCAGGGTTAAGCCTGACATTATTTATACCTCGATCTCTGGTTTTGGGCAGTTCGGCCCTGACCACGACCGCGCCGGATACGACACGCTGGCGCAGGCAGCAAGCGGCTTTATGTCGCTCAATGGAGAACGCGATGGCAATCCGATTAGAGCGGCTACTGCACTTGGCGACGATCTTGCCGGCCTGCATGGCGCACTCGCAACGATTGCGGCGGTGTGTCCTCACTCCAGGACTGGTGAAGGCCAGCACGTCGATGTATCGCTGTTAGACTCAATCCTGTTCCAATCAAACGGGATGTTGACCCTCGGCGCGCTAGGAGTTCCGCTCCAGGCGAAGCGTCGCTTCACCCCCACATAATAAAAACATTGCGGTAGTCAGTCAGCAAATTTCGCAAAGAGAAAAAGGAGGAAACAGTTATGGCTACTGTCCCGCATCGCACCGATGTGCATCACCATATTCTGCCGCAAGAGTATGTGACCGCTTTGGCTGGCGTCGGCGTGACCAATGTCGGTCGGGTTGCCTTCCCCAAGTGGTCGATAGAAACGACCCTCGCTATGATGGATCGCCAAGGGATCGCTACTGCTTTGACTTCATTCTCGGCGCCGGGCGTGTACTTCGGTGACCTCGCTTTCGCTCGCACTCTTGCGCGGCGTTGTAATGAAATCTCGGCTCGTTTAGTCAGCGATCATCCACACCGCTTCGGCGCGTTTGCCGTGGTTCCGTTACCCGATGTTGACGCGGCTCTGCGAGAAGTTGAGTATGCGTTGGATACACTCAAATTTGATGGGATCGTGTTGCTCGCCAGTATCGGCGACCAGTATCAAGGAGACCCGGAGTTTGATACATTCTATGCTGAACTCAATCGCCGTAAAGCCGTAGTGTTTATCCATCCGAACGTACCGCCGGGCTACACCGTGCCAAAGCTCACTCTTCCAGCTCCCCTGGTCGATTTTATTTTTGACACCACGCGCGCGGTCACCAATCTCATCTATAGTGGTACGTTAGAGCGGTACCCGGATATTTCGTTTATCCTGTCACATGCCGGTGGAGCAGTACCGTACTTAGCCTGGCGCATTGCGTTATTCAGTAACATGCAACCAGGGTTGGCTGACAAAGCGCCGCAAGGAGTCATTACCTATCTCAAACGCTTATATTACGATACCGCGCTGTCGGCTGTCCCCTACGCCCTGCGCTCTCTACAAGAGTTGGTCGATCCCTCGCACATTTTGTTCGGCAGCGATTATCCCTTCGCTCCGGAGCCGATCACCATTGCCAGCATTAAAGGGCTCAACGAGTATGATGGATTCGATACACAGACACGTGTGGCAATCGAGCGCGACAACGCACTAACGCTTTTCCCTCGCCTGCGCACGCAGTAAGAAGGAAACGTACTTCCTTCACCTCGTTCAGCGGACTACAAACACGATCAGATAAAAGCATCTCAAGGAGGGAACAACGATGAAGCTGTATGATTGCAAAGTGGCCCCCAACCCGCGACGAGTACGTATTTTTCTGGCCGAAAAAGGCCTCAAGATTCCAACTGTTGAAGTCAGTATCATCGACGGGGAAAATCTCAAGCCGGAGTATCTACGAGTGAATCCACGAGGCTTACTACCGGTGCTGGAGCTTGATGACGGCACGCGGCTCGATGAGACGATGGCGATCTGCCGGTACATGGAAGAACTGTACCCCGAGCCATCCTTGATGGGGACAAAACCCCTCGAAAAAGCAACTATCGAGTCGTGGCAGCGCCATATGGAGTTCGACGGCATGCTGGCGGTGAGTGAGATTGTTCGCAACTCCCTGCCTGTGTTCAGCACGCGTGGGTTGCCCGGAGTTACTCAACCAGTTCCTGCCATCCCAGCCTTGGTCGAACGTGGCACGGCAAGTCTACGACGTTTTTACGATCGACTTGAGCAACGCCTACGAGAGACAGAATATGTCGCAGGGGATCGTTTCAGCATTGCCGATATCACCGCACTGTGCGCGGTAGACGTCGCTACCAATCGGGTGAAGATTCCTATCCCAACAGAAAATACGCGCTCTCAGCGCTGGTATGCGGCAGTCTCATCCCGTCCCAGTGCGGCCGCGTAGCGCCTAAAAAAGCCTGCCAAAGCATGGAAAAACGCAGGTTGGGGAAAACTGCGATGCACGTCAGCGTGCTGGGCTTCGGCGGCGCAGAGATTGGATACGCCGAGGCCTCGGCACGCCTGGTAGCGCACCTCCTCAACAGCGCACTGGATGCCGGACTGAATGTAATCGATACCGCTGAATGCTATGGCACTGGCGAAGAGTTGATCGGCAAAACGGTCGCCCACCGGCGAAAGGACTATTATTTACTCACTAAGTGTGGCCACGCTGACGGCTTCCGCCTCCCCGATTGGAACCCACGCCTATTGGAAAAAACTATCGACCGCAGCTTGAAGCGGCTCCGCACCGATTATCTCGATGCCGTACAACTGCATAGTTGTTCAGAGCCCATACTGGGTCAGGGTGAAGTTATTGACGTCTTGCAGCGCGCACGTGAGGCGGGAAAAACCCGCTATATCGGCTACAGCGGTGATAGTCGAGCAGCGTTATACGCCGTGCGGTGTGGTGCTTTCGACCTGCTACAGATCTCGGTGAACATTGCTGACCAGGAAGCTATTGATCTTGTCCTCCCAGAAGCCAAGGCGCGCGGACTTGGGATCATTGCCAAACGACCTATTGCCAATGCAGTTTGGCGGACTGGCAAGAAACCGGACTCGTGGTACGAGTATCCTTATTGGGAACGTCTGCGAACACTACAGTACGATTTTCTTAAAAGCGACCTCGATACTGCCGTGAGCACTGCCCTGCGCTTCACTTCAAGTGTGCCTGGAGTTCATACCGCGATTGTTGGGACGATGAATCCCATCCGTTGGCAACAAAATGCGGCATTCGTGGCCGAAGGGACACTACCGAAGACCCAGTACGCCGCGATTCGCGCCCGTTGGTCCGCCGTTGCGGGAGCTGATTGGGTCGGACAGGAGTAAAGCGGTCGTCACGAGAGGCAGATTTCGCTACCGGGACGATTGTTGATATCAATGGCGCGTCGTATCTTCGTTCGTAAAGGCGAAAGGAGGGATCTATGGTAGCAAAGTCCAAAGCATATTTTGATCGCCGGGTGGCAGGAGAAATGGCTACGCATTTGCACTGTCCACCGTGGTCAGTGAGACAGAAATTAGCGCTTACCTGTCAGATGCTGGCGACAGAAGGGCACGAGTCGGGACTGGCCGGTCAGATCTCGGCACGGGCGGAGCAGCCCGGAAGTTTTTGGACGCTGCGCTTCGGCATGGGCTTCGATGAGGCCACGGAGGATGCATTGATTCGCGTTGACGACGATCTGATTACGTTAGAGGGCGAAGGGATGCCCAACCCGGCTACTCGTTTTCACCTCTGGGTGTATCGCGTTCGTCCCGATGTCAATTGTATCGTACATACCCACCCACCCTACATCTCCGCCCTCTCGATGGTAGGAGAAAAACTCGCCGTGGCCCACATGGACGCGACGCCGTTCCATGATGACTGCGCCTATCTTGCCGACTGGCCGGGGGTGCCGATTGCTGACGACGAGGGTCAGATTATCTCAGAGGCGTTAGGCAAGAAACGAGCGATTCTGCTCGCACACCACGGGCAGTTAGTCGCGTGCGCGAGTGTCGAAGAAGCCGCCGTACTGGCGGTGATGATTGAGCGGATGGCAAAGATTCAAGTCATGGCTCGGGCGCTTGGTCCTATCCAGCCAATCAAGCCGGAGTTGGCCAAGGGCGCGCACGATTTTCTTCTGCAGCCATCGATTGTCGGCGCGACGTTTTTCTACTTTGCTCGGCGCGTTTTGCGCAAGATGCCGGAGTGTGTCAATAACGGATTGCCAGAATAATGGTAGGCAGTGCCCGTCCTACGAAGCTTCGTTCAAGCTCTTTTTCGTGTTTCAATCAGCTCTGTGATAGGCGTCCCTAACCACCCAGCTTCACGCTTTGACCAGTACAGCTCGTGAAGTTGCCAACTCAGAGGGCCTGGTTTGCCGTTGCCGATCACTCTCCCGTCCACTTTCGTCACCGGCATGACACCACCAGCGGTCGAACTGATGAACGCCTCGTCGGCCGTGCGGAGCGCCTCGGCCGGATAGTCACCGGCTTCAACTGCAACTCCGATCTCACGCGCAAGGTCGATCACGGTTTTGCGGGTGATACCCTCAAGGACATTCGCCCGTGGAGTGTAGACCCTGCCACCCTTGATAAAGAAAACATTGAATCCCGGCCCTTCAGCGAGAAAGCCAGTCGCGCCACAGAGAACCGCCATGTCTGCTTCGGCGTCAAGCGCTTCGAGTTGTCCCCGCGTCAGATCAGCCCAGTGGAAATTTTTGTAACGGGCTACGACTGACTCATCGGGAATCCTCGGGGTCTGGGCAAGGTGTACATGAATACCTTCCCGCTGTTTTTCCGGGGTGGCGATCCAAATGTAAGGGATCGCGTAAGCCATGAACGTCGGCTTGGTCTGACGCAGGTCCCGGCTTCCCAAGGTCAGAAACCGCCCACGAGTAGTGAGCATTTCGACATACGCGTCTTGCAACCCGGCGCGGTACGTGCATTCAGCAAGAATTCGCCTGATTTCGTCTTTCTCGTATGGACACGTGATGCGCACGCCGGCACAGGAGCGGAGAAACCGGTCGATGTGATCGTCCAGGCGAAAGAGCCGTCCTTTCCAGGCTGAGACGACATCGTACACCACATCGCTACGACTGAAGCCAAGGTCGAACACGGAAATTTTCGCTTCGTCACTCGAGACATATTTTCCTTCGATAAATGCAATGCCATCGGCCATTAGTCACTTCTCCTCTCTCTTCACTAGTACTAAGTTGCATTCTCAAGAGAAATCTGCAAGATCGTGCGCCTGAAAACGAGAGCGATAAGACTGGGACAGGAGAGTGAACGAGGAGTACAGATGGGATACGAAGCCAAGGCGGTCGAGTTCGAAAAAAGCAGCGCGTTCTCTATTAAGCCTCAAACGAACAGGTCGAGAAGTTTCGCTAGTGCTTACCCCAAGGTCTTCTCAGCTATCACCATGGGTGTGGTGCAGGGACTCGCAGTGAGAATCTTCGCCCCTGCACGGCTCAGAATGACATGCAAAAAAGCCATAAAGCAGATTTAGGGGCGACTCATGACGAAAAATGGGAGAGATCATCTTGTCTGATTCTCTCCCTCTTTTCACGCAAGCTTTTCTATCACCGTACCATTTGCCAGAGTGGGCGTCTCCACAAATTGAGGGCGTAGGGTAGGCTCTTCCTTATGGGGTTTACTCGATGAGAGTCGGAGCGGGAGCGTAACGGTGAACGTGGATCCTTTTCCTAGTTGACTGACGACGGAAATTTCCCCCTCTAACAGGGCAACGATTTTTTTCACCAAAGCTAGCCCTAATCCGATCCCCCCCTGCGGACGGCTGATTGACCCGTCGACTTGGTGAAATTCGTCAAAGATGAAAGGGAGTTCCCCTGCAGGAATCCCAATCCCGGTATCAGAGACCTCGAAGATTGCCAGTTCCTGAGCGCTGGCTTCACGAGCGCGAATGGCAATTTGCCCTTTCTGGGTAAATTTGACGGCGTTGGTGACAAGATTGGTGAGAATCTGTTCGAGGCGAAGCCCATCCGTTTCCATGTCCGGGAGAGGAGTATGACAATCCCAGATGACTTTGATGTCTTTCCCTTGGCGGAGTTGCTCAACCAGAGGAGACAAACGTGCTAAGAGATCGGCAACGATGACCGGACCAACTCGGAGTGCGATTTTTCCGGTATTGAGTCCTGAAACCGTCATCAAATCGCTGATCAGGCGAAAGAGTTGGTTCGATTTGGTGCGAACATGGGCAATCATACTGCGTTTCAACTCATTGGACTCTTGCTCGAAAAGCATATCGCTATAGCCCATAATGACATGGAGTGGCGTGCGCAGTTCATGCGAGATATTGGCGAGAAACTCTTCTTTCATACGAATTAATTCTTCTCGCTCCTCTAGCTGCTGCTCCAAAGCGGTACGAGAACGTCCAAGCTCTATCCGCATATGCTCAAACGCGTGAGCCAAAGTGGTAAGCTCGTCTTGGCCTTTCCCAGTCGTCACTGGGTGGGAGAGATCTCCACTTGCCATTCGTTCTGCGTCAAGAGTGAGTTGTTTGATCGGTACGACCAAGCCGTTAATAAATGGCGCCCCACCGGCAATGGCAAGAAGAATCATGCCAAATCCCGCCCACCATAAAAAGTGATGCAGCCGGGAGACATCGGCCAAAGCAATATGACGAGGTTGACCCGACAAGACGCGCCACGGCGCTTGCGAGAGCGCAACCGAAGCAATCAGGAAGGAATCATCCGGTTTGGCTTCTCCGGAGACAGACTGCAGGAGGCGGTCCTTTTTCGTGCTGGCTAAGACACGTCCATTTTGGTCGACGATCTCGACGAAGCGGTCTCGAACCGTCGAAACTCCTTCTAAAATATTCACTAAGGCAGGGCCGGTCAGATCAATCACTCCACCCAAAATGCCTTCCACCCCACCGTTGGGATTTCGTATTGGCGCCGCGATAATGACGTGTGGACGATCAAGGAAATAATCGGCGCCGATCCCTGCGGAAACAAGGTCATGGTCTTGTCGATAGAGATCGGCGATGATTGGGGCGTCGATCAAGGAGTGTCCTAGCAGTGGTAGGACCGGAGGTTCGGTCCATACCACTTGACCGACTCGATCAAGCAGGAACATGCCACCGCTAAAAACCGGAGACCGCAAGAAGATGTAGTGGAGTGTTGTCCAAGCCGGAAGATACCCACCCTCGTGCGTCTCAAGCATAGTATTGAGGCCGTAAACCAATCCAGGCAACTGCGCGACGGCGGCCAGCCGCTGCTGGCCAGACTTGATGTGAGCGTCAAGCTGTGCCGCCACCATTCTCGCCGTCTGTTCAAACCGGTCTTGCGTTTCTGTCGCTTCTCGACGCACTAAGTATAGGGTAAAGCTGCCATACACGCCGTATAAGGCCAGAACATATACGACAACCAGCGCAATGCTCTTTGCCTTAATGCCCCACTGGAGGGGAAAAAATCCCAGCACCATTACCTCTCTCTATTTTTTGAGTTGGAGGTCGAGCACGAGGTCTCCAGAGGGAGACATCTCCAACGGCTCAGAAAATGAAAAGAGATGATCCTTCCAAACGCGCAGGAAGTATGCCCCAGGTAGAACATCACGGATGTGGTAGCGACCGTCTGGCGCGGTGACCGTAAAGTACGGATCTTTTAACACCAGGATCCGTGCTTGCATCTCCATATGGATATTGCAGAGGACAATGACCTCCCCAGGCGTATTGAATCTTATACTTCGCTCTTCTCCATGACCGTAGGTCCCGAGATTAAATTTTTCGCCAGCCGCCGAAGGACTAAAAGCATTATGAAGAGTGCTATCACTATTAACGAACTTTACGAGTGTGCCTTGGACCACGGGAAGAACACGAGGAGAAAAAGCCAGGTCGCGTTGCTCAATGACAACAGGAACACCTTGCGGTGGAGGTAAGATTTCCTTGGTACTTTCAAGATAAACCACGGCTCCTTGGGTAGCAGCTCCCGCGATGACAACCGTCCCACTCAACGACGCGGCCTCGCTCTTCGGTGCCTTCAAGAGCAAATTCCCAAGCACCAAGCTCAGCGGTATAAAAAAAGCAATGCGGGTTCGGAAATCTCGTTCCATACCTCCCCCTACCTTACCTAGAATCGGTCACTGATAAGAATGGTTTAGAGCTATTTCCGCAAAGAGCCGAAGGCCCAAGTCGCAAAAAGACCTGAATTTGACGAGATTTAAGGAGATAATTTTACTGCACGAGGTTGTGCTAGCTCTGCCGTGAGCGACGATCCACATTGAGGGCAGCTTCACGTAGAACCTCGGGAAGGGTGGGATGGGCGTGCACGGTCCGGGCCATATCTTCGGCTGATGCGCCAAACTCCATCGCCATCACCGCCTCAGCAATAATATCCGAAGCGCGGGGACCAACAATATGGACGCCAAGAAGACGATCACTCTTTGCGTCGGCAATAACTTTTACCAGCCCTTCAGCTTCGTCCATGCACCGCGCACGACCGTTAGCAAGAAACGAAAAAGTGCCAACTTTATGAGGGATTTCCGCAGCCTTGGCTGCCTCTTCAGAGAGACCAACAGTGGCAACCTCAGGCCAGGTATACACGACGTTAGGAATGACGGCATAGTTGACGTGCCCCGCCTGTCCAGCTAGACGCTCCGCCAAGGCGACTCCTTCTTCTTCTGCTTTATGGGCAAGCATGGGACCCGCAATCACATCACCGATCGCGTACACACCCGCCACCTTGGTCTGATAATGCTCATCCACAACGACGCGACCACGTTCATCAAAGGCAACCCCCAACTCAGCAGCACCGAGTCCGACGGTATACGCTTTGCGACCAACCGCAACCAGAACGCGATCAGCTCGTAGCTCGCTCTGTTGCTTCTTTTCGGTCTCAACTGTTAGGGCAACTTCTCCGTTGTGCGTCGTCGCCTGAGTGACACGTGCTCCCAGCATGAACGTAAACCCCTGCTTGGTTAGTGAGCGCTGGAGGGTAGAGGCAATCTGCGCATCGGTTCCCGGAATGATCCGTGGCATTAGTTCAACCACCGTCACTTTTGCACCTAGCCGTAACCAAACAGACCCGAGTTCCAAGCCGATGGCGCCCCCGCCGATCACGACGAGATGTTTCGGCACTTCAGCAAAAGATAACGCCTCCGTCGAACTGACAATCTGTTCACCATCAAAAGGGAATGCCGGTAGGGGGATAGGCTCACTCCCAGTGGCAATAACCATCGCTCGAGATTGCACTATTTGTTTGGCACCGTCGGCGGCGGAGATTTCAATAGTGTGGGGGTCGCGAAAACGAGCATGCCCACGCAGGCGTGTCACCTTGTTCTTCTTGAAGAGTCCGTCGATACCCTGGGTCAAGCCTTTGACCACGGTGTCTTTGCGGCGCATCATCACCGGCAAATCAAGCCTGACTCCGTCACAGACAATTCCGTGATGGCTGAATTTTTCCCGTGCCTGAGCAAACCACTCACTGGAGTCGAGGAGCGCCTTACTCGGGATGCAGCCAATGTTCAGACAGGTGCCGCCGAGCGTGGACGTTTTCTCTACGCACGCTGTGCGGAGACCGAGTTGCGCAGCGCGAATCGCACCGACATATCCGCCGGGGCCTGAGCCGATGATGACGACATCAAATTGTTGTCCCTCTGCCATTCTTCACCGCATCTCACAGTCAGCGATTCGTCATCATGCTCATAGCCCTAACAGCATCCGGGCCGGATCCTCGACACATTCTTTGATGCGCCGCAGGCACAGCACGGCTTCACGACCGTCGACGATACGGTGATCGTAAGAGAGTGCGACATACATCATTGGTCGTACGACAATTTCATCGTTCGGACCAGCCACCACCGGCCGTTTCTCGATCTTATGCATACCCAGGATCCCACTCTGCGGTGGGTTGAGAATCGGCGTCGACATCAGTGAACCATAGACCCCGCCGTTACTGATGGTGAAGGTCCCGCCGGTGAGTTCTTCGACTTTAATTTTCCCGGTTCTGGCTCGCTGACTAAGTTCTGCCAGTTCAGCCTCGATTTGCGCGAGGCTCTTCTTCTCAACCTCGCGGATCACTGGCACGAGTAGTCCTTGCTCCGTGCCCACCGCAATGCCGAGGTCATAATAGTTCTTATAGATAATGTCTTCGCCGCGAATCTCGGCATTGAGCGCCGGAAATGCGCGTAGGGCTTCAACACTGGCCTTGGCAAAGATCGACATAAAACCCAGCGATACACCATAGCGTTCTTTAAAAGCGTCATTATACTTTGCCCGCAGAGCCAAGGCGGCGCTCATGTCAACTTCATTGAACGTGGTCAGAATTGCCGCCGTATTCTGCACCTGTTTGAGCCGCTCAGCGATGCGCCGGCGAATCCGACTCATCGGTTCTCTGCGTTCACGAGGTTCAGCTCCATCGCTTGCAGGCAACTTGATGGGCTGCGCGGGCGGGGGCGCAGATCGGGCATCGGCAGGTAGGGCCGTGGAAGGACGGACATCAACAGGAGACGACACTGGTGCCGGCTTCTCTTTCGTCTCTAGATGCTCCAGCACGTCCCCTTTTGTGAGCCGACCACCCCGGCCGGTCGCCGTCATCTCGGCCGGATTGAGCGCATGCTCCTCAACCAAGCGCCGCACGGCCGGACTGAGGGGGGCCGGAGCTTCTGCCGGCTGAGTCACACGAGAAGCAGCGTTCGCAGTAGGCCCATTGGTGAGAATCTGGGTTGGTGCAGGTCGCACCGTGTTGGCCATTCCTGGCGCGATCCGGCCGATGATTTCCCCGATTTGGACTTTTTCTCCTTCGCCCTTAAGAATTTCGCTCAATACCCCAGCTTCAGGAGCCGCGAGTTCCATAGTCGCTTTATCGGTTTCGATCTCGACCACGATTTCGTCTCGTTCTACTGCCTCTCCAGCAGTCTTCAGCCAACGTAAGATGGTCGCTTCGGTAATTGACTCGCCTAAAGCAGGGATAGTGATGTCAACCGCCATGGTGGTCCTCGGGAAAATAGTAAGTAATCAGTTGTCAGTTCTTAGCATGAAAGAACAAGAAGCATCCCGCAGGCTACTAGTTATTGCCCGCCAGTTATTAATAAGGAGTTTCGCTCTGGTGCCTCATTTTCTCAACTGACAACTAATTCCTGATAGCTGACAATTATATTGAGGCAACCGATTACGTTCCGGCTGTCAGTGCCTGTCTGAGCAACGCCGATTGTTCTTGCTGGTGAACTGTCTGGAATCCGACCGCCGGACTCGCCTGAGCATTTCGCCCGGCGTAACGGAGCAACTGACCGGCCCGCAGTAAGGCCGGAAGATGTTCATGAATAAACGTCCACGCACCCATATTGCGAGGCTCTTCTTGCACCCAGACAACGTCGTTCGCTTGGGGATAGCGAGCGAAAACTTCCACTAATGCTTGTTTAGGGAACGGGTAGAGTTGTTCCATACGCACGATTGCACTGTCTTCGCGTTGGGCTCGTTCCCGTTCGAGGAGCAGGTCATAGTAAACTTTCCCGCTACATAACAGCAAGTGTTTTACTCTTCGCGCTTCCCTGACCGCCATCACCGGAGCCGCCGCTTCATCGAGAATTTCGTGAAAGGTTCCCTCCGCAAAGTCAGCCACCGAAGAAACGGCCAACTTGTGACGGAGGAGGCTCTTTGGGGTGAAAACGATGAGCGGCTTACGAAAATCACGTTTTACCTGACGACGCAGCAAATGGAACAACTGTGCCGGGGTCGTACAGTTCGCTACTTGGATATTGCCTTCAGCACAAAGCTGGAGATAGCGTTCGATCCGACCACTCGAGTGTTCCGGCCCTTGCCCCTCATAGCCGTGCGGAAGGAGGAGCACTAACCCGCTCATGCGTTGCCATTTGGCTTCGGCACTAGCGAGGAATTGATCGACGATAATCTGCGCGCCATTGGCAAAATCACCAAACTGCGCTTCCCAAATGACGAGAGCATTCGGGCTATCTAAGCTATAGCCAAAGTCAAAGCCCATCACCGCATATTCTGATAGTGGGCTATTGTACGCACTGAACTGTGCTTGTCCCTCGCGCAGATTATTGAGCGGGAAGTAGGAAATTCCCGTATCATAATCGACCAACGACGAGTGACGGTGACTAAACGTGCCGCGAACGGAATCCTGTCCACTTAACCGTACCGGGGTGCCTTCACAAACCAGCGAACCGTAGGCAAGGAGTTCAGCCAACCCCCAGTCGATCGCTCCATTGTTGAGCACCGCTTCAGTACGTGCTTGCACGAGCTTCTCAACTTTGGGATTGAGGGTGAAGGTTTCGGGCACGGCAGAGAGCCGACGAGCAATATACTCAAGGAGATCCCGTTGCACCCGCGTATCAGTGGACCCATTGTTGCCGCGGCAGAACCCTTTCCACACGCCACCTAAGGTTTCGAGAGGCGCAGCGGGGGGGTCGCTCTTGACCGTATCTAAAGCGTTTTGCAAACGCTCACGGAAAGAGCGCTCGATCGCCTGTACTTCGTCATCCCTCAGTACATTCTGATCGAGGAGCCGCTCACGGTACAGCCAGGTCACGTGGCGATGGTCTTTGATCGCGCGATACATCCGGGGCTGAGTGAAACTCGGCTCGTCCCCCTCATTATGGCCGTAACGCCGATAACACACGACGTCGATGACAACGTCGCGCTTGAAGGTCTGGCGGAAATCGATCGCCAGCAATGCCATCCGCACGACGGCTTCAGGATCATCGCCATTCACATGAAAGATTGGCGCCTGAATGGCCTTGGCGATATCCGTCGCATACGGCCCTGAGTACCCGTCCTCCGGATCAGTAGTAAAACCAATCTGATTGTTAATGATGATGTGGATTGTCCCACCAGTGCTATACCCACGCAGTTGGGAGAGATTGAGGGTCTCACTGACCACCCCCTGAGCCGCAAACGCGGCATTCCCGTGCATCAATACTGGGATAACGCGCGTCCGTTCGCGATCACTGCGGCGATCCTGCTTGGCGCGGACGCGGCCTTCAACCACCGGATTGACTGCTTCAAGATGGCTCGGGTTTGCAGTCAGCGTGAGGTGTAGCGTCTTGCCGGAGTCCAGCACATAATCGGCGGAAAAGCCAAGATGATACTTGACATCTCCGGACCCCATCATCGAGCTGGGATCGACATTGCCCTCAAATTCAGAAAACATCTGCTCATAGGACTTGCCCAAAATATTGGCCAGCACATTGAGCCGCCCACGATGCGCCATACCAAGAACAATCTCTTCGACACCTTCCTCTGCCGCACGCTCAATCATTCGCTCCATCAGCGGGATCACCGACTCAGCCCCTTCGAGTGAGAAACGCTTGTGCCCAACGAATTTGGTATGAAGAAAAGTCTCAAAGGTCTCGGCGGCATACAACTTCGTCAGAATGGCGCGCTTCACATCTACGGATAAGGGAATGCGTTTGCGTTTGTCCTCGATACGTTCTTGAATCCAGCGTCGCTGCTCCGGGTCCTGAATGTGCATGTATTCGATGCCAACCGTCCCGCAGTAAGTTTCCCGTAGGGTTGAAAGAATACCGCGTAAGGTCAGTGCCGGCATACCAAAAAGACGGGCGACGCTGAATTCACGATCCATGTCCTCTCGAGTAAACCCATAGTAACTGGGGTCAAGTTCTGGATGTGATCGCTTGGGGGCGACCCCTAGTGGATCGATCTCGGCTTGAAAATGACCCCGCTCTCGATAGGCGTCGATCAGCTGTATCAATCGAGCCTGCTGCTCGACATCGCTGACGTCGACCTGATGACGCACAGCCCCGTTAGGTGGTGAAGACGATGGGTCGCTGGCGAGACGAGAGAAATAGTCTCGCCATTCTGCTCCGACGGTTTCAGGATCTGCGAGGTATTGCTCATAGAGCGCTTCAACGAACTCAGCATTATCATTCAGTACAGCAAAGTTTGCCGAAGCCCCGTCGGCACTGTTTGCTCCTTTTGTGGCAATATATTCAGTTGTTTTCATGTGAGTTTCTAGGTCTGCGAATTTTGCCCCCCAATCCACTTCTTTCTTACAGGAAGGTTCCTTGGTTTAGTCTCGACTAAGGAAAGGTTACTGGGCAAAGGTTGAGTTATTATACTGTCGTTACCCTCTCACCTCCACCACCATTTCAATCTCCACGGCAATACCGAAGGGTAATTGATACATCCCGACGGCAGAGCGAGCATGCCGCCCGCGCTCTCCATACAGTTCCACCAGAAGATCGGAAGCGCCATTAATGACTTTAGGCTGGTCGGGGAAGTCTTCGGTACAGTTCACAAAACCCAAAACTTTGACGACGCGCTGCACCTTATCGAGGTCGCCAATAATGCTTTTGATCGACTGGAGGATGTTGAGCGTTACCAGTTTAGCAGCTTCATACCCTTGCTCAATCGTCAAATCGCGACCCAGTTTACCGCGAATATAAGTCACTTTCCCGTCTTTCACATCGGTCGGGCCGTGACCAGAAACAAACAGCAAATTTCCACTCTGAACCGCGGGGACATAATTTGCGACCGGTGTCGGTATGGGTGGGAGTGATAACCCCATCGCAGCGAGCTTTTTTTCAACTTCCATGACTTTTTCCTCCTTTTCCTTCCGGCTCTGTCTGCAATTTCTTTTCTATCGACAAACACGGCTCGTGATTATTCGTCGTGCTCGTTGCAGGCATGGCGGTAGGATGTTGTGATGTTTCTGGAAGGGCGTGGATGAATTGATAGGGGAAGGTAGAAAACCTTCCCCAGGAGACGTTACTTCATCGTGACCATCTTGTCGGGATCGCCAGGCACTGCGCCAGTACGGATTTTCTCCGGCATTTTGGGATCGGCATTCTCCCAGACCAGGAGCATTGACCGTTCCGGAGCGAATCCTTGGTGTTGAATGTCAGCCGGCATGGCGCACACATCACCAGGGCGCATTCGGACGTAGGCCTTCAGCTCACCGGTGTTTTGGTCACAAACCTCCCAGTCGATCTGTCCATTCAACTGAATAAACCATTCCACCCGGTCATTGCCATGCTTAACCGGGAGCCGGTGTTCTTCCGTGGTTGGACAAAACAAACTGTGCTCTAAGACTGAGGTGATCGAGGGATTCCAGGTGACATCAGAGCGCGCCAGATACTCGTACAAATTCACCAAGCCAAATTTGTCCTCGTGCCCGGGCTTGATATGCATCTCACCGTACTGAAACTGCATCCCTTTGAAGCCATCATTCACCGGAAATTCAGGATCTTGACGGTCGGTTTGCTTAACGATACGGGTGGTGATGACCCGTTTGCGGTGGATCGCATTCAAGTTCGCGGCCCGTTTAGGGCCGATTGCCGATCCCGTCTCACGCGGCGCGGCAAAGGGGTCAAAATCTGCCGGCACCCAATCTTCAAGTATCTGAGTGAAGATCCGCTCGACCTCGCCACGCTTCAATTCCTCGGCGTGCCACAATCCACTTTGATGCAGCGTCTTGTGGTATTTTCCGCCGAAGACTTCGACCGTGCCGTAATGGTTGATCGTGCCAAAGATATCGTCAAACTTCACCATGCCGTAGAAAAAGCCCCAGGCAATGTCGCGCTGTAACGGCTTGAGGAAGGCATCAATATCGATTTTGTGCTCCATCGGCTTCCCCGATTGGGTGGGAAAAGAAATGTGAGCAAAATAGTCATCACGGGTGAAGCGGAACTGACCGAGTTGAAATTCTTTATAAGTGTCCATTTATACCTTCCTTTCGTTCGTGCTGCGATCTTTCGGTTCCGCTTAGGGCTCAGCATGAACGGCTTTCTACTCACTGTTATCAATACGAATTTTCTGCCCTCACCCCTAATCTCCAACCCCTAGCCCCTACTTCCATCCCTCACAAATTTTTTCCCAGGCAAGGATTGTATCTCCACTCTGCTTGGCTTGCTGAAGCAACAACGACCGGCGGCTCGCGCTGAGCTTGTAGGCTATCCCTTTCGGCAAAAGACAGAGATTGCCCCCACGCACGATAATATAGCCTATTTCTTCACCAGGTACTTCCGTATGCCCGCCGGCCGGCAGTTCTACACGCGGGGCAATGAAATCGACCCGGACTTCCCCCTCTAGACATAGGATAAACTCATCATGCGGCTGCAAGCGCCACGTGGGCATGATCCCTTCGGCGACGATGCACTCGATCACATACGGACCATTCTTGGCGACGGCGAGTTTTTCGTAGGGTTTCGCGCGCGCGCCAATCTCGTATACGTTCGAGTACACGTAGCGCTTGAGGCTCTCACGCGGATCAACGATATCCACCCCACCCTTCGCATAGTGATCCATACTCGCTGCGAGTGGCGCATCTCTAGTCGGTTTCATTTTCCCTCCTGTTTTTGTGGCTGCAAGGGCGTCGGGGCTGAGGCCTCCGGCTGTGGGTCCTGGGTCGCTGAGACGCCCCACTGGAACATCAGGTTGACAATAGACGAAATCGGGCTTTGTTCGTAACGGCGAGAAATTCCAGGAAGAAGGACAGTCAAGAAAGTCACCAAAAGCCCAAGCAGAAACAGGAAGCGCAGGATTTTGCTCACCGCGACGAGGAGGGATACCCCTCCGCCAAGGAGGATGAGTTGGACCTTTGACAGGCTCAGCAACCATTCCCATGCGTGCTGTAAGCTCTCTGCACTCATAGGCTTCTGTTTTACACTCCTAAAGCGTCATCAGTACCCCCCCAAACCAATTGGGGTGGTAAGCGCGCACGAGATAGAATAACAGCAGAGCCAGGACAACAATACTCCAACGAAGCTCATCCAGGGTTAAGGGCTGTTTTTTTTCGATGATCGCAGCAAAGGGAACAAAAGAGGTGGTCTCTTTGAATGTCGCATAGCCGGGAACATCAACAACTTTACGGGCGTCTTGGTGCACAGCACCAATCCAGGCGAAGACCACAAACCCACCAAAGAACACTAAGTCACCAATAGTGCCATTCATTAAGCAGTGCGCTATACCGAAAAGCCAGAAAGCGGCAAAGGTCGGATGACGGGTGATGCGGGTAACCCCATATGCTTCAGGAGTACCACTGGCCAGCATCGAACTCGGTGGCCGGGCGATGAGCCCGTTCACTAAAAGGATAAACGCTAATGCCATCAGCACGATGTTGAGATCACGCGCAACCAGGTACGGCCCGAAGGTTCTCCACAATTGCGCGCCGGCGTGCTTGTGGTGCGCATAGTAGGTTACCAGAGGAATGAACGTCGCCAACGCGACCAGAGAATATATGCCTTGGAAAGCGCGTGCCCCGAGCTTGTTAATCAGCTGCGGGCGCCACCAGGAAGAAGACAGCACGAGGTGAGACCCACCAAATAATAACCACCAGAACAGCAGCACGAATGCTTCTTTCATACCTCCTCCCCTCTAATCTCCATTAACGTGCGACAAACCCCCCGTCAATAATAAACGGCGCACCTGTGGCAAATGACGACTCGTCACTGGCGAGAAAGAGCGCTGCATTGGCAATATCTTCAGGTTTGCCTAAACGTCCGATAGGTTCCATACGAATGACGTGCTCCGAGGGACGACCACCCATCACTCGATCAACCATGGGGGTAGAGATGATACCAGGGCAAATACAGTTTACGCGAATATTCTTATCCGCGTACTCTAACGCAACCATGCGGGTCATATTGATGACTCCCGCTTTTGCCGCAGCATAGGCCCCACTTCCGGGGAGCCCCACTAACCCGGCGACCGAGGCAGTACTGAGGATCACGCCGCCTCCCTGTTTAATCATCTCGGGGATGACATACTTCATGCCCAAATATACGGCGGTGAGATCAATGGCGATGACCCGTTCCCAATCTTCTTCCTTATAGTTCACGAGTTTGGCGGAAGGACCTTCGATACCGGCGTTGTTAAATAGCACTTCAACCCGGCCGTAGGTTCGTACGGTTGTGGCAATCATATTCTGCACATCAGCAGACTTCGATACATCTGCCTGGACGAAGGCCGCCTCGCCACCAGCCGCTGTAATCTGTCGAACTGTTTCGTTGCCTCCCTCGGCAACATAATCTGCCACAACTATTTTCGCTCCTTCACGGGCAAAGAGTAGACACGTGGCTCGTCCAATGCCAGAACCACCACCAGTTACCAGGGCTACTTTGTTTTTCAGTCGATCCATTCTGCTCTCCTCAGTTTTGTCCATGCTTCGACAGGCTCAGCATGAACGGTTACTAATAAGACAGGGCCGGCCGGTCACCCCTTTGCCCCGTTCGCCCTGAACTTGTCGAAGGGTGAACGAGATTTTTCACCTTTGTGCTATGACGGTCCAAACCTCTGCCGCATTGCCGCTCGCAACTCTTCACGAAACTTGGGGTGGGCAATTTCAATCAGCGCCTCAGCCCGGCGCCGCTCGCTCTTTCCTGCCAGACAGGCGATGCCATACTCGGTTACGACATAGTCAATATATGTCCGCGGTAAAGAAACTACCTGTCCTTCAGGGAACATCGATACGATACGTGAGACGGTTCCACCATGAGCAGTGGAAGGTAAAACCGTAATTGAGCGCCCGCCCGGCGACAAATAAGCACCCAGTACGAAATCAAGCTGTCCAGCTACGCCGGTATACATCTGCGGGCCGAAAGCTTCGGCCGTTACCTGGCCGGTGAAGTCCACAGCTAAGGCGTTATTGATCGCCACCTGGTTGTGATTCTGCGCGATCACCACAGGGTTGTTGGTGTAGAAAGCGTCACGCAGTTCGACGACCGGATTGTTATTCACAAAAGCGTAGTCTTCGGGTTCTATGAACATGCCAGTGGCGATCAGTTTCTCAGGATGTAAGGTTTTGTGTTTACCAGTGATTACCCCCCGTTTGTAAAGGTCAATCATCGAGGAGGTAATAATCTCCGAGTGGACGCCGAGGTCGTTTTTTTCCCGTAGATAGAATCCCGCCGCCATCGACACCGAACCGAGGCCAATCTGGATAGTGTCTCCATCATTCACCAAGGAAGCGGCCAATGCCCCAATCTTCTCCGCCGCCTCCTGCTCGTCCGGAGCAACGACCGGCGACATTCGAAAGGGCGGAGTCGGCTCAGCCTGATCGACCAGATAGTCGATCTCTAAGACATGGATGTAGTTATCCCCACCCGTGCGAATGAGTAATGGATTCACTTCAGCAATCACTAACGGAGTGTTTTTGACCCAGGCGCGTGAGTACCAAAGTTGTTCACCAAAACTGCAGAAGCCTTGATCGTTGGGCGGAGAAATGGTGAGCAAAAAGGCGTCAGCATTCATCATCTCAGCCGTGCGACCGCTTTCAAGCCACTTGGCCGGTGAGTACACAGTATTAATGGAGAACTCAATTCGCTGCTCTTGGTAAAGTGGTCGGGAAAGAGCCGAAAGATATCCAGCATGAATCTTAAACGCCGTGCTTTTGTCTTTGTCAAACCATGGATAGGGTCGCATGGTATTGCTGGTGACAATCTCAACCTCACGCAACTCTCGCCACCGGTCACATAGCGCGGCGGCAATGTTCTGTGGTTCGACCGTGCCCAAAGCAATGAGCACTCGCTGTCCGGATTTGATCATCCCCGCCGCTTGTGAAGCAGGGATCAATTTGTTTCGATACTGATCGCGCCAATCCATCGCTCTGCTCCAAGCCTCAAGTTTCCAGTCTCTAGCCTCAGCCTTTCATCTGCGCCAAAACTTCTTCTGCCTCACGGACGACATCGCGGACAATCTGGGCTGCGGGTTTAATATCGTTCACTAAGCTACAGGACTCGCCGGCGTAGAGAGCAGCCTGTTCTATGTCGCCAGTGAAGCCTGTCATCGGTGGGAAAACTCCGTAGCGTGGCACCTCTATTGTCGTTTCCGCCAGAGGCATAGTACCAATGACACCGCCCTCACCTGGCCGTTGGCCGGTGACTGGGCGACCGGCAGCTTCCCAGTCGTTGATCGCTTTATTGCGGAGCACTCGATGGGCCGCATCGGGCCAGCCGACATCGAAGAGGAGAGTATAGACAGTATCTTCAGCCTTGCTTTTCACCACCCGTTCTTTGTACGCACGGACGACTCGGGTTTCCTCACTACAAAGAAAGCGCGTGCCCATTGACACCGCTTGAGCGCCAAGACTGAGCGCCGCAACTATTCCTCGACCATTCGCAATACCTCCGGCCGCAATGACCGGCACGGGTTTCACCACGTCAACCGCTGCCGGCACGATTGTCGAAAGAGATATAGTGCTTTTCACATGCCCGCCGGCTTCGACTCCTTGAGCGATAATCCCATCTACTCCAGCATCAGCCGCAGCCTTGGCTTCTTCGACCGAACCGACCTGGATAAACACCTTGGTGCCGTGTTTGTGGGCTTCTTCAATATACGGTTTCGGATCACCCCAGAAGAGGATAAGAAGAGGAATCTTTTCGTCAATGCAGGTTTCGATCTGTCCTTCTTGCAAAAGCGGCAAAATAATGTTGACACCAAACGGCTTGTCGGTCAACGTTCGCAGGCGACGAATCTCCTGACGGACATACGGAGCAGGCGCCCCACCCATGCCGAGCACGCCACAGGCGCCAGCGTTTGACACTGCCGCCGCCAGCTCTGGCCCAGCCATACCGGCTCCGAAGCCAACCGAGAAAATTGGATGTTCAATTCCGAGTTGCCGACAGAGTGCAGTTTTCAACATATACTTCTCCCCCGTTACATGACTTAGTCAGGCTTTATCTCTCAGGAGGAGTGAGAAATCAACACGCTTTAAGGTGGCGGTTCAGTCTACGCGACTTTGCGCTCTTCGTCGTGCGGTTTTGTCGCGCTTTCCCGTAGGGGCGTAGTCTGCTACGCCCCTACAAATTGCTACGTTCCTACAGGGTCAAACGTAGCGCGGGCTCTCGGAGAAAATTACCGCATTGTGCTACCCGTGACTGCGTCGGGCTAACACGCTCACGAGGCTAGCCAGACCTATAGACGGAGCCCATCCGGCGAGGCTCGGCGGCACAAATCCACCGTAACCGAGCGAAGCACATACGCCGGTCAGGAGGATATACCCTACACCGAGTACGCTACCAGCGAGGATCGTCAGGGCTGGACTGGGGAAAGGCGGCCCCCCGATCGCAAAGAACAAGGCGACGGCTGGGAGTAACACACAAGCAAATGGCGCAGCGAGCTTGGCGTGGAGATCGACTCGGTAAATTGTGGCATCGTACCTATTCGCCTCAGCGTCGTGAATTTCGCGCGCGAGATCCCGCGCACTAAGCTGTTTCGTATCAAGTGGCTTGCTCGGTGCTTCGCCAAGCTGTGCGTGCAAAGCCGCGGGCGTCTCGTGTAACCCGTCCGTGGAGATTTCGGTTCGCACCGGATCGACGAGTTCCCACACGCCATTGCCGACATGTTTCGCCTGGCGCGCGTCGGTGCGGTTGACCGGAAGCCCGTTCGCGCCGAGTTCGTAGATGGAGATTTCCTGCGCCTCGCCAAGATGCGGATCAAGCTGGGTTGTTTGATAGACCCGGGTTCCAGCCCGATACCAAATCATCAAGCGCAGGGGGCCAGCTTGCGGCGTGCGCTGCTTGATCTCGACCTCTTTGAGCCGATCAGCGAGGGCGTTGGTTCGAGGCACGATAAACTCGTTGAGCAGGAAGTGCCCCGGCGCGACAATCTCGGCGATAAGCAAAATGGGCATGAGGGCGCGCACTACCGACACTCCACACGCGCGCATACTTACTAGTTCTCTGTGCACCGACAGTAGGCTAACAGTCAGAGCAGTGGCGAGTAACAGAGCCATTGGCATAATCTGCGAGGCAATCGTCGGGATTCGTACGCTGTAGAAGCGCAGCGCTTTTAGGGTGTCAGCATGGAAGCGTGCAAACCATTGCAGTCGTTCGAGGATATCGACGAGTAAATAGCCCACGAGAAGGAGTGTGAAGGAAAGCAGCAACATCTGCGAGAAGTAGCGGGCAACGTAGCGTTGTAGCAGGTACCCCTGAAAGCGGGGGAGACGAACTTTACTGTGACGTAGGTTCTCGGCAGAGCCGTTGCGTCGGCTGATCTTTTCGCCCCACGTCAACCATCGTCCTTCTTGACCCAGGAGAGTCATTGCCAGCACTCCCACAAGGGCGTTCGGCAGCCACACGCCGACAGCAACACTCGTTACACCAGCTTGCACAAGCCCATTTCCCAGTTGTATCAGCCCGTAGTAGACGACAGTCACCAGAAGTCCGGTCACTCCCCCTGCGGCACGAGAGAAGCGGCGGCCGCTCAGAGCGAGTGGCACGGCAAGCAGTGCGAAGAACACACAAGCAACCGGGTAGGAGAACCGACGATGAAACTCTATCTGCGCCCGTTGGGCCAAGTCTCTGTCGTCGGTTTTGGCCCACGCGAAAGTTATCAGATGCTCTAGCGAAACGCCGGTGAGAAAGTCCTCGTTCTTGCGTACCCGTTCAGGGTTGTCTTCCAAGGTCTGCCAGAAAGTTTCGAAGCGAGTTTCCTGGGTTTCGTTGTGCGGAAAAGGGAGTATCACGCCATCATACAGCACGAGTTCCATCACTCCATTGCTTTGGGGAATAATTTCGCCACGCTCGGCGAAAATCGTTTGCCCGCGCTCAGGGACCCACACAAACACTCCGCGCAGCTGATCCCCGCGCGCCGAGACTTCACGGGCGACGAATTTCACCCCATTGAACTCCTGCACCGTGCCGGCGCGGAGCGCGAGGCCCGGGTTTTCCCTCGCCATCTGTCGCAGTGCGGTTGTCAACGATCGGGTTGCCCATGGAGCGAGGAAAAGAGTCAGGAGTAGTCCGGTGACCGCCATCACGGAGGCAAATGCCGCCACTGGAACCGCAAGCCGCCGGCTCGAGATGCCTACAGCTTCCAGTGTCAAGACCTCCAGATCAGCCCGCAGACGGCCGAGCGCGGCAAGAGTTCCGATCAGAACAGCAAAAGGAAGAATACGAGCTACAAGAGGCAAGACCTCGTAGAGGGCAATCATGGAGACCACCGCCAGCCCGAAGCCGCGATTAATGATGAAATCAGAAAAGGCGAGGAGATCCTTGGCGAGAATCAGCACCGTCAGCCCAGCAAGGGCGAGAGCCGTCGGGAGGGCGAGTTCTTGAGCGACGTAATGATTGAGGGTTGTCCCGAAACGCCCGCTCGGGAGTAATGCGTTATTCATCACTAATAGAGACTTTCTTCCCCTAAGGAGCCGATCCTCCTTGATTCTTTTTCACTTTTCTCTTATACCGTGCGCGTCAGCTAATATAGCGCACCTTCTGGTATCCCAGAAAGGCGGGAGTGCAGTACAGATGCAAAAAACTGAACCTGGACCTGCCATGAGTCCCACCCGTTTATGAAAGCGATCGTACTGAGTGCAGGTTTGGGTCGTCGCCTGCGACCAACGACCGAGGAGTTGCCGAAGTGTCTTCTGCCGGTGGACAATGGCCATCCTGTACTCGAATTGCAACTGCGCACCTTGGCCAAGTGTGGGGTGCGGCAGGCGACGGTCATGGTTGGCTATGGGGCAGAAAAGGTTGAACACTTCCTTGCCGCACGTCCCTCTGCAGATATTGAAGTTTGTACCCACTACAATCCCTTCTTCGCCACGACAAATACTGTCGTGACGTGTTGGTTGGCGAGCCCGTACATGACTGAGGACTTCGTGCTCTTGAACGGCGATACCCTGTTCGAGGCGGAAATCTTGCGCCGTGTCCTGACCGCACCCCATGCTCCGCTTACCATGGCAATCGACCAGAAGGGACAATACGATGAAGACGATATGAAGGTGATGTTGAACGGTGGCAGGCAGCTGAAAGCGGTGGGAAAAACTCTTGTGACCTCTAGAATCGACGGCGAATCGATCGGTCTGATGGCGTTTCGTGAGAAAGGAGTCGCAGCTTTTCGCTCTACACTCGATGTCGCGGTGCGGGATTCGGCCGTCTTACAGAAGTGGTACCATGACATCATCAGCTTCATGGCTGATTCCCTTGTCGTAGAAACCGTGCTGATCAAGGGGCTATGGTGGAAGGAGATCGATACGGCTGAAGACCTCGCGGAAGCACGCGCCTATTTAGTCGCACAGCAACAAAGCGGAAACAGCCAGTGGTCTGCTCGCCCGTAAACGTGCGAGACGGCTAAGATGCCTCTCGCATCACAACGGTCCTTAACTTCATGACCAAGCGCTCGAATGTCCAATTCTGGCGCACATTCAACCACGCTTGCGGCACGGCCTGTAAGGGACCTAAGAGACTGCGCCGAGCGTAACGCAGATCAGCCCCCAGTTGATCTAGGTAACGAAGGATAGGAGCTAAGCCGGCAAGCGCATCCTCAATCCGTGACCAGCCTTGCCAAAATTCCGCAGCATTGGTTGCGATTTCGTCGGTAGCGAGCCGATACAGCCAACGGTAGGCATCGCGAGTTAAGCTATTCACTCGGAGATTGTGCTCCAGGTCTGTGTCAGTGAAGCGGCTGTGCCGTAGGCTTGGGGTGAGAAAATCGTCAGCGTAGGTTTGGATTGCAACTTGCGTGTTCGCCGTTATTGGCAAGTTAAGGGTAGTGGCGATGCGTTCGAGTTGCGCCACGGGGTTTGCCATCAAGAGATCATAGTCTACGACTACAAATGGCTGTTCTCTGATCTCGCGGAAATAAGGGACAACGTTGACCAGCCATTCAAGGTCGCTTTTCTCCTGCACGCCACGTTGAGGATTGAGTTTTGCTCGGGACCGCGCGACGCTGATAGGGTTGCGCAAGGCCAAGACGTAACGCGCATCCAAGTCCAACGAGTGGAACACCGCACGCCAGAACGGCAGCATACGTAGAGTCCCGGCGTACTTATAACCCCACAACCGATAGTGGCCAAATCGACGACGAATAGTCTCTCTGGCCTCCTGCTGAAAGGCCTGTACAACGGGTGTCTGCCACTGTTGAGGCTCGATAAGAGAGACGCTATCTGCCCGAAGACCGAGAGCTTTTCTTAGGCGCTTGTTGATGTTCATCAGGCTTTCATCCTCAAAGAAGCCAGTTGGGTTTTTCCCGCCGCCTGGCCTGAGTTGGTCCCCCAATTCCACACCCAAAGCCCGCAGTCCCCGTGTAATGGCACTCGTGCCACTACGGCCTGCGCCAAGCACGACGACGACGCATTGCTTGGATGTAGTACTTGGCATTTCCATCGCTTTCGCTAATCCCATGCTCTTCTCCATGAAGGATGACCCTCACCCTATCCCTCTCCTTCAGAGAGAGGGCAGCAGACGTGCGAGCGGCTGCAGGTGAGGGGAACCGCGTATTGCCTCTTCAGGTAAACCCCCCTGCTTTACCGAGTAACACCTGTAGATACCGATCGGCCGCCTGGTCCACCGCAAACATCGCTCCTCGCTCCCGTAACCAGTCGCGGTCGGGGGGCGTCTGGAGCACCGAGACTATCGCCTCGGCAAGCGCTACGTTGTCGCCCACTGGCACGAGCGGACCATATTTGCCGTTCTCCAGAATTTCTGCTGGACCACTAGGACAGTCGGTGCTGACGACTGGACAACCACAAGCGAGAGCCTCAATCAGCACGCTTGGCAAACCTTCCCAGATGGAGGACAACACGAAGACAGCAGCATGTGCCATGTACGCAAAGGGATTAGCCACGAAGCCTGGTAATACTACGTCATCGGCAATGCCCAATTGGGTGGCCAATGTCACGATCTCGGTTCGGAGCTTAGCCCGCACTGGGTCTGCTGTGCCGAGGATCATTAAGCGAGCTTCTCGCTTCACCCGCACGCGAGCAAAGGCCCTGAGCAGAGTGGGGAAGTCTTTTTGCTCATGTACCCTTCCGACGCCAAGCACTACTGGCGGAGCAGAGGGCTGAAACCAGGGATGGTCGAGGGGGGCCTTGGCTTGGCTGACCAATGTCGGACTCACGATTGGGTTATAGATCGTTGTGATACGTTCGCGCGGGATGCCTGCACGTTGGACCAGATCATCAGCGACCCCATCGGAGACCGCAATGATGGCATCCGCGCGAGGGTAAACCCGTCCCACCAGCGAGGGAAGAAATCGCCGCCGCCACTTCCGCTTCTTTCGAGAAAAGCTAACGTTTGGCGACAGCGTGTTATGCTCACTGATAACCAGTCGCGTTGGAACACCAGCCAAGTGCCGAGCCCATACCGCCATGAGATTCGACTTGGTCATCGCAGATAGCAGGACCTGCGGACGCTCGCGCTGCAGGTAACGCGTAAGATCCGCAAGGCAGCGAAACTGCCCTGACCCGTTGAGTGGTAGCAGCACGGGTCGTAGCAGCATTTTTAGACCTTTGGGATCAGCCGTAAGGATGCGGAACCGTGTCCACCCCGCAGGGGCGGCTCGGAGCGCGACGACGTTGAGCTGAGCCGGCACCCGGTCCCGAAAAGGCCCTTCGGCTCGACACACCACCAAATCCACCCGGGAGCCCTGCTCGATGAAAGCACCGGCCAGATTGAACATCACACGCTCTACTCCGCCTCCTCCAAGAGAAGGCATAAACAGAGCGATGTGGTTCGGAACGTGGCTGCCGGGGGCCTGCATTGTGGCGTCGCCTCTTATATTTGACGGGCCTTTTGCGGGAACGAGGTGATCGGTCTGGTCATTGCTTTTTCTTCTTTAAGAGGAGATCGCTGGGGTACAAGAAGACAAGCCTACGCAGACCTAGCCATGCGCTTTTGTGTAAAGGTGATTTCCAAAAATGTCGCCACGCAGTCCATCCCAAATTCGTCGAGACATACCAACACACCTTAAGCCAAAAGCGGCCAAGCACTCCCGAGAATGCTGGCTCGGGATAGTTCTGGACACGTTGATTTGCCTCCTGTAGCTGTAGCAACCACATCTCTGCCCATTCGAGATATGCGAGATCTGGTGCGAACCCTTGCTTGCGCATGCTACGAAGCAGCGCATGGCGTTCCAGGTCAGTGTCAGTGAAGGCGACACCGAGCGCCTGCAATTGGGCAGCATAGATCTTCAGCCGCCAGTCTTTTTTGTGCGAGGCTTTCTTTAGCATAATCTGGCCACTGTGTATTCTCCGGCGCCCCAAAACTTCCGGTAAGGTTGCAAGCTTGTGGTGCGCTGCGATACGAGACCAGAGATCGAAATCCTCACTAATGTCAAATTGTTCTTGATGGCCGTAGTTCCGCAAGACAACAGTCCGAGCCATACTTGCAGAATTCTCGAGACCTGATTGGAAAAGCCGCTGGGCTGCTATCTCTTCTGGCAAAATAGCTTTGCGTTTGATCCGTCCTAGAGGTCGCCCCTCTTCATTCATCCACTCAATCCAGGCACCCACCGCCACGTAATCCGGATGGTCATCGAGAAAGGCGACCTGTTTCATGAGCCGCTCTGGACAGGCCCAGTCGTCGCTGTCCAGGAACGCAAGATACTCACCGCGCGCGAGCCGGATGCCGGTGTTCCGTGTTTTGGGAATGCCTTGATTTTTCTCATTGCACACCAGGCGAATCCGAGGGTCACAGTAGGATCGCACGATCTCTGGGCTCCCGTCGGTGGAGCCGTCGTCAATCACAAGCAGTTCGAAGTCGGTAAAGGTCTGGGCCAGTATACTATCGATCGCGTCACGGACGTACTTCTCCCGATTATAGATCGGGATCACCACAGTCACTTTGGGAGGCTCACTCATAACAAAGACCTAGGTGCTTGCGATTTGCTAGAGAGCAACGGCTAGCCGCCAGCAACGAATTGGCGTCGGAGAGCGCCGTTAATCATAAATCTGGGGGCCTTACCGGCCATTCGAAGATCTGAATTAGCTTGTCCATTGCACAAGCCTCGACTATCTGTGAGGCGCTCTCAGCGGTGGCGATAAGATCGTCAGCAAGCGCGAAATAGGCGAGATACGAATTGTTCGCGTCTGGTATCATACTTCACCGAACCTAACAAGCGCTTACACCTTGGTTGTCTTTTCTGGGTGGACTGTCTACATTGTGGCCTCAGATCAAAGCGGGCTCCTATTTCTACCGTTTCTATGCTGTGGGCCATGAAGCCGACTGTTTTCATTCATACTAACGCGAAGCAGCTGGTCGGAGCCACGGTCTCTGCCTACTCGCTCAAGAAGATGTCAAAGAACCCGGAACGGTTCACCGTCCAGATTCTGAACCTGGACAATTACCCGAGTTTGTTAAAGTATGACGGGGCACGGTATTTGAACAAGGGAAGCTATCGAATCTGGAGGGCGTCAGACCTCCAATCTTTTACGTTGCTACGCTTTCTGCCCCCACAGCTCATGAACTACGAAGACAGAGCCGTAGTTATCGACCCGGATATATTTGCAGCCTCTGATATCCTTGAACTCCTCGGCCGAGATATGGGCGGCAAAGCCATCCTGTGTTGCAAAGAAGTCCGACGTAAGGGTTCTCCTGCCCAAAATGCCACTAGCGTGATGTTGTTGGACTGTGGCAAGCTGCGGCATTGGCGATGGGAGAAGCTTATAGAAGCGCTCTTTGCTGAGAAACTCGATTATCAGGACTTGATCACCTTATCTCTGGAATCTGGGGAGAGCGTCGGTGAATTGGAAGAGGAATGGAACCATTTTGATACACTTAATGAGAGGACAAAGCTGCTTCACAACACTCGCATCACGACCCAGCCATGGAGAACTGGACTCCCACTCGACTGGGTACCACGAGAGGGAACGCCTCAGCCTCTTCCAGAAGTAGCCTCCAATCCAGCCAGCTGGATCGGACGTCTCAAAGCAGCACTCACTGGCCAGCAGCGCAACGCAGTCACTATCTATCAGTCTCATCCTGATTCCAATCAGGAGCGTTTTTTCTTCCGCCTTCTTAAGGGGTGTCTCAACGAGAATGTTGTAACGGAATCTTTTATTCGATCTGAAATGCAGAAGAACCATCTCAGACACGATGCGCTCTTGAAGATCTCTGCTCATGTATAAGCTTTCTTGATTGACTCACACGCTTCCTACAGCGTCTTTTTTGACTGTATGTGATGTTTGAGAAAACCAATTTCTTGTTGACAAGACTGACGGCGCTCACCCCTCTGGCAAAAACCATTCCGCCTCACCTTGTGCTCGGCTCTGCACCCAACCCAGGTCTTCCTACGAAACCGTTCGATTCACTCGCTCTTGTCTGCGTGAATGGCTCCGGTTGGTCGGCCAAACAGCTTGCTCTTCCAACACCAGAGTTGACCGTTATGAGCGGGGGTACACTCACCCTCCCGCAAGAAGCGAAGACACGAGAATGTCTCCGGGGACTCAAGACAAAAGCACTGCTTGTGATTACTGTTGGTGTCCAACCAACACAGGCCACACAGATTCTCTCCGAATTGGACTACACTTATGAACGAGTCGAATACATGGACTATGACGAGCGAGCCCGGGTAATCAAAGCAGTAACGGCAAAGAACCTCGGTCGGGGCGATCGGGAAACCAACAAGATCTCCAATGGCCTGTTTGCCGCCTGTCTGGCATTTTATCGAGGTGCACCGGAAGTGATTTTAGCGGGTATTTCATTGAGTTCGGACGGCAGGGCCTATAGCACGTCGCCGGACAGGCGCTTTCATGTGAAACCAGACGAGGCTGCTATTAGCGTCATGCATCAGCGTAAATTATGCTTACATACTTCTGAACCTGATCTGGCCCAAATATGTGGCATTGATTTGGTATAAGGCGAGAAATTCCAACGGCGAGTTTGCACAATAGGTAGGCGGTCCAGAAAGCGCCGGAAGCGATTGACAGGCACGTAGCGGTCAATCACAACGATGAAGACCTTGCGCATACGATCTTCCGGACAACGAATCTCACGCACTCCATGCCAAGAATTTCCTTGGCGAGCGAACAACAGACTACGATTGCCAAACATCTCAGATGCAACTTCACGCTCGAAGTCATCAAAGTGAGGGGCGGAATCGCTTTCGAAGCGCCCACCGTCGTCGAGAATGAGCGTTTCGCCACCCCAAGTGGGGTTCCAGTCTTGCGGGGTGTTGAAATAAAAAATGTGGGAGCCGAGTTTGAGTTCGACGTCACAGTGCGGCGAGACCGAGCAGCCGTTTGGCGTATAGTGCCAATGGAAGCGAAGCTTGAACGAACGGACATTGAGTAGTCTACACAGAAATGCTTGATATTTCTTTCCCTGCAGTTCCGCGACGAACTCTTTCCACGGCTGGGCGATATTGAGGTCGTCGTGATATTCAAGAGAAAAACGATCATGACTCGGCTTTCCGTCTATCCGACTCTTCCCGAACTCAGTGGTAAACGTGGTCACATCGGGAAGGGATTCTCGCAGACGCTGGTACCCCATCTCCGTTAACAGTCTCTCAGGGTTGATCCAGGGGTACGGCTTCTGGGACCGAAAAGCTGCGGTATCGATGGCATTGAGCCGTGCATAATCGAGGTACGTCATCACGCAACTCTACATACGGTGATTACTGAAATCCACTTCTGAAACAAAGCCTAGACCTCGTCAGCCAGCTTCTTGCCTCCGTAACCGACTGTCGGCGGAGAGAGCAACCATCTGTATCTTGCCATCCTCAAGACGGTATACCATATCAGCCGCCTCGAGCAGAGCCGGTTGGTGGGAGATGGCGATGATCGTCATTGTTCCCCGTAGCTGTTGCACCGTCGCACAGATGGCCGCCTCACTTTTTGGATCGAGGGATGCCGTCGCTTCGTCAAGAATCAAAAGCTGCGGCCTATGGACGAGCGCCCGCGCAATCGCAATACGCTGTCGCTGTCCTCCGGAAAGACGAGACCCGCGCTCGCCGAGCGGGGTCTCCATCCCTGCCGGCAGCGCGACGACAAAATCCCACGCTCCTGCCGCGCGGAGCGCTGCTTCCACGTCTGCGAGTGTCAATTCGGGATCTCCCAACGTCACATTCACGAATACATTCTCGTGCAGCAGCAGCGTCTCCTGCGGCACGTAGCCGATGGCCCGACGCCAAGCGTTCAGGTCGATCTCACTCAACGGAACGTTATCAATCCACACCTCGCCGACTTGCGGGCGGACGAGGCCAACGATCAGATCAACGGTGGACGTCTTCCCCGCGCCAGAGGGTCCAATAAGCAGGGTCAGTTGTCCCGCGGAGACGCTGAGTGAGACGTCTTCTAAAACCAGGTGATCTCCATAGGAAAAGCGTACGTCCCTGAGTGCAATCTCGTCTCTGAGAACCGGCTTCTTTCTGCCATGCGTGACCTCACATCCCGCCCCTGCACGGTTGATGGTTTCACGCAACGACCAAAAGGCGCTCTCGCTTGCCGCCATCTTCTGGTACTCTCGCTGCACCTTGTTCAAACTCTGCAACGTCCGCACAAAAAAGAGGGCTAACATCAGGACAGTGTTCAGCGGTAACCCCCAACGGGCAAGTCCGATATACAACCCTCCTACGATCACCACCACTGTCAGCGGGTCTTGTAGCCCACGCAGCATTTCCGTGCTTAACACCTCGCGTCGCACGGCACGGTTCAAACGCTGAGTTTCTCTTTCCAACCAGGGTCCCACCAGTGTTTCACGTGCCATCGCCTTGAGTGGCTTGGCTGCATACAGAACATCAGTGAGTCGGCGTGCCAGTGACTTTCTTAATTTCACTTGTCGAGCCCCTGCACTGCGCGCCGTTCGGACCAAGTGACTTAACGCGAACAGGATCAGCACGCCAAGCACGACCGCGCCTAACGTTGCTTGCCAGGAGACGAAAACAGCCAGAGCGATATAGAGTGCAGCTTGAATCAGCAACGCAATCATCGTCGTGCCGCCCAGATAGGCGTCCGCGGCACGAGCCGCTTCAGTCGAGAAGGCGTTGGTAAAAACCCCAACTGGCTGGCGAATGTAATATTCCCAGCGTGCCGCAAGTAACGCTCGGACGAGTGTCAACCGGAGGTCCGTAGCGACATGAGCAACGGTATAGCCGACTTGTTTCTGCGCGAGGAGAATAAATCCGGATTTGAGAATCATCCCGCCTGCGATCATCGCGCACAGTGAGCCAATACTCGGTTGAAGACCGAAGGTGGCAAAAATCCCACCGATTATGCGCCCGAGGCGAGAATCCCCTAAGGCTCCTTGAAAGTCGGTGCCTGTCTGGGTGGCAAGACCGAGAAGGGGCAATAAACTCGACAGGCCAGCACCCTCAGCTAAAGCAGCAAGGAGGAGGCAACCAAGCACGGTAGCGCTGTGCCAGGGATACGCCCGGACAAAAATGAACATAAGACGCATGGTATGAAGACGAATACTAAGTTTCTTCCCTCCCGTTGTCACCCCCCACATGCCTAATGGCCCATTTGAGATTCTCGAAGGCGGGAAGCATAGCTCACTCGTCCCGGTGGGTGATGTCCCAGCGCTAGCCAAAGCTATGCTTTCCGTGCTTGATGCTCCGCCTGACCCAGAGCAGTTGCGGACACGAGCGGCAGACTTCTCTGTGGACACGTCCGCGGACCGCTATCTTGAGTTTTTGCTTAGGCGGCGATCGCCTGCTCAGCTTAGCGACTGAGGGGGCGGGTCCAGTCAGCGAAAAAGTAACGCATCAACCGTGTATTCACTTGCGGATCGATCGCGCGCGCAAGGCGATAAATCTTAATTGCCGTGCGGAAGGGAATCCGCTTGCGTAAGCGAAAGAGTTTTCTCAGACGGGAATTCACCAGGTACGTATAAGCCGCATCCACTTCCTTATCAGAGAGCCCTAGCTGATCTCGAATATGGGCGAGGACTTGATACTCCTCTTTGATCAGGAGTCCTTTTCGCTTCGATCGCTGTCGGACTGTTCCCGTGTGGTGGCGAAAGTAGTTCATCGGCTTGGCTATAAATGCGATGTCCGAGATGAGTAGCATGTTCACGTAGATGAGATGATCCGAAGCGAGGGTGAGCGTCTCGTCCGCGTATCCTACCTCCTCGAGAGTCTTGCGCCGGAACAGTACCGCACTAGTGTTGGGGATGGTGTTCTTAAAGATTAGATACCGCCGGCATTCGTCTCGCCCATCGTTCACGTAGTCGTGCTTCCAGCGTTCCAGGTCGAGTTCATCCGTGTACTCAGTCATGGAGCGGAGAACAGTGTTGTGCTCGTCGACGGCGAGCGACTGACAATAGGCTAGTCCTACAGAGGGATGCGCATCCAGGACTGGCACCATTGTCTCTAGAAAGTCCGTCTCCGTGTAGTCATCTGCTTCGGCCACCCAGATATACTCGCCCTGGGCAAGACGAGCTCCCTTGTTCAACTGTTTAAAGGCGCTCCCGCTATTGACGGGATTACGCACAACACGGATCCGAAGGTCGTTGAGGAATTGCGCTAGAACCTCCTCGCTGTTGTCTGTAGAGCAATCGTCGAGATAGATTACCTCAAAATCCTGGTACGTTTGCTCGAGGACGGAGCGTAAGCGCCGTTCAAGAAAGCGGCCGTAGTTGTAGTTCGTAATGACAACCGAAACCTTCGGCATAGAGACGATCCTCCGTGTAGGTTCGCCGCTGTCAATAATAACCCGTACGTATATAACTTATTGGCGAAGTTTCCCATTGTACCCGCTGCGGATCGGCAATGGAGGATACGGGGGTATGCAGTCGAATTCTTGTTCGACGTATACGGAAGGAGCGAGAAATGAACCTCATTCGCAAGTCACAGCGCTTTCTGCTGCGTAGGCTCTGCAAGGCTCCTGACCTTCATCGTGCAAAAAGGAATCTCTTGTCCTCTGACGCTCTGTCAGACCAAGAGAAAGCGCTGCTTGACAGGGTTTCACTTAAAATTCATGGCAATGATGGAATGTACGTACCCTTCCGTGCCCGGCATTACCTTTCTGTCGGCTTGTCGGCGATCCGCTGTATTGAAGACGTTCTTAACAGATCAAAGGGAGACAGCGCGATTCGATTTATCCTCGATTTTCCTTGTGGATATGGCCGAATACTCAGATTCCTGAGAGCCAGATTTCCGGACGCGGATATCACCGGCGTTGAACTCGATCGTACAGCGTTGGATTTCTGTACACGCGCTTTCTCTGTCAGATCTTTAGCTTCAGAGAATGACTTCACACAGTTGTCTCTGCCTGACAAGTTCGACCTGATTTGGTGCGGTTCTCTGATCACCCATATCGATGAGCAGGCGGCTACTGATCTCTTGAAGTTTTTCCGAGACCATCTCACGCCCGCTGGCCTCTGCGTGTTTACGACTCACGGTCTCACTTCGGTCGATCGGATACAGGGAACGAAGAAGACATACGGTTTGATGGCGAAAGCCCGACAGGAATTGCTCTCACAGTTCCGCGAGAATGGGTATGGCTATGCAGACTACCCGGATCAAAATGGCTACGGGATTTCAGTAGTGTCTCATGAGCGTATGTTGGCCCTGGCTGAGAGCGCCGGAAACTGGCACGAAGTCGTTTTCGCAGAACGAGCGTGGGACGGCCACCAAGATGTTTACGGTTTTGTTAACGCCGAATCACGTGCTCCCGTCCCAGCATGAGGTTGCCCGTCACGCGCGGACGCTGATGGGAATGAGTGACACGGCTACGCACTTGGCTACGCTGGCTGAGTGCTCGCGGCAAGTCGCTCCATCAGCTTCCGGTGGGGCCGAAATCTGGCATCAATAACCGGCCCGATACAGGTGGTAAAGAAAGGCCAGAGACGCTGATGCAACTTCAGCTGAACCGGCAAGGACGGTCTGGCAAACCCTCGCTCCACGGCGTTTTTGACCTCTTCAAAAGAAACAAATTCAGCCGCAATCGCTTCTTTGAGGTACTGCACCCAGAGATTCCCGTTGGCGTTTTTGCAGCTCACCCACGGCTGTTTCATCATTTGGGTGTAATGGAGGAGGCCAGTCTTGCCGGGTTCGTACAGCTCCAGCGAGTTCCATTCCGGCGGGATAGCAGGGCAGACTTGGTCTGCAGGTTCGATGCAGAGTTCTTTCATGAGCCCTTCATAGTCGTAGGCGTCCTCGTCAAGACCGCGGAGAATAGCGGAAAGATCCCACCTCAGCTCGTCGCAATTGAGTTTCAGGACACTGAACTGTGGCGGCCACTGTGGATTGGGAGACGGCGCGTGTAAGACCTTCGCCCCGTTACACGGAATATCCCAGAGCTCAAGGAAATTGGCCAGCACGAGCATGTCGGCATCCAGATAGACGGCGCGCCCACTGAACCCCGCCCGTTTTGGGATCTCGAAGCGTTTAAACGAAAAACCAGTCTGTGGCTGGTTCTTGGGATGCTTTGGCAAAGGAATCTCGACATCGTCCATGGTGTCGAAAACCAGGGACACAGGGCAGTGCTTACGGATTGAGTACTCGAGCACCTTGGCGGCGATCCTCTGGGAATCGTCACACCCGACGAAGACCCGAATCGGTGCCTCGCTGGTCAGCGGGGCATAATCGATGCCGTGCGTCCGGACCGTTGTCGCGATGCCCTGCCACTGGAGGTCGAAGCTGCTGTGTCGATTCGCGAGTTTGGTCCTTTCCTCAATATCCTTAAAGTGCGAGGAATAGGATGTGCGTCCATCCATGCCCAGGGTACGGATCGAGCGAGCTCCCAAAATGGCCAGGAGGCTAACCATGACTTCACCGCTGAAGTATCCCTCGGGAATCTGCGGTGACGGTAACTGTGGCTTGCCAGTGGCGAAGTTGTACCAGACGAGTCGGCCTTCTCTACTCAGCTTCTCGAGGACGGGAAATTCACTAAAGAAATCTTCCAGAGGACGGTCCGTCGCACTATTCTTCACATGCGGATAACGCGGCATAAGCAGAAAGCTCGCGTTACGATCAAGCACCTCTCCACAGTCTGCAACGACGTCGATGTCGATAATGCTTGCCGCCTCGACTGCGGTCTCACGCACGACGTGGTTGAGCGACAAGGTTCGGAAGGCACTCAGGTCGAACTCGTTTACTCGCTCAAGTGAGCGACCCTTGCCCAAAATGAGCCAGGTCCCACGAGCGCCAGCGATCTCCGACCACCACTGTCTGGCTTCTTTCACCGTTTCCCCGCCATTTAGTTTCCCTAGACCAATTCAATCCCACAGAGTTGGGCCAGATCAGGTTCTGACGTATACAAGTGTCACTTGTATTGATGGATGGCGTGAATGGCGTCTCCGTTAGCTCGTGGGCACATTGTATTTCTGCGCATCATATCGCACCCAACGACTGAAGGTGCTGATTTTTTTGTCAAAAATAAATTTCAGCATGAGTCGCGTATAGGATTGGTGCGCAAATAAGGTCTGGTAAAATTCGGGAGCCATACGATAAAGACGCGGCAGTCTGCTCCAGGCGACCATGGGAAAGTCGTGGTGCTCGTTATGAAATCCCATGTTGAGCATTACCCAATTGAGTGGACCATAATACGAATAGGTCTCTTGCCGCCTGCCCATGACATAATAGTGCTCTTGAATCCAGCGGCCGCCTAATGGATGCAATCCCAAAGCAAAAAAGGTCGAGAGCAATAAATACATCAGCCCACCCCACCCTAAAGATAACCAGAGCAAGTAATTCACCCCCATCTGCAATACGATATTGGCGAATATCCATGGGTCGATAAAGGATTGGCCAGGAACCTTTAGGGGCCGCAAGGCTTGCGATACCGACAACAAAGCGAGCCACAGCGCCTTACGCACAGGACCATGACCAATCATCTGGCCCTCTCTTTGACTTACCACGTCCGGATCCATTCCTACGTTATTCAGGTGTTGGTGATGCAAAAGGTGATATTTTCTAAAACTCATAGCGCTGGGGACAATTAAGGCAAAATCACAGATGAGGCCACAGATCTTGTTTCCCACCGGGGTGGCAAAAATTAAGTTGTGCGTCGCCTCGTGCATTAACACATACAAGGCATGATTGATGACCGCGCCACCAAGATAAGCCACGGGCAGAATCACGTACCATGGCTGATGGTGAAGCCACCAAGCCACGACCCATTGCATGGCAACGAGGGCAGCGATGAGCGCGGCAGACGGAGGATAGGCACCAAACAATACCTTCACCCCAGGATGGCGCTTGATAATGTCTCTACGACGCTGAGTATGGATCTGCCGAGAGTGTTCGTTGATGATGAAGGAATCCATTATTCATGCGCTCGCTGTTCGCCGTCGGCGAAGAGTTGACGGATGCGCGCAACCGCACGTTCCATATCGTCGAGTGGTTGGTGCGGGAGTGCGTGCGCGACTTCACCGAATCGCGCGATGAGGCCGCGCTGCTTGAGCGCCTGCCAGTAGGCATCAAAGTCTCGTGTCGGCCTGATCAAGCCAAGATAGACTAGATGGTCATAGAGTCGGGCGAGTCCGTTTTGCCGCTCTGCTCTGCCTCGTCCGTTGGTCTGGTCTCTTTGCCGTTCGAGCCAACGTCGAGGCGCAGCCTTCATTCTCAACCAGAAGGGAAACTGAGAGGGCCACTCGAAGACAGACACGGGCTTCCCCATCAGGCAGGCTTCGATGACCTGTGACGCACTGTCAGCCGTGACAATAAAACTATCGGCGAGAGCGAGATACGCGAGATACGGGTTCTCTGCGTCATTGGGGCGCCAGCGATAACAATGCGCCGGACAGTCGATGGCCGCGAGCAATGCCTCAGCAGCAGATGAGGATGTGCGTGGGCTCGTACTGACTAATAGTGAGCCACCTATGGTACGCACATGAGCACTTGCCTGACGGCCGAGATCAGCGGCGGTAGCAAGGTCCAACTGGTACGTCGAACTGTTGCCACCGACGAGCAACACCGTATATGGTCGCGGCAGATCGACGAGCCTGGTCTCCCACTGAGCAGCTGCCGCGGTCAGGTGCTCAGGAGCAATGCGATTTAATGCCATCGTATTATGGAGTACGTTTTGTCGGGGCGGGAGGCAATATTGAGGAGTAGTAATGATCAGGTCGAACAACTCGAAGGGCGCTTGGGTATGCAGGAGATGAACGAGCCGAGTCCGTCCGCCGGATTGCTTTTTGATCCACCGCGCGACCGGCGCGCTACGCCGGGAGGCCGCGATTACCACATCGGGCCACGGCGGGGTAAGGGAACTGGACCTGCGGCGGTTCAAGCTGGTCAACGACGCACCAAGCCAAAGATTGGGGCAACGGTTCAACGGATTAAATACCAACTGTTTCTTTTCGTACGGCCATCCAAGAGCGCTAGCCAGACTTGTCAACTGCCCGTTACCGCCAGCCTTGTTACCGAGCAAGACCCAAACTTTTGGTGAGATCGCCATGCCGTTCCTGTTTACTGGTCTACAGTGGCAACTTCGCCCACGCTTACGGTTGCCATCGCCACCCTTCGTTCTGCGCTCATCCCCATCAGCACTCGTATCTGATGAGCAACTTCATCGACCTCCCGTAACACAGGGTGTTCTTTAGTGTCTAGGGCCTCGCCGAAGAGGTGGGCAATGCCCCGCTGCACCAGGGTTTGGTGCAGCACGCTGAGGTCTGGCTGCGGGAGGATGATGCCACGTTCGACCAGTCGTGCGCACAGATATTCGAACCCTTGTTGGGGCCGGACGGTCCCACGTTGATTGAATTTCTGTATCTGCGCACGCATGGCAATCCATTCCTTGACGCGTGTCCACCGGCTCAGCTGTCGTTTGGGGAGCGGATAGATATACAGGGGCTTGCCGGTGGCAGCGGCCTCCGCGAGCATAGACTCGCTCTCTCCTGTGACAATCAACACATCCGCTAAGGCGAGGTACGCCAGATAGGGATTGTCCTGCTGTCCTGGCTGCCACTGATAGAGATAACTTGACTCACCCAATCCTCTCTTCAGCGCCTCAGTCGCCTTCGGCCCTGTCCGGCGGCTTGTCGTAGCGAACACGACACCCCCCGAGGCTTGCGCGAAAGCACGCACTTGTTCACCCAGCCGCCAAGCTGTCTCTTCATCAAGGCAATAGAAGGATGAGGTTCCGCCGACGAGCAGCGCTATACGCGGGTGCGGGGCGTTCTCGAACAAGCCTTGCCAGCGCTCGACAGCTTGTGTCAGTTGTTCAGGATGAACTTGGGTGATGGGCGCCGTGATTTCGATCCGTCGAGGATGGGGCGGCAAGCGGAAATACGTACAACTGATAACGAGATCGAACAGTGCAGCAACCCGGCCACCCTTGCGGCCTAGTTGTACCAAACGCGTATGGCCTTGACTCTGTTTCTGTATCCAACGCGCGAGGTGTTCGGTGCGCCAGCCCGTCGTAATCACCAGATCCGGCCACGGGCGAGCGAGCGGAGCCGAGCCAATCTTGTGCAAACCGAGTCGGGTCGCACCAAACGCACCGAACAGAACATCATGTAAGTGAATAAAGGGAGTGAAATGGAGCTCTTTTCTCTCGTATGGCCAACCGAGGGCTTGCGCCAGGCCAACCGACTGCGTCGTGTTTCCCGGATGATCATCGGTGAGTAGCCATACGGTCGGGGCCCCATTAAGCCGGCGACCACCTTCGTGCATACACACAGTCTGTTTGCCTTTAGCAGTTTGGCCTTGCACGAGAAGCTTCCAGTGTATCTCCGGGCAGCGGGCGCTCGCAGCAGCGAAGCACGCCACCCACCAGGATTGATCGTGCGGGAGGTTTTGTAAGGTGGTTCCATCAGCGAGAACTTTTGCCTGAGAGCATGTATTAACCGTGGCATACACGAACCGCTTAGCGCGCCGGAATAACTCGTCGATAACCCACGGCAGATCTTCGTCCGGCAGGTACTCTAAAACCTCTGTGCACGCCACCCCATCAAATTGTTCTGCTGGTTGCTCTGTAAGAGACGAGAAGGTGAAGTCATACTGCATGACTGCTTGCTGCGGAGACTGAAACCTCTTCACTTCTAGTGCTTCCTGGCCCTTCCCCGTGCCATCAAGCTTCCAGGTCAGAATCGTTCGGGCATCAAATGCGGCAATCAGATCTTGCACTCCTGAGAGTTCAATGCTCGACCAATGCCGCTCAGACGGCTGCGGTCCACCTCGCTCACTTTCATACTCGCGACTGTTCGCCTTGCGAATCAGGGCAAGTAAGGCTTGGTACTGAGCACTCGGGCGAGCGTGAGTAAATACCTGATATCCGGCGGCGTCGGCCGCGCGCTCCAGCTCAAACCACACGTGCGCAGCAGGGTTTCGCTGGTAAGCGTAGCGGCGCGGCGTCGGCCGCCACGGCTGCAGATGGATAGCCGTATAGTGCAAAAGTTTAGATCGACCCGGTTCATATTCGGCATCGCGGGCGTGCCAGGAAGGATCGAGTTGTCCCCATAAACCGGGAACCTGCCGCGCTTTGGCTTCCATCGCGCTTCGCCGTTCATGCTGTGCCGCTGTCAGGGTCCACACTGTGGCCAGGCGAGCACAGTCAACCAACATGACTGCGGTATCTCGATCCGCAAGTGCTAAGAAACCGTGACCGCCAAGATCGGAGTCGAACAGCCCCCCAGGATCAGCAAGGTACACCTGATCGACATCGTTGTAGATCGCCCGACCAGCATTACCGGCAAAATGGGGAATAGCGAAGCGATAGTTAGTGAACCCAGTCAGCCACCCACGCCGGTCGAACCCGGCGAGCTCTTTCATGAGATAGATTTCATAGACCCGGCTCGGGTCACGAACCTGTTCGACGGACCAGAAGAACACTCGCTCGGCGCGATACTGTGCGAGTTCAGTTCCAAGGAAAATCCGCACCGGTGGTTTGGGACTTGGAGTTACTCCGTTGCGTACGCCAAGGACGACACGTTCCGGGTGCGTACGCAGGGCAAGCGTACGACTCCTGTCCATTTGCGGCAGGAATCGCGCGATCGTACGAGCTTTTTCTAAAAAGGCCATATCTCCCCTACCCCGAGAGCGCGAGAAGCGATCGCTAGTAGTTTAACTGCACTCCTTTATAGGGAAGGCGAAACTTTTTGATCGTAAAGAAATACGAAGCCCCCAATGGCCACGCATAGATTACCAGCATCCAGAACAGCAAATTTTTGCGGCCCAAAAAGGCGAGGAGAAAGATGTAGAATGTACGGATATCTCCTTTGGTAAAGGGCTGAATGTGACGAAAGACTTTCAACCAGGTGCCTTGCTGCGTTTTCAAAAAATCTACGCCCATGGCCTGAATGCTGACATAGCCGGCCCGACGCAGAAAGCGGTTGTGGAAAATCACTGCAGTGCAATACCAAATGAAAGTCACGACTGCAACAAAAATATAAAGAGGAGCGAAATGTGACTCGCGATAACACGCGATTGTCAAAAACATAAAAGGGAGCCCGAAGCGGAGATCGTCAATGAGGATATCGACCCAGGCTCCGGTTGTCGATTCATAGTTGCGGATGCGTGCAGTCTCGCCGTCGCAGCGATCTAAAACCCCCGCGGCAAACTGCCACACGATAGCGAACACGACCAACGCCCAGTATTGGTTGATAAGCAAAAAGAGAGAAGAGATCAGAAACAGAGCAAGCTCGATGATACTAATGGCATTCGGGCTGAACCCATACCGTACGAAGAGAAACGTCATCGGCTTGGAAAGTTTTGCGTTGACCAATTTCGAAAATTCGCCGCTAATCTCCTTGAAAGCAATGCGCCAAAAAAATTCCCGGATCTGCTCTTTGCCCTCTTTTCCGGTCACTTTCAACCACCAGACATTTTCTACGAACCCCAGCGCCAATGATTTTGCTTCATGCCACTGCCGGATTATTGCCGCGAAATTTTCACCAGCCATATTTTGCAAATCGGATCGACGGCAAATGGCAATATCGGTGCTGATGATGCCATCTTTGAGATCAGTGGAAATGGCAACAGCACGAGGGGTCACTAACGTAAAAATCGTATGCTGAAAAACGTCTCTGTCCACAGCGATTTTCGTAAACGCGTTCAGGTCGTGAAATATGACTTTGAATTTTTCGGCCATGGAAGCAGCAAAGGTCACGTATCCGTCATGCAACCACACATCTTTGTAAGCAAACAGCAACGGTTGTGACGACGCAGTCAACTGCTTAGCCTGGTGAAAAAATGAGGGATGGACAATCTTATCTGTCTCAAACAGTAAAAATGCATCATGCCATTCTGCAACGGCATAGGCAATTTTTTGTGAGAGAATTTCAGTGGGGGCTAAAGGCAAAATTTCATAGTCGAGAGTAATTCTGCTCCGGACCGCCTCTATCATTGCCGCAATTTTTTCTCGTTGCCCCTCATGGCAGATAATCTTAACAATTTGTATACCCGATTTGGACAGTGCAATCAAAGCTCGATTTAATAGTGTTTCTCCACCATAAACGGAATCATAAGCAGCTTTGGTGGGTTCTGTATTGAAAGTAATCAGCACGGCTTTAGTAATAAATTCAGCCATCACGCGCTCCACTCCATACCGCAAAACAGCTTTTGTATTCGCAAATATATTGCCGCGGCCGCCCCTAGGCAAAAATTTTATTTTTTGGCGCTCGATCTTGCCTGTTTAATTCCACAGCCTGTATAACCGTGAAGACGACGAAATACACGAAAAATCCCACCGCGATAGCAAGAACGAGTAAATTAAACAGTGAGATGCTGATCACCGACAAATCAAGCAACGGATTGCTAGCAAAATAAAAGACCGCGTTTGCGGCGACAATAATGACCCGAATTTCCGTGGGACCGATTTTGCCATAAGAGATTTTTAAGACGCCCGTGGCGGCCGCGCTCACCAGCGCCAAAATACCGAGCTGTAGATAGCCAGCCAAAGCCAACATGGCATAATTGAAATCGACGAACGGTGACAATCCCAGACCGATACAGATCATGGTTTGCGTAAAGGTATCTACCGTATGATCAATAAAATATCCGTACCGGACTCGTTCGATTTTTCGATACCGTGCTAGGCTGCCATCAAGACTATCGCCGAACCAATTCACCACGAAGCCAAAATCTGCCAGCCATAAGAAATTTTTATCAAAATTACTAAGCCAATAACCGAGGGCAGTAATGAATCCGCCACCAACACCGATGGCGGTGAGCATATCAGGATTAACCCACGTCGGCATATGTGCGCAAAGCCAGCGCAACGCCGGTCGCTCCAGCGGCCCGAGAAGAATGTCGTTCACGCGTTCACCGGTTTTCTTGGACGTCCCATCCATGAGATAACCTACGGTGATTAAAATTTCCGCAGCCCTTGCTTTGCTATGATCCTGGTTAGCGAGAGCAGGCTCGAAAGGCCGATCCCTTGAGCAATAGTTGCAAGAAGCAAGCACACAAGTGTGATGAAAGTCCGCCGGGGATATGTACGCGCGAAGACGAGAAGAAGAGACATAATAAATAATCGTACTGGCCCCAACAGCGAAAAATTGCCCTCTCACTCGTCGGAACGGGAAGCAGTGGAAGCAAAACTATGTGTCCATTGGCTCAGCGTCAACCCGCCCTGGCCAACATTAGCCCCTTTGGCACCGCTCCGGTATAATCTCCCGTCATTAATCTTGAGTGAGAATAGGCGAGTGATGCAGATTGCCGAAAAGATAACACGGCTCACGTTCGGGTCTCTTCTGTTGCTCTTTTTTCTTGCTTCGACCTCCACTGGCACGGAGGCTGTTCGGGGCGATCCGGCGGCGCGTCTTTTGACCAGCGAATTTGCGTCTGAGCACTGGGAGTTTACCGCACGGTTTGACTCGGGGCATCTGCTCTTCGTCGAGTTCATCATCACGAACATTGGGCTCGGCGACCGAAACGCTGCGGTCATCGCCCATCTTGTGACCCCTGAGGGAAAACTCTCCCGTTTCGCTAATGGCCGACGTGAGAGTAACTGGAACCTTTCATCTGACCGTCTCCGTATCAAGCTCGGTGCAAGCCTCCTCGATTTGCACGAGCCTACCTACCAACTGCGTGTGGATAAACGTAAGGTTCGTGTAGATCTGCACTTTCGCCCGGATGGCCCAGCCGTATGGTCAGAGGCATTTTCTCCACCTGGCTATACACTCGATCTGCTGGCGGCAGCGGTCCCAGTTGAAGGAAC
>Ga0187894_10000490_pt1 | contig 53641 bp, 63 predicted proteins | sample GBC1701081metaG_FD_136650 | JGI IMG/M metagenome (GOLD analysis project Ga0187894, IMG submission 136650) | White microbial mat communities from a lava cave in the Kipuka Kanohina Cave System on the Island of Hawaii, USA - GBC170108-1 metaG ...
GTTAGACAACACCATAACTCTTGAGACACCTACAGTATCTGACAACGTAGGTGTAGAATCAATCACAAACGACGCCCCAGAAAAGTTCCCGGTAGGCGAAACAATAGTGACCTGGACTGCAACAGATGCCGCAGGTAACTCATATGCTGTTTCACAAAACATATCGATAGTTGACACAGTCGCACCGAAATTTGGAAAATTAAAAGAAGTGGTGGTGGAAGCGACAGGCATGACTGGCAACAAAGTCTCCCTTGAGGCCCCAGAGGTTTCAGATATCTTGGATATTACATCCATGACAAACGATTCCCCTGACACATTTGCATTAGGAAAGACAACAGTGACCTGGACTGCGACAGACGAGTCTGGCAATTCTGCTTCTGCAACACAGCTAGTGACAGTGACTGATACCACGGCACCATCACTTTACATTCCTCAGAACATCGTAACTGATGCAGTGGCACTTGAAACCCCGATCGCAGTAGGTGTCGCATCTGCTACTGATCTCACCGACTCACAGCCTCTAATAACAAACAACGCGCCCTCCATTTTCCAACTAGGTGATACTGTCGTAACGTGGACTGTAGTTGACAAATACGGAAACTCGCAAAACCAAACCCAGACCGTAACTATTCAGGCCTGCGGAAAGCCGCACTCATCATACAACATAATAATTGGGACAGAGGATGACGACATGCTTCTTGGAACTACACTCGCTGATCTAATATTCGGACTTGGTGGGGATGACATCATAATAGGGGACAAAGGAAACGACTGCATCCTAGCAGGAGAAGGGGACGACATTGTATATGGAAACGAGGGCGATGATACGATTATTGGCGACAACGGAGCAGACATCATCAAGGGACAGTCAGGTGAGGACACAATCAATGGTTCCGCTGGAACGGATATCATCGATGGGGGAGATGACATTGACTCTTGCACCTCGTCAGCAAAAGACAACGACATAGTGACCAAGTGCGAATAATCCCAAACTCTGTTACTATACAAGAAAACAACGTTTAGGATTAATAAGAACAAAAAATCCAACCAAACTCGTTGTCAAAATCAAAGAATCTTTTTGGCGCATCAAAGAAACTAATTCCCTCAGGCGTAAACAGCCCTGTACGATACTTTGAGCCGTATCCGTTTTTTGTAAAAAAGGCGTACGGCAGCTCAATCTGGGACGTAGATGGCAACCAGTATGTGGATTATTGCGCAGGATATGGAGCAATGCTACTTGGACACCGAAGGAAAGAAATTGTGTCGGCAGTAAAAAGCCAACTAGATGTCGGAACAATGTATGGGGCGCCGACAGATCTTGAAGTGATCCTTGCAGGCCTGATACAAAAAATTTACCCATCGATGCAAAAGATCAGGCTAGTAAACACCGGCTCAGAAGCTACAATGACTGCGATTAGACTAGCAAGGGGTCTTACAAAAAAGAAAAAAATAATCAAGTTTGAGGGATGCTACCACGGCGCACACGAATCGATGCTCGTAAAAGCCGGCTCTGCACACCACGGAATTTCCGTCTCCGACGGTGTGCCAGAAGACTATACAAAAAACACCATAGTTGTGCAATACAATAACTCAGAGCAGCTGGACAATGTAATATCAAAAAACAAAGACATTGCAGGAGTGATAGTGGAACCGATACTTGGGAACATGGGGCTTGTCCTGCCAAAGAAGAACTTTTTGCAAGACATGAGAAAAATCACAAAACAACACGACATACCATTAATCTTTGATGAAATAATAACTGGCTTCCGGGTTTCGCTTGGCGGTGCTCAGGAATACTTTGGGATCAAACCTGACATCACCACTCTTGGCAAGTCGCTTTCAAACGGATTTGTCATTTCTGCAGTAGGGGGAAGAAAGGAAATAATGGATCAACTGGCACCAGGAGGCAAGGTCTACGAGGCGAGCACATTTGCTGGAAACCCTGTTTCAGTAGCCGCTGCAATCGCATCAGTGCGGACAATGACAAATCTCAAGCACAAAATCTACCCGAAACTAGCAAAATACTGTTCTGCACTCTCAAAATCAATAGATGACACTGCAACCGACATCAAAATACCGCACCAAGTAAACTCAGTAGCCTCGATGTTCCAGGTGTTTTTCACTAGCTCACCTGTGGTGGATTATGCGAGCTCCAAGAAATCCGACACCAAAAAATTCCACAAACTGTTTCGATCTCTGCTAAAAAAAGGAGTGTTTGTGGCGCCGTCACAGTTTGAGACGGGATTCTTTTCGCATGCGCACACGGAATCAGATCTTGGCAAAACGGTTGATGCATACGATTATGCACTAAGGACAGTGAGATCTTGAAATATCTCTTAGGAACAAGGGGAAGCCAGCTGTCTCTTGCCCAGACAAACTGGGTCATATCTGAGCTCAAAAAGGAAAATCCAGACAATGAATATGAAATCAAGACAATAAAGACAAAGGGCGACACCGATGCGCGGCCCCTCTTTACGATAAACCAGAAGGGAATATTTGAAAAAGAAATTGACAAGGCAGTAGTAGACAAAACAGTAGATTTTGCAGTGCACAGCCTAAAGGACGTGCCATCCATACTTGGTGACGATCTGGTGCTTGGATGCGTTCCAAAACGCGAGCCATACAACGACATCTTTATCTCAAAAAACGGACACACGCTTGACACCATTCCAACAGGATCAATCATTGGGACAAGCAGCCTCCGAAGAGCAGTACAGGTCTCAAGAAAGAGACAAGATCTCATTGTAAAGCCCATCCGCGGAAACGTGGAGACCAGAATAAAAAAAATCCAGGATGGAATATTTGATGGGATAGTCCTTGCGCAGGCAGGAATAAACAGACTTGGAATCGAAATAAAACACACACCGCTGTCGACAATTGATTTTCCACCATCGCCAGGACAGGGAGCGCTGGGCATAGTGTGTAGAAAGGACGACAAAAAAACACATGACATGCTAAAAAAAATCGAGGACGAAAAAACACGAATCGAAGTAGAATCAGAAAGGGCACTCTCGTCATTTGTGGATTCGGGGTGCAGGTTTCCCGTAGGCGCGTTCGCACAGGTAAGTGGCGATTCTGTGAGCCTGACCGTGGTGGCATACTCTATTGACGGCAAACAAGCACTCGTAGTGCAAAAATCGGGGCAAAAATCAAATCCATTCGAGGTTGGGAAAATGGCCGCAGACGAGCTACAACAAAAAGGTGTAAATGACTTGGCAAAAGACTGGAGACAAAAGGTAGAAGAGTGGAACAAAAAATGAGTGGCGTAGTTTATCTGGTAGGTGCAGGTCCTGGGGATCCAAAACTAATCACACTACGCGCAGTAGAGCTTATCAAAAAAGCAGACGTGGTACTATATGACAGGCTGGTGAGCAAAAAAATAATCTCACTCATCCCGAAAAAGGCGAAAAAATTCTACGTAGGCCGTGACGTGGGAGACGATTACAAACACCAGGACAGCACGAACGATCTCATGGTAAAATACGCAAAATCACACAAAAACATCGTTCGACTAAAAGGCGGCGATCCGTTCATCTTTGGAAGAGGGGGAGAGGAGGCAGAGTATCTGCAAAAACACAAGATACGCTTTGAAATCGTTCCCGGGATAACGTCAGGAATCGGCTCCGCAATTTATTCTGGAATACCACTCACACACAGAAAATACTCATCATCGGTGGTTTTTGTTACGGGACACGAGGATCCAGAAAAAACAAAAAATCAGGTGGAATGGAAAAAACTTGCAAAATCTGTCGAGACCATTGTAATAATGATGGGATTATCTCGAATTGGAATAATAGCAAAGGATCTTGTCGCAGGAGGACTGAAAAAAACCACACCGGTAGCAGTGATTCAGCGTGGGACGACTGATGATCAAAAAATAGTAACCGGCACTCTTGCAAATATTGCGAAAAAGATCAAGGACAACAACATAACGCCGCCATCAATAATTATAATAGGAAATGTCGTAAAACTACACAAAACAATAGGATGGATGAATTGATATCTGGCAAAACAATAGCAATCACACGTTCCAAGGAGGACTCGAGGGAATTCATTGAGCTGGTAACAAAGGAAAACGCGATACCTATGCCTATCCCAACAATCGAACTTGTCAGCAAGGGCGACAAAATCGCAGACGAATTCCTATCTGACGTCAAGGAATTCAATCCCGACTATTCAGTGTTTATGAGCTCAAAAGCAGTCAAGCTGTTGTTTGATGTGGCAAAAAACAACGACAAATACAGAGAGCTCCAGCTTGCAATTGCAAACACGATTGTAATGGCAGTAGGGCCAAAGACAAAAGAAGCACTTGAAAAAGAGGGAATCAGAGTGTCTCACATGCCTTCAAAATATTCCTCCGTAGGCGTCGGAGAGATGTTCACGAAATTAAACGCGGAGGGAAAAAAAGCAATAATACCACGAAGCGGAGCATCAACAGAGTTTCTGGCAAAGCTCCTGCAAAAAATAGGGTTGGAAGTAAAAGAAAATCATCTTTATGATGTGCAGGCATCATCTGACACTGTACAGTGGCAGGAATTCAGGGACTCTTTTTCAAAAAATAAAGTTGATGGCATTGTATTTACAAGTGCATCATCAGTACGCGGCTTTTTTGAGATCATGTCAGAAGACTATGAACAAGTCGACTTGGTAAAAAGATTGCAAAAGATTCAGATCGTTGCAATCGGGCCGTTCACCGCGGAGGAATTGAAAAAATTCAAAACAGACCCGCAGATAGCTGACGTGCACACAGTATCTGGAGCATTTGAGGCAATCAAAAATATTTTTTCATTAGCTTAAGCTATGTTAGCTACACCTACTCCGACAGACGAGTAGTAAATAGTGTATAATCTATTTATAACATAACTGAGTTCTGTATCCTGATGACCACAGAAAATCTTGAGATGGATTATTCAAAATATGATTTTAAGGACTCGACTGAACTGTATGTACATCTTTCCAAAAAAGGGCTCTCAAAAGAAGTCATCATAGAAATCAGCAAGCTAAAAAACGAACCGCAGTGGATGCTTGACTTCAGACTTAGAGCCTACGAAGTCTTCATGAAAAAACCAATGCCAAACTGGGGTGCGGATTTGAGCTCTATCGATTTCCAAAACATCTACTATTATGCTAAAGCCTCTGAAAAAACTGAGAAAAACTGGGACAATGTACCAGCAGACGTGAAAAGAACGTTTGACAAGCTCGGGATCCCAGAGGCAGAAAAGAAATTCCTAGCAGGAGTCGGTGCACAATATGAATCCGAAGTAGTGTATCACAATCTGAGAGACGACCTAGCAAAGAAGGGGGTGCTGTTCCTAGACACTGATACTGCTCTAAAGGAGCATCCAGAGATTTTTAAAAAATATTTTGGTAAAATAATTCCACCAGAGGACAACAAGTTTGCAGCACTAAACAGCGCAGTCTGGAGTGGAGGATCGTTCATCTATATTCCGCCTGGAGTCAAAGTGGACATGCCATTACAAGCATACTTTAGAATAAACGCAGAAAACATCGGACAATTTGAGAGAACATTAATCATAGCAGACGAGGGCTCAGAAGTCCACTACATCGAAGGATGCACGGCTCCAGTATACTCATCAGAATCACTGCACTCGGCAGTAGTGGAATTGGTTGCACACAAGGACGCAAAGCTTCGATACACAACAATCCAAAACTGGAGCAGCGACGTATACAACCTCGTGACAAAGAGAGCATACGCGTATGAGGGGGCAAAAGTAGAGTGGATTGACGGAAACATCGGAAGCAAGATAACAATGAAGTATCCTGGAATTTACCTTCTCGAGCCAAGGGCACATGGAGAGACACTATCTATTGCATTTGCAGGAAAAGGGCAGCACCAAGACACCGGTGCAAAAATGGTCCATCTGGCACCACATACCACCTCAAGAATCACATCAAAATCAGTCAGCCGCCTAAACGGCAGAACCACATATAGAGGGCTTCTGCACGTAGCCAAGGGCGCGACAAATGTCAAGGCATCAGTAAGATGTGACGCATTACTCCTTGACGACACATCAAAGACAGACACATACCCATACATGGAGATAAACCAGGAAGACGCAACGGTAACACACGAGGCAACAGTTGGAAAAATCGGGGATGAACAAATCTTCTATCTTATGACAAGGGGATTCTCAGAAGAAGAGGCGCTTACACTAGTAGTAAACGGATTCATGGAGCCATTCACAAAAGAACTTCCAATGGAGTATGCGGTCGAGCTAAACCGTCTCATAAAACTAGAGATGGATGACTCGGTAGGATAACTCCTATCAAATTTTTGTTGTAAAATGCAAACCCTTGCTTTATCCACAATAGGCCCAAGTCACGTGGACGAGATTTCTTCGTCAAAAAACGAGCCGGATTGGCTAAAACAATTTCGCAAAAACTCTTTTTCAATCTATCAGAATTTGCCGCCGGAGGTTTCACCACTGTACAACAAATACACGGATGCAAAAAGAATGGATCCGTCGCAGGTCTCTCTCACATTGGACTCGCAAAATGCAATTTTTGATGCATTAAAACCAAGACTTGCAGAGCTAGAAAAAGAGACTCACATAATCCAGACAGGCTCTAACATTTTTAGAATCAACGTCTCGGATGAGTACAAGTCAAAGGGTGTGGTGGTATCATCAATCTACGACGCGATAAGAACACATGGTGACTACGTGAAAAAAATTCTCGAGTCTACTGATCCAAAAGAAGACAAATACACAGCGCTCAACAACGCGGCATTCAACTCTGGAATATTTATAAAAATTCCAAAAAATCTGGTGCTGGAAAAACCAGTCCATGTCATATCCTGCATTTCACCTGATGGAACGTCAACAATATCAAAAAATGTCATAATTGCAGAACCGAGCAGTAAGGCAAGCATTGTCCAAGAGATATACGCACCAAAGGGCGTAAGACAACAGGCGCATCTTGAACTTCTGACAGTCGATGCGCAACCAAACAGTAATCTTCACATGACCACGTTTCAGGCAATGGATCAGTCTGCAGTAAGCTTTTCCACAAAGAACTGTACCGTATCGCAGGATGCAAAGATAAGCTGGTATCTTGGATTGTTTGGTGCAATGCTATCAAGATACAGGACAAGCTATTTTCTTGATGGTGTAGGCGCATCTGCAACGGATGCCGAAATTGTCTTTGGAGACAACGAGCAGTCATTTGACATATCTACAAACTTGATTCACCAAAAACCCTCGACAGAAGGCCAGGTGGTGCAAAGATCTGTTCTCAAAAACAAATCAAAGTCCCTCTTTAAGGGAATGATAAAAATCTTGGAAGGTGCATCACAATCAAAATCGTTTCTGTCTGGACGCTCAATACTACTTGACAAGGACGCAAAATCAGATGCAATACCGGGCCTTGAAATTCTCACAAATGACGTCAAGGCAACTCACTCCGCATCAGTTGCGCAGGTTGATGAGGAGCAGATCTATTATCTTCAATGCAGATGCCTCAGCAAAAAGGAAGCCGAAAGAATAATCGTAGAGGGATTTCTGGAGCCAATGTCGCGTTCAATGTCATATCAGGTTCGTGCGTGGATAGCATACCTGATTGAATCAAAGTGGGATGGACAAGACTTGGTACTAAAGTCAGACGAACACCTCCGCTCAATTGTGGAGGTAGAAGAAGTAAGATACAACGAAACAGACCAGATTGAAACCCACTACAAGTACAGGTGAAACCTTGGGCAAGTGGGTAAAGGCATGTGAAACGAATCAGCTTGGAACAAACAAGATGCTAAGCTTTGACTTTGAGGAAAAAAAACTACTACTTACGAATCTTGGTGGAAAAATCTATGCCACCGACAGGATCTGTACGCACGAAGAAGCGGATCTATCATCGGGATTTTTGAGTGAGGAGGGAGTAAGATGCCCATTACATCTTTCTGTTTTCAATTTGGAAAATGGTAATCCGAAAAACCCACCAGCCGAGGCTCCGCTAAAAACATACAATATTAAAATAGATCAAAGCGAGATCTACGTGGAGGTTTGAAATGCAGACGTCTATTTCCGTTGAACAAATTCGCAAGGACTTTCCAATTCTATCTAGAATGGTAAGGGACAACAAGCCACTGGTATACCTTGATAACGCATCGACTACGCAAAAACCAAACCAGGTCATCGACACAATAACTGATTATTACAAAAATCACAACGCTAACATCCACAGGGCAGTCTATGCCCTAGCGGAAGAGTCAACTGAGGCCTATGAAGCCACACGAGACAAAATTGTAAAGTTTCTAAACATAAAGCACCGTGAGGAAGTAATTTTTGTCAGGGGTACTACTGAGGCCATAAACTTGGTCGCATATGCGTGGGGTAGAGATAACATAATGGAAGGTGACATAATAGTCACGACAGAATATGAGCATCACAGCAACATTGTCCCCTGGCAGCTTTTAACCCAGGAAAAAAAAGCCAAACTGGAATATATCGGCACTGATGACAATGGCGAGCTGCTCTTAGATCATCTGGACAAATATCTAGCTACTGGTAAGGTAAAACTTGTCGCTTTCAGCCTGATGTCAAACGTGCTTGGAACAATCACTGATGCCAAATCCATCATCTCAAAATGCAGAAAGGCGGGCGTGCCAATCCTAATTGACGGCGCACAAGCGGTACCGCACATCAAGGTGGACATCCAGAGCCTTGACTGCGACTTTTTTGCGTTTTCTGCACATAAAATGCTCGGACCTACTGGTGTTGGGGTCCTGTGGGTCAGAAAGAGCGTCCTTGAAACCATGAGCCCATTCCACGGAGGGGGAGATATGATACGCGAGGTTCACAAGTATGAAACGACATGGAACGATCTTCCGTACAAGTTTGAGGCAGGAACGCCAAACATTGCAGATGTGGTTGGTTTTGGGGCTGCAATAGATTATCTTGAAAAAATCGGGATGCAGACAGTCCGAGACCACGAGGTCGAGCTTACAAAATATGCTCTTGACAAAATGTCAAAGGTTAAGGGAATAGTGATTTATGGAACAAAGGACATTTCAAAAAGGGGTGGAGTCATATCTTTCAACTTTCACGCCGTACACCCACATGACGTGGCACACATAATTGACAGGGAGGGAGTGGCAATAAGGTCTGGACATCACTGCGCACAGGTGCTGATGGAAAGAATGAACGTGGCAGCTACAAACCGAGCAAGCTTTTACATTTACAACACAAAAGAAGATGTGGACATGTTGGTAAAATCACTCGAAAAAGTCTCGGAGCTGTTTAAACTATGAGTGACCCGCTTTACACAGAAATAATAATCGATGAGGCAAAACATCCAAGAAACCATGGCAAACTGGAGCACCCAGATATATCGCAGCACGATGCAAATCCTATGTGCGGGGACAGCATAACCCTCCAGATAAATATAAAAGACAACACGATTAGCGACATCAAATGGGACGGCAAGGGATGCACAATTTGCACCGCGTGCACATCTGTTCTTACACAGCTAATAAAAGGAAAGGATATTGATTACGTAAAAAACCTGCAAAAAGAGACCATACTATCAGAGCTCGGCCTTGAACATCTGATTCAACAGAGCCCAATTAGGATCAAATGCGCTCTTTTATCCCTGAAAGTTTTGAAGCTCGGGTTGTACACTTACTTGGGTAATAAACTGGAAAACAAGGACTACGATAACTTAAAAGAAGAGGCTGCAAGCCTCTACTAACAATGGGAAATTCCGCCATTTCACTGCAGATACGACAAATAATTTTTGAAAAATACAATAATCCCAATACTCGGTTCACAAACGACGAAGTCTTTGCAGTCTTGCAAAAAAGCGGGACAATAGAAAAATCCCTTACGATTGACGACATGGAGTCGCACTTTACCGCACTGTGCGACGCAGGAATTATGAGAAATATTGCACAAAACTTCACCACCCAATGGTTCAAGATTTTCGATCCTCTTGAGAAGATTAACTGCCAGTCTTGCCACAGGGAAGTGCATGTGAACAAATCCGAAGAAAAAATATGCCCTGAATGTGGGGAATCTATTTAGCTTTGTGTCTCTGAGCAGCTGACTCTAGTGACTGGATCATCGGAAGCTTTTCCCCAGTTAGGTACAAGACCAACGCACCGCCTGCAGTGCTGATGTGTGTTATTTTTTCTGCAAGGCCATATTTTTTGAGTGCAGAGGTCAGGTGTCCGCCGCTCACTATGGTAGTGGCCATCGAGTTTGCAACCGCCTCAAGCATCGACTTTGTTCCGTAGCTAAACATCTCTCTTTCAAAAAAACCTGGCGGACCAGATATGAAAACCGTGCCAGCGCTGGCAATTATCTTGGAATAGTGTTCCACCGTTTTTTGCCCAAGGTCGTAAATCTGGTCTCCTTTGTTAAGTAACCTTACGTCAATCTCTATCCTCTCGCCATTCCTTTCTATTGCCACATCGACTGGAGTGAAAAATACATCGGGATACTCGCCCATTAGTGAATGAGCTTTTGAGACGGCTTCCTCTTCACCTTTTATGCCAAGAGGGTACTTGATTCGAGCCTGAGCACGCATAAACACATTACCAATCAATCCTGTGAGGAGAATCTGGTCAGCGCGGCCCCTCTTTATGAGCATCTTTATGGCCTCTAGCCTATCAGTCACCTTGGAACCACCAAGAACAATCACGTGCGGCGCTTTTGCAACAGTAAGTATCTCTTCTAGCTTTCTTACCTCGCGCTCCACAATCTTTCCAGCGCATGCAGGGATGATGTGAGAAAAACCAACAAGTGATGGATGTGCCCTGTGCGCACTTGGAAACGAATCAAGAACACACAAATCAAAAAGTGGGCCGAGTCTTTTCACCATGACGGTGCTAGATGCATCTTCAGGAGAAAACTCGTAATTCTCTTCTGCGCAAAATCTCAAATTGTCCAAAAGAATAATGTCACCGTCTTTCATTTTTTTTATCTCAGACTTTGCCAATGCGCCGATAACGTCTTCGACATACTTGATTTTTTTACCAAGCATTTTTTCCAAAATCCTCGCATGTGGTTCTGTGCCAATATAGTCTGTGTTTCCGACCCTGCCTTGGTGCGAGACCACGACAACTCTTGCATCTTTTAGCGCGTTTATTGTCTCAGTGGCCTCTTCGATTCTTTTAGTGCCAGAAATCTCTCCATTCGCTGGATCGATGGGACAGTTCATATCGACTCGAAGTAACACCGTCTTTCCTTTCAAATCAAAATCAGACAGCGTCAGGATCTTCACATTTTGTCTCTTTTTTGCCAGCTTAAAATCTTTAAGCCGATCAGGATGCAAATGCATCAATCATTCAGAAAAATTAAAAACAACAGATCCTAGTGTTGTGTTAATGCAAAACTGGTTATTTGATGTAAGATCTAGGCCCTTCCTGCTACTTACTGCCGCTTTTATCATATTATCAGTACTGGTAAACGCCAAAATCACAACGGAATTTGATAATGCTACGCTAACATACTTTCAGGCAAATGCGGGAAACCATGCACTTGATCTTGTAATGTGGGCAATAACAGAAATAGGAAATGTACAGTGGTTGGTGCTCATCAGCATAATATTGCTCATCATACGCAGAACAAGAAGAGTTGGGCTAATCCTACTGCTCACTTTGGTGGCAGGTACAATAGGAGCTGGGTACATCAAGGGATACGTAATTGATCACCCGCGCCCGGAACTAGATTTTCTGGGCACGGAACTACCGTTTGATGTTGGAAAAGATACCTTTGTTCTTGGCACGAACGGTTCGTTTCCATCAGGACATGCAACAAGGGCGGCGTCGTTTGCACTGATTTTGGGATATGCATTATCGCAAAGGTTTCCACGTGGCTGCTACCTAATCTGGATATTTCCAGCACTGGAGTCATTAAGCCGAGTATATGTGTTACAACATTATCCAATGGATGTCTTTGGGGGGACTATCTTCGGAATTCTGTTTGCAGGAATCATCGGAAAAAAACTAAAACTCTTTGAATATTTTAAAAAATCACAGGCCTAGCAGTTCAAAGACATTTGAGCTTATCAGCACAATTGCATAACTTTCATCATCGTGGTGGTATGTCCAGTATCGTAGATTGCGTTCTTGACCTGCCTGTCGCAATTTGTAATTTATCTCAGTTGTCACAGTGAGGCCAATCCTTTTTGCGAGCTTTTCTTGTTTTGGCATCAGAATCTTGTATCCGCCTTTCTGGTTTTCAAATCCAAGTCTTACCATCTCAGCAGCAGACTCGGATGCCGCCTTTTCATCATTTATGGCGAATGTTTTCACAATCGGTATTTGTGATGGATGAAACTCCATGATCCGTCTTGTGGCATGATCAATTTAATTAATTCATCTGCAGATCATGAATAGTGTTAAATTTCTTTACATACAAGTCAAATACTAATTATAGTTATACCTTATCGATAATCACGTGGGACGAAAATTAGTTGGCATCATTATCTAAACTAGCGGATAAGCTAAAGCAGCAAAAGCTCGAAGCCTCAAAAATGAGGCGTAAGAGCGAAAAAATGCTAAAGGAAGCAAAATCGCTAAACCGCAGATCTTCTTCTGGATTACACACTCTTGAGAGAAAACTAGAGGACACGAGGGAAAAAATGGGCGACATCAATGTTGGATTTAACCAAGTTCTTGCAAGAAGAGAGAGCATTGAACGACTGATTAAGGCAGCACACGACAGACTCAAGGTCGAGACTGACGCAAAAGAGCAAGCAGAAATAGATCTTGATAATGCAGATTCCGATGACTCTAGGCAATTGGCTCAGGAAAGAATCGACCAAGCGAATGAAAAAATCCAAGAGCTAAAGTTCGAAATAAAGCAGCGCGAGTCAGCAGCCCAAAAGCTCATCGACGTAATAGACGAGCAGAAAAAATCAAAGACCAAGACCTCGGGTCAGATCCAAAAGCAAGCACACGCAAAACCGACCCTAGTAACACTAATCAAGAAAAGCAAGAACAGCTCAGAGAGTCTTCAAAAAAGAGTTGCTATTGCGGCAAAAAAGGAAGAGTTAATTGCAAAAAACCTTGAAAAGATCACAAAAAAACTTGAGGAGATCAAAGCAAAACAGCTTACAAAAAAGAGAAAAGAGGCCGCAATAAAAGCGGCAAAGAAACGGGCTGCAAAAAAGAGAGCACTTGCGATTGCAAGGAAAAAAGCAGCGAAAAAAAGAGCTCTTGCGCTAAAGAGGAATGCCGCAATGAAAAGAAAGGCAGGTAAATCCAAAAAGAAAGCAAAAAAATCCAAGAAAAAGACAAAAAGATCAAAGAAAAAATCAAGGCGCTAGTTAACGCATTATAAAACGGTAATTAAGATCTTACACTCATGAGAAAGCGCGGAATATATATTGCGGCCGGCGGAATGGCGATGCTCGTAGTATCAATCACGGTTATGACATCGATAATAAGCCAAACAGGCTCACTTGAGGAAGGGTTTTCACTTCCAGACATTCTGGAGGGGATGTTTGACGAAGTATCTGAGAGGACACAAATCAATCCTGGCGAGATGGCGTCATTCTCACTTGATGCGTCAACTGGCGTGACATCACTTCTCTGGGGAATACAAATCATAAACTATCAGAGCGGCGACACTACAGAGATTTCAATATCGAACATCTACGGGGATGATCTTGGCAAGTTCATTTCAGACCAGCCTGCGTTATTTGAAACACTAAGTGTGGGAAAAGGTGACATCTACAGCTTTAATGTAGAAAACAAGGGAACACGAACAATAACAGCAGTGATGATGTTTGCAAAAAACCCGAACGACTCGGAAAAGTTCACCGACCCTAACTCGCCACTGTCAAAAACACTCTTACCGCTAGCTATGTCCGGTGTACTATTGTTTGTAGGGATAGCAGCTGTAATCGTAGGTCTAGCAGTAATAATAATTGATTACAGGAAAAAAAGTTCTGAACTGGTCTAGTATTCTTTTACGATGAGCTCGCCGTACTTGCCCTTTCCGAGTGAGACTTCGCCCTTGAACGTGTTCGTGTAGCCGTTTTTGATTATTATTTTTGATCCATTCTTCACCTTCTTGATGTCCTCACCCCAGAGTGCAATCTTTATCTCTCCGGCCTCGTCGACAAGAAACGCGTTGCAGACCTCGGTAGTACCGCCAACCTTGAGGTTTACACTTCGTGGTTCCTCCATTCGTTCGACAGTACCCTCAATGTCAATTTTGTTTCGCATGTTTTTCGCTTGATCTGTTGTTACCATAAAAAAGTCTCTAAAATAATGCAGTATTAAGTTTTCTAGTTTGTATGAAATTGATCAAAATTCGCAGTTTTCAAAGTATTTGGGAAACGAGTACTCCTATAGCAGTTATATACTCAGCCTTGAAAATTGCAGATGCAGAGGTATCGAAGCCCGGCCAACCGAGAGGGACTCAAGATCAAATAAGAAATCCCTTCCTTTAGGGGTTCGTGGGTTCAAATCCCACCCTCTGCACTATTCTATCAAGCTTCAACTTGGTCGACTGTTTTAGTGGTATGGTTGCACAGCGTCTTATGCAGCTCCGCCAAGGACTCGTTCCGGAAAACAAGGCTACACCTAAAACACTTCCAGACCTTGGCACTCATCGGTATAGTATGGTCAGCATAAAATTTAAAGATGATGGACAATTCCTCTATTTTTTCTGGAATTGTGATCAAAATCTGGAAAATCCTCATCAGCCGCTAGGCGCCTGTGATTCCAACCCAAAACCAATTTAGTTGAGCTCAAAAAACTAGGTCTGTGCAAGACATATTCTCGGTTTTTTACCAGCTCTGGTACATTGGAATTTTTCTCTTGATGTTTCTGCTAAACACCGTCCCGATACTGATGCCGCCAACGTGGATAGTTTTGGTTTCATTCCTGGCGCTTGACCCAACGCTGAACCCATTGGTGCTGGCAGCAGTAGGAGCAAGCGGCGCAACGCTTGGCAGGTTTGTATTGCTAAATGCAAGCGGGTATTTTCGAAGATTCTTGAGCTCCGAGCGAAAAACAAGCCTTGAAAAAATCGGGTGGTACCTACAGAAAAAAAGACTGGGATACTTTCTCGCGTCGTTCGTGTTTGCGGCAACCCCACTCCCTGACAACATATTGTTCATTACATACGGCCTGATGAGGGCAAAAAGCGCCCAGATATACTCAGGCTACTGGCTTGGGCGGCTTGCGGCATACTATACGATGCTGTTGATAAGCGAGGCAGTCCTAACCCCATTCATGCAGATCTTCGAGGAAAGGTACCTCGGTATCTTGCTCATAGACGTGCTAAGCGTTGCCGGGCTGGTGTTCTTTGCATCCGTGGACTGGAGCGCCATGATATCAGAAAAAAAGATAAAGTTCGTAAGGCCAAGATTCTGGAAGCTGTAAAGATGAGCCTCAAAAAGCTGCAAGCAGAGGTACAAAAAAGGATAAAAAACGATCCAGCACATGACTACTCCCACATAATGCGGGTATACAAGAACGCGCAGAGAATAGCAGAAAAAGAAAAAGCCGACATGAATCTGGTACTGGCATCCGTGCTGCTCCATGACATCATGCAGTACCCAAAATCCGACAAGCGCTCAAAAATGTCCTCTGTGCGGAGCGCGGCTCTTGCAGAAAAAATCCTACCAAAGCACGGCTTTACGAAAAAAGAGATCAAAATAATATCTGACGCGATACGGGACCATAGCTACTCTAGAAACAAAACCCCAAAGACACTGGTAGGAAAGATACTTCAGGACGCCGATAGACTTGACGCCCTCGGTGCAATTGGGATAGCAAGGACGTTTAGCGTCGGGGGATTTGAGAAAAGGCCCCTCTACAATGACTCAGACCCGTTCTGCAAGAAAAGGGCACCAGACGATGCTGCCTGGACGGTGGATCATTTCTACCGCAAGTTGCTCTCCCTTGAGGGGAAAATGAACACAAAGCACGCCAGAAAAGAGGCCCAGAACAGGACTAGGCTGATGCGCATGTTCCTTGGGTCACTGCGAAAAGAGATCGCAGATTCGAACTGATTTTATCTTACGGTGACGTATTGGTATCGTGGTTATAGTCTGGGTCGGAATAGGGCTGGGGGTCTTGCTGGCATGCATCTTGCTCAGGAGGATACTCAAAGAGTCGCCAAAGACCCCGCTCAAAATCAAACTTTACTGCAAAAAATGCGGCTACCGGACAAACGGGCTCAAGTGCCCAGTATGTGAAAACGCCTCCAAGAGATGAAACTAGGAAAAAAGCCTAGCCGTAATCCATGTACCGAGCGTACCTTTTTTCTATCTCTTGGTTTTTTCCGTCTAGAACCTTTTGGACCTCCTCGGCGTGGCGGTTTTTTATGTATGATTTTATCTCAGAGTATGGCTCCTCGTCTGGGTACGCGTCTGCAAGACTTTCCAAAACGGAGAGGAACTCGACTGTTTTTTGGCGAAACTCGGCGCTGGTTGGTTTTTTTACCGCATTTAGCCTAAACCAGATGCAGGCCCAGCTAGCGCCTACCACGTGGGGCAAAAGATCGTAGGCGCGCTCGATTTCGAATCTCTGGTCTTCTCTCATGGATTATCTAAAAGGTGTCTTGCCATTGCCTTTGCGAAATATGTGACTATCATGTCTGCGCCTGCCCTCTTTATGGAGTATAGGATCTCTGTCATCACATCGGTCTCGTTTATCCAGCCTTGCTTTGCGGCGCCCTTTACTAGGGCATATTCGCCTGAGACGCTGTAGGCCGACACTGGCACGTTGAACCTCCGCTTTGTCTCGGCAATGAGGTCAAGGTATGCGAGTGCCGGCTTTACCATGACTATGTCAACTCCCTCGTTGATGTCGAGCTCGATTTCCCGTAGTGCCTCGCGTGGATTGGTAAACGGGACCTGGTAGGTCTTTCTGTCGCCAAAATGCGGCGCGCAGTCAGCGGCATCCCGGAACGGCGTGTAAAACGAGGAGCGGTGTTTTGCAGAATGAGACATTATCCCGACATCTGTAAATCCGTTTTTGTCAAGCCTCTCCCTGATTGCCTTTACTTGCCCGTCCATCATTGCCGACGGCGAGACCACGTCGACTCCAGCGGCTGCTTGGCTCTGTGCGATCTCTGCCAGAGTTTGGATGCTAGAATCGTTGTCTATATGGCTTCCTCTTACAATCCCGCAGTGGCCTGACGTGGTGTACTGGCAGAGACAAACGTCGGCCATTATGACAATTTTATCGCCAAAACTTTTTCTAATCTCTGTGATTGCCCTCTGGACAATCCCATTTTCAGCAAACGCAGCCGTCCCAAGGTCGTCCTTTTTTTCCGGAATTCCAAAAAGCATGATTGCAGGAATGTTCATCTTTTTTATCTCCTCGATTTCCCTTGTCAGCTCTGAGAGCGGAAGTCGCTCGATTGCCTCCATTGACTGGACCTGTGTCTTTGACTTGAGGCCTTCCTGGACGAACACTGGACATATCAGGTCATTTGTGGAAAGTAGAATCTCCTGCACTAGGTTGCGCATCTTTTCGTTTTTTCGCAGCCTGCGCAGCCTTCTCTCAGGAAACGACGCAGTCATGCAAAAAATCTCACCCTTATTCAATATAATTCTAGGCTGGCCTAGTCGGATTTTTTCTTGTAATCGAAAAGCTTAGACGCTGCCTTTAGCAGCTCGTCGTCTGACTGCTCTGAGGCCTTTCTGAGATTGTTCATCGGCTCTGAAATGACTCCTTCCACTACTGCCTTTGTGAGGTCCTCGATTATCTTGATTTTTTCCTTGTCCTTTTCCCCTAGCATCTGGAGTGCCTTTTGCAGCTCCTTTACGCGCCGCGTGTCAATGTCCTTGAAAATCTCCTTGACGGTGGGTTCTACTTCGAGTCTTCTCATGTGGGCCTGTAATACCTCTAATTCGTCATTAATTATTTTTTCCGCATTTGCGCGCTGGTTTGAGCGGTAGCGGATGTTTTTGTCTACCATTTCAGCTATCTGGTCTAGATTCATCATCTTTATCCCGTGGATGGTGGCTACTCTCTCGTCCACAGTCCTTGGGTTTGAAAGGTCAAGAATCATCATGCCGTTCTTTTTGCCCAACATTGCCTCTTTGATTCTGTCAAATGTCACCAAAAAGTACGGGGCAATCGTGGCCACAAACAAGACGTCGTAGTTTGAAAATCCGTCCAGCACGTCCTCGAACTCTATTGGGGCGCCGCCGACGGTCTCCGCAAACGCCTTTGAGCGCTCCATTGTGCGGCTTGTCACAAAAAACCCATAGTCTCTCTTGTTTAGGGATTTTGCGACAAGCGTTGCGGCCTCACCAGTTCCGATTAGTAGGATCTTTTTTGACTTGAGCTCGTCGATGTTTTCCTCCGCCAATTTCACTGCCATGGAACCAACCGAGATTGTCCCCTTGTTGATTCCAGTCGAGTTTCGAACGCGCGTGCCAATCTTGATTGCCTTGTCAAAGAGCATGTTGAGCTGCTCACTTGTAGCGCGGATCTCCCTGGCAAGGGTGATTGACTCCTTTATCTGTCCAAGAATCTGCTCCTCGCCTAGCACCATCGAGTCAAGGCCTGATGTGAGCTTCAGAAGGTGCTCGAGGACTTCAGCGTCTTGGGAGACCTTGAAATTTTCCTTGAACGCGGCCTCTTCTAGGCCCGCAAGGGATGCCCATGTCTTTTTTATTTTTTCAATGCTTGGCTGGTCAGTTGAGCCGAAGATTTCCACGCGGTTGCACGTCTGCAGTATTACAAACTCGTCTAGGCCTGCGTGCTTTCGAAACGACTCGTACGCTGAATCCATGTCCTTGAAGGTGAATTTTTCCAGTATGTGTATTGGCGAGCTGCGAAATGTCACCCGCGCGTTGATGATTTTGCTCATTCCCACTTCTCCAGAGTTTTCATGACTTCCCTTTTTGCTTTTACCAAGTCATCGTCTTTTAATAATTGTTTTATTCTCTTGTCGTTCAAAATGGAATACAGGAACTTTTTTCGCCCAAGGACAGTCGGAATTTTTTTCCTTGCCGCATCCCTGGCGATCTTTTGGAGCTTTATCTGGTAAATGTCCTCTTTGTCAATTATTTCCCTGAACAGCTTTTCTGCCTTTAGCTTTATCTTTCGTGCCATCGCCGGGCTCCTGCCTCCAGTTGATATGGCAACCTGGACTGTGTCCTCGATGTTTATGACAGATGGGTGGGCAAAGTCGCTTACCTCTGGGTCGTCTGCCGCATAGGCGTAGCAGCGCAACTTTTTTGCCTTTTCGACAATCTTTCTGTTTAACTGCCTGTCATCGGTTGCGGCCATGACCAAAAACGGCTCATAATCGTCAAGAAAGTCGGCATTTTCCAGCTTTATTTTTTTGAACTCTATTTTTCCGTCTTTAACAAATTTCTGAATCTGTGCGCTTGCTCTGTCTGATACTACCAAAATTTTGCAGTCCTGCGTCAAAAGCGAGTTTACCTTCTTGAGGCCCTCGCCTCCGGCCCCTACAACTATGACCAGGTTGCCCCTTAGGTTTAGGTCAACAATCACGATCAGGCATTTCCTGATTTGTATTTATAGGATTGCAAGAATCTCGCTACGTTTTTATCAAAAAAACAAATCTTACGGTTCATGGCGATGGATGCACTGGACAAGGAGATCCTAAACGAAATACAGTGGTCCTTCCCTCTTGTGTCAGAACCATACAAGGAACTGGCAAGCAGGTTCAACACAACAAACGACGAGATGAAAAAAAGAATCTCAAACCTAAAGTCAGCTGGTATAATCAGACAGCTTTCGGCAATCTTTGACACAAGAAGACTTGGTTACAAGAGCTCACTTGTGGCAATGGCAATAGACCCAGACAGGCTGGACTATGTGGCAAACCAAATCAACCGACACCCCGGGGTCTCCCACAACTATGAGAGAAACCACGAGTACAACCTATGGTTCACGCTTGCGACCCCGCCTGGGACTGATCTAAAGACCGAGGTTGACAAGTTCATGAAGCTTTCTGGGATCAACAAGGTAAGGCTACTCCCGACCATAAAGCTATTCAAAATCGGAGTGAAGCTAGATATGGTAGATGAAAAAAAGATGGAGGTAGCTCCAACTGAGGAAAAAAAACAGATCAGGGAAACCAAGTTTTCTCCAACTGAAGATGATAAAGAATTCATAAGACAACTTCAAAAAGATCTCGAGGTAGCGGACAGGCCTTTCCTATCTGCTGCTCAGAACCTCAAAATGAGCGAAGATCATGTGTTTGAGAGGCTTCGATACTACGAGGAAATTGGTGTGATGAGGAGATTTGCTGCTATATTGAGGCACCGGGATGTGGGCTTTACGGCAAACGGAATGATTGTCTGGCGTGTTCCCGACTCGCGCATAGAGCAGGTAGGGGAAATCCTCGGGGCATTCCCGCAAATCAGTCACTGCTACCAGAGGCCCGTATACGCTGACTGGCCGTACAACGTTTTTTCAATGGTGCACTGCAAGTCAATTGCGGAGGCTGAATCCATGGCAAAAGAAATCCAAAGCCATATCAAAGTGGACGATTACAGGATTTTGTTCAGCTCACGCGAGTTCAAAAAGACGCGTGTGGAATATTTTGTAGAGTCAGAGTTCAATCTGGAAGAAACAATACCTGTGTAGCTCGTCACTATATCTTCATGGCAGATATAAAATCTGTAAAGTATTTTTTAGAGCAGGATTCACCAATCTGTTTTTTTATGTCGTTTATGATGGCTTTGTGCGCATCGCCAAAGATGTCTTGCAGGGTTTTTTTCAGAAATTCTGGGTTTTTATCGCAGTCCGAAATGGTGCAGTTGTAGTCTTTTTCTAGCTTCGAGACAACCTTTTCGTATTTCGGAACACCCATTCTTAACAAAACTATCTCGATACAAAACGACAGGAGATCTCTATCCATTTTGTCCTCTGGGTATGTCCCGAACATGTCATTACCTCACTTGGTAATTGAAAACATTCCCATATAGTAAAGCCGGAAAATGATCTATTTTTTTGGTTCCAAAATGGTAAAACTTACGCCGCTTGCGCCGTCGCCTTTAGCTCGTATGACGGCCATGAAGAATACAACTCTCCAATTTCTGTCATGTCAGAATGGCTCAGGTATCTCCCATCAGACATTGCGGAAAACTGCTCTATTTCCTCGACACTAATCACTGTTGGCAAGACTGATGAAATCGGATTCTTTGATAGGATGAATTTGATTGCAAGCTCGGTGATGCTAAGGCCGTTTCTTTCCGCAATTGGCCTGAGCTGCTCGACTTTTTCTAGTGCGGATTTTATCCATTCGCCTCGACGAACGGAGCGGTGATCCTTTTCGTCGATTTTTGTGTCGGCATTTACCTTTCCTGTAAGTATGCCTGATGCGTCAGGTACGCGAACCAAAATTCCGACGTTTTTTCTTGCCGCGTTTTCTATGAGCTCGTTTCCAGGCGTTTGCTCTAAAATGTTGTAGACTGTTTGGACTGCGGAAACGTTCTTTCTATTCATTGCTTCTAGGCCTTCCTGAGTCCAGCCTATTGCGGGGCCGAGCGCGACTTGGTATGCGCCTATCGCGCCCTCGTTTATCTTGTTGTCAAGTGTGTTGAAAATTATGTCGTCTTTGATGTGGTGCATCTTTGGGTTGTGCAAGCCGTATACGTCAATGTAGTCTGTCTGGAGCCGTTCCATGCTGTTGCGTAGTGCGTGTTCTGTGAAAAGAGGATCAAATCTTTGTGGCAACTCATTGTGGCCTATCTGCTTTGCCCCCTCAAACTCGTACCCATATTTTGTAGAAATGACGATCTCGTCTCGCATCCCCTTAAAGACCTCGCCTATCAGCTTCTCACTCCTTCCCTTACCGTACATGTCACCGGTCTCAAAATAGTTGATCCCGAGGTCGTATGCTTTTTTTAGCATTCTCTTTGCCTCGTCGTCCTCGATTTTCTTACCCCACCAGTCCAGGGCAATCGTCCATGCTCCAAACCCTATCTCGGAGACGCGTATGTCGCTTTTTCCAAGGCTTCTGTACTTCAACTTGTAATCTCCATGAACCTTTCCAACTTCGAGCTCAGTTCGGTCTCATCCATTACTGGCTTTCCCGAATCAAGTTTTGCATTTATGTCTATCCAAGATTTGCATCCGTGGTATTCGTCTTTGAGCGGAATTTCAAAGCATGGCACTTTGTATGTCTTGAGAAATATTGCCTTTGTTGCCTTATCCGGCATCCAGTTCATCCTGGCCTTGATGTATGAATCGCTCCAAACATGAAACTCTGATAGCTGGTTGATCTTTTGATCGGATCTCAAGTCTGCCTCTGCAATCACTTCTGCATACGACGTGATTTTGTTCTGCCCATTTGTTGGCATGTTTTGTTTTACATAATCCAGATACTTGTGAAATTGCGGCTTCAAATTGGCATGTGATTGATGCTCAAACGTCGGAAACAGCAAAAACTTTTTTGACTCTACAACAAAACCTGATGCGGTTTCTAAAATTCCACCCTTGCGTAGCAAAACTGTCTGCTCGCCAGCCTCCAGAGCCTGAACTATTGTCGCCCATTCTTTGAGTGCATTCATCTAACCTAGACTTGATATCAACGGAATAATATTCCTATTTACGCACACAATCATCGGCGTGTCCTGCTGGATGTATTTTGAGACCTGTGTTTCACGAAGCTCCATTATCAGGTCTTGGAACGCATGCAGGTCATCTGTTTCAAAAGCCAGCATAAAGTCCTCGTCGTGTATGCCAAAAGAATATGTCGTGTTCAAGGTTATCTGAGGGTATTTGTGGCCTATTGTAATATGCTCATCCATCATGACTTTTCTTTTTTCAAGCGGCAGAAGATACCAATCGCGAGTCTTGATGAACGGATAAACGATTACGTATTTTTTGGCTTCAGATCCTTCTACAAATGATGGTGATCTGCCAGTCTTTGCGTAAATTGAGGGCCTAGTGGATGAAAGATATACGTGAGATGGAATGATATATTTTCCAAACACTGTGGAATAAATTTTTGAAGTGACGTTTTGTATTTCCTCTACAGAGTCAGCCGCAAACCAAAAAAGAAACTCCGCATCATCCCTTAGGCCAAGTGTAGAGTATGCTCTGTACCTTATCTTGGAGTTTCGAATCACTTGCTCTACTTCCTTTGCAGATTCTTCTTTTGCTAGGTCTGCCATCCACCTCCACTTTGGGTCTATCTTGAAAAACGAGAAACCAAAAAATGTCCTGCTTGTTTCAGACATAGTTTGTATTTTCTCCAAACCATATTTAACGATAATCACATTTTTCAGAATTTGGATGAATGTTTATCTCAAATGCGGCCAAATATGGTGCCATGAGGGAGAGGTTGCTCTGGCTTTGCACCTGTACATCAATTGAAATTATGACTGCTATGGGAGTGATTGGGTATCTTTTGTATTTGGGCCAGGCTACACTGGCTCTTATTTCTGGCATGGTCTTTGCCAAGGTAATCGTGTTTCATTTTGCAATTGAAATACACGAGAGGCTAAAAAGGGGCAAGGTCCTCATTCAACACATTGGGTAAAATCAGAATCTGACTAGGATATTTTTTTAACAAAATCCGCAATTACGGAATCATCAAAGCTGATAGTCTTGTTATCTACTGAGGATTTGATCTTTTCCCATTCTGTCTTTGTCATTCTTTTTGTCTGCATCAGGCCTGCAGTTACTAGTATGTTCAACACCTCAGAAAGGCTCCAGTTTTGATCAGTCTTCTCAATCAATCTTGCCTGGATCCTGCGCACCTTGGTCTCAATTTCTTTTTCTAAGGTGATACTTTTTTTGGATTTTGGAACTGATGCCGGGTTTTTTGATGCCATGGTCTGATTCTGAGTTTTGGTTATAAAAACACCATCTGCCAAAAAAGGAAATCATGTAATTCGTACCCTAGTACAGTTCGACTACGGATGCCATATCAGAACCATGCACTTCTGATCTAGAAAGTTTTAAAGATATCTGAAATCTTGAAATCTGACGCGTTTTTAGACTAACACATGAGCTATCCTGCAAACCCGATCGACGTCATAAAAAAACTGCATTCTGAGAAAAAATGGGATGACATGATATCGTTTTGCAAAAAAATGCTGCAAGATGATCCCAAGGATCTCGTGGCACTACAAAACATGGCCACTGCACTTTTACATGAAGGAAAATTCGAAGATGCACTGGTGCTGTGCCAAACAGTGCTTGACATAAACGAGTTTGACGAGTATGCGCTAAAGAACAAGATTTTTGCCCTTGAAAAACTCCGCAAGTACGACGACGTCATCATATGTGCTGAGAGGATCTTGTCAAAAAACAAGGACGACGAATGGGCACACGACAGCAAGGGCCTTGCGCTAAACGAACTTGGCAGGCACAAAGAGGCACTTGACTGCTATGACAGGTCACTTGCAATAAACCAAAACGATACAACTGCACTAATGAATAAGGCAGTAACGCTTTCGTTCTTGCAGAAATTTGAGGACGCAATATCTCTTTATGATAGGGCCCAACAGCTGGAAGGTCCGATCCGTGAGGCAGCTGCAGCGAAATCTGAGGCCTATAAACAGCTAGGCAAGGAAGACGAGGCGTTTTTGGCAGCTCAGGGGCTGTTGATACATGACATACAAAAATACATTGCAGAGGCAAAAACAAAAAAGATGCGGGTTTTTGATCTTTTTTGCCTAAACGAATACCGGGAACTAGAGGCTCGCGAGAAAAAACACGCAGAAAAACAGGATGCAAAGCTCAGAGAATAACATCTATTATCTTTGTCCTTGATCGATGTCCTGACTTTATTGTGATGTTTGCAGTTGAAATGCCAAAATGCTTGACAAGCTTTTTTATGATTTCATTGTTTGCGGCACCACCTATCGGCCTTGAACTGATGTCTGTTGTGATTTCAGAGCCGTTTACCGTGACAAAATCATTGCGAAACTCTACGTGAACAGTGTATAGCAACTATGCCTTGACTAGCCAGTCATAGCCCTTTTGCTCAAGCTCCTGTGCAAGACTCGCATCACCGGATTTGAGCACTCTGCCCTGTGAAAATACATGGACATAGTCAAGTTTTTTGAGAAAGTTCAAAATCCTTGCATAATGGGTGATCACAATTATCGTCGCATCCGGCGTTGAGACGTCGCTTATCGCCTTTGCAACAGCTTGGACTGCGTCGATGTCAAGGCCCGAGTCTGGTTCGTCCAGAATGGAGACCTTTGGTTTTAGCACCGCCATCTGGAGCACCTCTGATCTCTTTTTTTCTCCGCCGGAGAATCCCTCGTTTAGGTATCTTGAGAGAAACTCGTCTTTTAGCCCGACTGTCTGCAAATTTTTCTTCAGATAATTTTGAAACTCTCGTACTGTGATGAAAACTTCTCTGTTGCTGTTTTGTAGTGACTTGCTTAATGCGTTATATGATGTTCTAAGAAAGTGAGAGTATCCGACCCCTGATACCTCTGTCGGGTACTGGAAACCCAAGAACAAGCCCTTCTTTGCCCGCTCGTCAGTTGAGACCTCAGTTATGTCCTCGCCATCGAACATTATCTTTCCCTGTGTTACCTCATATTTCGGGTGTCCCAAAAGCGTGTATGCAAGTGTACTCTTTCCAGAGCCGTTTGGGCCCATGATTGCATGAACCTCGCCTGGACCGGTCTTTAGGTTGACGCCTTTTAGAATGGGCTTTCCCTCCCGTTGTACGTGAAGGTCGATTATTTCTAGGATTGCCATATATCACAAAGTTTGCGTTTACATATATAATTTCGACTAATTTTAGCTAGTCCTAAGAATGACAATGTCTCAATAAATATAACACGGCTCGCCAAACTCGCAAATATGAAAAGCAAAATCAAGGGGCTAATAGTCGCGTTGTTTTTTGCCGTGATTTTGCTAACCTCTACTCTGACTCTTGCATTTAATAACACACAACCAAAAGTAAACGAGCAAACCCAGACCGTGACAGGCACTCCGGCAGACAACTTCCCTGACCTGCAAAGGCCGAGGTTTTGTGAAACCGGTGGCGCCAAGTCAAATGCGTACGTGACAGAATTCAAAATACCTACTGCCTGTACACAGCCGCTCGCAGTAACTACTGATCCGCAAGGAAATGTCTGGTTTGCGCAAACCAATACTGGAAATCTTGCCAAGTTTGATCCAGCGGACCAGAAGTTTACGGAATACGAAAACCCGGTGTGGCCTGAGTCAGGCCGCTCAATGATGTGGGGCATTGATTATTCATATGATGGAAACTTGTGGTACACTGATGACGCGCTTGACTCGATTTGGAAGTTTTCTACAACCGATGGAACATACCGGAGAATCGACTATCCTTCAAGCGGAGACTCGCTACCACAGCACATCAAAATAAAAGGAGGACAGATAATTCTCAACGACTTTTACGGAGGTAAGATAAGCCTCTTTGACACAAGACAGTCAGAGCAAAAATCATACCGAAACATCCCATCTCCGGTTCCTGGCTCGTTTGTAGCGGGATTTGATGTAGATTCGAACGGAGACCTTTGGTACACCAACTGGATCCTAAGACAGGGAGGGGCTCTAGTAAAGTTTGACTACGAAGGATTCTCGAAATTTGCCGCAACAAACCCTGTTGACAACTTCACTGCAACAAGTTTTTCAAACGCGTATAACCTGCCACCATCTCTTGGAACACCTATTGGACTATCAGTTGATCAAAACGACGACATTTGGATAGCTGATACGTCTAGCAGCTCGTTTTTCAAGTTCAGCCCGTCTGACGGAAGGTTCACCGAATATGTGACGTCTGACTCAAGGCAATCGGCGTACGGGAACGCCACAGGCGTCATCAAGACGCCGATAAGCGGTCCATACTGGACACAAGTTGACGGCGGAAGGCTGGTCTTTAACGAACAGATTGCAAACACAATCGCCGTCTTTGACATTGAAAATGAAAGCTTGGTAGAATACGACATACCGTCAAGAAACACACACTGGGCAGACTGTGGGATGCAAACAGATTGCGGAATCTCACAGGCATTCGGGTTCAAGTCGGTAGGAGACAAAGTCTGGTTCACGGAATGGGTAGAAAACAACATCGGAGTGGTGGATCTTTCCAAAGAACTTCCGTTTGAGCTTGGCGTGTCTCAAAAAGAGATCACACTAAGCCGGGGCCAGACGGCACAGATTGATTTGCAGCTTACCCAAAAATCCAACAAAAATGTGCACCTCACAGCCAAGACAACGGCAGAATTTAATGACCTTATAGTGATTCCCCAGAACACCAACCCAACCTTGGACGGCCAGGAAACTAGGCCTGTGTCTATAACTGCGAGCGGGTCTGCGTTGCCTGGCACATACAAGGTTCTCATTTCAGCAAGAACGGATGACGTGACGATTTCTCAGTTTGTTACCGTGAACGTTATCCAGTGATTCCAAAAATAGACTCTGACATTGGGATTTTATCGTACACCACAAAATATTCTGGGTGCGGCGGAAAAATCCGTAGGAACTACGATGATTTTGCCGTATCTGAGATGCTTGCACAAAAAACACTCTCGTCGCTTTCAGGGGAGGAAGGATTTGCAGTATACAAGCTGAAAAAATCTGGCATAGACACGAATCACGCACTTGATCTAATATTTAGGAAGACTGGAACAAGGCTAAAGGCGCTTGGGCTAAAAGATGCATATGCAGTAACAGAACAGTTTGTCTGCTCCGTGGCAAAAAACAGGGTACCACTTGCGTATTCTGACGACAAGGTATCGATACAGAAAATCGGGTTTGCAAAAAAACCGCTTTCCGCAAAAGACATGACGGGAAACAAGTTCGTAATCAAGATTGTCGGGGCAAAAAAAGAGCCGTCTGACTTTACAGAATCCGACAGAATTCTGAATTTTTATGGATATCAGAGGTTCGGCTCAAAGAGGCCTGTGACCCATCTGGTGGGAAAGGCGCTGATCCAAAAAAGATTCGACGAAGCAGTGATGCTGATGTTGTCGTACACGTCAGAGTGTGACTCTGAGGAAAACACAAAACTGAGAAAAGAAATGGCAGACCAGTCCAAGTTCGCAGAACTGCTCAAGACCATCCCAAGACAGATGGACCTTGAGCGAACACTGATGGCAGAAATGTTAAAGCATGATGATCCAAAAAAGGCGCTCTCTGCATTGCCGCTGTCAATAAGACGGCTTTTTGTTGACGCGTACCAGTCATACCTCTTCAATCTGACACTAAGCAAGGCGTTTGAGTATGGCGAAGACATGTTTTGTGCCGCGCCAGGAGATGTCTGCTATGACAAAAACGCAGATCTTGGGAAATACGAAATGGATCCGGCCCAGCAGCTTGCCATACCGTTGGTGGGATACGCGTATTTCAAAAAGACGCGATTTGATTTTCACATATCAAAGATCTTACAGGATGAAGGAATATCGCCGTCTGACTTTTACATAAAAGAAATACAGGAGGCAAGCTCCGAGGGCGGCTTCAGAACTGCGCGAGTCGTGTGTACAAATTTTGCTGTAAAAGGGGACGTAGTAAGCTTTGAACTGCAGCGCGGATCGTTTGCCACGATGGTTTTACGCGAAATAATGAAGCCAAGCGATCCGCTCAGGACTGGCTTTTAAAGAATTCACTTGAGCGTTAATTGGATTTTATAACAATTTAATTACTAAAGGTTTGGGCAAGAGCTACATGAACGAAAGAGCCGTCGGTAATGCGCAAGTATCGATAATTATCCCGACGTATAACGAATCGCAGAACATACTGGATGTTTTAAAGTCCATTAAGGAATACCTGCCAAAAAACACCACTGCGCAGGCAATAGTGGTAGACGACAACTCGCCAGACGGAACCGCAAAACTGGTCGAGGACTATCTCAAAAACGTAAAAGAAATTGCAAATTATACGATTGACCTTATTCAAAGAAAGACAAAGGAGGGCCTAAGCTCAGCAATACTGAAGGGAATCCAATACGCTACAGGGAATACCATTGTTGTAATGGACTCTGATTTGTCTCATCCTGCAAGCCTCTTGCCAAAGATGCTTGATGCTCTAAAGCAGCCAAAGTGCGACATTGTAATCGCATCAAGATACATCAAAGGCGGCTCCATCATCGGCTGGACCCTAAAGCGCAAGCTACTGAGCAAGGTCGCAACCATCATAGCAAAGCGAGGACTTGGCGTAAAGGCAAAGGATCCGATGTCTGGATTTTTTGCATTCAAAAAACAGGTGATTACCGGCCTGCAGTTTGACGCAATAGGATACAAAATGTTATTGGAGATTCTGGTAAAGACAAAAAACAAAAACATACTTGAAATCCCATATACATTCACAAACAGAAAGCTCGGGGCAAGCAAGCTTGATACCAGAACAGTTTTTGATTATCTAAAGGCCACGTGGAAGCTGTACAGATATGGAAAGGTAGCAGCAAGGGAAGAAAAAAGACAGTCGGTGAACTTTCTGTCAAAGGCAGGCAGGTTTTACACCGTGGGCGCAATAGGTCTTGCAGTAAACTATCTAGTCTCATCGATGTTTTTGGATATATCGCACCTATGGTATCTGCACGCGACCATAATAGGAATTGCAGTGTCGATGAGCAGCAACTTTGTGCTAAACAAGGTCTGGACGTTTGAGGACGGCAACTTTAAACTACGACACATTCTTCCCCAATACGCAAAGTTCATCGGATTCAGCTCGCTTGGCGCGCTTGCGCAGCTTGGCATGGTCTACTTTCTCGTAGATAGCTACAAAGTGCAATACCCGATTGCACTTGTATTGGCGGTGTCCTGCGCAGCACTTAGCAACTTTGTCCTAAACAAAAAGTGGACGTTTAAGGAAAAAATCTGGAGCTAAAAAAATTATAGAATTCGTGTCGCGGTACCTCTTGAGGTGCTGAGCACGATTCTTTTCCGGAAGATGGTTTTTCCGATTTTCGGATACTCGGAGATCTTGATGCTTTTTGTCCCACGCCGCACGCACAGCGTGGTATCTGGAGGCACAGATCTCATTTTCTTTTTCTGTTCTTCGTAGTATCCATCTCCTGCCCACTTTACCGGAATTGGCTCGATATCGTGGACTATGGTTCCCTTTTGTGTTACGATCATCATGTCGCTGATAATATGTTGTATTTTGACGGTGATAATTCCTGTTTAGCTGGGGAGCCAAGTTTTTAGCTGAATTGCAAACTCGGAACCGCAGTATGGAATCGGTAAAGCTAAAATATCTACCCAGCACACGGCTAACAACGATGAACCCAATCTACATCATAGCAGTAGTGTTCCTAGTACTAGGAGCGTCGCTTGGAGGATTCGTAGTATATCACAAAGTAACCGTAATGGTTCCGCTTGAAATGCAAGAAAAGGCAGAGATTGAAGCGATGAACTGCGAGCAGGTGGAGCACAAGCATGAGCTTGCACAGTACTGGTCATTTAAGAACTGGAAGATCGCAGACGCCAAAGTTCAGGTGTGCAAGAAACTAAAAGAGTCATGACTCACTAAACCATGTTTGAAAGCTTTTTTTCAGTCAGCAAGGCGCCAGAACTTCCGCAGGGCTTTGACTGGATAAACTCAGACGAGCCGCTCACGCTCCAAAAATTGAAGGGAAATGTGATAGTTGTTGACTTTTGGACATACTGCTGCATCAACTGCATGCACACGCTCCCGGTGCTATCTGATCTTGAGGAAAAGTACGAGGGCAAGCCTGTCGTATTTTTGGGCGTCCACTCTGGCAAGTTCTTCTCAGAACAAGAGACAAGAAATGTAGAGGCTGCAGTCGCAAGATATGAAATAGAACACCCCGTGGTGGTGGACAAAAAAATGCAGATCTGGTCAAGCTTTGGGGTAAATGCGTGGCCTACGATTGCAATAATTGATCCAAATGGAACAATAGTGTACAAACAGTCTGGTGAGGGGCAAAAAGAGGCGATTCAGGACGTAATCGACATTCTTCTCCAAAGGCACGCAGAAAGGGGGACTCTGGCTGCGGCACCGCCAAAAATATTCTCGTCCAAGAAAAAACCAACAAGCTCGCTTTCATTTCCTGGTAAAATTGCGATATCAAAGACAGGAAAACTCGCAATAAGTGACTCTAACCACAACCGAATTCTGATCACAGACATCTCAGGCAAAATACTGAGCGTGGCAGGCGGCTCTGGTGCCGGTTTTTCAGACGGCGACTTTACAACTGCCAAGTTTTTCAGGCCGCAAGGGGTAGGGTGGATGGACGAAACTCTTTTTGTGGCAGACACAGAAAACCATGCTATTCGCAAAATAACTTTTGATCAAAACAAGGTGACTACAGTAGCAGGTACGGGAAGACAGGGGCCATGGATGTCATATGGCGGAAAGGGAAGCACCACTCTGCTTAGCTCACCATGGGATATTGCATGCAAGGATGGCTTGGTGTACATTGCGATGGCAGGAAACCACCAGATTTGGACGTATGATACAAAGTCAGAACAGGCCATGCCGTTTGCCGGCTCTGGGCAAGAAAACATACTAGATGGACCTGCAAGGCAAGCGCAGCTTGCGCAGCCAAGCGGGATCTCGATATTTGGAAATGCGATCTATTTTGCTGACAGTGAGGTCTCTGCAATACGAAAAATCAGCCTGGCAGAAAAACAAGTAAAGACAATTGTTGGCCGCGGGCTCTTCGAGTTTGGGCACCAGGACGGCCGTGCAGAAGACGCGTTATTCCAGCATCCGCTGGGATTGTGCGCAACACAGGACAACATCTTTGTTGCAGACACGTACAACTCAGCAATCCGGGTAATCAACCTGAAAAACAGTCAGGTCTATACCATAATAGGAAAGGCAGAAAAAAACTTGGTCTGCCTTCCGGACAATTCATCATGCGATATCTTGGCGCTCTACGAACCATCTGACGTCGAAGTCTTTGATGATAAACTGTACATAGCTGACACCAACAACCATCTGGTGCGCGTCTTTGATCTAAAGACAAACTCGCTGAGTACCCTGGACGTGAAATAGTGCAGGCTGCATACATACTGATTAGCTGCAACATGGGCTCAGAACAAGACGTGCTCTTGGAGATAAAAAAAATCCCGGAGGTGAAAACTGCGATCATAACCTACGGGGAATATGACATTGTGGCAAGGGTTGAAACGGATTCTGAGGAGCAGATGGCACAACTAATCTCCTCAAAAATCAGACAGCTACAAAGCATACGAAGCACGGTAACGCTTCATGTGATTTGACGTTTTAAAATAAAGACCCCAAGTCCACTTACAATTATCCCAAGAACCATGATTCCCATTCCGTAGTAAATCCAGTCATTGTTGTAATACATGAACGAGGATTCCGGACCAATCTGTCCCCTTCCTTGGGACAGAAATACTGTCCCGAAAATAATCATGGCTATCCCTATGACTATGATTGGTTTGGATATTCTCACGTAATGAACTCACAAATCAGTGAATTATTATCTTACTATTTGTTATACAAGTGTCAGGCGATGAGGACGAGTTAGAGAACTGATCGTTATGATTGGATTCAGTGAATCTGAGCCTGACATTTGTAGTGAAATTGAGCGTAATCTGGAAAAACTGTTTTAATACCAAGAGTCAGTACGTGTTTATGAATAAAAAAATCATCATCGGAATCATTGTCGCACTGGCAATTCCTGTAGCAGTTTATGCTGGCTCGCCACTGTTTATCAACGAGACGATCAACGAGCCTCTGCCTATTTCGGTTACAATGGAAAAATCTGATACAATGATGACTGAATCTGGTGTTGCACCGGAAGCACTTTCTGGAAGTTTTGTAGGTGTTGGCGATGGGATCCACAACGCGGAGGGAATGGCAAAAATCATCCAGTTGGAAGACGGCAGCCAAATACTGAGGCTCGAGGAGTTCAGGTCAACAAACGGCCCAGATCTGTATGTATATTTGGCAACCGACGAAAAGGCGACAGACTTTGTGAGCCTCGGACCACTAAAGGCTAACATCGGGAACCAAAACTACGACATCCCGCAAGGGACAGACCTCTCAAAATATGACACTGCTCTGGTTTGGTGCAAGCAGTTTTCTGTATTGTTTGGACACGCAAATCTTTCCTAATTTTTTAGGACAACTGTGGGTGGATCAGCCAAAGACTAGGCACTGTTCGCAATCGCAGCTTGGAATCTGTTTTGACTTTGCAAGACATTTTGCATGCTGGCCTGCTTGGCACTGCACGCAGATCTGCTCGAGGTTGTCTACAGTGGAATATTTTTTTGACTGGTCAAATCCAAATCCGCCGTCTTGTGGGCCAACCATGGAATAACTAGGTAGTCCCTTGTATTTTTAGCTGGTGCTTTTCCTCCTTATACAAAACAACAACTCATGTCTCCTTGTCTTTGTCGTCCTGATTTTTGTCCCACAGGTGCATGTTTCCGCGGAGCATGAACGCGCCCACTATTATGGTCACGATACCTACTAGGATAAAAGAGAAAAACTTGGCAATTGATCGTAGCACTGACATCATTTCACCTCAAGGCAAACCGTATTGTTGTATCCAGTGATCCTATATGCTTCATCCAGTGCAGCAGTTCCCTCCCCGGTGTAGACGTCAATATGTCTTCCAACTATCGCAGTGCCAGTGTCAGAACCTGTAAAGACAACAATGTCCCACGGACTGGGAAGGGTTGGTATCATGATTCTGGAATTTGCCGGGACAAGCAAAGGGTCTACTGCAATCGCGTTTACTTCAAGTGAGTTTCCTGCGGCATCGAGTGGGTTTTCGCTGAAATGGAACGATTCGTCGTACCACCCAAGATAATCACCAGAAATAGTCCTTCCCCATCCCTCTGTTTTGATCTCCTCGACAAAGCCCTCTCTAAACTTGTAAGTTGCCCCGTTGACATTTACAGTGATGAATCTACCAGTATAGTCGGATTCAAGAGGCGTAAAATATCCGGTGATGTACCATCCTAGACTGCAGTTAGAAAAATCGAGATTTCCAAGCTCGACTTGTTTGCTTACCGCATAGGTGGCCAGGAAATTTGCAATCGGTGTGTCCTCTTTGTCTGATAGTTTCATCACGTCGACATTTTGGAGATAGAAGATGGCGTCCGCAAACTCCTTGTCAGTTATCTGTTCGCCCTTCCAGTACTGGTATACACCATCAAACCATTTTGGAATAAAAAATGAAACCTCGTCCCCAAACGCCGGCAAAAAACTAACTAGGATGATAACTGAAAACAAAACTAGTTTTTGCAACGATGTTAACTCGCAGGCGCACAATAAAAACAAATATCGAAGTATTCTACTGGCCGTTCTTTTTTAGCAGCTCGTCAAGCTTGTTTTTTGTTTCCTGATGATCTACACGCTCTCGCTGCAGTGCTATTTTTAGCATCTCTAGCTCCTTTTGGGTCGTAAGCAGTTTACTGTTAAGCGAGGACACGACCGAGCTTGCTGCGGCAACGACGTTTTTTGGAGCAGTCCTGTCAGGCGCGTTTACCATCTGTCCTTCTATGAACTTGAGCTCTTTTTTGGCAGCCTCGATTTGATTTTTCTTTGTTTCGTACTCCTTTCGTATTTCCTCGATTTCCTTTGAAACTACATCATGGGATTTTTTTATCTGCTCGTAGGCGTTGTGGGCGGCCTCTAGCCTTTCTGATTCTTCTTTGTATTTGAGGTACTGAGATTTTGCCTCCTCTAGGCGTGTTTTCATGTTATTGAGCTCGTCAAGTGTCTGGTTTTTTTCATCAATCTGCCTCTGGATTATCTCGAGTTCGGATCGTGAGGACGCTATCTTGGCTAGCATCTTTTCATATTCTACCCTGTTTTCGTTTATCTCTTTTTTTGACGACATCAGGGTGCCAACTAGCTGGTCGTATTCTTCTTTGACCTTGGCGAGTTTTTCTACAATTGAATTGAGGTGTTCTGTCTTTGACAGCAGCTCTGCCTGCAGGTACTCTAGCTCATTTGCGGTCCTTTCCTGCTGTATTTCCTCGGGGGTCTTGACTTGTACCGGAGGCAGGGGAGCATCTCGCGGCTCTGTTGGTTCATCTTTTTTTGCGCGTTTGAATAGGCCCATGACTATTCCATTGTGTCGGTAGTTATTTTTCTATTCATTTTTTCACGAATCGGAGGAAAAACCCGAGGCCGCCGATGGCAAACCCGGCAGCTATTGCGGCTAGGCCGATCTCGGGATTGTCTGAAAACCACGTTGGTGATACTATGAACAGGAACGCACCAAGAATTATCAGGAAATACGCGCCGTTTTTCTTTGGCTTGTTGTGTTCGTTGTGTGCCATATCAGATATGCCGAGATATTGTCTGCGCGACCTTTTTCCTTCCTATGTCTAGGATAAACGGCCCTATCTTCGGCCCGCGGTTTGACGAGAGAATTATCTGGTATAGCGTCATGAAAAAGTCCTTTGGCGCAATGTTGCTCTCCTTTGCAATGTTGTATATTGTGTTCTGGAGGTCTTCTGGCTCTTTTTCGGACTCTAGAATCTTGACAAGCCGCAAGAGCGCCTTTTGTGTGACGTCGTTTATTTCGATTTTCATCGGCTCGTCCTCTTCAAAGTCGTCGGCATAATTCCCTGCGAGCTCGATTAGCTGGGTAACGTACGGGTCTGCTGCCTTTATCGTGCCGTAATCTGTGAGCTTCTTTATCACCATGCTCTCTCGGTTCTCTTTGAAAATGCGGCAAAGCTCGACTAGGAGCCTGTAGTTTACGTGCGTTGATGGGGTCTTTGGAGGGTTTAGGAGGTTCGTGTATTCGTAGAGCCCCTTTATTCTGGTGGTCTTGGTGTCATTGTCAAGCTTTATCTTTCCAAAGTAAATGTCTTCGACTTCGTTGTATTCGTCCATCAGAACTGGGATGTCTTCAAATCCTAATTCCCTGGCTCCAGTGATTCGCTTGTACAGCAGAAGGAGCATTGATTTTGGCGTGCCGTATCGGAACCATTTTTGTGAAGTCACAACATTTCCTGCGGATTTTGAAATTTTTTTTCCCCCCTTATCCAAAAACATCTCGTATTTTACGTGGTGGGGGTGAGGGTGGCCCAGTACCTCGTCGGAGACCCAGTCGTTTACCTTGACTGAATCCATGATGTCCTTTCCATATGCTTCAAACCTTATATCAAATGCATGCCATCTTGCGGCAAACTCTACCTTCCAGGCTAGCTTGCCTAGGTCCTTTGAAATGTCGGCCTCTCCCTCGTGGCCACACCCATTGAGCATCTTGGAGCCAATTTCGGCCTCTGTACACCTGTACTTTACTTTCATTTTTTGCGAGTCATATTCGTAGACCTGCGCAGTGTAAAGCCTACTGCAATTTGAGCAGACTGGATAGTATGGCAGGAACTTTTGGTATTTTTCCTGCCCGACCATTTCCGCTATCTGGTTTCCAATTCTTTCCGAGTTTGTCAATATGGTGTGGATCTGGTTTTTGAGAATTCCCTTTTTGTAAGTGTCAATTGCCCTGACAAAGTTGTACTTTATTCCAAGTTTGTCAAGGCCTTCAAGCAAAATGCTACTCATGTGCATTCCGTACGAGTCGTGGCATCCAAATGGGTCTGGGATGAGTGAAACGGGTTTTGCAATGTGCTCAGAAAGTGAGTCTGGCAGACCTTCTGGTATTTTACGCAGCCCGTCTAAATCGTCAGAATATGCGACAAGCTCGGACTTGTAGCCTAGGTTTTCGAGCGCAAGCTTCACGCCGTATGCCCTTGCGGCATCCCCGAGGCTACCGATGTGAGGAATGCCAGACGCACCAAGGCCTGACTCTACTTTGAGCAGCGAAGTGTCTCTGCCAAGCTGCTTTTCACGCTCTATCATCTCTGATGCGAGCTTGTCAATCCATGTGCCCTTTCCTATCACTACTGTCTCTTCTTCTGACATTTTACTAATCCAAAATTTTCGCCATATATGGGCCATCCGGCAGGTATCCAAGCTTGCGGTAATATTCGCGCGTTCCTACGGCGGAAATGACTATGATCTTTTTTGCGTCAAACACTTCTGATGATATTTTTTCTGCCTCGCCCATGAGATTTTTCCCAAGGCCTGAGTGTTGTATCTGGCCGTTCTCTCGCTCTCCAAGTTTTAGTGATCTGCCATACACGTGCAGCTCGCGTACAATGCATGTCTTGTCAGTTATTTCGGTTCGATGCACCTTGCTGCTGGGCCTTCGAAGTCTCAAAAATCCGTAAATCCTGTCTGCAGAATCGTCGTATGACAAAAACACCTCGTCACCGCCTGATGATTTGTAATCCTCTCTGTTCAGAATGATTTCTTTTTGCGGCTCTGAGGAACCTATCTCGCGGCACCTGATGCACCTGCAGGAAATGTTTTGTTTTCTTAGGCTTTCGTGTACTATCTGCCTGAGATTTCCGGATTTTGGGCCTGCAACTATCTCGCCTGGCGATATCTCACGCTGCACACGCATTATTCTTACCCATTTTGGAATAATTTTTTTCATTTCTACTATGACTCGTATCATATCCGAATCAGAATATGGCAAATACTGGCCCTGCATATACTGCTCGTACAGAGGCGTGTGTTGGAGCACCAAAGACGGATAAATCTTGAGCATGTCTGGTTTTAGATCCTCGTTCTGGAACAATTTCTTGAAATCAGCAATGTCGCCTTCTGGGCTCATGGTTGGCAAGCCCGGCATCATGTGTGCAACTATCTTGTAACCGGCGTCCTTTGATATTTGGAATGATTCTATCACATCAGTATATGTGTGTCCGCGGTTGACTAGCTTGTAGACTCGTTCCTGCAGGCTCTGCACACCTATCTCTATTCTGGTTATTCCGTAATCTAGCATCATGTCGACGTGTTCTTTTTTGCAGTAGTCCGGCTTGGTCTCTATTGTAAATCCAACGTTTCGTATCTCAGCTTTTTCGTTGTTTGACTTTGAGTCTTCAAGGGATGCGGAATCAAACCCATTAAGCGCGTCATAGCATGATTTGATAAAACTAGACTGGTAGTCTTTTGGCATGAAAAGAAAAGTCCCGCCAACTATGACAAGCTCCATTTTTGTCGGGTCGTGGCCGTACGCTACTAGCTTGTTGATTTTTGAGAGGATCTGTTTTTTTGGATCATACTGCACCTCGATTGCGTTTACTGTTGACGGTTCGTTGCCGGTGTAGCTGTTAGGTGAATTGAACTCTATTCCGCCGGGGCAGTACGTGCATCTTCCATGCGGACACGCATATGGTTTTGGCATAAGGGCAATCACTGCTACTCCGGAAGATGTCTTGATCGGTTTTTTCAGGAGCATTCTTTGCAGCCTAGAATACTCGTAGCCGCTTACAGTTGAAAGTATTTCATGGTTCCTTGGGATGCGCTCAAGGGCGTACTTTGTGCAGACTTTTTTTATCTGCGATTTTATCTGGTTTTTTGTTGGGGAGTCGATAGTGAGTAGGTTGCGCGAAATTTCGTAGCACGCCTTGGAAAAAATACTGGTTTGCATTGACTAGCAGTACGGGAATGGGTTTAAATTCGTTAAAACCTTTATCGGTGTCGGCCTGATTTCTTTTTTGCTTTGCCTTTTTGCTTGCCTTTTTGCTTTGCCTTTTTTACCCTTGACCTAGTTTTTGCCTTTTTGCTTGCCTTTTCCTCTGTTTTTTCCTCTTCAGGTGTTGGAGTCTGTTTTTGGGCCTCAGATCTCATCTTCATGTTTTTCAGCTGGACAAGCTCGATTCGAGTCTTTGCGCTAAGCTGAGCAAGCTCAGAATCAGGCGTTGAAAATTCTTTTCCGTGGGCCGTAAAGCAGTGGGAATGAAAGACCTTTCCCTTCTGGTAATCCATGTCTGTTTTTAGGACGCCTTGCTTGCAGAAAGCACACAAATCTACAAAGTATTCGACCAACTATGCACAAATTTTTTTTGGTCTAATTTAATATTTGTTAAAGGTGATCCGTCGTCACGCCGGAGTGTCTTGCCGAATTTCCTTCCTGTATTCCATTTTTAGCCAAATCGGTGTGATGATTGTGGTGACTGCCACCATTATCACTATAGTGGAATACACGTTTGACGTAAGGACTCCGCTTGAAAGCCCAACCCCTGCAACGATGAGGCCTACTTCACCCCGCGATACCATTCCGATGCCGACTCGCTTTGCCTGAGCTTTGTCCCTAAGAAATATCCATGCAGGAAGTCCACACCCAAGCATCTTTGTCGCAACAGCTATGCTAATTATTACCACAGCTATGAGTAGTATCTCGGCATTTATCCCCCTAAAGTCTACCTGCGCTCCGATTATTGCAAAAAATAACGGCGCAAAGATCAAACCAAGCTTGCTGATATAATGCTCGACTCTCTCAAAGACCTTAGTGGACGCCAACGCCATTCCGACCACAAACGATCCGAGTATTGGTGAAAGTCCAATCGCAGCAGCAACACCGGCTGCACCAAAAAATGCAGCCGTTACTACCCCCTCAACCCCGCCTCCCGCCTTCCATAGCCTGGCGCCAACAACGCGGGGAATTACAAAGATTGCCGCAACTGCCATGGCTGCAAAGAACCCGAGTACTTTGATGATGGTAAACGTGATTTCCACCACATCTACTTGCATGCCATCTGCTCCAATGGACGTAACTATTGAGAGGACTGCGATTGCCAAAATATCGTCTACTACGGCAGCGCCAATTATCAGTCTGGCTTCAGGAGTCTTCAGTTTACCAAATTCGCTTAACACCTGAACGGAAATTGCTATGCTTGTAGCAGTAAGTGCTGTGGCTACTAGCATCGCTTGAAATGCATTAAACCCGAAAAGCTGGAAAACAACGAGTCCTACAAAAAACGGTACAATGACCCCAAGTGTCCCAACAATAAACGAGGCCTTTCCACCCCTGAGAAATTCTCGAGGTGTCATCTCGAGGCCTGCCATAAACAGAATTACAATTGCACCAATCTCACCAAGTATCTTGACTTCTTCGTTGATCTGAAAGAAGCTCTCGCCATTGATCATGAACAGGGAACCAATCGCGAACGGTCCTACGATCATGCCGGCAATCAGCTCGCCCAAAACAACTGGGAGCTTTAACCTTACAAACAATTCCGCCATTAGCTTCGCTGCAAAAAGCAGTATGCATACACTGATTACGACAGAAACAAAGTGCGATTCCAAGTCAGTCCATCTATTTTTTGCTCATATAAGGCAATGCATGATTAAAAATTTTGTAACACTATGTCTAATTAGGCCAGTTTTTTTGAATTGACAAAAACGCCTTTCTTGTTGGATATACGCCCAATAATCTGGCTATCAAGCCCGTGTTTTTTGCAAATTGATATTATCTGACCGAACTCATCTTTTGGCGAGATGACGCAGAATCCTATTCCCATGTTGAATGTCTTGTACATCTCGTCCTCTTTTACGCCCATGTCCTGGATTAGCTGCATTATCTTTGGGGGTTCGGGCATGTCGTTTAGGACAAATCCTGTGTTTTTGAGCCTCAAAAGCTTGGTAAACGCACCTCCGGTGATATTTGCAAGGCCGTGCACGTTGCATTTTTTGATAATTTCAAGAACCGGCTTTACGTAAATCTCAGTTGGGCTGAGGAGGGCATCGCCTATCTTTCCTATTCCTTTGACTCTGTCGTTTATGGAGTATTTCTTGAGCAGTGCCTTTCGCGCAAGCGAGTACCCATTGGAGTGGATGCCACTGCTGTATATGCCAATTATTCTGTCACTTGGCGTAATCTTGTTTCCAAGTACCAGCTTGTCTTTTTGCACGATACCTGCCACCATCCCTGCAAGGTCAAATGCGAATTTTTTTCCCTCAAACAAATCCGGCATTATGGCAGTTTCCCCTCCGACAATCGGGACACAAGATTTTTTTGCACCAGCGGCAAGACCTCTTGCAATTTGTGAAAACACTTTCTGGTTGTTCTGATTTGCAGCGATATAATCAACAAATGATACCGGTGTCGCACCAATGCAGATTATATCATTGACGTTCATCGCAACGCAGTCGATTCCTATGGTATCGTATTTTTTCATTATATTTGCAATGATTACCTTTGTCCCAACGCCGTCCGTGTGTGTCGCCAAAAGCTTCTTGCTGTCGATTTGGACAAGCCCTGCATAGTGGCCAAACCCAGTCTTTACCTTTTGGAATTTGTGTGTGGATGCGATGATTTTTCCGATTGCGGACTGGCTTTTCTTTATGCTTGTAACGTTAACGCCAGACTGTTTGTAGGTTAGTGCCAACAAATTCGAGTCTCCTTATCCAATAAAAGAACTTTCACATGTACATGCCGGAATCGACCTGGCGGTGTTCCTTGTATTTTTCTGACAGTTCCTTGAATTCGATGCCAATCTTCTCCTTTTGCTTTCTGAGCTCTGTTGTATCTATTGCAAGGCCATATACCCGGTTCACAGCCTCAAGTAGCGTGGCTGCCGCAAGCGGGTCTGGGTTTGTGTGGCTAGCCTTGACAAGCAGCGTTATTGCACGAATCTTTCGTATTATACACTCGTTTAATATGCTTCCAGGGATTCCTGTAATGAATCCCTGTGAAATCATGCTAATCCCCTTGTCTGACATTACCCTGCAGAGGTCCTCTTCTGCAGCGCAGAATGTCTTGTTGTCGTGCTCGTCACTTGCGACTCCGTCAAGAATGACGAGCTCCTTTGTCCCGTTTTTTTGCGCCCAGTCCAATATGGTTGATGCAATGTTGTATAGGCCGTCCATTTTCAGTGTTATCTCGCAAATAATCGCACACATCGTACCTGTCTTGTTGGAGTAGAACCGAAACGGGTGTCGCAGTCTTCCCTGAATAAAGACAGTAGAGGGCGGCAGGTATTTTGAGCGGAGATATCCAACTTCCTGCATTTTCAGCTTTTCTATCATGAATCCTATTGAGAGTGGTCCTGCAAGGCCTGGACCAACAAAGCCTGCAAAAATTATCGGGCTCTTGTAGTTGACTCTTTTTGCCTCATGGACGCTTTCTTCTAAAATCCTTCGCACTGTATTTTGATTTTTTGTCTCTCTAATTACTTTTTACCATGAACATACCGAGCATTACCCTGCCTTTCTCAGTAATGGTGTAGATCATGCATGACCCTAACGGCTTTTTTGTCACGAAATTATAGTCTACGCATAATTTCAAGTAATTCAGAAACGATCTCTTCATTCTTATCTTGGAATTTGTATAAAGATCGGTAAACGTCATCGGGTTGCAGCTCAGCTGGTACAGGAGCTTCAAAAGCGAGAGCATGCTAAAGTCACGGGCGCGCGTCTTTACTGCATCTAGCACCTTCTCGTCCCTTGTTATTATGAAATCATCAAGCTGGTCTGCAACATCCACTGGAATGTATGTGAGTCGTGCCTTCATCATACCGTATCGTACGGTACATTACCTTATTAAGGTTGGCCTAAAATTAGTTAGAGTTTTGGGCAGTTTTTTTAAACATTAGGCGTGAATTTTTGGGGGAAATCACATTTTAGGCTACTGCTGGTATTGGTTTTTCTTCCTTTTTTGCGTCCTTTCGCATCTTTGCGATTATTGCCGCAAGCTGGGCTTCGTGAATCTCATCTAGGGTCTCGCACATGGCATTGTTTGGGGATTTTGATACTTAAGTTTAGTGCATCTAGATGGGGCTTGTCGAAATACCGTCGCATCTTATCGTAGGTGAGCTCACAGGCATCGCAGCCCACGGGAGCACGGTTCTAGAATTGTCAGCTATTGCCGAAATGTTTTTCAAAAATATTGGAAGATTATGTATTATTCGCACCGGCTTTGCAGGGGACTTTATCTCTCCATTTTCTATTATCAGTATCCCACTTCTAGCAGTGCATGAAAAGTCTCCTTTTATCGGGTTTACTGCGTATGTGTACCAAAGTCTTGATACCAGTATCCCTTTTTTTGTGTCCTTGATCACATCATCGCGACTTGACGTTCCGGATTTTACCGTGAGGTTATGGAGAGCAGAAACCGGAATTGGAGTCGCAGCTCGTCCAAGTGGCGAGCCAGGTCTGCATGCATTGCCAGAAGACTCGGTGCCATGTTTGAACGCATTATAGGAATCCGAGTGGGTACTATAGAATGTGCCGTTCTGAACTAGCTGGTTTTTTCTCGTCGGCACTCCTTCATCATCAAACAATTTTGCGCCAAGACAGTCTGGAATGTGAGGATCATCAACTAGACTGAACTCGTCTACAGCTATTTTTTCTCCGAGCTTTTCAGAAAAACAGCTGCGGTTTTCAGAATACATCTTGAGGCCAAAGTTAGGTCCTACAACAAATGTCAAAAGCTCGCCAACTGCCAGGGGCTCAAAAATAACACTCGTGCTTTCTGCCTCGCAGATCGTCGGGTTTATCGAACTTATGCACATTTGAGCCGCTTCTGAGCCTATTCTTCGTGCGTCAAACCCTGCCAGAGTCCTTGAGCTTGATTGGCCTATGCCAGAAACTGGGCTGTTCCCTTCCTCGGAATCGGCATTTATTACTCCGGAAATGTATGTTGACTTTTCATTTCTCTGCATCTTGCTTGTGTTTTCCAGCTCAAAATCCTCGCAGACTATGTTTAGCGAACCTGATATCTTGGATATTTTGTAGTGTATTGCTGCATCTAACATCTCGTCTGCAATTTCTAATGCCACAGACGAGTCAATCTCCCAGATTTTTACATCGTTTGTTTTTTCAAGTGAGGTAGTTTTAGAATATGACGGAAGCGACTTCCAGAACTCTCTTTTTGTAAGGATTTTTGAGGCTCGTAATGCGTCATCGATCAGCTTCTTTGGTTCAAGAATTGTGGATTCGATAGAGGAAATTCGCTTCTTGTGGATGATACGGACGCCGACTGTTTTTTCAAAGTTTTCCTTGATTTCGGTTATCTCGGAATCTGTTATTCGGATTGTTATGATTTTTTTCGAGCAAAAAACGGCCTCGCACTCGTCGATTCTCGCCTTTTCCGAATGGGAAACTATGTCGCTACAGATGGACAACTAGTTTGCCCTTGGGTTCTTGTACCTGTACTTGTCCAGCTTTACAAGCTCAAAGTAAGAGCCAAACTGCGAGGCATCTGTCGTGTCGAGTTCATCCTCATCAGATTCAGAGTCATACACTTTGAGAATCTTGTAAGTGGTGCTTCTTTGGGCTGGGATCCTACCAGCTTCGCGTATCAGGTGTCGTATCTGTTTTGGTCTTAGCAGCTGGCCGTGTTGGGCTCCAGCAGAGGTGGAGATGCTTTCATTTATCAGCGTGCCGCCAAAATCATTTGCCCCCCACATCAGAAGAACCTGAGATATCTTCTGCCCTTCTTTTACCCATGACATCTGGATGTTGTTGATATGGTTGTTTAGCATTATTCTTGATATCGCGTGCGTTAGCAGCACGTCATCTGAGCTTGCACCGCTCCTGATTCCGTCATGCAGGCCGTGCTTGTACATGGGGGCCTCAGTATGGACAAAGTTCAGAGGGACAAACTCGGTAAATCCGCCAGTCTCTTTTTGTATGTCACGAATTTTTGCAATGTGTCTTGCCCTGTCTTCGGTGTTTTCGACATGTCCGAACATTATCGTAGATGTCGAATTGATCCCAAGCTTGTGTGCGGTCTTGATTACCTTGACCCAGTCGTCTGCAGAGATTCTTCCAGGTGAAATCTTGTCACGAATTTTCTGATCCAGAATTTCAGCTGCGGTTCCAGGCAATGTGTTGACCCCCGCGTCCTTTAGTCTTGCTAGGTATTCCTTTATTGAAAGATTTGAGCGGCTTGCACCGTAGAGAACTTCTTCCGGAGAAAACCCGTGTATGTGAATGTCCGGAATCTCTGACTTGATAGCCTTACAAATGTTTTCGTAAGTGCTTCCGTCCATGTCTGGAGGCAGACCAGCTTGTATGCAGACCTCGGTTGCACCAAGGGAATAGGCCTCTTTTGCCCTTCTCACTATCTCCTCTGTTGGCAAATAGTATCCCTCTTCTTCTCTAAAATCCCTGCTAAACGCGCAGAATCCACACTGCTTTATGCAGACGTTGGTAAAGTTGATGTTTCTGTTTACCACAAAAGTAACCATGTCGCCAACGCGCCTCTTTCTTAGCTCGTCTGCTGTCATTCCGACAAGGTGAAAGTCAACACCCCTTGACCCGTAGAGTGTTACTGCGTCTCTTACAGTGATCTCTTTTTCAGCTAGTGCGCGGTTTAGCACATCCGCAACAAGGGGATCGGAGTTTCTAAGAAGCGAGTCTATACTCATTTCCAATACCCCTCTAGCACAAAACCATCCTCATCCATTATCTGCGACATTTTTTCATATATCTGTGGCTCTACCATACTCATAAACTCTGGATATACGGGGAACCTTGCCTTGAGCGTAAATCCTGCGGACTCTGTGTTCTTTTTGACAAATTCGATCTCAGGCCAGCCAAATTCTGGATTGACATGGTCAAGAGTAAGTGGGGATATTCCGCCCCAATCATTTATTCCGATCTGCAAAAAGCTCTGGTAGGAATTTGGGGAAAGGTTTGGAGGGATCTGTATGTTCATCTGCGGCATTGCAACACGTGTCAACGCTACGATTGTCTTGAAATAATCTTCCTCAGCCGACGGAGTTTGATGCATCCGCGTATCGGGCTTTGGCTGAAAGTTCTGCAAAATGACTTCTTGTATGTGGCCATATCTCTGGTGGAGTTTTTTTATCTCAAATATGGAGTCGACGATTTCGTGCGGTGTCTCTCCTATCCCGACAAGAAGGCCTGTTGTCATTGGCATTCTGAGCTCGCCTGCGCTTTCCAGTACGCGAAGCCTTGCCTTTGGGTTTTTGCTCGGTGCCAAAAAGTGAGGCATGTCTTTTTCTGTCAGTCGCTCACTAGAGTTTTCCAGCATTAGCCCCATGCTAACGTTTGTCTTTTTTAGATCATTGATCTCGGATTTTGTGAGGTTTCCTGCATTGGTGTGCGGGAATAATCCTTCATTTAGTGTTATTTCTGATGCGTGCACCAGATATTCAGCAGTGCTTGAAAATCCGTTTTCCTTGAGCCATGTCCTGGCCTCAGAGTATTTCTGCTCTGGGCGCTCGCCTGTCACAAACAATGCTTCGGTGCACCGGTGTTTTTTTGCCAATCTTGCAAGGTCCACTACGTCTTTTCTGCTCATGAGGGAAAGCTTGGATTCACCAGGGTCTGCTTTGTATGTGCAATATCCACACACGTCTCTGCACAAATTGACGAGGTTGAAAAACGCCTTTTTTGAGAACGAAACGGTTCTGGGCTTGTGCATGTTTCGCAAAGCAAAAGCTGCCGTGTATATCTCGCTACTTTTTGCAGAATCGAAAATCTCATAGGCCTGCTCTTTTGAAATTTCTTTTCCGTCAAGAACACGATTCAGCTGCTCTGATTCTAGCACCAGGTCGCTCAACATGAGAAGTTTTGAATTGAGCTCTGTAAACTTATCGGTGATTTGTTATTTGTGTAAACTGGAGAACACTGTTTTTGAGTTGTTTCTAGCAGAAAATCTCTGGTTGTTTCGTGGCGGATTTTATGATTCTATGACTAGGAGTATGTTTTGATCCTTCCAGATTACATTGTTTACGTCATAATTCGACATTATGTTTTTCTTAAATGTTTCAAGAGATTTTTCAAACTCCTTCTTCGAAAACAGTCTAAATGTAGAATAATGATATCCCTTTGCTTGCTCTACCAATCTTGAAAGGGTGGTAGCCCTTTCATATTCAAAGAATCTTATCGACTTTAGACTCAAATTTGGCGTATTCTCAATCGTATGTTCTAACTGATCTAGCTCATAAAGTCTGGTCTCTTTTTCCAAAAAATTAGGAAAATGCATCCCCCACACATTTCTTGCATTCTGGCTGCTTAATCTGGTGTAGATGAATAGCCTTGATTTATTTTTCAGAATTCGTGAGGCCTCTTTTAAAAAATTTGGCATGTCAAAGTGATGTACTGCATTAAAGCTGACAACAAAATCCAGAGAATCTGTCTTGAGGGGCACTTTGTGAGCATCACTGTGAAGAATTTTGAAATGATTTATGCCGTGTTCTATGAAGAAGTTTTTTAACTGTGCCAACATGTGCTCGCTTTTATCAACACAGTACAGCAAATGGTATTTTTCTCCTAATTGTTTTGCTAGTCTTAATGTGTAGCGTCCTGCACCGCATCCAATATCTGCACCGTGGAGTTTATTGACATTATCTAATTCCGTTTTGATGAACAAAATGGGTTCAATGTCCGTGGTCCTAAGTTTTCTATATCTGGGAGCAACTTCAACAAAATGCTTTTCAATTTTACGCAAGAAATTAGTGGGTTTTGTTACATGGTTTTCTTTTTCTTTCATTTTAAAAATGTAAGAACTCATTTCATAAAAAAGTAGCTATTGTGGAGTCTGTTTCAATATGTTCTGAATTGATGTAATAACTTTGATGGGCTTGGGGAAATAAAAAGAACAAAAATCATCTTTGCGTCGAATTCGTAGGTACTGTCATGTTTAGCATGTTGGTGCTGGGTCGCTCCTCTAGTGTGAGTACGACATCTGTTACTTTACCATCTCGCAGAATCTGCAGAATCATCTGGTCTCCTACTTTCTTTTCGCGTTGCAGATGAATCAAAATGTCATCTATCTTTCTTACAGTCTTTCCGTCTACTGAGAGCACGATGTCGCCGCCAATCTGGTAGCTTACACCGTCGATTTCTTTGGTTTCTTTCATTCCATGTAATCCTGCCTTTTCTGCAGGGCTGTCGTCCATGACGTTGATTACCAAGAATCCTCGTGCGTCCTTGATTCCAAGAACCTGGGCCAAGTCCGGGTCTATGTCGCGCCCTGAAATGCCAACCCATGGGTGGTGGTATGCGCCCTTTTCAATCAGGACCGGCACAATCTTCTGGATTGTTCTTGAGGGTATGGCAAATCCAACTCCTGCAAACTCACCACTTTCCGACTGAATTGCGGTGTTTATGCCGACGACTTGACCCCTGTTGTTCAGGAGAGGGCCGCCGGAATTGCCCGGGTTTATTGCAGCATCCGTCTGAATGATATCTGGAATCTGGAACCCTCTGTCTTGGGCTGGAAGAAGCCTGCCAAGCTGGCTTACTATTCCTGAAGTCATGGAGCCGGAAAGGCCGAACGGGTTTCCAATCGCAGCAATCTGCTCACCGACTTTTAGCTTTGAAGAGTCTCCAACTTCGAGCGGAAACAAGGCATCAGAGCTCACGTTTACCTTGATTACTGCCAGGTCTGTAAAGATGTCCTGGCCGATTATTTTTGCGTTAAATGATCTCCCATCCAAAAAGGTAACCACAACTTTTTCAGAGTTTCTCACTACGTGATCGTTTGTAATTACATAGCCTTCCTTGTCATATACAAAGCCAGAACCTATCCCGCCGGGACCGCGTGCGTCATTGCTTGGGCGCTTTACGTTAACCCGGACCACGCCAGACTCGGATTTTTCAAAGATCTCGACAAGTGTAAGTTGTCTTGATTCTTGGTCTTGCGCAATTACAGCCGTTTTCGTCGACTCGGTAACCTCGTCGACTGTTGGAATCCTGTTTGGGGGATTTAGAAAAATACTGTATGCCACCAGAACGACTATCGCTGCCAAAAGGCCACCAATAATTACAGTTGACTTGGTCAATGATGTGGCAGCTTGTGGATAGCCTATAATCTTTACTAGATGCTTATCGAGTTCTGCACATGATCTTTCATGGAGTAATCTCGGCCCCTCCACGACACAGACTTGCTGCTCTTTGCCTGCAGAATCCCGTAGAAAAATCCTGCCACGACAACAAAGCTTCCGACAGGCCCGCAAAGCCCATACCAAATCTTTAGCTGCAACGCTCGTGAATCAATCACACCTGCCAGATACACCAAGCTTGAGGAAATGGCCGACATTACAAAAAGCGTGGTAAACGACTGGGACTGACCTACAAAAGCAGCAGAATACACCAAAAACACGTACGGCATGAATAACAAAAACAACACCGCGACAAATATTCCACCTGCGATTTTGCCATTCTGTAAGTACAACGGTATCATCAATCGCTTCAAGCCGTTCCAAAGGGTTGACCAATCGCGAGCCCATACGGCATCAACTAGGTGCGTTCCACCGACCATCCGCATTTTGTGGCCTGACTCCTTTACCTTTTTGCCAAGCGCGCCGTCCTCGATTATCTCGTTTTTTACGCTTTCATGTGTGCCAACGCTTTCGTACGTCTTTTTCGTGATGATGAAAAAGCTTCCAAAAAAGTACCCCGTCTTTTTTGTAGGGTCATTTACGCGGAGGGCAGAGAACCTAGTGTGCAAAAACGTCGAGAGAACTGGAAGTGTTATCCTAGTCAATGTGTCAAGGCAGTTCATTTTTGGAATTACTGTGAGCGCGTCAAGCTCAAGTGACAGGAGGTGATCAACTGCAAGTGAAACCACACTCTTTGAGTGCTTTGTATCAGAGTCTGTAAAAAGAAGAAGCTCACCTGTGGCCTTTTTGTACCCTTCAGAGCAGGCCCAGTTCTTTCCCATCCATCCATCAGGCTTTGGCCTTGCGGAAACGTGGATTATTTTCGGATTTTTTCTTGCATACTCGACAATTATTTTTCCAGTGTTGTCCTCAGAAGAGTCGTCGATTGCAACTATCTCATAGTTGTCATAGTCCTGATCCAAAAGCGAGTTGAGGCATTTTTCTATGAACCCTTCTTCGTTTCTTGCCGGCAAAATAATCGAGACCCTTGGCCTACCGTGGCTCTTTTTTTCGAACCTGTCAAGAGACGGGGTCTCTGTAAATGACACTATCATGGATTTTATCAGCATAACCCATGCAACAGCAACGCTAACCATTATTGCAACAAATACGTAATTTATTACGTCGAAAAATTCCATCATTTTTCGACTTCTTGCTTTATTGTCTGCAGCGCCTGCTCGGTCCCGCTTTTGATGTGCTTTTTTACCATGCCTGTGAACATGCCCATCATGCCTGAAAGCTTGACGTCCCATACTGCTTCAAGTTTTGTCTGGTTTTGCAGAGGCGTAAGTGATACCGTCTTTGTGCCGTTCAGTATTCCGTCGGTGAACTGGCCGACGATTCTTTCCTTTGGAAATAAAGTGACTGTCTGCATGCATTTAGAGTCCTTGAACGCGATTGTCACCTCACGTGTTACGACGTTTCCGTCCTTTGTGATGTTCCTGATTGATTTTGTTCCCTTCCAGAATCGCGGCTCGTTGTCAATGTCGGATACTAGATCCCAGACCTTGTCTACTGGTGCGTTAACTATGATCGAAGCTTCTATCGTCGTCATACGTGGAAATTTTTCTAGCCTGAATATTAGTTTGCCGCACTGGCAGTAAAGTCAAAGGTCACAGTATCGGCAATTCCGCTATATGTGGCACTGACCGTGTATTTCCCAGATTGCTCCCATCCGGTGCCCCCGGCAATTGCTAGCGTGGAAAACACACCGTCAGATTTTACGTTGACGGTCTCAGTCCATATTTCTTGGCCGCTAGGATTGGTAATGGATAATTTCACTATTGATGTGGCAATCCTTGTTTTTCCAGATATTGATACGATGTCGCCCCTCGCATAAGATGGAGAATCAATCTCAAGGCTCTTGGTTATCGTGGTGCCTATGTTTGTCGCCTGATCCTGGTTCATTACGACATAACCAGCTCCGAGTGTGACTGCCGCAACTGCACAAACAATAATTATTATGTTTCGTATCTTCATTTTTCCGCCAATCTTTGGTATTGGTTTTTCTCCCTTTGGCTTTTGTTGATACTTTAGCTCAAACGGATTGCTTTGTGTTGTGGATTGGGATGGTGGCGGAACTATACGCTTTTCTGGAATCTTGACTATTCTTTCAGGTTCCATCTTGGTGTGCGGTTTTAGGTATCGCGCGATTAGGCCCTCGACGTATCTTCTGTCCTCTATGGTGACCAGTTTTTTTACCGCAAAGTCGGCCTTTATCCGTGAGAGCCGCTCAGTATCACCGTGCCCTGATTTGAGCAGGGCGTCAAGATCCTCCGTGAAAAACTGGCTCATGACTATTCACCGTAACGGCTTTACATAAATTATTGTGTGGTGAGGGGCTTTTCACCCCGCTCGAAATTCATTTTAAACCGTAGCAAAAAGCTAATACCATGACGATAACCTACGATGACTTTACAAAGCTGGAAATCCGCGTAGCCAAAATAGTCTCAACTGAAAAAATCCCAGGAAAAACAAAGATAATCAAGGGAACAATCGACCTTGGTGGCGAAACAAGAAATCTCATTATCGGAGGCGCCCAGTACTTTGCCCCAGAGGAGCTTGTGGGAAAGACCGTGATTGCGATTACAAATCTGGAGCCAAAAACAGTAGGGGGAGTTGAATCAAACGCGATGCTCCTAGCAGCAGACCTTGACGACAAGCCGTACTGGCTCACAGTAGATGAATCGATTCCAGCTGGAACTAAAATAAAGTAGCTATCCTATTCCCGGGCTGTCCTTTTTTGCTTCGACTGGCTTGGTAATTTTTTGCACCAGCTCATCCGTGTTGATTTGGAGCTTGAGTATTTTCTCGATCTTGTTTATGATGTTTTTTGCGGCGCTGTGCTGGGGCAATTCAACATCATATATTTCGCCAAACAAACCTATTCCGTCAATATTTCTGGCTTTTGCAGCGCCTAGAACCAATCCATTAAACCACGTGATGCTTTTCACATCATTTGAAAGCTGCTTTACTCCATGTGACTTTAACATATCCAAAATCTTTTCACCTGTTGCAACGCCGTACACAGCATCACTATCGGCCTTTTGCATCGGCATGTACCCGCCAGTCGAAATTATCATCTTTATCTTCCCCCATTTTTGCACGGTGTCGACTACGAAATTAACAAGGTCAGACACAATTGCCGGTTCCTGCGGCTGGTTTTCGCCCGTAAATATGACTAGCGAATTTTTTTCATCTACTAGTATCTTGTATTCGTCAGATGGAATCTCGATTAGGCCGTCTTTTTGGTTCACCCAAGGCTTGTCTACTAGAATCACTTTTGCTGCATCCTTTGCGGAAACTTTTTTTGCAATGTGCTCAGTCACGAGGCCACCGACGCGGCCCATGTCTGGAAGCGACGAAATCAGAACTATGTCTTTGAGCTTAAAGTTGCCGGAAAATTCTGCTTGCATTCACTGTATTTGATGCCGTGAGTATATTCACTTTGCTTATCAATCATAACAAAAAGAAATAGTCTAATCGTAAATCATTAGACTTTTTTCTTCAAGTAGGGAGTGCAGGTTATTTACGGACCTGTATACGTCTGGTTCTTTTTTTGCTCCAGTGCAGACAAGTTTCCCTGACGAGAAAAGAAGGATGACTGTCTTTGGGTCAAGCATTCTGTGAATCAGGCCTGGGAATTGTTCTGGCTCGTACATACTTCTTGGTAAAGTCCTAGCCGCTTGTTCTAAGTGAATCTTTCCGCCCAGATTGATCGAGGCTACGATGTTTTGGATGTCGACTACTGCGTCTTTCTTTACCTTGATGCCTCCCTTTCGGAGTTTTTGTACTACTGACTTCACTGCACTTCTGGCCATCTCCTCGGATTTGGCGCCGGTGCAGACCATCTTGCCAGATGTAAAGATCAACGTGGCAGTCTTGGGGCTCTTTAGTCTAAAGACTAGGCCTGGAAACTGGTCAGGGTGATACTCTACGTCTGGAAAATTTCGAGTAATCTCATTTAGATCCATTTTCTGATCTACTGAAGCAGAAGCAACCACATTTTCTATGCTTACTATTGGTTTTGTTTGAGGCATACGATATCAGTTTATTTAAGTAGGCTATATAAAAAGCACTTTCTAATTGTTTACCAAGCGGACAACTTAATTGCGATTCTGGGTCGTTTTGGCACACAAATCAATTAATTTAGCAAGCGAGGCGTCTTAGATGCTTTGAACTTTACAGAAATGATCTCTCCTGGCTCTCTTTTTGGCGGCGAGTCTTCAAACCCGATAATGTGGATAATCTGGATAGTCCCGATTGTGATTCTCATGTATTATGGGCAGAGAATCCAACTGATGATAACCTCAGGCGAAATATCAAAGAACATTGAAAAGCTGCAAAAATTCAAGGACGAATCCAAAAAAGAACTGATGGATTACCTACAAAAAAATCTCAACACCACCCCTGACGCTGCAAAAAAAGTCGAGCAATTCCTAGAATACTTCACAGTCATGCCTGTGGACATAGACCCAAACGGAATCATCCCAAAAATAAAACACCTGGTCAGATCAAGAGAGGACTATACTAGGGCCCAAGTAAGGACGCTTTCTGCAAACATGACTATGCTTGAGCAGAGCAAGGTTCAAAACATCCTTGAGGTTGCGGCCTCGCTGAACATGATGCACAAAATAGTGAGACATCTCTTTTTGACTGCAAAAAAACAAAACAACTTTCCGCTAATACTGCCGCTCCAGATGATGATCCCGTTTATCATGGAGCAGGCGGGTGCGTTAAAGGACGCTGTTTCGGCACTAAGACAAGGCCAACCACTCGGAGACGGAATCGGGCCTATGGTGGTCGGAAAAATGATGCTAAAAACGCAGAAAAAAACCATTGCCTTTGAAACGGTTTGCGGCGAGGCAGACTATGAACAAAGAAAGATGTATCTCTTAAAGGCTGAAGGCCCAGCAGCAACGGTGGGAAGGCCAGGCGACGCAGTCGAGACAATAGTCGCGGAAAAAAAGCCAGACATCATAGTGATGATAGACGCGGCACTAAAACTTGAAGGTGAAACATCTGGTTCCGTGGCCCAAGGATTCGGGGCTGTTATTGGAGGAATAGGAACTGACAGATACCAAATAGAAGAGATCGCAACAAAAAACAACATACCAGTATA
>Ga0187894_10000491_pt1 | contig 53627 bp, 57 predicted proteins | sample GBC1701081metaG_FD_136650 | JGI IMG/M metagenome (GOLD analysis project Ga0187894, IMG submission 136650) | White microbial mat communities from a lava cave in the Kipuka Kanohina Cave System on the Island of Hawaii, USA - GBC170108-1 metaG ...
CATCACAGTGCGGACCGGCTCCGATTCCAATTGTCGGAATGGTCAATTGCTCCGTAACAGTCTTGGCCAACTCGGCGGGAATTGCTTCGAGCACAACGGCGAAGGCGCCGGCGGCTTCGAGGGTCTTGGCGTCATTCAGCAAAACCAGTGCATGATCCGATTCTCTTCCTTGTACTTTGTAACCGCCAAATCGATGGACAGATTGAGGAGTCATGCCGAGATGCCCCATCACTGGAATGCCGATACTGGTCATCGCAACCACCCGATCGGCCACCACCGCGCCACCTTCCAGTTTGATAGCCTGGGCCCCGGCCTGTAGAAACCGTCCCGCATTGCGAATCGCGTCCTCACGGCCAGCTTGATAGGACATGAACGGCATATCGCCGATGACGAACGCTCGTTGAGCCGCCCCCGCCACCAGCTTCGTGTGGTAGAGCATGTCGTCCATCGTCACAGAGAGCGTATTCGCTTTCCCTTGTACAACCACGCCCAGTGAATCCCCGACTAGAATCGCTTCTATCCCGGCCTGTTCGACAATGCGTGTAAAAAGCGCGTCGTAGGCTGTGACGACGATGAGCTTCTTCTTATCCAGTTTGTGCCGCTGAAATTCCGGGATCGTCATCATCCCACTTCCGCTTTGGTGATGATCTCAGCCAGCCGGTGCGTGGCCTTGATCGCCATAATATGGACCCCGTCGCAGTGAGGCCGCACTGCCTTGATCGTCCGCACCGCGATGTCCACCCCCACATCTTCGGCATGCTCGGTGCCGGCCGCCCTGAGTTCATCGATCATCTCCTGGGGAACGGACACGCCGGGGATATTCGCATTCATGAATTCCGCCATCTTGGCGTTCCGAAGAACGAGAATGCCTGCCAGCACTTTGGCCTTGAAGGGCCGAACGGCTTTCATAAAGGAGACGAACTGCTCCGGATGGTAAATTGCCTGCGTCTGAAAAAATTGGGCGCCTGCTTTCACCTTCACTTCAAACTTGGCAAGCATCGGTCCCAGTGGATCGGCCTCTGGAGTCACCGCAGCCCCGATGGTATATGCCGTCGAGCCATCCAGCTTGTTACCGGCCATATCCCGCCCGTTGTTGAGTCCTTGCACGAGCTGCATCACTTCGACAGAATCCAGATCATAAACCGGCTTGGCTTCCTTATGGTCTCCGACGGTCGGATAGTCCCCGGTGAGGCACAGAATATTGCGGATGCCGAGCATGGAAGCGCCCATGAGGTCCGACTGTATTCCAATTCGATTCCGATCACGGCAGGTCATCTGCATCACAGGATCATGGCCGAGTTCGTAGAGGAGCCGGCAGACAGAAAGAGATCCGGCCCGCACCACGGCAGCCGTGTTGTCCGTCACATTGACTCCATGCACACGCCCCACCAACTGTTTGGCGTTCTCTAACACGCCGGAGATGTTGGTGCCTTTGGGAGGATTGTACTCAATCGTGACAGCAAACTGTCCCCGATCGAGCACCTCTCGTAATCGCCTCGGCTCCCGACTCATGTTTTCTATTTTACGCCTCCACCCCCACCCACAGCTGTAGGAGGAAGGGGCGCTCCCCCTGCGCGCATCGGACTAGCACCGTTTTATCGTGCGCGTTCTGCGAGCAAGGGAGTGCCCCATTCTCCTACAGCATTCGTGCCATTCTCTTCGCAGACTCCACCGTGTTGTCCAGCAACATCGCGATCGTCATCGGCCCGACACCTCCCGGCACAGGGCTGATCCAGCCCGCCTTCTGACTGACCGGCTCAAAGTCGACATCGCCACACAATTTTCCCTCAGGAGTTTTGTTTGTTCCTACATCGATGACGACCGCCCCGTCGCGCACCATGTCGACCGTGACAAACTTGGCCTTCCCGATCGCCACGAGCAACAACTCCGCTTCGCGACAGACCGCCGGCAAATCCTTCGTCTTGGAGTGGCAAATCGTCACCGTGGCGTTGCGCTGGAGCAACATAAGCGCTAACGGCTTGCCGACGATGTTGCTCCGTCCCAAGACGACGGCGCGCTTCCCTTCAATACTCACGCCGGTGGATTCGATCATCTTAATGACGCCCTTTGGCGTACAGGCCTCAAATACCGGATGCCCCTCAACAAGTCGGCCGAAATTGTACGGATGAAACCCGTCTGCGTCCTTGTCGGGCGACACCGCTTCGAGCACAATTTTGCTGTCGATATGTTTCGGAAGCGGCAACTGAACCAATATCCCGTGAATCTTAGGATCGGCGTTCTCTTTTTCGATCAAGGCCAACAGCTCCGCTTGCGTCGTGGTCGCCGGCAATTTGTGATCATCGATATAGATGCCCGCCGCATCACAGGCTTTCTGCTTGCTCTTCACATAGAGATGCGAGGCGGGATCTTCGCCCACCAGAATCGTCGCCAGACCGGGCTTCATCCCGGTCCTAGACAAAACCGCCGCTGATTCAGTCGCCAACCGTTCACGTACTTGCAATGCCAATGCTTTGCCGTCGATCAATCGTGCCGCCACTGATTCCTCCTCCGTTGAGAGACCGTCAGAAAAACACGGCACCATAACAGGGCATTTTTGAGCAAGTCAACGACCCTCTAAGACGTGAGCAGTAGGGGGGAGGTGTGAAGCGAGGGACTTGGGAATCCTTATGTTGATGGCTGCTCTGCCTACCCTTCACCCCTAACCCCTTACCCTTCACGTCACCTCTCACGCCTTACCTCCTTTTCTTGACAGGCTCTCCGCCTGCCAGCTACGATGCAGTCATAGACCACAATCAACATCCAGCTAGCTTGTGAGCAGAACCCCCTGCGTGATGTCCCTTCTGACACGTGTCCTGAGCCATCCAGCAGCCTGGATTCTCTGGATCATGCCCCTTGTGATCGCCGGCCCGCTCAGTGCTCAGATCACCGTCACTGAACTGCAATCGCCCTATAGCTTCGTCAACGATCCCATAGAGAAAAGCTATTTCATTTCGAGCGTGAACGGCGAGGCGGAGACCGCCGACAACAATGGATTCATCACCAAGCTCAATTCCAATGGCAAACTCCTCAGTCTGAAATTTATCCAAGGAGGGAAGGACGACGTCACCCTCCATGCCCCCAAAGGCATGGCCTTGGTGGAGCATGTGCTCTACGTAGCCGATCTCGATACACTGCGAGGTTTTGATACGACCACCGGTAAGCCGGTCATGGCGCTCACTATCCGATCGCCCGCTACCTCACGGTCTGAGTCGCTACCAACCTCGTTGAACGACGTGACCTTCGACGGCAAGGGGCACCTCTACTGCTCCGACCAGAAAGCGAATACGATCTACCGCGTCGATCTGGCCACTCAGAAGGTTTCGGTGCTCATCACAGACCGCTCCCTCGCGGGACCCTCAGGCCTCGTCGTCCATCCCAAATCAGGTCAGATCATCGCGGTCAGTTGGGAGAAGGGCAAGATTTCCGAAATCTCTCCGGAAGGCGTGATGACGGAATTTGTTTCCAACGGCTTCCTTTCCAACCGTTTTCAAAATCTCCGCGGGGTGGATTTTGACCGCTGGGGCAACATGTATGTATCCGATTTTACAACCGGAAAGGTCTGGCGCATGAGCTGGGACAAGCGGTTTCAAGTCATCGCTGAATTCTTGCCCTCGCCGGGAGATCTGAGCATCGACCGGGCGAACAACCTTATCCTTGTGCCCTATGAATTGGCGCATGCTGCAGAGATGAACGGGCTCGAAACTCCCAGCAATGGGAAGACGAAACAAGAAAAACGGACGTTGGCGGACTATGGCTTCATCCCGCCCCCGCCGAAGCCGGCGCCGGAAGGACCCGTAAAAAAGTGAGCCAATGCGCCTACTGTACACAACGGAAGGGCAAGCGGCCATGTCCCGCCTTGGCGGGACTGATCTGCAGTCAATGTTGCGGTGAACATCGAATCGTGCGGATTTCATGCCCGGTTGACTGTGTCTATCTCGAATCCGGTAGCGGATATCAGCAGAAGCGGCTGGCGATGCAATACATGCCTGTGCGCCGGGATTTCTATCGTGAACTGGCCGAGCTCGGCGACAAGAAGGCCGTGGCCCTATTCAATCTCATCGAAGTGGTGGTCTTTGGCTACTTCCAAAGCCGCCGCGACGGCCAAGATGCGGAGATCGTTGCGGCGCTGCAAGCCTTGCGGCGCACGCTCAGTCCCCTCCATGTACCTGCTGCCCCGATGCCGGTATTCGCAGAACATTTGAAGAAAGAGTATGAGACGTTCAAAAAACAGAACCCGCAGGAGATCGCCAATACGTCCTCCGCACCGGAGATACTCGACCGCGCGATTGCTTTCGTCTCACGCTTTTCCGGTACGGACTTTCAATCGCAACGGTTCCTCGGTGGGCTTATCGGCTATGTGCGAGCCTACCACCCGGAAATTGCGGAACACCTGACCAAACAACGTGAGCCGGGCCACATCATTTTGCCCGGGCAGCAATTTATGCCGCCCCCAGCGCCTGAAGCCCATACCCATGGACCGGGGTGTCAGCATCACCATTAACCGGTAGCCGAACCGAGGACGATAGACCGCACCTCATGAGCGCAGAGAAAGAACAAAAGATTAGAAAAGCACGCCGGGTGGAGTTACGTTGCACCCTGGGGTTTTCTTCCGGTGAGATCGAAGGTAACGCCACGATCACAAACATCTCGACAGCCGGCTGCCGAGCCGAATCCGACATCAATATGGCGGAAGGGCTGGACGTTCAGCTCGTACTTCAGCTGCCCGACCAGTCACCACCCGTGAAGGTCGAACGAGCTTCAGTACGTTGGGTCTCGGGCCGTGCCTTTGGTTTGAGCTTCATTCTGTTCTTTCCGTCCGAGCGAGCCCGTCTCGGCACATTCATCGAAAAGATTAAATATCACTCGTCCTTCCATACCTGAAATCGAGCCGGGTTTCTCAGGCTCCAACTTCTCACATCGAGCGAGCACATTCCGTATAGGGCACGCTGGGAGCACCGTGGTCCGTACGACTGCGCTGTTACTCGACGATCGTCACCGTCATCTCAATCCGCTCGTTCGGCAAGTCGTGATCGTTTCTCGGCAAGACCACGATCTTATCGGCCACCCCAAGGCCTTTGGTTACCTCGCCAAACACCGTGTATTTTCTATCGAGAAAGGGGGACGGCTCGACAACAATGAAAAACTGTGAGCCCGCAGTATCAGGCTCGTTCGCTCGCGCCATCGACACAATGCCGCGCTTATGAGGAGTATCGCTGAACTCCGCCTTGAGCAAGATGGGATTGCCCTTTTCATCCTTGGGCCCGCCCTGCCCATAGATGTCCTTACGCAACGAGCTCTTGGTATTGGGGTCGCCGCCCTGAATCATAAAACCGGGGATAACCCGGTGGAAAATCGTTCCATCATAAAAGCCGGACTTGGCGAGCTTGATAAAGTTTCCAACGTGATTTGGAGCCAGATCCGGATACAACTTGATATGTATGTCTCCGAACTTGGTCTTGATAATGGCTTTCGGGCCAAGACTTGGCGGAGGACCAACCAGCTTCACCTCGGCCTTCCCTCCACAACCAGCGAGGAGACCGATCCCTAACAGCACTCCACACAGGATGAGGCTTCTCATAGCAGCAGAGTCACTCGCCATCGCCCACCAACTTCGCATCGCTTACTCGGTCACCACGACCGTCATCTCCGCCCGTTCCGTCGGAAGATCGCGGCTGTTTTTCGGCAAGTTGACAATCTTATCCGCTGCCTCCATCCCTTTCACCACCTCTCCAAAGACCGTATATTGCCCATCGAGAAAGTTCGAATCCTTGACGACGATGAAGAACTGAGAACCGGCGCTGTTGGGGTCGTTCGTCCGTGCCATGGAGATAATCCCCCGGCGGTGAGGAATGTCGTTAAACTCAGCCTTGAGCCGCTGACTCGGCCCACCCTGCCCGTAGGTCTCAGGCTTGTTCAGATCTTTGGTGTTGGGGTCGCCGCCCTGAATCATAAAGCCTGAAATCACTCGATGAAAGATCGTGCCGTTGTAGAATCCTGATTTTGCCAGCGCGATGAAATTTTCAACGTGCTTGGGAGCCTTCTCAGGAAAGAAGACGACGTCCATATCGCCAAACTTCGTTTTGATAGTGGCCTTGGGACCTTTCGCGCTTACCGCTTTCTCCATTGAAGCTTTGTCAGCTGCGAAAAGGGGGCCCATGCCCAGCAACAGACCCCCCCCGAGCACGAGCGTCACTGTCACCATTTTCACTACAGTCCGTCCCAGCATCATGAGCCTCCCTGGATTAGTACCCGACCTCGTTGTGAAGTGACCCTGCTTGCGACCGGATCAGATCCCTGCCTGTCGGAGAGCCTGTTTCGCCGCCTGTTGTTCTGCTTCCTTTTTGCTTCGCCCAGACCCCATGCCCACGACCTCGCCCTGAATGGACAGTTCCACTTCGAATAATTTTTGGTGGTCGGGCCCTGATTCTCGAACGGTCGCATAGCGGGGTAATGTGTCATGCCGCTTTTGACACCACTCCTGAAGCTGGGTCTTGTAGTCGCGCGCTCCAGGCTGCTCCTGTTGCGCGGCAATATGCGTGAGTTCTTCTGCGAAAATGCGGCGCGTCACCATACGGCTTGCCTCGAATCCCCCGTCAAGATGAACCGCCGCCAGCACCGCCTCCAACGCATCGGCCAACAACGAATCTTTCTCACGCCCCTTCGATCGGTCCTCCCCTCGCCCGAGCTTAAGATGCTCTCCCAGTTCGAGTCGGCGGGCTACCAGCGCCAGCGATGCCTCACTCACCAACTGTGCTTTCAGCTTCGAGAGGGTTCCCTCTGAAGACTGTGGCAACGCGGAGGCCAGATACTCACTAATGACCAGCGACAGCACGGCATCGCCGAGAAATTCGAGCCGCTCGTTATGTTGAACCGAAGCCGTTTTCTGCTCGTTCACGTGAGAGGAATGAGTCAAGGCCTCTTCGAGCAGGGCAAGCGCCTGAAATCGATAGCCCAACGAAGACTGGAGTGCGTCGGCGGAAGAAGCCGAAGTCATGATCGCAAGTATATCCCTCGGAAGGGCCTGTTAGGCGTCTGGTTTTCTAAAGAGCAGGCAGGCATTGACTCCGCCGAATCCGAAAGAATTCGACAGCGCGACCTTCACCGCAGCCGGTCTGGCCCTGTGCGGAATATAGTCCAGATCGCAGGCAGGATCCGGCTGGTCCAGGTTGATCGTTGGAGGGAGAATCCCGTGGTGAAGCGCCAGCACACTAAACACCGCTTCAATCCCACCGGCTGCCCCGAGTAAGTGGCCGGTCATCGACTTCGTCGAGCTCACCGGAATACGGGAGGCCTGTCCACCGAATACCTGCTTGATAGCCTTGGTCTCAATCGCATCCGCCATTGTCGATGTGCCATGCGCATTGATGTACCCGACCTGGTCCTTGCCGATGCCGGCATCCTTCAACGCCAGCTCCATGCACCGGACCGCGCCCTCTCCTTCTTCAGGCGGGGCGGTAATATGGTAGGCGTCACTATTTATACCGTAGCCGATCAATTCGGCATAGATCCGAACCCCACGTCGACGCGCATGTTCCAGTTCCTCCAGGACCACAACTCCGGCACCTTCACCGAGCACGAATCCGTCGCGACCCTTGTCGAATGGCCGGCTCGCTTTCGTCGGTTCACTGTTGCGAAACGACAAGGCTTTGGCAGCGGCAAATCCTGCAACTCCCAACGGCGTAATAGCGGCTTCCGCCCCACCCGCAATCATGACATCGGCATCACCCGCCTGAATCAATCGATACGCGTCACCGATACAGTGATTGCCCGTCGCACAGGCCGTTACCGCACAGGAATTCGGCCCCTTGGCGCCCAGCCTGATCGCCACCTGTCCTGAAGCCAGATTGATGATGGTCATCGGAATGAAAAACGGCGAGACGCGCCCAGGGCCTTTTTCCTGCAGAATCTTGTGGTAGTGCTCGATCGACCCAAGCCCCCCGATGCCCGATCCGATATACACACCGACTTTCGTCGCCTCTTCCGACGCCACGGTAAACCCCGCATCATCCACCGCCAGCTGGGCAGCGGCCACGGCATAGTGGATGAACGTATCCATTTTTTTGATTTCTTTTTTCTCGATGAAATCGGCTGGATCGAAGTCTTTCACTTCGCCTGCGATTTGGGCATCGTACGCGGCAGGGTCGAATTTCGTGATGCGACCGATACCGGATTCACCGGCACAGATGGCCTTCCAGGTCTTTTCGACACCTGTTCCCAGAGGCGTGATCAGCCCCAGGCCGGTCACCACAATCCGTCTGGTCGAACGAGGACTCATCGCGATCTACGACCGCTAGGCCTTTTCCTTAATGTAGTCCAGCGCTTTTCCGACCGTCAGAATCTTTTCAGCATCTTCGTCGGGGATCTCGATGCCGAATTCCTCTTCGAGGGCCATCACCAACTCAACCGTATCGAGCGAGTCGGCGCCGAGATCCTCTACGAAGCTGGCTTCGGGCGTGACCTCATCCTCTTCGACTCCGAGCTGCTCACCGATAATTTTTTTTACTCGTTCATCCACGGTACCCATTGATTTCCCCGGCTCCTTTCCCATCCTAGACCCTCCTTGTCGCTGCAAGCCCGTCGCCGCAGCATCTTACAATATTTTATCTGCTCAGTCGTCAGGGCATCAACATCCCACCATTCACGTGCAACACGTGCCCGGTAATATAGCTGGCCTCGTCCGACACGAGAAAACGCACCGCCGCCGCAATATCGCCTGGTGTACCCAACCGTCCCAATGGGATTTGCTTCTGGAGTGTGTCTTTTACCTCCGTCGACAATCCCTGCGTCATGGCGGTATCGATGAAGCCCGGCGCGACCGCGTTCACCGTGACGGAGCGGCTCGCATACTCCCGCGCCACCGTCTTGGTCAGCCCGATCACCGCCGCTTTCGATGCCGCATAATTGGCCTGCCCCGCATTACCCATCACTCCGACGATCGACGCGATGTTGACGATGCGACCATACCGTTGCTTCGTCATCGGGAGCAACACGGCCTTTGTGCAGTTGAACGTCCCGTTTAAATTGACTTGCAGCACCAGATTCCAGTCTTCTTCTCTCATCCGCAATAACAGCCCGTCTCGCGTGATTCCCGCATTGTTCACCAAAATATCGATCTTCCCCCAATCCCTCAGCACCTGGTCAACCATGGCTTTTGTATCAGCGCCATCCGCCACATTAACTTTGACATTCAGCGCCTTGCGCCCCAACTGCTCCACTGCCGCAACCGTGTCCTTCGAACGGCTTGGATCAAGATCGGCGACCACAATATCCGCCCCGGCTTGAGCCAGCGCTTCTGCTATCGCCCGGCCAATCCCTTGCGCCGCCCCTGTGACAATCGCCACCTTACCATGGAGTGACATCCGCTCGCTCCTCATATCCTTTCACAAACCGAACGCAGCGCGGGTCGCGTCGAGCGACTTCGGATCATTGACATTCAAGGTCACCGCGTCCGGCAGAATCCGTTTGATCAAGCCGCTCAACACCGTTCCCGGCCCGACCTCGACGAATGTCGTTACACCCATCCCAGCCATGGCCTGTACCGAGTCTTCCCAGAGCACCGATGAAGGAAGTTGTCGTACCAGCGACGCCCGGATGTCGCTCGCCTTCGTAAGGGCCTTGGCCTCGGCATTGTTAATCAATGGCATCTTGAGGTCGGACCAGGTAATCGCAGCCAAATCTCCGGCCAGTCGATCTGCCGCTTTCTGCATCAGAGGCGTATGCACCGGCACACTCACGGGAAGGGGAATCGCCTTCTTGCATCCTTTGGCTTTCGCCAGTTCAATCGCCCGCTCCACGGCAGCTTTTTCCCCGGCAATGACAATTTGACCAGGGGAATTGAAATTTGCCGCAGCCACGATTCCCACTGACGAGGCGTCTCGGCACACCCCGCGCACCACGTCTGCCGTGAGGCCGAGCAGCGCGGCGACGAGCCCGGTTCCCGATGGCACAGCTTCGGCCATGTAGCGGCCTCGCTTCTGCACGATCGTCACCGCCTCACGATAGGTCATTCCGCCTGCAGCGACAAGGGCCGAGTATTCACCCAGGCTATGGCCGGCCACCGCGACCGGTGTGATACCCAATGGCTTGAACGCCTGAAGCGCGGCAATACTGCTGACCAACAAGGCCGGCTGAGTATATTCCGTGAGGCTCAATCGTTCCACCGGTCCCTCGAAACACAACGCGGCGATGTCATACCCCAGCACCGACGAGGCCTCATCGTAGAGACTTCGCACGCTCGGATGGGCTTCCGCCAAGGCTCTCCCCATCCCGACTGACTGAGACCCCTGACCTGGGAAGACCAGGCCAATACTCAATGACCTTGTTGATTGGAGAGTGGCCATACTACTGGAGTGATTGCACGAGGCTACCGGTTGCTCTCATTGTCGTGGTACTCGAAGTCGAAACAGGCGCACCGCGCCTTCCTCGTGGGAGTTAGATATCGTCGAATCTCCTTTGAATGTCAACGGGAAAAGTTGTTCGGAGTTATCCACTATCAACTACCTACAATCAGTCAATCCTTTGAGCTGAACGTTGACTGCTGATCGCTTCTTTTACTACCATCGAATGAGAGCGGACGCCCACGTCAATCCCGCGCCGAAGGCCCCTAACATCACCAGGTCCCCTTCCTTGATTCGCCCCTGGCGCACGGCTTCATCCAAGGCGATGGGGATTGAAGCCGCCGACGTATTCCCATACCGATCGAGATTCAACATCACTTTCTCCGGCGGGAGCCCGAGACGCTCGGCCACCGCCTTGAGAATACGCACATTCGCCTGGTGCGGCACATAGAGGTCGAGATCTTCAACACGGAGATGATTCGCAGCCAAGGTTTCCCTCGCGACCTCTTCCAAGGTCCGAACCGCCACCTTAAAGGTCTCGTTCCCCTTCATCTTGATGTACTGCATCCGTTCCGCCACAACCTTTTCAGATGGCGGCAGACGCGATCCTCCCCCTGGCACCGCAATCAAGTCGCAGAGGGCGCCATCGGAACGAAGATGCGTAGTCAGGATGCCGCTGTCGTTCTCGCTGGCGCTGATCACTGCTGCGCCGGCCCCATCGCCGAACAAAATACAGGTGTTGCGATCGGTCCAATCGGTAATCGCCGACATGACCTCCGACCCGACGATCAACACATGGTGCATGCCAGTTTTCACATAGGCATCCGCCACGGATAGCGCATAGACGAATCCGCAACAGGCCGCCGACACATCACAAGCCGCCGCACGCGTCGCTCCCAGCTGATGCTGAATCAGACAGGCGGTGGCAGGAATCGGATAGTCACCGGTACAGGTGGCCAACAGAATCATGTCAAGATCGGCCGCACTCACCCCCGCGGACATCAGGGCCCGCTCCGCCGCTTTCACAGCCAGATCAGAACAGGCTTCACCGGGACCAGCCACATGTCGCTCGCGAATACCGGTCCGTTCGACAATCCATTGGTCCGAGGTGGCCACCATCTGTTCGAGGTCGACATTGGTCAGCGCCTTGGCCGGCACGTACGATCCGGTCCCCGCAATACGGGCCTTCATGCCGGCGAATCCTCCGTGGACTTGGCTTGCGAGAAGCTTTCTTCAATATCGCGCTGAATCAGCTCCTCGACACGACTTTCTGCCAACCCCTTCGCCCGGCGAATGGCATTCTTGATCGCCTTGGCAGAGGAACGGCCATGACAGATCATCGTAACGCCATTGACGCCCAGAAGCGGGGCCCCGCCGAATTCCGCGTAATCGATTCTCTTCTTTAAGTTCAGCAGCGGCTTGGCAATGAGCGGATAGGCCAAGCGGCCGAAGAAGGATCCGGAGATTTCCTTGATCAACAATTTCTTGATCGTATCGGCCACTCCCTCGGAGATCTTCAGTGCGACGTTTCCGATGAAGCCATCGCATACCACCACATCAGCGTTCCCGCTGTACACGTCGCGGCCTTCGACATTGCCGATGAAGTTGAGCGGACTGGTTTTGAGGATCTTGAACGCCTCCTTCGTGACCTCATTCCCTTTACTGTCTTCTTCTCCGATACTCAACAGCCCGACACGTGGGTTGGGCTTCCCAAAGAGATATCGGCCATATTCATTCCCCATGATGGCGAATTGGACCAGGTGCTGCGCCGTACAGTCCACATTCGCCCCCACATCCAACATGATCGCCGTGCCGGTCAGAGTGGGCAGACTTGTCGCAATCGCCGGGCGCTCGACACCCTTCGTCAGCCCTAGCAGAAAAAATGACGCCACCATGCTGGCGCCGGTGTTCCCGGGACTGACCACAGCGCTCGCCTCGCCATTCTTGACCAGCTCAGTGGCAACCCAGATAGAGGAATCCCGTTTCTTGCGAGCGACTGCAGCCGGCGACTCGTGCATCTCGACGACCTGCGAGGCATGCCGAATAGACAGGCGAGGGTCTGTGCGACCGAGACGGCGACATTCGTCGGTGAGAATGGTCTTGTCACCAACCAGCAACACTTCGACATCACATTCCTGGGCAGCTTGGAGAGCCCCTTCAATGGCCGGGGCCGGTCCATGGTCACCGCCCATGACATCAAGCGCGATTTTCATAGAAGCTGAGTACTCATCGAATGATGACGTGCACACGGTCACGAAAGAAGAGCAGTAGTCACCGCTGCTACTTGCGGCAGGATTTTAGAGCAGTGAAATGATCGACGCAACAGGCAAACAAGCAGAATCCAATGGTAATTCGTGGAGCCAGCGAGCCTTCCGGGCACGGCCCAACGGCCCCGCGGCACAAACCGGGGCTACGATTCTTCGACCTGGATGACCGCCTTGCCCTTATACGTTCCGCAATTCAAACAGGTGTAATGCGGCAGCTTGATCTCGTGGCACTGCGGACAGACGGACATGCCCGGCGGGGTGATGCGCAACTTTTGTGTGCGCCGCTTGTCGCGTCGTTCCCGCGAATGTTTATGTTTCGGATTCGGCATGGCAACTCCTTCTCACTTTCGATGACAGACGGTCACGCTATGATGCTGACGAGCCATCGGTCTTGTGTTTCATGCCCTGGACCACCCGAAATGTCGGGATCGGTGGTTCCGCGGCACACTGGCAAGGTCCCTCATTCAAATTTTTCCCACATTGCGCGCAGAGCCCCAAACAGTCGTCGCTGCAGAGCGGTTGCATCGGCGCTGACAGGATTACGTGTTCACGCAACATGGGAGCCAGTTCCAACTGATTGCCCTGATAGTGATATTGATCGTCGGGCTCTTCTTCCGATTCGACCTCCACGACATCCGCACGCATCTTTCTGGGATCGATTCGCTTCTGATGGCGAGGCGACGACTTTGGCTCCGGGATAAAGGCAGCCCTCACAGAAAAAGCCAGCGGGTCCTCATATTCCTTTAGGCACCGCACACATTGGCGGATGATCGTCCCTTCCAGAACACCGGTCACAGCGACCAACCCTTCGATGTTAGTTAGGTCCAGACTCACAGCCAGTGGACCCGTGAGCACAGCATCGTCCTCGGTGAGCTCGAGTTCTTCAGCCGTGACCTCGCCAACCAGCGAGAGCCCATCGGCAGTGATGTCAGCCAGCAGCGGCCTGAGCAATTCCATCGTAGCACCTACCTGCATGCCCATCCCCAACGTGACCGGTTATCGCTCTTCCGCAAAGCTGATGAGCGCGATGTGCCGAGCCCGTTTGACGGCGGACGTCAACTCCCGCTGGTGCCTCATACAATTACCGGAGATGCGCCGCGGAACAATCCGACCCCGCTCCGTTAAAAAGCTTCTTAGCAACCCGACATCTTTGAAATCGATCGACCCTTTATCTATACAAAACCTGCAAGGCCGTCTGCGTTGAAAAAACCGTCCGCCCCCACCGCCTTCTCGATCTCCACCTTGTTGTTCACGCTCCATACACCGTCTCCCTCTCTGTTAAACGTGCTCATCGGGTTCATACCCGGCATCATCGTGTGCTGGCGCCTCAGTTCCTCCCCCACCGCCATCTTGGCGTTTGGGCATGAACGTCACCGTTTGGGCCACCACCTCGTGTTTGCTGCGCTTCTGGCCATCTTCCGTTTCCCACCGGCGCTGCTGCAGCCGCCCATCGACGATGATTCCGCTCCCCTTGCTGAGATACTGCCCGCAATGTTCCGCCTGCTTGCCGAAGACGACAATGTCGACAAAACAGACTTCTTCCTTTAATTCATCTCCCTGCTTGTACCGCCGGCTGACCGCGAGGCCCAAACTGGCCACGGGTGTCCCGTTCGGTGTGTACCGCAGCTCAGGATTCCGCGTGAGGTTCCCGAGGAGAACGACCTTATTAAACCCGGCCACCGGCAAACTCCTCCAATGACGTTTCGAGCGGCCGTGGCGGCGTCAGTTCTTTTTTGAGGTGAACGGTTAAAAACTTGATGATCGTGTCTTCCAGTCGATAAGCCCGCTCTAATTCACCGACCGTAATATTGGGCGCTCTGAAGTAGAAGTAGACGTACGTCCCCTTCCTCTCCCGCTTCACTTCGTAGGCGAGTTTTTTCTTACCCCAGTTTTCTGATTTGATGAACTTCGCGCCAGTCTTCTCTGCGACCGCCTTCATCTTCTCGATCAAGGCCGTGGTCTCTTGGTCGGAGACAGACGCACGAATAATGAACAGAGACTCGTAGAGCTCCATGCAGCAATCCTCCTGGACAAAGGCCCCGGGACAGGCCCGGAGCGAGGTGTGGGGCACGCTGGATTCAGCCAGCGTGAAGGGCTGACGCTAACACAGGCTCTGAGAAGGTGTCAATAAACAGCCGGCGATAGGCCCGCTCGCTTCGTCTAACGCCTTCCTTTGAACATTCGTGACGGCGCATTCGCGGGTGGTGAGGGGCGGGAGCTTGGCCCGCTGGGACCAGCAGAGGGTCTGCCGGAGTAATAACCGGAATGGGGATAATAGTAAGGATAGCCTGGTCGATGTCCAGGCCCATACCCGGAGAATCCCGGATAGTAGCCAAAAGGATTCCACCAGAACCCGGGACTAGAGTAGAAGGGACTAGCCGGGGCGTACACATCGGCATACCCATTCTCCTGAGCCTGATTGAGCATTGCCATCCGTTGCGTCTGATGCTGCGACTCTGCGCAGGCTGCGAGGCTCAACAACAATATTCCACCGAACACCGTCGTCAACCATCGGGTCAACATGGCACCCTCCCTCAGAAATGGTAGGACACGCCGAAAAATACTTGATGCGCTCGGTACGTACTGTCGAACCCACCGAACGAACCGAAGGCATCATCAAAGCCAAATCTGGCATCTGTGAATTTGTATTCCGTGAACAGCGCCACATGAGGCGTTACGAATCCACGGATACCCGTGAGAAAATTGAAACCGACCGAGACCTGTGTGTCCTGCTGCGTCTCCACCGAAGGACTGAGACGCGCAATGAGAATAGCGGGGCCGACGCCGAGATAGGGCTGAAACGTCACGCCGGGGTACCGCAACAGAAAATTCGCGCCCACATTTGTCACCCCCAGATGAATGCCGGGGCTATTGTCGAGATTCTTCACGTGCGGTGTACTGTGGAAAACGTCCAGCTCGAATCCTAGCGACCCGTGAAAGGGATACACACCTACCTTACCGCCATAGGCAAGACTGTTCTTCATGTCGAAGTCTTGCAGTTCTATTCCACTGAACGGACCTGTGGTCGTGACGTTGCGCAACGAGTCAGCGAAGCTGTACCCGGCTTGGCCTGCCACATACCACTCGGCCTGTGCCGGAACCCCCACCAAAGATAAAACTGGCAGGAAAAAGAGACTGAGGAAGAACCGTCGTCGAACGTACCCCGAATGCATCATGGTGTACTCCATGAGCAGGCTTGCGATAATTCTACTGCGAGGTTTTGGCGAAATGTGGGAGGCAGGAAAGGAAAGCGGTTAGATTAAGGAGAATTAATAATGCAGGCAGCCTGCAGCTCATCGCTTCCATTGAGCGGACGTTTCCAGAGAAGCAGGGACCCTGCGAGACTCTGCGGGAATGAAAGCGGAAACTGCATGAGCTTGAGCAGGCTGCTCAAAAAGGCGGATAACAAGGCCACAGGGAGCGCGGCGACTGAGGCGTACCCTTGTGGTACGTCGCAAGGAGACGGGCGAGTGAGCCGCCTTTTTCAGCAGCCTGTTAGACGTTGAAGCGGAAGTAGACTATATCTGCTTCTTTTATGACGTAATCTTTGCCTTCGAGCCGAAACAGTCCCTTCTCCTTCACCTTTGCTTCCGACCCGCAGGCTATCAGATCATCGTAGGTGTACAGCTCGGCGCGGATGAAGCCTCGCTCCATGTCGGAATGAATTTTGCCCGCCGCTTGCGGGGCCGTGAGCCCTCTACGCAGCGGCCATGCTCGCGACTCCGTATCGCCAGCGGTAAAAAACGTGATGAGGTTCAACAGTGTGTAAGCCTCGCGCGTGAGGCGAACAAGGCCCGACTCCGTCAGCCCCATTTCTTTCAGATAGTCGGCCCGTTCACTGTCCGGAAGTGTGGACAACTCCGCTTCTAGCTGGCCGCAAATCGTCACGACCCGCGCTCCGCGTTTCTCGGAAAATTCTCGGACCGTCTTCACCATCTCTTCGTCCGCATTGGCCCCTTCAGACACATTGGCAACGAAGAGCACAGGCTTGGCGGTGAGCAACTGACACTCGTCCAGAATTACCCTCTCCTCCGGTGAATACGGCAGATTGCCCAGCCATTCGCCCTTGTCGAGGAGATCCGTCAGCTTCTGCACAAAGCTCAATTCAACCGCCGCTTTCTTCTCCCCGGCACGAACTTTCTTTTCGATCCTTTGCTTCCGGCGACCCAGCGCCTCCAGGTCGGCAAGCATCAATTCGGTCTCGATGGTGCCGATGTCGCGAATCGGATTGACGCTGCCGCTGACATGAACGACATCCCCGCCTTGGAAACAGCGCACCACATGTATTAGCGCATCGACTTCGCGTATCTGCGAGAGGAACTGATTGCCCAACCCTTCTCCCGTGCTGGCTCCCTCGACCAGTCCCGCGATGTCACGGACTTCCAATGTGCTGGGTGTCTTTTTCTTGGATTTGAAAATTTCGACGAGCCGATCCACCCGCGGGTCGGGCACCTGTGCGATCCCGACATTCGTTTCGACCGTTGAGAATGGGTAATTCGCCACTACCGCCCCCGCGCCGACTAGCGCATTGAAGACGGTCGTCTTCCCCACGTTCGGCAATCCGATCATGCCGCAACACAAACCCATTGATTACCTCAGTGCTGAGTCCAAAGTGCTGAGTGCTGAGAATAGACTCCGAGGCTCTTCCGTCTTAGCACTCAGCACTTATTCCTCTTCAGGCGTTTCGCGCTCCCGCACATTGAACTCGTTCATTGCCACCGCTACCCCTCGGTGGATCAAGCATTCCAAAGCATCGACGGCGCGATCGAGACAGGGATTCAATACCTCGATCTCTTCTCTCGTGAACATCTGCAACACATAGTCCGCCGAATCCTGATGTGGTGCTGGTCGGCCGATTCCGATTTTGATCCGCACAAACTGAGGCATCCCGATCGTGTCGATGACCGACTTGATCCCGTTATGTCCCCCATGCCCACCGGCTTGTTTGATTCGGAGACGCCCTGGAGCGAGGTCTAGATCGTCGTGGACGAGAATCAGGTCGTCGGGGGTCAGCAAAAACTCGCGCAAGAGGCCCTTGAGCGGAAGACCAGTGACGTTCATCCAATCGAGGGTGCCGGCGAGTTCTAGGAGTTCCGACCCAAGCCGTCCCGATCCACGATGAGCCATACCGCGCTTGGCGAGACGGATGGACCACCGAGCCGCGGCCCGTTCGATGACCCACATGCCGACGTTGTGGCGAGTTTGGGCATAGGCAGCGCCCGGGTTGCCCAGCCCAACGATGAGACGCAACGTTATTTCTTCTTTTCGGCTTCTTTCTTCTCAACTTTTGGCGCGGCAGCGCCTTTCTTTTCGCCGCCTTTTGCATCAGCTGCTGCAGGTGCAACAGTTGTCGCACCTGCTTTCGCCGCTTCACCACCCTCAGCGGCTTCACCCGCAACCTTGCCCTTCGCGACCACCTCAGGCTCTTTCGCACCCTCCGGTGCGGCCGCGCCACTCGTGAGGAGTGCTTCGAGCTTCGCTTCCGTCATCGGCGCCGCCACACTCACGACCATCTGCTCAGGATCGTCGAGATAGCGGACCCCTTCGCGCGCGGCCAGATCTTTCAGATGGAGACCTTGCGCAATGGCGAGCCCCGATGCATCGACTTCGATAAAATCCGGCAACGCAGCCGGCAGACACTCAATATGCAACTCGCGCATATTATGGTGGAGGATGCCGCCTTCTTTGACACCGGCAGGCACCCCGCCGGTCAAATGCAGGGGCACCTTTACGCGAATCGGCTTGTCCATCGAGATTTCAAACAGATCCGCATGCAGGACATTCCCTTCGACGGGATCGACCTGAAAATCACGCAGTAGTGCGGTGCGGTGCGGTTTCGACTTCGTACCAGTCAGCGTGAGCGACACGAGTGCGGCGCCCCCCGCCTGTGCCTTCAAAATCTTGACCAGGCTATCGGGTTCAATCGTCAAAAGCAGGCACTCGCCCTGCCCATATAACACGCCAGGGACCTTGCCCTCTCGCCGAAGCTGGCGCGCCGCACCTTTTCCTGTTTTCTCTCGTATGGTGACTGCTAGATCAAACTTCATGATAGCTCTCCGTCCCCTTCTCGCTGGTCTCCAGGTATCTCGGTCTCTTGTTATAAGAACAATGAACTCACCGACTCATCTTCATGGATTCGCCGAATCGCCTCACCTAGCAGTGGCGCGACCGATAATTGATGTAACTTCGGGCAGAGCTGTTCTTTGCCCCGTAACGGAATTGAATTGGTCACGATCACTTGCTTCAGACAGGATTGCTGGATCCGCTCCAATGACGGCCCAGTGAGCACCGCGTGGGTGCAGGCGGTCCACACTTCCCGAGCCCCGCGATCCATACAGGCTTGCGCCCCCTTCACGATGGTGCCGGCTGTGTCAATCATGTCGTCCAGTAGCAGGGCACTCTTGCCCGCGACATCACCGATGATGTTCATGATCTGCGTCTGATTGGGTCCTTCACGTCGCTTGTCGATAATCGCCAAACTTGCTTCAAGCCGTTTCGCGAAGGCGCGAGCCCTCTCGACTCCGCCGGCGTCCGGCGAGACGACCACCAAGTCACTCACCTTCTTCTTTGTAATGTAGTCCAGCAATACGGGCAGCGCATAGAGATGGTCCACCGGCAGATTGAAGAACCCCTGGATCTGCCCTGCATGGAGATCCATCGTCAGCACCCGGTCAGTACCGGCGGTGCTGATGAGATCGGCCACGAGTTTCGCTGAAATCGGCACACGTGGCTGATCCTTACGGTCCTGGCGCGCATAGCCGAAATACGGGATGACCGCGGTAATGCGATTCGCAGAGGATCGTTTGAGTGCATCGATTATAATCAACAACTCCATGAGGGAGTCGTTGACCGGCTGGCAACTCGACTGCACGACGAACACGTCGCCGCCACGAACATTTTCCTCGATCTTGACGCGAATTTCACCGTCACTGAATGACCCAACCGTGGCCTCGCCGAGCTTGGTCCCAAGATAGGCACAAATCTCATGGGCCAAGGCCGGATTCGCGTTGCCAGAAAATATCTGTAGCTCTCCGCTCATCGATTCCTCAGAGGGTCTCTGGATGTCGCTGCGTCACGTTCTGATTTCGTATAGGGTTCGTCTCGACGGCGGGCGTCGGTGGGTCTAATCGTGACCCGCCTACCTCTATTCGCTACGCGCTGTTGAGGAAGCCAGCTAAGGGGTCAGACTCTAACGGATGTACGGGGAGATGTCAACCGAGCCATGGCTTATTGTGATCGTGCATGCCGCCAGCCGAGCGGACCGGCACAGGTGGGAACAACAAACACTTTCATCGCAGTTTCACTCACGAACTGGGCCTGGGCCAGGCGCGCGCGCGCCTCGTCTGCAAACACCCCAAACACCGTCGCCCCGCTTCCGGAGAGCAGCGCGATTTCGGCTCCGTGAGCCTGCAAGCTTCGCTTAATCTCCCGAAGCTCTCCATGCGCTGCGAAGACCGGCGCTTCGAAATCATTCTCTGCCACTGCAATCAATTGGGCCCAGTTCACCCGTGATTGCCGGTCGAGTTCTCGTTGGGCTAGCGACAGCGGCTTCACAGCGGACCTGGTGGCAGCCAATTCCTGATACGCCCACTTGGTATTGACCCCAAACCCCGGGTTGACGAGCATAACCCATCGCGCCCCTTCAACGACGACCGGCCGCACTGCTTCTCCTCGACCCGCCACAAACGCTGCGGGGGCAAAGAGGAAAAATGGCACATCGCTGCCGAGCGATTGCCCGGCCTCAGCCATCTGTGCAAGAGACCATCTTAACTGCAATAAATGGTTCAACCCTATGATGGTGGCTGCGGCATCGCTGCTTCCGCCACCGAGGCCGGCTCCCACCGGAATGCGCTTTCGCAATTCAATGTCGAGCCCGATAGAATGCTGGGCTTGCGCCAGCATCTCGGTGGCTGCGCGATATACGAGATTGCTCTGATCTGCAGCCAACTGCGCCGTATCGCATCTCAACCGAATATCCTGCCGGTCGGTACGCAATTTGATCTGCACCTCGTCGTCGAGGCCGACCGTCTGCATGACCGACCAGAGATTGTGGAGCCCGTCGGGGCGGCGATCGAGAATACGCAGGGTCACGTTGATTTTGGCGGGAGCGAAGACGGTGATCTCGGACGGACTCGACTGCGGATTAATCACGACCTCCCTTGATGGCATACTTCTCTAGTCGATACCGAAAGGATCGCGTGTTGAGCTTGAGAAGCCGTGCAGCCTTTTTCTTCACCCACATAGCCCGTTCGAGCGCCTTCAAGAGCAGATCTTTTTCAATGCCGTTGATAAGCCCTTCCAAATCCAACCCTTCCTCCGGTAAGTCGGTGGGCACACCCTGGTGCTGAGGCGTCACGGCTCGATGAAGCCAGCCACGAATATCCGCGTCTGTGACGGGCGCACCGACGGAAAAGGTGACCACGCGCTCCATCAAGTTTTCAAGCTCGCGCACGTTACCACGCCACTCATGGCCCAACAACACGTGCATCGCCTCCGATGTCAGGACGGGAACCGGCTTGCCGCTCTCCTGCGAAAACTTCTCAAGGAAATGCCTCACGAGAAGCGGAATGTCCCCCGTCCGAAGCCGTAACGGTGGAAGCCGAATCGGAATCACATCCAAGCGATAGTACAAATCTTCACGAAATGAGCCGTCGGCCACAGATTTTTCAAGATCCTTATTGGTCGCAGCCACAATGCGCACATCGACCTTCACATCCTGGTTGCCGCCCACACGCCGGAACTCTCGTTCTTGAATGACGCGCAGCAGCTTGACTTGAATGGTTGGCGTCGTATCGCCGATTTCATCCAAAAAGATCGTGCCGCCGTTGGCGACCTCGAATAACCCCGCTTTATTGGCCATCGCGCCGGTAAAGGACCCCTTCATGTGCCCGAAGAGTTCGCTTTCGAGCAACGTCTCCGGCACCGCACTGCAATTGACCGCCACAAACGGCATCGGACTCCGGGCACTATTATAGTGAATCGCGCGCGCCACCAACTCTTTTCCCGTTCCGCTTTCCCCGCAAATCAGCACATTGCTCTTGGCGTCGGCGACTTTGCGCACGACGTCGAATACCTTCTGCATACTCTCGCTTTGGCCGACAATCTGCGCAAATGACGATTGGCTCGCCATTTCGCGTTTTAATAAAATATTTTCTGCCGAGAGACGCCGCTTCTCCAGGGCATTGCGGATAATCAACTGCACTTCATCGACCTGAAACGGCTTGGTCAGGTAGTCGTAGGCGCCTTGCTTCATTGCATCGACCGCCGAGTCCGCGGTCGCAAATGCCGTAATGACGAGGACCACGGTTTCAGGAGAATACGACTTTACCGCCTTCAGGACCGCCATGCCATCGGCTTTCGGCATGCGAAGATCGGTGATGACGAGATCGAAGATCTCCTTGTTGATATGACCGATGGCCTCTTCACCGTCCGACGCTTCGGTTACGGCATAGCCCGCGCGTTTGAGCATGATGCTCAAGACTTCGCGCAGCCCCCGCTCGTCATCAACAACTAGGATCTTTTCCACGGCGTTCGTCCTTCATGCCACAATCGCACACCGGCATCCCCTGAGCGCGGCAAACATACAACAAACCGTGAGCCTTGACGCTCCTGACTTTCGACCTTGATCCACCCACCGTGCAAATCGACGATGCGATGCACCGCTGCGAGACCCAACCCTGATCCTGCTTTCTTCGTCGTGAAAAATGGAAGAAAGATCTTGTCGAGGTTCTGCTTCGGAACACCCTCTCCGGTATCCTGAAACGCAATTTCGATGACGTCGCCCTTACGACCGCCGGCATCAACCTGGCGGCAACTCGTCGAGATCGTCAACTGTCCACCCTCCGGCATTGCTTCAAACGCATTCGTCGCCATATTCCAGAACACTTGCCGGAGCTGATCTTGATCGACCAGGGCTGTGAGTGCCTCGGTTGCCAGGGAGGTGACGATCTTGATCTTCGTACGTGTTCGGGCTTCATGTTGAACGAGATCGAGCGTCTCGGCAAGTACTTTGTTGAGATCACGCTCTGCGAGATTGAGCGCGGGCGGACGCGCATACTGGAGAAATTCAGTAATGATGTTGTCGAGTCGGGTGGCCTCCCGGATAGCAATGTCCATCAACCGGCGATTCGTTTCGTCCTCCATGGCGTCTTTTCGAAGCATTTGCATCGCCCCGGCCAAGGCGCCGAGCGGATTCCGAATCTCATGGGCCATCCCGGCTGACATCTCGCCTAAACTTGCCAGCCACTCCTTGCGCCGCATTTCTTCTTCGAGATCCCGAATCTGTGTCAGATCTTTGAACACACCGACCAAGCCTGTCTGCGTCCCCTGCTCATGCAAGGGGGAAAGGGTCATACCGAGGATCAGGCGATTGCCGTCGGCACGTTTGCACTCCACTTCAAATCGTTTTGTCGTCGACACGAAACTACTGACTTGCTCCTCTGATTGTTGGCTAGGATGCCAGTTAAAGACTTCACGCCAGGGACGACCGACAACCTGGGTCATCATATACCCGGTCGCTTCCTGCGCCGCCGGGTTGAACGAGGTGATGCACCCCGTGGCATCTGCCGTAAACACGCCGCTACTGATGCTGTGGACGATATTCTCGTGAAAGACTCGAAGGCGAGTCAGTCCCTGTTCCTTCTCACGTAGCGATCGGTCTGCCTGTTGAAGTTGATCGGCTAAGGCTCCGCCCAGTATCCCGACAACAAGAATTGCGAGGGCATAGACACCGAAGGTTTGAAAGGTTTCAGGCACGGTCAGCCGACTCGGCGGTAGCCACCCCCACCCCTCAATAAAACCATGCAATTGAATATTAGTTAGTATTCCAAATATAATAATGCAGAAACAAGCGGTAAATAGCCCCACCCGTCGACGGGGAACAAGACTGGCCACCGCCACGGTTATGACATACAGCACTGCAAAGGGACTCTCGATTCCTCCCGTCCTGGCAACCAATACCGTTTCAAGAAGGAAATCGATCCCCACCTGCACCCCAAAAAGTATCGTGAGCGCCGCCTGCGAGGTAACCACACGAAGCAGAATCGCGGAAGGGATTGTCAGGATATAGGTGACAATAATCAGGGCGTAGAACGTTTCGATCCACCCGCCCTTCGCAGCTTGGAAGGTGAGAGACAGGCCGAGCATTAGGGTCACGAAGGCCATCCGAAGCCCCATGATCCAATACAGTCTTGAGCGCAAATCATTCATGAGTGGTGGACCGACGGACGAGAAGGAGATCGGCTGAGCATGAAGAGAGATGTGCTTCGTTCATTCTCCTAGGCTTTGAGGCAGGAATCGTGTCATCGCACATGTGATGAGGCGCCGAGTGGCTTGACCAGAAAGGCTTAGCAAGATTGTTCTCCTGTTGTGCCGACTGGGGTCGTCACAGGCACACGTACAAACCGTTGATGTCTTAACCTACCAAGATAGTTTTCCGGCAGCCGTGAGCGCCTTCATGTCGGGAACTAGGCCCTCTTCGTGAGCGGAACTGACAAACGCGCGTTCTATCCAATTGCGGATGCCATTTTGAAGATCGGGAGGTACATCGCAACCACGATAAACCCGATCAGAGTCCCCAATACCACCATCATCGCCGGCTCAAGCAGTGCCGTCAACGATGCGACTGCCTGATCAACTTCGTCTTCGTAAAAGTCTGCAATTTTTCCCAACATAGCGTCCAGCGCCCCAGTTGACTCACCGACGGCGATCATATGCGTTACCATCTTCGGAAATACCCCGCTTGCTGACAAGGGATCGGCGATGGTCTTTCCGCCACTGATACTGACGCGAGCGTTGATCAACGTTTCTTCAATAACCTTATTGCCCGAGGTCTTTGCACAGATGGTCATACCATCGAGCAATGGGACACCGCTAGAGAGCAACGTCCCAAGTGTGCGGGTAAACTTGGCAACCGAGGCTTTTCTGATTAAGTCTCCGACCACTGGTACTTTCAGGAGCAACTTATCAATTACCATCCGCCCTTTAACGGTCCCATAGTATTTTTTAATGGCAACAACGATCCCCACCATACCCCCAAAAATGACATACCAGTACGCAATAAAGAAGTTACTGGTGTCGATGACTATTTGCGTAGGGCCGGGCAACGCCACTTTCCCGCCTGACAGTTCAAGAAACATCTTTGCAAAGATCGGAATGACAAAAATCATGAGAACAGTGATAACAACAACGGCAACCCCCATGATCGAGGCGGGATAGATCATGGCAGACTTGATCTGTCCTTTGAGCTTCATCGCTTTCTCGATGTATTTTGCGAGGCGCGTCAAAATCGTATCGAGGAGACCCCCCACCTCACCGGCATGGACCAAGTTGACGTATAGATCATCGAAGATTTTAGGGTGGCGACGCAAGGCGTCCGAAAAGGTCGAACCTGCTTCTACCTGAGTTTTCACTTCCCCGATGGTCTCCCGCAGCACCTTATTCTCAGACTGGGTCGAGAGAATTTCGAGACACTGCACCAAGGGCAGACCCGCATTGATCATCGTGCCGAATTGTCGCGTAAATACAACCAGGTCTTTATCGGTCAGACCGGACCCAAAACTAATATTGACATTGAATCCGCCCGCGCCACCCTTCTTTTCTTCAAGGCTGGTGACGACGACGCTTTGCTTGCGAAGTTGATCCACCGCCTCATCTCGGGTTTTCGCGCTCAGCTCGCCCTTCTTAACGGCGCCCGATCTGGTTCGCCCAACATACGCAAAGGTAGCCATGCGCAACACTCACCCTTCGATGTGGCCAATGCCTTGGCCGGTTGTAGACTGCGGGGAATACCTACCAGGCGAGTCTACTGGCCACCCCCAAACCTGTCAAACAAATGCATAATCTCTGCGCAGGCTACTGGCGCGCGGGTTCAAGTAATACAGCGCCTTAGCTGTTGAGCGCGTTCGTGTGCCGAATGCCTCGGTAGAGATAATGCAATCCGGATAACAGCGTGAAGGAGACCATGCCGAACAAAAGAGGGAGCATGACGGTGAGATCGATGCGGCGGGAGCTTAAGAATATGACCATCACGACATAGGCCAGCTGGAGAAACGTGGTGCCCTTGCCCAAAAAGGTAGGGGTAAGATCCACTCGAGAATCTGTGAAGTGAGCCACCGCCGTTCCCAGCATCAGTATTACGTCCCGACTGACCACGAGTATGGTGACCCACGACGGAATCAAATGAATCATCGAGAGCGTAATGAATCCGGAGGTGAGAAGCAGCTTATCGGCCAGAGGGTCCAACACGGCTCCGAGCCGAGTATACTGATTCTTCATACGGGCAATCGCTCCATCCAGCGCATCAGTGAGTCCCGCCACGAGAAGAACAATGAGCGCGTGATCGAATTTCCCGTAGATAAGTAACCCGATGTAGCAGGGAATAAGGAGGATACGAAGGATGGTCAAGCTGTTTGGGATATTCATATCTTCCGGGACACAACGGTCTACGGCAGCGGGGGGAGATGATATGAGTGCCTTACTCAGTTGTCAACGGCTTGCAGTCGGCGCGACCCCTCCCTATAATCTCAGGTCTGAGTTCTATTGTTTAATGGCGTGGAGGTCGTGATGAGTTCGCTTCCGCTGCTTTTCAAAAAAGAAGGATTGATTGAAAAGCACCAGGTTGAAGGGGTCGACCCGAGCGATCGGTATTTCAATCGCACAATCCTCGTCAATCGAACACCCTCCGGCTACGCCGCTAAGGTCATGTATGAAGCGCTGAATGTCGAAGGGCACTCGCATCCGACCATAACTGCTGCGGTACAAGAACTCATCGAGGCGATGCAGAGATTCGGCTTCAGCAAACTGAGAACCCGCGCCAATTTCAAGGGCGCGAAGTATCTCGCCGAAAAAGAAACCTGGATCGATTATCAGGATCTAGCCTAGCCACGACTCTTACGTCGACACAAACTCCCGATACACCAGATCGTGAATATAGGGGCGGAAGGCTTTAATCTTCTCGTTCTTCCGGCTCGGATGTACCCGATTGGACAACAGCACCACCTCCAATTCGCACAGTGGATCAATCCATAGCGACGTACCAGTGTACCCGAGATGCCCGAACGACCGGTCGGAAAAACTAGACCCCGATGAGGACGGCTCCGACGGAGTATCCCATCCTAATGCCCAACTTGATCGAGAGGTAGATTCTTGACGGGTCGTAAACTGTCTGACAAGTTCCTTTTCCAGAATCGACGTTCTTCCATGATAGCCGCGGAGCCAGGCTCCGGAGACGGCCAGCACCGATTCGGCAGTCCCGAATAACCCTGCATGGCCGGCAACCCCACCCATTGCTGCGGCATTCTCGTCGTGTACCTCCCCACATAAGAGTCGATCACGCCACTCGTCCTGTTCGGTCGGGGCTATGCGTGATACATCGACGATTGGGCGCACAACATCGAGTTTAATTCGCCCTGCTGTGGGACAAAACATCATGGGATCGGCTTGTAACGGTCGGATGATAGCCTCTCCGCACCAGAGATTCAGAGCCATTCCGCTGAGACGCTCGACTAGAAACCCTAGCAAAATGAATCCAAGATCGCTGTAGACGCTTCGGGTTCCGCGTGGATAAGTCAACGGTTCGTCGCGAATCATCTCCAATACGTGCTGCTTGACGAGCTGATCCCCGCCGGAGAAATCTGAGACAAGTTCTCTTGCGTCAAGCCGTTCGTAGAACGGTCGCCATCCTGGCAAGCCCGAGCGATGGGTCAAGAGTTCTCGCACCGTTGCCTGACCGATCGGCGCCCCTTCAAGCTCGACTAATACCTGCTGCACTGAGGCATCGAGCGCAACCTTGGCGCGTTGCATCAGAAGCAATACGGATGTCACTGTCGCCAGTGGCTTCGTGAGAGAGGCAAGGTCGTACATAGTGGCGGGTTGTACGGGAAGGCCCGGAGGCGCTGACGACAATCGCCCGGCAACAACCACACATTGCAGCTCGCCACGCAGACGCACTGCTAACTGGGCGCCGGGAAAGACACTGTCTTCAACGGCTGATTGCAGCGCCGCCTGAATGACGTAATTGGTAGCCATAGGCGAGATATCTGTCACTGGTGGGGAAGATGCGCTGTGGATGAGCTTCGCGAAGCAATTCCCCGAACGCCTGAGTAGAGAAAACCAGTCCCTTCGGACGAGTTATAATGTCGGGCTGGACTCTCCTTCGAGCTTCTCCTCCGATGCGGTAGCGGCATCATGGAACGCTTCCTGTTCTTCCACTTCCAACATACGCTCGAACATTCGCAACGACGCGCGCAACCGTTCGACCATGAGCAGTCGCTGCTTCTGGAGCGACGAAAGATCGCGCTGCGTATCAGTCAGCTCGACCTTGGCCTGACGGATCAACTCGCCGGCCTTCAGTTCAGCCTCCTTGATGACGAGATCCGCTTCCCGTTGAGCATTCTGCTTCACATCATCTGCCAGCGATTGAGCAGACAGAAGAGTGTTCGACAAGGTCGCTTCCGTCCGCTTCAGCTCAGCGAGTTGCTGCTCCAAGAATATGATCTTTTCTCGCTGAATCCCTTGGTCTCGATTCAGCGATTCGACCGTCTGCGCCAGTTCTTCGAGGAACCGATTGACTTCTTCTTTGTCGTACCCGCGAAAGTTGACCTTGAACACCATTTGCTGGATATCGAGCGGTGTAATTCTCATGGCATCCCCCATGGTCATCTCAGTTCATCCTCATGGCAAATTCCTTCAGTGATTGCACGACCGCGATTTGCAGGAAGGTAATGATCAGAATCGCGATGATCGGCGACAGATCCATCCCGACCCTCAGCCCGATCCATCGACGAATCGGCGCCAAAACCGGTTCGGTCGCCCGATTGAGAAATTGCACGATTGGATTCCATGGATCCGGGTTGACCCATGAGATCAGGGCACGAGCGATGATCACCCACATATAGAGCCATAACACATAGTCAAGGATGGTCGCCACCGCCGAAAGAGCATTGCCTGCGACAAACATCAGCGCCCCAATTCCTTCGATCGTGTGGTGGCCGCTTCGACCGCCGCCATCAAGGCAGCACGGAATCCTCCCAGTTCGAGCTGATGAAGCCCGGCAATGGTCGTACCTCCGGGCGACGCGACTCGATCTTTCAATTGAGCGGGGTGTACCCCTGATTCCAGCACTAAGCGAGCCGCCCCGAGAACCGTCTGGGCGGCAAGAAGGTCAGCGGTCTGCCGTGGCAAACCCATCATCACCCCTCCATCCGCCAAGGCTTCAATAGCTTGAAAAATATAGGCCGGACCACTGCCGCTCAGTCCGGTCACCGCATCCATCAATCGTTCTTCAACCAGCACAACCAAACCGACAGCTTCGAACATTGTTCGAACCAGACCAACGTCTTCGTTGGAAACTCCGGCGCCCGGCGCAAGAGCGGTCATACCTTCCCGGACTAGTGCCGGAGTATTCGGCATCGTACGAACAATCCGCGACTCCCCTGCAATCTGTTCCGCGATCATCCGAATCGTCGCCCCTGCCACAATAGAAATCACAAGAGCATGGGCTAGAATCGGGCCCAGCTCACTGAGCACAGCAGGAAGGGTCTGCGGTTTCACCGCCAAGACAACCACATCAGCCCAGTCGACCGCTTCACGATTGGAGGAACCAATCCGAATGCCGAACTGACTTTTTAAACGATCGCGGCGCTCGGCAACGGGATCTGTTGCCCATATCGACTCAGCAGAACATACCTGCCCTGAGAGGAGACCACCGATCACGGCCTCGGCCATCTGGCCGCCTCCAATGAACGCAATCTTACTCGTGATCGTCGAACTACGCACGTCGGACTCCATAAATAGCCGGTCTGAGCCGTATGCCGGATCGGCGAAAAAACGAACAGGATATTTTCACCGCTTGAGTCTCCAGCCGAAAAAGCCGTCGCATCGGATCATTCATAATCCTAGCGCAGTCTCTCGGAAATTCTAAAATATTGTACAGAAACCGCCGGGCAAATGTCAGCGCGAACACCTGGGCCAGCTTCTATCGGTGAGAGATCAGGGTAATCCCGCTGACCATCGTCCCGTTCACCCGGCCTTCCCGTCGATAGGAGTAAAAGAGCTGATCATGGCAGATTGTACAAAGATTCACCGATGAAATAGAACGTGCGGACACACCCTCTCCTTCCACTTGCCGACGGATCAAGGCCTTCAGGTCTAGCCGAGCCTTATGCCCCTCATAGTCACACACAACCGACTCCCAATTAGGCACTCCCATTCGGAGCTGGTCAAGCACCGGATCATCTACTTCATAGCAGCAGGGACCGGCCGATGGTCCAATGCTGACTCGCAGATCCGACCGCGTCGATCCGAATCGATTCGCCATCAGTGTGAGGGTCTTCGAAACAATCCCCGCCACAGCGCCCCGCCAACCGGCATGAATCGCCGCCACAACACGCCGACGTGAGTCATGCACGAGTACAGGGACACAATCCGCCGTACGCACCGCCACCGTCACACCGGGTTGATCGGTCACCAGCGCATCCCACCCGCCGGGGAACTGATCCGATTCGATGAGTGGACGATCCACCACCAAGGCATCGGTTCCATGTACTTGCTTGACGGACAGCAGCCAACCACGCCCCTGCTCCCCAGACTGACGAGTTGGCACTCCTACATCGAGTGTCAGCGAGTCCGCATGGCCACGCGTCCCGAAGAAATGTCGGACGCCGTTGCGTGCGGACGCGAAGGCAGGAACCGTTATGACCGCTGCACTCATGGCCGTACTCCGCTGAGACTACTCACCCCTGCAGACCTGCCGGCTCAGTCGACCTGCTTGCGCAGGAACGTGGGCACATCCCACTCATCATCAGTGACCGCGGCAGTCCGTTCCATCGACTCCCTTCCATCTCCCATTCGACGCAAGTAGGTCGGACGATCGAGATCTTTGAAGGGCCGCTCCGCATACGACCGTTCCCCCATCATTTGGCCGGCGCTGGTCATCGCCTGCTGCCCGGTGCGGGAAGCCCGAGCCGCAGCCACGGGAATCGGGGCTGGCTGGTCTTCTCGCTCAAACCCAGTGGCAATCACCGTCACGACCAAGTCGTCGCCCATATCGGGGTTGATGACCTGCCCAACAATGATATTGGCTTCAGCATCGGCTGTCTGCTGAATAATTGTGGCCGCCTCCTCGATTTCGTGAAGCGACATGTTGGGTCCGCCGGTGATATTCAACAGCACACCGCGCGCACCCTCAACACTCCCTTCCTCCAACAACGGACTGCAAATCGCCTTTTGCGCCGCTTCAATCGCGCGATTCGTGCCACGCGCCACGCCCATCCCCATGACCGCGCGACCGGTATGCGACATCACGGTCCGGACATCGGCAAAATCCACATTCACATGGCCGGTGGTCGTGATCACGTCCGCAATCCCTTGAATGGCCTGTCGGAGGACGTCGTCAGCCACCTTGAACGCTTCAAGCAACGGCGTTGCTTTGTCGACAATGCCGAGCAATCGCTGATTCGGGATTACGAGCAAGGTATCCACATGGCGACGGAGATCGCGAATCCCTTCATCCGCATGAACCATCCGGCGATGACCTTCGTATGAAAAAGGCTTCGTCACGACCCCAACCGTCAAGATCCCAAGTTCGCGCGCGATGCTCGCCACGATCGGCGCGGCGCCTGTCCCGGTTCCGCCGCCCATCCCCGCGGTCACGAACACCATGTCGGCGCCCTCAAGACACTCCCGGATCTGATCTTTACTTTCCAATGCCGAGTCTTTTCCGACTTCCGGCTTCGCCCCGGCGCCGAGCCCCCTGGTCCGCTCAGGCCCAAGTTGAACCTTATACGACGCTCGCGACCGATCCAACGCCTGCAGATCGGTATTCGCCGCGATGAAATCGACCCGCGCCAGTCCGGACGTGATCATGGTATTCAGAGCATTACACCCAGCTCCACCGACACCGATGACTTTGATCCGAACTGGGGACACGAGATCTTCTTCAAACGAAAACATCAGGACACCTCCCTTGATAGAATTCGCGTAGCGGCCAGCCGCTACGCGCAATGGTTAAAAGAACTCGAACATCCAGGACTTCATACGATCGAATACCTTATGCAACGGCCGTCCGTTGCGCAGACCGGCCGTGGCCATCTCCTCAACATGGTGTCGGGCATGGAGCAGCAGGCCGACACCCGTGGCATGCATGGGATTACTGACAATGTCGCGAAGCCCTCCAACTCCTCCCGGCGCGCCGCGGCGAGCCGGGAGATTCAAGACCTGCTCTGCCGCATCGGGCATTCCTTCCAACAAGGACGTTCCGCCTGTAATCACCACTCCGGCACCCAGCATGCCCTCGTAGCCAGCACGCGCAATTTCCCGACGAACCAGCTCGAATATTTCTTCGACTCGCGGCTCGAGAATCTCGGCAATGTCACGGCGTGAAAACGTCCGTGCGGGACGGTCCCCGACCGACGGGACCCCCACCGTTTCATGGCCTTGCACCAATCCTGTTCTGGCAATCCCCCGATGCACTTTGATCTTCTCGGCTTCGGTCTGAGAGGTCAGCAACCCGATGGCCAGATCCTTCGTCAGGTTCTGGCCGCCGATCGGCAAGACCGCCGAGTGCCTGATACTCCCGTCGAGGAAAATCGCAAGGTCGGTTGTCCCACCACCGAGATCGACCATGGCGACCCCCAGATCGCGCTCTTCCTGGCTGAGGACGGCCTCGCTGGAAGCCAGGGGCTGCAGCACCATATCCACGACATCGAGCCCCGCACGATTCACACACTTGATGATGTTCTGTGCTGACGTCACGGCGCCGGTAATCACATGGACGTTCACTTCGAGGCGGTTTCCGGACAGACCCAACGGCTCCCGAACCCCCTCTTGCCCGTCCACCATAAATTCACGGGGCAGCACATGAAGAATCCGTCGTTCATGGGGGATGACCGCTAGAGTCCGCGCACTCTCGATTGCACGCTGGATGTCTTCCCGCGTGACCTCTGTCTTTTTGAGCGCCACAACTCCCTTGCAGTTCTCTGCGGAGATGTGGCTGCCGGCGATGCCGGTATAGACGGAATTGATCTGGACCGCCGCCATCAGCTCGGCTTCCTCGACCGCCTTCTTGATCGATTCCACAGTACTCTCGATATCGACCACGACGCCCTTGCGAAGCCCTCGCGACGGGCTGGATCCGACCCCGATGATATTGAGGGCTCCCTCATCGGTAACTTCCGACACGATGGCACAGATCTTCGTGGTCCCGATGTCCAGCCCCACGAGAATCTGATCACGCTTCGGCACGGCTCTCACACCCTTTCCCGCACAATGACGCGGTTGTTGTAACGCAGATCGATCTCGCTCACCGTTCGCTTCCGATCATCGAATGGGCCAGTTTTGAATGGCGGATTCACTTTCCGGAACCGTTCCCACTGGTCAACCAGGGAATCGTCACCGAACTGGAATCGCACTCCATTAGCTGACGCCACGACATTCGAGAAATTCGTGAGATCGACTTCAACCCGCCCGTCGAAGGTATTCGCGATGAGCTTGGCCACCACGACCCCGGACTGAACCGCGTTGCGGACGCCTGCCTCGCCGTGCTGAAGGGACTGAAGTTCCAACCCAGTCAACAATGGCAGCGTCTGGTCATCCTGCCTCCCCAACTTGGCAAGGAGGTATCCATTCTCATCGCTCAACCAATGGTCCACGCCCGTTCGAATAATGGCTGCCGGCGTTCGCTCCACTATGGTGACATGCAGCAGATTCGGTGGCCTGCGTTCGACCGTCGCCTCTTTGATCCAGGCATGCGCCCGCACTCGCTCGGCAAGAAACGATGTGCTGATTTGATGGAGCCCCATGCCGGGCTTCAAGACGAGCCGCTCTAACACTTCCGGTTTCGTCACGTGGTGAATACCCTCGACCTCGACGTCGCGAATTTCCAGCCACCCCTGAAGAGCCGGCCCCATCTCTCGCGTGAGCATGGTCAGCCCCCAAGCCAACACCGCAAGCCCGACAATCCATGTCCCCACGCGCAACGCTCGCCGTCTACCTATGAGAAGTCTTTCTCGATGTGCCTGTTGGCGTTGATCCAAAATCTTCGTGGCACGAGCGCCCCTCCATTGGTTCAGCCGCGGGCCGATTGCTGGCGCCGTTTTCTTCCGAGTTACCACCTTCATGACCTGCTCCCTTCCAGTGACGGACGGGTGGAGCGGGCCGCGCGAATGAGGGCGGACTCCAGAATCTGTTCGGTCAACTCGTCATAATCCATCTCGGCCCGGGCCGCCGCCATCGGGAGCAAACTCGTTTCAGTCATACCCGGCGCCGTATTGATCTCCAACACAACCGAGCGGCCACGCGGGGTAATACGGAAATCGACTCGTGCCGCGCCTTCACAACCCAACACCTCATAGGTGCGCAACGCCAACGCGCGAATCTGCCGGGTTACCGACGCGGGCAAGGGCGCAGGACAAAGATATTGCGTGGTCTTCTTTTCATACTTCGCCGCAAAGTCGTAAAAGCCACCGGGCGCGACGACTTCCACGGCAGGAAGCACCAATGGAGAAGTATTATTCCGACCAATGATCGACACCGTGACTTCACGCCCCGGAATGTATGCCTCGACCATGGCATCCACGTCGTAGCGATGCGCCAAGGCCAAGGCGTCCCGCCATTGCGCCGGCTTCCGCACGATGGTGACGCCAATCGTGGACCCTTGCGACGCGGGCTTTACCACGACGGGCCAGCGCAATTTCGCCGCCCGCATCACCACGGCACTCGAGACCTTCTCCCCGCGCTTCACGACTGTGCCGGCCGGCACAGGAATACGCGCTGAGGCCAAAAGTGTTTTTGTCGCCACCTTATGCATGCCGATCGCACTGGCTTGGATGCCGGATCCGGTGTAGGGAATTCCCAGGGTTTCCAGGAATCCTTGGATCGCGCCATCTTCACCACCTGGTCCGTGCAACGCGAGAAACACCAGGCCGATCTTCTGGTCGCGCAGCTCTTGAGCGAGCGTCGGTCCGACGTCGATGGCCACGGCATCGTAGCCACGATGGACCAGCGATCGATGCACTGCGGCGCCCGTCCGGAGCGACACATCGCGCTCAGCCGATTGCCCTCCCATCAGCACCCCGATGCGGGCGCGGGTCAGAAGGGGCCGCTCTGTCGAACGAGGTTCGCTCATACCGCTACGTCTCTCCCACGATTTTGAGTTCAAGATCCAACCGCACCCCCGCTCGGCGGCGAATCGCACTGCGGACCTTCCCGATCAGCGCCAGCACGTCCGCGGCGCTCGCCTGCCCACGATTCACCATGAAGTTGGCATGCTTCATCGACACTTCCGCATCGCCGACGCGTGCACCCTTGAGACCGACCGCCTCGATCAGTCGGCCGGCAGAATCGTTCGAAGGGTTCTTGAACACACAACCGGCGCTCGGCATTGCGAGTGGTTGCGTGTCCCGTCGATAGTGGAGGTAGTCTTTGACCACTCGTTCAATCTCTGATCGGACCCCTTGCTTCAATTGAAGCCACACTCCCACGACGATGCCGCGTGGCAGCAAGGCCCGTCGATACTCGAACCTGACCTGGCCTGCTTCGACGTCCACAACCTGACCTTTCATGTTCACCATGCGAACGGCCTTCACGGAATCCTTCATTTCTCCGAGTTTCGTACCGGCATTCATCACCACACAGCCGGCCACAGTCCCTGGAATTCCCGCCGCCCATTCCAATCCCGCAAGGGAGTGGCGGATGGCGTACCCGATGAGTGTCGGCATCCCGACGCCCCCTTCGGCATAGAGAACGGACCCCGATTCCTCTTTCATTCCCCGCAACCGAACCAAACTGATCACGATGCCGCGGATACCCCCGTCCCGGATGAGCAGATTGGTCCCACCCAGGACGAACAACGGAATTCTTCGCGCGCGCGCCTGCTGAACCACCGAACAGACATCCTCGATATCAGCCGGCTCAACCACGACATCTGCCGGGCCTCCAATCTTGAACGAGGTGTATTCCCGCAGTGGAGCCTGGAAGGACACAGATCCCCGAAGCCCTGCCACGGCCGCTCGCATATCTGCCTGCGTAAATCGCGCATGGACTCTCCTTGCTCTCGTGACACGCCAACCTCTTCGCTCCATGGGATCATGCGGTGGGGGTTAATCGGGCCAATAATCCAAGCCCGGTCTTCCAGATATCCCCTGCCCCCAGTGTGATGACGAGATCACCCAATTTCAGATGTGGCAGCACTTGATCCACCAACTTGTCTTTCTGTTCTACAAAGTTCACAGCCGGATGGCCGGCCGCACGAACGACCTCGGCTAACTTGGCTCCGGACACCCCGGGAATCGGCTGCTCACCCGCCGCATAGATGTCCGTCAAGAACAAGACGTCCGATTGGTCGAACGCCTTCGCAAAATCCTCCAACAAGTCTCGCGTCCTGGTATAGCGATGCGGTTGAAACAGCACCACCAGCCGCCGGTCTCCCCAGCCTTGCTTCGCTGCGGCCAGGGTGGCCTTGATCTCGGTCGGATGATGCCCGTAGTCGTCCACGACCATGATCCCATTGGCTTCACCTCGCAGATGAAAGCGGCGCTCTACCCCGGTATAGGCTGCCAGCGCCTTCCTGATGAGGTCCAGCGGCACATCCAATTCGATTCCGATCGCAATCGCCACGAGTGCGTTGGAGACATTGTGTCGACCGGGCACCGCCAGACGGAACGGGCCCAGATTGCGCCCACGGAACTGTGCCCGAAACTCGGCGCCCCATTGGTTCAAGCTGATCTCTGTCGCAAAGAAGTCCGGCATGACACCCTCGCGCTCTCTGAGCCCGTAGGTCTGATAGCGTTTCACGATGCTCGGGAAAAGCGCCTTGAGCCGATCATCGTCGGCGCACAACACAGCCAATCCATAGAACGGCACCTTATTGATAAACTCGAGGAAGCACTCGGTGATGCGTTCCATGCTGCCGTAGTGATCGAGATGTTCCCGGTCGAGATTTGTGACCGCAGCGATGGTCGGGGACAGACGGAGAAACGACCCATCGCTCTCATCGGCTTCTGCCACGAGGAGATCCCCTCGACCGAGGCGGGCATGACTCCCCAGCGCATTCACTTTGCCTCCGATCACCATCGTGGGATCCAACCCGCCCTGCGCCAGTACATTGGCCACCATCGATGTTGTCGTGGTCTTTCCATGAGCGCCGGCAATGGCAACCCCGAATTTTAGTCGCATCAGCTCCGCGAGCATCTCAGCCCGAGGAATCACGGGAATGTGCTTCGCCTTGGCCGCCACGACCTCGGGATTCTGTGCCGACACAGCGGAAGAGACGACCACCACTTGGGCCTCTCCCACATTTGATTCCTGATGGCCGACAAAGATGCGCCCACCGAGTTCCTCCAATCTCCGCGTCGTATCGGAGCGCTGAAGGTCCGACCCCGTCACTTTGTACCCCAGGGTCAACAGCACCTCGGCAATGCCGCTCATCCCCGATCCCCCGATTCCGACCAAGTGAATCTGTTGCGTCTTGCGAAACATAGACGTGCGCCTTACTCCACCAACCGGTGGGTATGACTGTGCCCCCTGTCCACGTTGTCCAACGCCATTAGCCTCCTGCCGCTCCAACAGACTGGTTGACATCATGATGACCCCCCATGAGTGCATAGCATTCGCGGACAATTACCTCGGCTGCATCGATTCGCCGCAGAGAGAGACTGGCCTCGCCCATCGCACGCAATCGTTCAGGATCCCCGAGAATACCCGCCACTGTGCGGACCAACAGGGTACCGGTGAGCGCAGACTGCGGAAGCACCACGGCAGCCCCGGCTGCTTCCATCACTGTGGCATTCTGCGTCTGGTGATCGTAGATGGCGGTCGGCAGCGGAATGAGGACGGCCGGCTTTCCGCACGCCGTGAGTTCCGCCACCGTCATGGCGCCGGCTCTCGCCACAACCAGATCCGCCTCCCCTAGCGCCGCAGGCATGTCATAGATAAACGGCATGACGTGCGACTCGATACCGGTGCGACGATAGGCCTCGGCCACCCGCGCATGGTCGGACTCGCCAGTCTGATGGGTCACTGTGAGATGAGGCAGTTGTGTCATCAGTTCGGACAGTCCTTCCATCACCGCTGCATTCAGCGCCTTAGCCCCTTGGCTCCCACCGAAAATCAGCAGACGTGGCGATCCCGATTTCTCGCGGCTCTGCTGCACGCCGTCCAGGAACGCCTTACGAATCGGGGTCCCCACCACACGCACCTTGGAACGGTCGAACGAGTCAGCCGCAGATTCGAATGCGAGAAAAATACGTTGGGCGAACGGCCCCACTGCCTTGTTCGCCATTCCGGGGTTCGCATTCGGCTCAAGAATCACGCGCACCACCCCAATCCATGCTGCGGCGAGAAGCATCATCGGACTCGTATAGCCGCCGACCCCGATGACCAGGTCTGCCCGCCTCGTTCGCAGAATGTGCAGACACTGCCACAAGCTGGCCGGCATGGCGCACAAGCCCGTCACGGCCCCGAATAGCCCTCTCCCCATCACCGGCTTGGCACTGATCAGAGCCAGGTCGAATCCCTCGTGATCGAGCACCTTCGACTCAAGTCCACGCGCCGTCCCCACGAAGAGGACCTTGGTTCTGGGATCACGCCGGAGAAACTCTCGCGCCAACGCCACAGCCGGGTAGAGGTGCCCACCGGTTCCTCCTGCTGCAATGACAATCGTCATCCGTAATCCGACCCGCCGCGTCCGCCCCGCGACTCGCCGGCATGGCGGTCGCGGGAAATACTGAGCAAGATCCCCACGCCGATCAGACTGACCACCAGCGACGACCCTCCGTAACTCACGAACGGTAAGGTGAGCCCTTTCGTCGGCAAGAGCCCGGTTACCACCGCGGCATTCACCAACGCCTGGCCGCCGATCAACAAGGTAATGCCCATGCCCAGATAACGGCCGAACGGCACCCGTGCGCGCGCAGCGATCTGAAACCCCCGCCAAACAAAAAATGCAAACAGCAGGATCACCGCGGCGGTTCCGATGAGTCCCAGTTCTTCGCCGACCAGCGCCAGAACAAAATCTGTATGCGCTTCCGGAAGAAAATAGAGCTTCTGCTTTCCCTCGCCCAATCCCACCCCAAACGGACCGCCGCTGCCAAAGGCCAAGAAGGATTGCGTGATTTGAAACCCGGCATCCGATGCATCCTTCCATGGAGCAAGAAACGTCATGAGCCGTTGGCGTCGATAACTGGAGCCGAGCACCAGCACCAGCACGACCGGAATCGCACAGAGGCCTATGGCCAGGATATGGGAGATGCGCGCCCCAGCGAGAAAACACATGCCAACCGTCACCAGTCCAAGCACCACGACCGTCCCAAGATCCGGCTCCAGCAGCACCAGTCCGCTCAGCAGTCCGATCACGATCAGGGCCGGCAGGAGACCATCGCGAAACAACGTGATCTTGTCTCCCTTCTTGGTCAGATACGCCGCCATGTAGATGACCGCAACAAGCTTGGCCAATTCCGCCGGCTGAACCGAGATAGGCCCCAACCTCAACCATCGTCGCGCTCCATTGGCCGCCAAACCAAGCGACGGCACCAGCACCAGGACGAGCAGCAGCACCATACAGGCCAACATCGGAATGGAGAGCTTCTTCCAGAACGTGTAATCGACCCGAGACGTGAGATGCATCAACAGAAAGCCGAACGAGAGCCAGGCGATCTGCCGTTTCAGAAAAAACCCTGGATCCTGGAACCGGTTGCCCGCCACGATGGCACTCGCGCTGAACACCATAACGAGCCCCACCAACGCCAAGGTCATGGTGACCGCCAGAAGCGTGTGGTCCGCCGCCACCCGTTGCTTGCCGGATCGTTGACTGGGCTGGGACCATGGGAGCGTCAAAGTCCCTGCTGATCGATGTGCCATTGCTCAGAACCGCCCCTCCCACTTCTTGCACATTACGCCGGTAAGGCATGGACCAATGCCTTGAATTGACGGCCACGGTCTTGATAGTCCGCAAACATATCGAAGCTGGCACAGGCCGGGGACAACAACACGACGTCGCCCGGCGATGCCCCCTGCGCCGCAAGATCTACGGCGTCCCCTAACGTGGCCACCTCGCTCATCATGGCGACACCCTCCCAGGCCTGTCGCAACAGCGGCGCCGCTTCTCCGATCAAAATCACGCGCGTGACTCGTCGGCTGACCGTCTGGGTGAGTCGAGAAAAATCGCCTCCCTTATCCCGCCCGCCGGCAATGAGCCAAATCGGTTGATCGATACTCTCCAGTGCTTTGAGTGTGGCATCGACATTCGTACCCTTCGAATCGTTCACAAATCGGACCCCCCGACGCTCGCGGACGATTTCAAGGGCATGTTCGAGTCCGGGAAACGTCGCGAGGACGCGACGAATGGCATCGAGAGAACAACCGCAGAGCACGGCATAGGTCGCGGCCGCCATGACGTTCTCCACGTTGTGGTTGCCGATGATGCGGATCTCGCTTCGGCGGCAAATCTCCTGCCGTACTCCGGTCACCGTCGTCACGATCCGGTCGCCTTCGATGTAGGTTCCCCCTTGCAGATCAGTGTCAATCGTTGCTCCACTTGTAAATCCTAGCCGTGTCGCGCGGACTCGATGTCGCAACACCGCCACACGGTCGTCGTCAAGGTTGAACAGCGCAAAATCAGACGCGGCCTGATTCTCGAAGATCCGTTGTTTGGCCGCGATGTATTCATCCAGCGACTCATAACGGTCCTGGTGATCGACCGTCACGTTGAGCAGGGCGGCGATCCAGGGCCGGAATCGATCGATCGTCTCGAGTTGGAAACTGGAGACCTCGACGACGAGATAGTCGAACGGACTCGGCTTTCCTGCTCGGCTGGCGCGAAGGTCTTCTATCGCCGCCTCGCTCAAGGCAGTGCCCAAATTTCCGCCGACAAACGCCCGCTTGCCGCTCTCCGCGAAAAACTTGCCGATCAATGTTACGGTCGTGCTCTTGCCGTTCGTACCAGTGATTGCAAGGAGCGGGCTTCGGAAGAATTGAGAAGCGATCTCTAACTCGCTGATCACCTTCACGCCGCGCCGACGGACTGCTTCGAGCGAGGTCAGCCGATAGGGCACTCCGGGACTGATTACCACCAGATCCGCTTCGGTGAGCGACGATTCGTATCGCGCCCCGACGGTCACACTAACGTGATCGCGGTCGATGGCGCCGAGGGCCGATGTCAGTTCCGCCGGTTCCTTCCGGTCGGCAACCGTGACACGTGCGCCTGCTGCTTGAAGCAACCGGCAAGCCGCGACCCCGCTTCTGGCAAGTCCCATTACCGTGACACGTACGCCCGCGAGTTCCACAACTGCCTCTCCCACCATGCCTCACCGAAGCTTTAAGGTGCTCAGACTCAACAGGGCCAACAGAATGGCGATAATCCACAAGCGCACTACGACTTTGGGCTCCTCCCATCCCTTCATCTCAAAGTGATGATGGATGGGCGCCATCAGAAAGATGCGTTTCCCTCGCGACTTGAACGAGATCACCTGAAAAATGACCGAGACCGCTTCAATCACAAACACTCCACCAACCATCAGGAGCAGCAGCTCGTGCTTGCTGATCACCGCGACTGTGCCCAACGCCGCGCCCAGAGGAAGCGATCCCACATCCCCCATGAACACGGAGGCCGGATAGGTGTTGAACCACAGGAACCCAAGACTGGCCCCCAGGATAGCAGCGGTAAACACCGCGAGCTCACCTGCGCCTTCGATGTGCTGAATGAGCAGATAATCAGACATCAGTCGGTGGCCGACGACATAGGCCACAATCGTATAGGCCAGCGCCGCGATCATGACGGGTCCAACCGCAAGCCCATCGAGACCATCGGTCAGATTGACGGCATTGGAACTCCCGACAATGACCACTACAGCAAAGGCGACATACCACCAGCCGAGATCCGGAACGACGTTCTTGAAAAACGGGATGCTGAGTTTGGTTGTATAACCGGGCAGGAAATAGAGGATCAGGGCAATCCCCAAGGCCAGCACCACTTGTGCCGTGAACTTCTGCCACGCCAATAACCCCTTCGATTGGGTCTTGATGAACTTGAGATAGTCGTCGACAAATCCAATCGCTCCGAACCCCAGCGTTGCGGCGAGCACAAGCCAGACGTAGGGCTTCGCAATATCGGCCCAGAGGAGCGTCGAGAGGACCACCGCGAAGAGGATGAGAATCCCTCCCATGGTGGGGGTGCCGCTTTTCGCCAGATGGCTTTTGGGACCGTCATCGCGAATCTGCTGGCCCAGCTTGATGTCTTGCAACTTTCGTATGACCCACGGGGCCAGCACAAAGGCGATCAAGAACGCCGTTACGGCCGCATAGATGATCCGAAAACTCAGATATCGAAAGACATTCAGAAATGAATATTCCGTATGAAACGGATACAGCCAGTTGTAGAGCATGCGGCCTTTACGTTGAACATGCGCCGGCCCTCCTGACGACTCTTGCGTCGGATGGGTACCGACCCCTTACGATGCCTGCTTGATGACTGCTCTCATCCCCGTTAGAGCCTGCACAACCTGCTCCATTTTCATACCGCGAGAGGCCTTCACCAACACCACATCACCCTGCCGCACGATCCGCTTGAGGCGATCAGCCGCAGCCGCTGCATCAACCACTTCGTCGATTTGCACACTCGCCATTCCGCCCAGCCTGGCCCCTTCTGCAATGGCCCGACCTAACGTCCCGCAGACGATCAGCCGCGACAATCCCTGTGCGGCAAGAAACAGTCCAACGTCTCGGTGCATCCGACCTGTCTCAGTGCCGAGTTCAAACATATCTCCCAATACGGCAATCCGTTCGCGCGCAGGACTCCACTGTGCCAGCAATTGAAGCGCCGCTTTCATTGAAGCAGGGTTGGCGTTATAGCAATCGTTGATGAAATGGACGCCATGATGGGTCACCACTTGCGACCGCATCGCGGCCGGACGAAATCGGCTCAGCCCCTGGGCAATCATCGAACCGGACAGGTTCAGGGCAGCGCCCACCGCCGAGGCTGCGAGCGCATTGGTGACGTTGTGGGTCCCATGCACTTTGATTCGAACGATTGTGGGACGGCTCTTTCCAGGAAGGTGCAAGTGAAAGGCCGTACCTTGGCGAACGTCTGACGTCACACCGCTTGCACGGATATCGGCCATCTCCGAAAATCCGAACGACGTCACGCGGCATCGCGCACGTGCTGCCAGGTAGTCAAAATAGGGATCATCGGCATTCAAAATGGCCATACCATCCGAGGGAAGCAGGTCCAGCATCTCCGCCTTCGCCTGCGCCGATCCTTCCATGCTTCCGAAGAACTCGAGATGGTCGGGGCCAATATTGGTAATCACTCCGATCGTGGGCCTGACCATCTCACAGAGTCTGGTCGTTTGCCCTTGCTGATCCACTCCCATCTCGATGACCGCCGCTTGATGGCGAGCCGTGATCCGAAACAGGGTATAGGGCACACCGATCCGATTGTTGAAATTCCCTTCGGTTTTCAATATCGACCACCGCTGAGCCAACACCGCCGCCACCATCTCCTTCGTTGTCGTCTTACCGTTGCTTCCTGTTACCGCCACGAACGGGATATGAAACCGACTGCGATGATGCGTCGCCAGCTGTTGATATGCAAACAGCGGGTCGCGTACGCCGAGGAGAAAGGGCGCAGATCGCCCCTCGATCCGGCGAACGCCTGCAGAACTTCGAGGAAGGCGGTATTCATCGTGAACGATGGCACCCGCTGCACCCTGTGCAAGTACGGCCGGCACAAACTCATGTCCGTCGTACCGATCGCCCCTGAGCGCTACAAACAGATCACCTCGGCGAACCGATCGGGAGTCCGTGCTGATCTGTCTGATCCGCCGCTTCCCCGATAACGAGTCCGGCCCCGTGAGAACTTTCATGCTAATGACTTCTCGTAATTCCTCGACCGTAAAAAGTCCCATCGATTCCTTGTTCTAAGAGATCCCGGACATGGCCTGGACTCTCACGCGCAATCCCGCAATTGCTGAATCGCCTCGCGCGCTACCTCACGGTCGTCAAAATGAAACTTCTTGGTGCCGATGATTTGATAATCTTCATGCCCTTTGCCGGCGATGAGCACCATGTCGCCTAGGCGCGCCTCTCGAATGGCGGCGCCGATCGCTTCACGGCGGTCCGGCACCAAGTGATACTGGACATGACTGCGGCGCTGTAGCGCATCGCGCACGCCGATCTCTACTTCATGAAGGATCGCCATCGGGTCTTCAGTTCGAGGGTTATCGGACGTCAGGATCACCACGTCACTGTATTCCACAGCAGCCCGTCCCATCTTCGGCCGCTTCCCTCGATCCCGGTCGCCACCGCAGCCGAACACAGTAATGATCCGATCGGTCTTTAATGCTTGGGCAGCGGTCAGCAGTCGGAGAAGCGCGTCTTCGGTATGGGCATAATCGACGACCACGGTAAAGTCTTGCCCGGAAGAGATCCGCTCGAAGCGACCTGGGACATTGGTAATGCGAACGGCCGCTTCGCAGATCTGATCAGACGTCGCCCCGTCGTGCAGCGCCACCCCGATCGCCCCGAGCAAGTTGTAGACGTTGTGCTCCCCGACCAAACGGCTCTCGACGGTGAACGAACCAGCGGGAGTCGCTGCAGTGAACGTGGTACCGGTAAGTGAGAGAGAGACTCGTTCCGCTTTGAGATCGGCCTGGTTCTGAATGGCATAACCCCAGACCGGCACAGGGCAGGCTGTGCAGATCGCGGCTCCTCGGGGATCGTCTACATTGACGAGGGCGCGCTTCCCGCTCTTCTGCCCCCCAGCCAATCCGATAAACAGTCGCAACTTCGCCTCAAAATACTCATCCATCGTGTGATGAAAATCGAGGTGATCCTGCGTGAGGTTCGTGAACACCGCCACGTCATATTCACAACCCGATGTCCGGTCTAATGCGAGCGCGTGGGACGACACTTCCATCACCGCGGTGCTGAGTCCGCTCTCAACCATCTTCGCCAATAGTTCTTGGAGATCGAGTGCACCGGGCGTCGTGTGAGAGGCAGGAAGCGTTTCCTGCCCGATCTGGTATCCCACCGTGCCGATCAACCCAACCCGTCGGCCAATCCCTTCCAGTAACGCCTTGCAGAGATACGTCGTCGTCGTTTTTCCATTCGTACCCGTCACGCCGATCATCTTGAGATGGGCGGATGGATCCCCATGAAACCGGCTGCCGAGTAAACCAAGCGCCTTGCGCGAATCGACCACCCGCACAAGCGGTACCAGCCCTGATGCCACAGTTTCCTGTGCGACCACCGCAACCGCTCCGGCCTTGAGAGCCTGCTCGACAAACCCATGACCATCGACGCGTTTACCCTTGACGGCGACAAAGAGGCTCCCAGCTGTCACGGCCCGCGAATCATCCGTGATCGCATGCACCGGACGATTCACATCGCCTTGCTGCTCCAGAACCTCAACCTGCCCACGGAGCGCCTCGAGCAACTGCGTGAGGGTGATGGGATTGCGCGCCATTGCCTGTCAGTGGTCCTTCATTGCCAGTGCGATTTTCACAGTGTCATCTTTGGACACACCAAGATAGTTGAGCACCTGTTCTCCGACCCGACGAAAGACGGGCGCCGCCACGGCTCCACCCCAGGCTTCGCCTTGAGGTTCATCAAGGACTACGATCATCGCCAGCCGCGGAGATTCTGCCGGAACATAGCCGACAAACGACCCGACAAACTGCGTGGAGGAATAGGCGCCGGTTCGCGGATCGATTTTTTGCGCAGTCCCCGTTTTACCCGCCACGCGAAAACCCGGAATGGCCGCCTTTGTCCCCGTCCCATTGGTCACAACGCCTTCCAACATCGTTGTTATGATCCGGGCCGTGTTCGGCGACACGACTCGCCGCTTCACTTGAGATCGTACTTCTCTGAGCAAGCGACCTTTCTGATCACGCACTTCGGATACCACGTAGGGCTTCATCATTACGCCACCATTGGCAAGAGTCGCCACTGCCGAGACCATCTGAAGGGGCGTCACCCCGATTTCCTGCCCCATCGAAATCGATGCCAGCGATCGACGGCCCCAGTCTTTGGGTGCCTTCAAGAACCCGTTCACTTCGCCCGGCAGATCGATCTCAGTGCGTTGGCCGAATCCGAACGCTTGGAGATAGTGGTAGAGTCGCTGCTCTCCCAGGGCCATACCGGTTTTGGCAGCGCCGATGTTGCTGGACTTTTGGATCACCTCCGAGAACGTCATCCACCCCAACTTGTCATGGTCGTGAATTGTCGTATTCGCGATCACCATCTGGCCGTTTTCACCGAACACCATGGAATCGGGCATCATCACTTTCTCTTCTAGCGCCGCAGCCGCGACCATCGCTTTCATGGTCGACCCAGGCTCGTACGTATCCGTCAAGGCACGATTGCGCCACCGATCGGGCGTCAACGCGGCGACAACATTCGGATCGAATCGCGGACTGACGGCCATCGCAAGAATCGCACCGGATTGGGGTTCCATGACGATGATTGTCCCGGACTTGGCATGGGTATGAGTGACGGCCTCTTCGAGTTCTTTTTCTGCAATGTATTGGATGACCTCGTCGACGGTCAGCGTAAGGGCATGCCCCGGCGTCGGCGCTTGCTCCGCCAAACCCTTGGGAAACACCGTGCGGCCTAACGCATCACGCTGCAATACGGTGACGCGCTTCTCTCCATGCAGATGCGAATCGTATCGGCGCTCGAGACCCTCAAGCCCTTGCCCATCCATTCCTGAAAATCCTAGGACATGGGCTAGCAAGGGGCCCTTGGGATAAAACCGCCGTCCCTCCATCACCACGCCGATACCCTCCAGCGATAATTGCTCCAGCCGACGGCCTTGCTCAGGCTCGACCTTTCGCGCCAACCACACGAAGCTCTTGTCTTGCCGAAGCTTTCTCTCAAGCTCACTGCTTCGAATCTGGAGCACAGGAGAAAGATGACGAGCAACGGTCGCTGGGCTCTCCAGCGACGTCGGTACGCCGAACACGGATGGCACCTCCACATTCATCGCGAGCACTTTGCCGTGCCGATCCAACACCATACCTCTGGCTCCCTCGAAGGTTACGGTCTTTTGATGTTGCCGATCAGCCTTTGCCGTGAGGTCTGCTGCCTGAAGCACTTGGAGCGTGACCAGTCGAAATAGAATGATACTGAACCCGCAAAGGAGCAGGAGCAGCATCACATAGCGACGACCGCGTGAAGGGCCGACAGTCACTCGCTCTCCCTCCCGATTGAGTCACGTTTCGCCAGACGGACTTGCTCCACTGGTGGGAGTAACAGGCTCGGAGCCTCTCCCGGCTGATGCACCATCAGCACTTGCCCTTGCTGCGGCGGAATCAGCCCCAATTTCTCTGTCGCCACTTTCGCGATCCGCTCAGGAGCCGTGAGTGCGGAAAATTTCACTTGCAATTGATCCCGCTCTCGCTCCAGCAATACTTTCTGGGTCTTCAACCGTTCGATCTGATAACCCAACCGAACGACATCGACGCGTTCCCACACAAACACGAAGACCAACAGCACACCGGCCACAATCGTTACCGTCTTCATGAGTGACCCTCCTTGGATACCCGTTGGGCAGCCCGCAACTTGGCGCTGCGGGATCGAGGATTCCGGTCCGATTCTTCCCTTGTTGGAATCTGCGGCTTCTTGGTGAGCACCACCAATGCTGGGTCGTCCATGCCGGAGAGCGCGCGTAGCGTGTGTTTTACAATCCGATCTTCGAGCGAATGGAATGAGATTACACAGAGGCGACTGCCCGGAGACAATACGTCTGCCGCATCGCGCAACGCCGGCTCGAGAGAGTCCAGTTCTTGATTCACTGCAATGCGAATGGCTTGAAACGTGCGGGTGGCACAGTGAAGACGACCATGCCGATAATTCGCTGGAACTGCTCCCTCGATCACTGAGACCAACTCTTTCGTCGTCGCCAAGGGACGGCGTTCCCGCGTGCGGACAATGGCACGCGCAATTCGTCGAGAAAACCGTTCTTCGCCGAACTGAAATATCGCGTCGGCCAACTGCGCTTCCGGCCATCGATTGACAAGGTCAGCTGCGGTCCCGCTCATCGATTGATCCATGCGCATGTCCAATGGACCATCCACTTGAAAGCTAAAGCCGCGACTAGGTTCCTCCAATTGCAGGGACGAGACTCCAAGATCAAACAGGATTCCATCGACCTGGCCAATACCACTGGCGGTAAGATGCTGTTTCACATCCATAAAATGCCCATGGAGTAGAAGTACGCGATCGCCGAATCGTGCAAGCCTTTTTCGACTGGCTGTAATGGCCACCGCATCGCGATCAATCCCAATGAGCCTGCTCTGAGGGCCACTCGCCTCAAGAACTTTCTCAGCATGCCCACTGTACCCCACCGTACAGTCAAGATAGGTTCGACAGTCCTTTCGAACGAGCCAAGACAGCACTTCTTCTGACATGACTGGAATATGTCGAGAGACCTCCATAGCTTACTATTAACCAAATTCACCCACTTTCTCCCACTCAGGCGCGCAGTATACACTCCCTCAAAGACTTGTCAATAGAAAATTCATGGACTTATGAAGCTCAAAGTCCTCTGCTTTTTTCTGAAATCCGGGGAAGAAAAAGAGGCTGATACGGGATACGGTACCCTGCGTGGAGGCTAATACGGCATATGGTGGAATATGGTCATAAACCCACATGTCCAGACTGCCAAGCGTTTAATGTTCACCCCATCAGGACTCTGCGACTAAACCCCATCACCTCTTGGCGAACTAGAGAGCAGAAGCATCATTCGGAACCCCACATGCCTATTGAGTTCTCATGTAGCCGCGCACTGATCTCGCGACTAGCCTCAACAATTTCACCACGAACTGTAATGGAATAATACAAGCTGACTGATTGAACAATTTGAACAATCCGTTATGCCCACCGTGGTTGGTGAGTTTGGTTGACAAGGATTCGAGTCGGGGCGACAATGATTTTATGCGATTACTTATGACAACCAAGGCCCTCGGCGTGGCCGTCTTTATGGGGGGAGTCGTCTTCACGTTCAGCGGCATCACCGCCGCCACGGCATCAGCAGCATCTCCGCTCTTTTGGTGTCCCGATCAAAAATCCGATCGGCAATATTCAGCGGAGCAAGGGCCTGGGTGTGTGCCGCTTGTTGAGAAGAAAGAGCCCCAGAAAGCAGACCAAGAAGAAGGAAGGCCTACCAGCAACAAAACGTCACACGATTTCAAAATCGAGAACTTGCAGGATGACGTATCGATGTTCCTGAGCAAGTATCGCCGCTTCCTCGATTGCTGCAAGACCGATCTGACGGAACTTCAAGAGATCGAAGAAATGGGAAACGAGGTCGGAGATTTGCTCAAGTCCACTCAGGCAAATATATCGAACCATTCGCTGGCCTCGCGCGGCATCATGCTTCGTGAAATGATCCCGACTGTCTCCAAGGCCCGCGCTGATCTGAAGAAACTCCGTGCCACGCTTGAGCGCATCAATACCTCAACTAGAACCCGTGACTCAGGAGACTTTGAAGTCTCAGGCCGAGAAGCCAACGCGATTCGAGAAATGGAAGAATCGATTGAGAGAGATATCCGCGCGCCGACGTTGTCGACAGGGCCCAAGACAGGCGCCAGCATCGGCAACGCACCAGCGGTAGGGCCGAGCATCGGGAAAACCCCAAAGACCGGCAACACGATCGGCGGGGAAGGCCTCACCGGACAAGGCATCGGGGCCTCATCGAAAAACAGCCACGACATCGGCAACTCAGGCCCAGCAGGGTTTGGGATCGGCGCTACAGGCCGTGCGGGTCCTTCAATCGGCGAGTCCACCTTCAACAGCGAATCGTCTTCGTCGGTCGGCTCTTCGCTGCAGCGTTCTACGGTGGGGTCCAGCCTGTCGGATTCCACGGTAGGATCAAGCTTCGGCGGCTCTAGCGTGGGCTCAAGCCTCGGAGAGTCGGGTGTTGGTTCGTCATTCGGGTCGTCTTCAGTCGGTTCGACCATCCAAGAACGCGGTACCGCTCCGCGGCAGTAATCTACCTCACTGGTTTGAAAGCGCAGTCGGCACCAATTCCCACGCCTCTCCCCGATTTTTACTCCTATACAAGCCACTCCCGTTTGTACCTGCATAGAACACATCCGGATCGGTCGGACTCTGCACGAGTGATCGGATGTTGAGCGTCGCAAGGCCCGTATTCAGCGTGCCCCACGTTGCCCCACCATCTTCGCTCCGATGGACGCCTTCCCGACCGCCCAAATAAATGACGCCCTTCTTCGTGCGATCCAAGATCATCGAAAACAACATCTGATCTTGGAGCAACTGCCCGATCCGCACCCAAGCCTTCCCGCCATCCGTCGTCTTATAGAGTCCCGCCAGCGTGGAGGCGTACACCGTATCCGGTTCAAACGGATCGACCAGCACCGCCGTCACACTGAGCGCCCGCGACGACTTAATGATGTCGGGCGACACGAGGCCGTTGTTCACCTTCTCCCAATGGCCAGCCTCGTCAATCGTCTTGTACACACCACCGCTCGTACCCGCAAATAAGATCGCCGGTCTCGTCGGATCCATACCCAGCGTGACCACCATCAGCACTTCCTTCATCCCTTCCATTTTCTTTACCCAATGCTCGCCGCCGTCTTTCGTCTCAGAGACGCCCATCGTCGTGGCGAGATAGATATGATTGCTGTCTGTCGGATCGAACACGAATTGATTCACCACCGACGAGATTGTTGCATCGTCTAACCCCGAACGCATCGAAGTCCAGTGCTGCCCGCCATCATGACTCTTAAAGACAGCATCACCCTTCGTACCCGCATAAACTGTGGCCGGGTAGGCCGGATCGATCGCCATCGAAATCACGCGCGAATGGCTCATCCCATGTGACAGATTCGTCCAGGTCTGACCCCCATCGCGTGTCTTGTAGATGTAGTCGTTCGTCGCGACGTAGATGATGTCCGGATTCTTTGGATTGAGTTGGATAACAACAATGGGATCGCCGCGATTACAGCCAAAGAGGGGAAGGCCAAGGAGAAGCAGCAATAGGAAGGCGAGTCGTTTCATGAATCCAGCTTGAGGCGATGTTCGGATGCGAAGGTGGCGGAGTCACTCAAAACTGCATCAGTCTATTATGCACTACTCAATAAATGATCCCTCCAAGCTTGCTCGTTCCCGTTTCTTAGTATGGCACCCGTGGTCGGTCCGACTGCACGCGTCGAACGAGGTCCTTCTGAGGGCGCGCGTTCCGCGAGCAAGGGATCGACACAGGTGTCATACTTCCCCTGGTTCAGCATCCGGGACTAGCGGTAGTTGGTGAACTGCAGATCAATCCCAAAATCCTTCCCCCTGAGAAACGCCATGGCCGCTTGGAGATCATCCTTGCTCTTGCTTAGCACGCGTACTTGCTCGCCTTGAATCTGCGCTTGCACTTTCAATTTTGACTCTTTGATGGCCTTCGTCACCTCTTTCGCCTTGTCCGCCGCGATCCCGCTTTGGATCTTCGCCACCTGGCGCACCGTCCCACTCAACGCCGGCTCCACAGTCCCATAGGTGAACGCCTTCAACGAGACCCCGCGCTTCACGCATTTGGTCTTGATAATATCGTTCACCGCATTGAGCTTGTACTCATCGTCGGAAACCAGGCTCAACTCTTTTTCCTTCTCCTTCAACGTAATCTCCGTCTTCGAATCTTTGAAATCGAAGCGTTGCTTGATCTCCTTCGTCGCCTGATCAACGACGTTCTTCATCTCTTGCATGTTCACTTCCGAGACCACATCAAACGAGAACTGCTCAGCCACGATTCCCTCCTATCTGTTCCAGACTAGCAACAGCCCCCGCCGGGCAACTGCAACCGCTGCTCCTCATCATGCCGTATCGTCGTTCGCAATCTGCCCGGCGTTCCACCACCAGCCATCACGACCACTTCGCTGCTGGTGAACGGGCGCTTCAAGACGACATAGCCGTACCACTGCACCATACTATCGCCCAAGACGATCACCGCGAGCAAGGCCACAATAGCCACCAGCCCCGCATCCAGGTATAACGCAAAGGCCTGTCCGCCATCTGCGATCGACGAGGCCTTGGCCATAAACAGGCCGAACATCTCATAGGACCCAAGCAACGTGATCGTGCCGACGAACAACATCGGCAACGCCGTGATCCATAGATATTGCGCCTTCCGCATCTTGATGAGCACCGTCGTGCCGATACAGAGTGCCACGGTACCGAGCAACTGATTCGCTGCGCCGAACATCGGCCAGAGCGTCGAGATGCTGCCGGTGCCGATCAGATAGCCCCAGGCTCCCACGATCAGCCCGCTGCTCACTGCCACACCAGGCCACCAATTTATCCGCCGCAGCGGAGGGTAAAAACGCCCCCCCATCTCCTGGATAAGATAACGCCCCACGCGCGTGCCTGTATCGATCGTCGTCAAAATAAACAAAGCCTCAAACACCAACGCAAACTGATACCAATAGGCCATCAACCCGGCCATACCAGGGAGGGCAGAAAAAATAGCTGCCATGCCGACCGCGAGCGACACGGCCCCACCAGGCCGGCCCGCCACATCCACCTCGACAAGTCGCGAGAGTTCCTGAACCTGCGAAACAGGAAAGCCCATCGCAGCCAGCGCATCAGGCGAGAGCATCGTATTGATCGCCAGATAATCGCCGGGGATCAACACCGAGGCCGCAATCAAGGCCATCACCCCGACAAAACTCTCCAATAACATCGCCCCATAGCCAACCGTAGCCTGGGACTCCTGCTCAATCATCTTCGGCGTCGTTCCAGAAGAGACCAGAGAGTGAAAACCGGATATGGCTCCGCAGGCTATGGTGATAAAGAGAAAAGGAAAGAGCGTGCCGGGAATAATCGGTCCGCCTCCGCTCGCAAATATCGTAACGCGCGGCATTTCAATCGTCGGCGCCATGAGAATCACCCCCACCCCCAACAACGCCACCACCCCGAGCTTCATAAAGGTAGAGAGATACCCGCGCGGCACCAGCAACATCCAGCCGGGCAAGACAGATGCGAGAAACCCGTAGCCCGCCAGTCCCCACACCAATGTCGTTCGCTCGAGCTCGAACCACCCGGCCACCGAAGACTGAGCAACCACCCGCCCGAAGATCACAGCAGCGACCAACAGCACGACGCCGAGCAGAGAAACTTCCGCTACCTGACCAGGCCGGAATTTCTGAAGATAGAAGCCCATGATGAAGCCAATGGGAATCGTCATCGCAATCGTGAAGGTGCCCCAAGCATTCAGATAGAGCGCGTTCACAACGGCAAAGCCCAGTCCAGCCAGCGCCACCACCACGATAAACAGCACCGCCACCGCCGTCGCCGTGCCGGTGAGAACCCCCAGTTCATCCCGCGCAATTTCAGGAAGAGAGCGGCCATTCCGCCGCATCGACGCAACCAGGATAATGAAGTCCTGTACCGCCCCCGCCAAGACCGCGCCGATCACCAGCCAGAGAAAACCGGGCAAGAATCCGAACTGCGCCGCCAACACCGGCCCCAGCAACGGACCTGCTCCGGCAATCGCCGCGAAGTGATGACCGAACAGCACATATTTATTGGTGGGATGAAAATTGACGCCGTCATTCAACCGCATCGCCGGCGTCACACGTTGATCGTTCAGCTCAACAACGCGCCGAGAAATCCAGCGGCCATAGAAACGAAAGGCAAGCACATAGATGCAGGCCGCCGCCACGACCAGCCAAAGCCCATTCACTTTTTCCTGTGGATTGACAAAACCGACAACAAAGGCAAGCGCAACCGAGCCAAGAACGGCAAGAAATCCCCAAAGCACCAGCTTTAACGCCGACATGCGCGGCATCCTAGCACAAAAGGAGGCGGGAGCGACCCAGGCTGCCCTTCGTGCTCGCGGAACGCGCGGCCTGAGAAGGCCCTCGTTCGACGCGCGCAATCAAGGGCATGCCTGGTCACTCCCGCTGGGAGAAGCGTACAAGCAAGCGTGGAAGGAGCATTTGTATTTCGTTGGACGCCCGCAGTGAGAGATCAACCAGACCACCCCCTTAGAGAGACAACGCGCGAGCTTGGAGGGACCATTCATTGA